>Ga0180430_10005864_pt1 | contig 10116 bp, 5 predicted proteins | sample SS_ome_9_FD_132999 | JGI IMG/M metagenome (GOLD analysis project Ga0180430, IMG submission 132999) | Hypersaline lake sediment archaeal communities from the Salton Sea, California, USA - SS_1_S_2 metaG | ecosystem: Environmental > Aquatic > Non-marine Saline and Alkaline > Hypersaline > Sediment...
GTGAGGCGTGCCATCGAACGATGGACGATCGACCATCATCTTCAGTAGATTGAAGAGCATCGATTCGAGTCCGAAGAATTGGGCGCCCATAATCGCTTCGCCAAGCTGCTCGTCGCTCAGCTTTTCAATGTCGATTCGTACCAGAACCGACGGCGGAGTGCCATGAATTTCGAGCCCGACCGGATCGACCAGCTCGTCGACGGGCAGACCAAGCGACTGCCGCCAACCGTCGAAATCGATCGAAAGTCGGTTGTCGCTAACCAGCGTTTCGATGTATCGCACGACCGCCATTACGCGAGGTCGAAGCGATTCGTCGGCCGCGGCCTCTTTGAGCGTTTTTCCTTCGAATACCGCCAGCGGAATCGTCGTGATTGTCTCGCCCAGCGTCGAGTCGATAAAGTCGTTCTGCAGATCGATGAGTTGTTCCGACTTGCAATCGTTGGGCAAATTCCACTGTGGCGACAGGGAGTAAGCGACGCGTGACATTCTGCTAAGCTCGGTCACTTCGGGCGTGCCAGTAAGCTCGTCGCCGACGATTTCGGTCAAGATCGTTTTTGCCTGTTCGATTTCTTCGTCCGTCAGGCCGATCACTTCCATTCGCGCTTCGGTGTCGGTGGTGCGACCGAAGATTAGAATTTGCGCCATGCGAATCGGGATATCTTCGAGCTTCATCTCTTCGGCCGATTCGAGCATCGGTCGGTCGAGCAGCATGTAGACGGCCCGCGGTGGCGGCTGATCGTCGCCCGGGTTCGGCGGTGGGACTTGGAGTTGAAGCGTACGCTTGTCGAGCGTGAGCGTCGCCTGCACGACCTCTGTGTCATCCAGCGTCCAAGTCAGTCGCGAAAGTCCGATCTCGTCGCCCAGCGTATCTTCGCTGCAATACAGGGCCAGCAGTTCGTTGTAGGCTGCCCGTTCGGGGTCGGTCTCGAGGACTGCGAGCTTGCGGAGTGGTTCAACCATACCGGCGGCGTTGGCCGACATGCCGCGAGCGGTCGCCAGCTGTTCCCACAGGAACGTGGCGTCGGGATAGACTTTGATCATCTCTTCGAGACGCGCGACGAACGCCGTCGCTTGACCCGAGTTCAGCAGCGAAATCGCCTCGTCGAACTCTTGTTTGTAGGGGGTTTCTTCGGTCGGATCGTTGACCCGTCGGTCGTCTTTCATGATCGCCGGGATCGAATCGGCCGAACAGAGCTCGGCCAGCATCTGCTGGACCTGCTGATCGTTGTTCATCAGCGCCAGTTGCGATTCGATCAGCCATCGAGCGGCAAACCACTCGTGGGCGAGGAAAAGTCCCCAGCCGACCAGTCCCATCGCGTTGTAGAGCGATTCGCTTACGTGCTCTTCGGAGAGCTTCAGAGCCTTTTCGAGCAGCGCGAAGGCCTCGAGCGGATCGCCCTTGACCTGGGTGGTTAGCATCGCCAGATCGGCCAGCGCGGTGGGATTTTCCGGATGCGCGGCGACGAATTCCTCGGCGTGTTTCATTGCCGGTTCCGCTTGGCCTGCCATTCGAAGAGCGAGACTGCGAATCGCCATCAGCGAGGCACGATTTTCGAACTCGGGCTTCTTCAGCAGTTGATCGACTGCTCGAAGCGCGGCGATGTGCTGACCCTCTTGGAGCGATTTGACGATCTTTTCGAATTCGTCAACCAGGTCGGGGCAACAGAACTTGATCTTTTTGCCGGTGCCACAGAAACAGCTTGTGTACGGATCGATAGACATGGTAATGATAATCCCACGGTAGAGGGCCTCGTTCGAAATCTCAACAATCTAGCCATGATACCACATAGAATACCCATCGGTAAGGGGCCGAGAATGAAAGTCAGTTCTGAAACGTTCCGAAAAGGCCTGAAAAGTAGGAAAGTGCGTGTAGACGTGTTCACCGGCTGTGAAATCGTGGGAAAAAGTCCTGGAAAAACCGATCTTCGCAGTGGCATTTTCCTGGGATCGTCAATCTCCTGATTGGCTCTGCAGGACTGGATTTCGATCCCGTCGAAGATCGAGGCAGCTGTGGTTTCGGGACGGTATTAACTGAAAATAGCAGCGATAAAGACTTCTCCAAGATCGACATCAACTCCCGACGGCATCGAAGTGCCATCGTACGAGATGCCGCTGCCCTTTTCGTGCGATATCTGTGTTCGCGGTGGTGGAGACGACGAATTTCGATGTTCGATCATGCGCGACTGTAAAGAAGGTTGCTGAAATAAAGAAAACCGCTCCGACATTGCGTCGAAGCGGCTTTCCGAGCTTGGTGTGGCTTTATTGCTTAAGAGAAAGCTTTCAGGAGCAGCGTCGACCGACGGGCTCTTACTAGCTTACTCCCTCCTACTAGTGCCGGTGATGGCGGCAGCCGATTGTCCATTGGTCGTTGTGGCGGCAGCCCGTGCCGTGTTTCGAGGCCGCCGGGATCCGATGTCCGTAGTACGACTTATAGGCGCGGAGCTCGAAGCAGCGGGTCGAAGGATCGCCTACGTAGAGCAGTTCGCAGCCGTAGGGCCCGACGCAGCCGATATATCGGCCGTTGTAGAAGATCTCGAGGTGATTGAACGAATTGTTCTGAACATGCAGTCGTCCATGAATGCCAGCCTGGGCGTCGCCGGTCGCGGCAAACGAGACGCAGACGACGGCGAGCAATGCGAGAGAGAGGATCGCGTAACGTTTCATGATCGAGTCCTATTCGGTAAAGGGATGTTTTTCCAGCGTAGGGTAATCGTCCAGATTACAATACGTTCATGGTAAACGACTGCGAATGTGCGACAAGAAATCCCAGGAATTTTGAAAATTCTCCCAAGCAGCGCCGCCAAACCCGTACGATGGCACTCCGATGCCGTCGGGAGTTGATGTCGATCTTGGAGAAGTCTTAATCGCTGCCGTTCTCGATTAATCCCTGCCCGAACTCCACAACGACGACATATAAGCCAATCAGGAGATTGGCGATCCCGGGAGGCGAGGACGATCTCTCGCTAGAAATTCGAGGAGAAGCCTTCGGCGAATTCGATTGCCCAGACGTCGACGAGCTCGACGAAGGAATCGATATCGACCTCGGCTAGCGGCTTGTAGTGCGACCTGGTGTAGAGCTTCCGGTTGCGGATCGTCGCCTTGGCGGCCAGGTCCAGCACGTGATACGAAGAGTAGGGGCGAATCACCATTTGCAGGCGGGTAAAGTAATTGTTCCGCGTGCGATTCGCTTCGAGCATCAGGTCGTCGCGCGAGATCCGTGCGCCCCAGCCTTGCTCGTCGATGATCGTTTCGTAGCGGAATCCGGGGAAGCGATCGGCGACTGCTTGCAGGCACTCTTCGATTCGTTTTACGACCTGGTTTCTTAGATCGGCGTGCATTCGCTGGCAGTCCTGCTCGCTCATCGCTTCGCGCGCAGCCTCGTCAGCCGCCTCTTTCCGGCGGTTTTCACCCCGTTTGATCGCTTTACCAAGTCGTTCTTCAAAATCCATCGTCGCTACTCTTAGTATAGATGCTTACAGTTCCTGTATCCAAACAAGACGATCGGCCGCTAGAGGTATTATAGCCCCCGGCGCCGATCGTGTCTTGTCGAAAAATGGTTGTTACGCGTCGTCTTCCGGTTTCGACTCGGTGTCGGCCGGAGGGGTTTCTGGCGCGGGTGCCGATTCGGCAGCGGGCGCGTCGGTCGGCGGGGTCTGATCGGCCGGTGGCGTCGGCTCGGGCGTCGGTTCCGCAGCGGGTGCGGAATTTTCTACCGGAGCGGCTTCCGCTGCCTGCGTTTCCTTCGCCTGCGATTCACCTTCGCCCGACTTCTTCCCGCGTCGTCGGCGTTTTCGCTTCGGCTTGGACGAACCTTCGCCTTCTTGCTTCGCTTCTTCGACTTCGTCGCCGTGACGAATCTCGAAGAGCTTTGCAAGTTCGCCGAAGCTTCGCATCGGTTCTTTTCCATCGACGACTTCTTCGGTCAGCTTGGTCTCTTCCTTTTCGGCGCGGAACTCGTAGGTGATCGGTCCGCGTGGTCGTCGACCACCGTCACGTCCTCGTCCTCCTCCGCGTCGTCCGCCGTCACGTCGACTGCCTTCACGGCGTCCACCTTCGCGACGTCCGCCTTCACGGCGGCTGCCTTCGCCTCGACCTTGTCCGCCGCCTTCACGACGCTTGTCGCCACCTTCGCCCTCTTTGCGTGGGCCGCCTTGCTGGCCGTCCCCTTCGCGGCGTGGCGGTCGTCGTCGACGTCGTTCGCCCTGTTTGGCTTCGCCGCCCTCGGCCGGCTTATCGCCTTGCTGGGCACCTTCACCTCTGCGGCGTCGGCGACCTTCGCGTTTCTTTTCCGTGCCCGGTGCGATCATCGTTAGCGAGATCCGTCGGCGGTCCATGTCGATCGCCGTTACCCAGACCGTTACGATATCGCCCACCGAGACGACTTCATGCGCTTCGCGAACGTAACGATCGGCCAGTCGACTGACGTGAACCAGGCCGCTGTCGTGCAGACCGATATCGACGAACGCGCCGAAATCGACAACGTTCGAGACGGTGCCCGTCAGCTCCGTGCCGACCTCCAGATCTTCGATCTTGATGATTCCCTTTTTGAAGACCGCTTCGGGCAGATCTTCTCGCGGATCGCGGCCCGGTCGCTTCAGTTGGGTAAGGATATCGTCCAGCGCCATTCGGCCGATTTCCAGCTCGCCCGCCAGTGCGTCCAGGTCGATTTCCTTGACGGCCTCGTCGAGGGTCGCCATCTTTTCGCGATTGCTAACGTCATCGATGGACAGACCAAGCCGCTCGAGCAGCTTCGCGGTCGCATCGTAGCTTTCCGGGTGGATCCATGTCGCATCGAGCGGATTTTCACTCCGTTCGATCTTCAGGAACCCGGCCGCCTGGACGTAGGTTGCCTCGCCAATGCCGGGCACATCGAGCAGCGCTTTCCGCGAGCGGAACGGACCGTTCTGCCGGCGGTATTCGAAGATTCGCTGTGCGGTGACCGACTTCAGACCGGCGACGTGCTTTAGCAGGACGGGGCTGGCCGTGTTCGGGTCGACACCGACGTGGTTGACACTCGATTGAACGACGTCTTCGAGCGACTGCCGCAGGTGCTTGCCCTTTACGTCGTGCTGATAGAGACCGACACCGATGCTCGCCGGGTCGATCTTGACCAGTTCGCTCAGCGGATCGAGCAATCGTCGGCCGATCGAAATCGCGCCTCGCAGCGTTGCGTCGTACGTTGGGAATTCTTCGCGACCGATCGGGCTGGTCGAGTAGACGCTCGCGCCGGCTTCGTTGACAATGACGTAACCGACACCGCCCTCGGGCATGTGTTCCGAGAGCATCGAAGCGACGAACGATTCGGTCTCGCGACACGCCGTGCCATTGCCGATCGCAATGACCGTGATCTTGTAGCGGTCGATCATGTCCATCAGTTTTCGCTTCGACTGCTGTCGCTTGCCGCTTCGACCGATCAGATAAACGACGCCATGACCTAGGACGTTGCCGAACTGATCGAGTGCGGCGAGCTTGCAACCGCTGCGGAAACCGGGATCGATCGCGAGCACGCGATGCTCGCGGACCGGTCGCTGCAGGAGCAGGTTCTTCAGGTTCCGCGCGAAGACCTTGACGGCGTGCGTCTCGGCCTGGTCGGTAAGCTCTCGACGGGCTTCGCGTTCGAGGCTCGGTAGGATCAGACGCACGAGCGAATCTTTCGCGCAACCGCGCAGATAGTCGCCATGCGGATGCTCGGCCGGTACGAGCAGCTCTTCGATCGCCTGCTGCATGACCTCGGTATCGTAGACGAGCTTGACGCGCAAGATCTTCTCGCGCTCGCCCCGATTGATCGCTAACACGCGGTGGGGCGGAATCTTCGTAAGCGTTTCGGAATACTTGAAGTAGTCGGAGAAGGCTTTGATCTTTTTGATCTCGGCTTGCTTTTTCTGCTGCTGCCGGCGACCCTCTTTCTTTTGCTGGGCAACGGGCACAACTTTAGGCTTCGCGGCCTCGGTCGGTTTGGCATCCGACTTTGGAGCTTCTTCGGTCGACTCGGCCGACGGCTGCGCTTCAGACGGTTGGGCTTCGCCTTCGGGTGCGGCTTCTGCAGCAGCCGGTTCCGGAGTTTCGGCCGGTGCGTCTGCGGCTGCTTCCGCTTCGGCGACGGGCTCCGCTTCTGCAACGGGCTCCGCTTCTGTAACGGGCTCCGCTTCGGCGGCTGTTTCCGCTTCGGGCGGTAGATCGCTTGTGACGACTTCAACGGCGGGCGTTTCGGTCGGCGTTTCGGCTGCAGGCTCAGCTGCCGGTTCTGGCGTCGGAGTCGCTTCCGCGGCCGGTTCGGTGGCTTCGGCGGCCGGCTCGGCGGCTACCTTCGGCTCTTCGGTCGGCGCGGCAGGCTTTTCCTCGGGCTTCGGCTGATCGGTCGACTTGGCCGATTTCTTTTCCGGTGCCGATTCGGGCGGGTCGTTTTCACCCTCGACTTCCGGAGCGATCCGGATGGTCTCGATCTTGCCGGTGCGACTTAAGATCTCGCGCAGCTTTTGACGGACGTCGGCCCTTTCGCTGAAGATTTCAGCGATGATGTGCCCGGCACCGAGGAGCGCCTCGGCCGCCGAAGGAACCTGCTTGTCCGGATCGGCGAAGTGGGTGGCTCGCTGATCGAGATCGGCTGCCAACGGATCGGCGTCGAGGATCTCGCGCGCCAGCGGTTCGAGCCCGCGCTCACGCGCGGTCGTCGCAAACTGCTGTTTTCGCGGTTTGAAGGGTAGGTAGAGATCTTCGAGTCGTTTCGAAGTTCCTGCCCCGCGGATCTGACCCAGAAGATCCTCGTCGAGCTTTCCCTGAGCTTCGATCGCGCGAATGATTGTTCGCTTCCGATCGGCCAGAGTCCGCAGGCGTTCGAGCCGCGTCTGGATTTGACGGATTTGCTCTTCGTCGAGCCCACCCGTCTGATCTTTTCTGTACCGCGTGATGAACGGGACCGTATTCCCGTCGTCGAGAAGCTCCACGACCGCCTGTACTTGGGTGACCGGGAGTTTAAGACTGCGTGCCAACTGCCGCAAATCGATCGTTATTGTTGTGTCCATAGCGAAGCTACCAGTGTGTAGCCTGGGGTTGATCGGGCGTCACGTCCGTGGCGTGACACCGGAAGAAACAGTGATTTTGCGTATGCTCAGGGAAATATCCCCTAAGGTAACGGGTGCGATTAGGAACCTTTGTGTTGAAAAGTGTGCGCCCGTTCATGTAAATCGCCTGGCCGACCCAAGGTGGAGTCGTCAAAAGCGCGATTGTTTTAGGATAATAACAAATCACTCGAATAAAAACGGTCGGAAACAGAGCGAATTTAGGCGTTTTTCCATGAAATGTCAACAGGGGGCCACTGGAAAATAGGGACCCTGGACCCGGATCTGCCCGTATTTTCCGGATAATCGGCATTATTGGTAATCTCGTAACGTGAAGGTGCCGATAAGACAACTGAGAGGTTTTGCCCCCCGCTAGCCTATTTCATTCATGCAAGGATGCGACTATGCGATTAACCAACCTGCGCGTATTCCACGGTCCGACGACCGATCACGACGAAAACACCCATAGCTCGCAGACCGTTACGGTCTCGCTTGGTGAAATTCTTCCTCTTCTCGCCGACGCTGTCCAGTCCGACCGAACGTGGCTCCACGATTTCGACGATGACGACGTAACGATTTCGGCCGATTTGCACGAAGTCCTCCTCGCCTACCGATTCTACTGCCGACCTGGCGCGTAACGGGTTTTCTATTCACTCATCTATCGATTGATCAATTTGTGCGCGATTGTTTTATTCGCGTCCAACGAGCCCGTACGATGGTCATCCGAGGCCGTCGAGAGTTGACGCCGTTTTTCGAAACAGCTCTTGGGCAACCATCATCGGGTGAACTTCGATCGTATTACCAATGCAATGTCGATTGTCGACGGGCTCGGAAGCCCATCGTACGGTGCGGGTAATTCTATTAAAATAAAAATCTCCGCGCGACGCCCGATGCGTTCACACCAGACGCCGCGCGAAGTCTCTGTCGATCGACGACTATTCTTGGAAATCGATATTCGTCGCGTCTTTTTTATAGATCGGCAAATTGCGGAAATAGACCTCGAGCGTCATCGTGTTCATTGCCGTATGATAGAGACGACCACCGCGATCGTTGCCATGTCCATGCGCGGTCTCGCTGAACCAACTGCCCGTCTCGTGACCCTCGCGAGCTTGCGAATCGATCAGTTGCTTGCGCATCACCTTGTCCCAATTCTCCCAGCGGTCTCCGCCCAACTGGTTGAGCGCCTGCGACGCGTAATAGTTATAGTAAACGTCGTCGCGCGGCCCCCAAGCGCCAAGCTGATCGGCACCGGCCTGAAGCGCGGGGCGATCCTTCTCCCAGCCCAGGTACATGCGGCAGAGCAGACCGATCGCCGTCGTTGCCTGTCGACCGGACGCGGGCGATGAATATCCGTACGCAGCACCGTCGAGGGCTTGAACCTTATCGAGGAATCGCGTCGCGCCACCGGTCACGCCGACCGGAACGCGAAGATATGCGAGATGTCCCGACTTCAGCGCCATAAGTTGCCACCCGACAACCGACGTGTCGCCCGACTGCTTGGGCTCGTAACGCCACCCGCCGTCGGCCGCCTGCGCGTAACAGATGAAATTGATCGCCGCCTGCGCCGGGTTATGAAGTTCGCGATCGTGTGTCATCGCGTATGCTTCGCAAAGCGCGATGGCGGCCAGACCGTGCGAGTACATTCGACCTTCGGCCTCGTGGAACGATCCGCCGCGCTGCGGGTCGAACTTCATTCGCTGCACGAGATAGTAGAGCCCGTTTCGGACCGTGTTTTTATAGACACCGTCGCGATGGGTTTGGCCGGTGCCGAGAAACGGCAGCAGCGCCATGCCCGTCGCCCCGGCCCGTGCGGCGGCCGCACTACCGGCGTTTCGACATTGCCCGCCGCATCGCGGAGAGGCGGCGTGATTGAAGCTCCATCCGCCATCGGGAAGCTGATGCTCGGCGAGCCAGCGCAGCGCCTTTGCAATTGCGCCTTCAACGCCCTCGGGCACTTTGCCAGGAGGACGACGTCCCGGGTCGCGCCAACCTTTGATATCGCCCATCGGATCGTTGCCCGTTCCGCCGAGGACATCGAGAATATTTTCGCCGACTTCGGTATGCGTCAGACCGATATCACTGACCTCGACGAGCGATGCTTCGATATTCAAGTCGTCCGCGCTTGCAACTAAGAATTCCTCTTCTTTGATAGGGACATCTTCAAGTTCGGGCTCCGGCAGCACGGGCGGAATCTCAATCGGCTCTTGAAGGTCGAACTCTTCTTCGAAGATTTCCTCTTGGTTTGCCTGCGCGATAAGATTGGGACCGGCCGTTTCTTTATCGGCACCGACGGCCCAGAGCGCGAGGATTAGAAGCATGACGACGTGAAACGTCATACTGATCAGCCAGCTTGGCGCTGCCGCCAGCGCGCCAAACATCCAGGCATTGAAGTGATCGTACGAAGCGTCGTCGTACGGATCGTTCGGCGCGTTTTTATCGCCCCGGTCACGGCCTGGCAAAGGTGGTTGATTGGTTGTCGACGGCGCACGCGGTGCGCCTTGACCTGCCGCGTCGGTTAGACCGGTGGCGGGCGGTTTCATTTCACTGGACATGGGTGACATCTCCCATCGACTTGGCAAAAGTGAATCGATGGTTCGCCTGCGAATGCGTGACCGGTTTGTGTTCAAGCCCGAAATGTCACGACATTTTACACGATTGGTACGAAGTCGCCGCGCGATGGTTTACGGCCGACCGACGTTTCTGTAATCGTAGATAGAATCCAAACCCGATCGGTCCGATTCTTCGCAAGTGTGCGAACCAAACAAGTGCACTAGTGCAAACGACAGGAAGCGTTCCTTTGAAAAGATATTCGCGCAGAGCGTGTCGATTTATTCCACTGAAGTGACGGTTTTTGTGACAGCAAGGTGGTTCTTGCAGATCTTCAGAGCGGTAAGATTCCACCGCTGGGAATCGCGATGACCGATTGTTGCCCAAGCGATGGAGGAGCGAATAGAGCAGATCCGTGTCGATAGCATACTCGACGCGTATCCGATCGCACGTCGATGGTATGGTGTCTTTAGATGCGACCGTTTATAGAACCGGTCCAAGAAAAGCGACA
>Ga0180430_10005865_pt1 | contig 10115 bp, 7 predicted proteins | sample SS_ome_9_FD_132999 | JGI IMG/M metagenome (GOLD analysis project Ga0180430, IMG submission 132999) | Hypersaline lake sediment archaeal communities from the Salton Sea, California, USA - SS_1_S_2 metaG | ecosystem: Environmental > Aquatic > Non-marine Saline and Alkaline > Hypersaline > Sediment...
ATTGCCCTTGCATATGCAGGGACCGGACTTGGTACATATCCGATAATTTTATTCGGAACAGATGAGCAGAAACAAAAATATCTGCCGGATATAGCAGAAGGAAAGAAACTTGCAGCCTTCGGGCTTACGGAAGCAAATGCAGGGAGCGATGCTGCCGGTATACAGACAACTGCGGTTCTTGACGGAAATGAATATGTTTTGAACGGCACAAAGCAGTGGATTACAAATGGTGGAGAAGCTGATGTCTACACTGTGATAGCCTGCACGAACAGAGCAAAGGGAGCCAGGGGTTTCAGTGCTTTCATTGTAGAAAAAGGGACACCTGGTTTTTCCTTCGGCAAGAAGGAAAACAAAATGGGTATAAGGGCCTCCGTTACCAGTGAGCTTGTTTTCGAAGATTGCAGGATTCCAAAGGAAAACCTCATATACCGGGAAGGAATGGGATTTATCGTAGCAATGAAAACCCTTGACAGGACACGTCCGGGGGTTGCAGCCCAGGCACTGGGAATTGCCCAGGGAGCCCTTGACGAAGCTCTGAAGTATTCACAGGAAAGGGAACAGTTCGGTAAGACAATATCTTCTTTCCAGGCAGTACAGCATATGCTTGCCGATATGGCAATACAGGTTGAGGCTGCCAGAAGCCTGGTTTACCAGACATGCAGGTTCATAGACAGTGGGGCAAAGACTTTCTCCAAGGAATCTGCCATCTCCAAGGTATTTGCATCAGATACGGCAATGAAGGTAACTACGGACGCGGTCCAGGTAATGGGTGGGTACGGCTACATGAAGGAATACCCAGTAGAAAAGATGATGCGCGATGCCAAGATAACACAGATTTATGAAGGAACAAACCAGATACAGAGAAACGTAATTGCCCTTGAGATGATCAAGGAACTCAAGACCAAATAAGGAGAGCTAATTGAACGTAATAGTTTGTGTAAAACAGGTTCCTGGAACCAATGAAGTAAAGATGAATAAGGAAACCAACACGATAATCCGTGAAGGTATAGAGGCAATAATAAATCCCTTCGATACTTATGCAGTAGAAGAAGCTGTGAGACTGAAGGAAAAGACGGGTGGCAAAGCAACTGTACTGAGCATGGGTATCCCCAGTGTTGCAGATCTCCTGAAGGAAACAATTTCCGTTGGGATTGATGAGGCTGTTCTGCTCAGCGACAGAGCTTTTGCAGGCTCGGATTCACTGGCAACCTCTTATGCCCTTTCCATGGGAATAAGGAAGATAGGCAACTACGACCTGATAATCTGCGGTAAGCAGGCTATGGATGGTGACACGGCTCAGGTTGGACCGGGTCTTGCGGAAAAACTTGGGATTCCCCATACGACCTATGTACGGAAAATTGAAGAAATCGGGGAAGATTTCATAAGATGTCAGAGAATGACTGAAGACGGGTATGAAGTAATAGAAATGCCTCTTCCAGCTGTAATAACAGTAGTTAAGGAAATCAACGAGCCTAGGCTTCCTTCCCTCAAAGGAAAAATGAGGGCAAAGAAAACAGAAGTTAATGTATGGACGGCTGATGATATAGGTGCTGACAAAGCTCTTTGCGGTTTGAACGGATCACCGACCCAGGTTGTCAAAACATTTGTACCTGAGCATGATGTGGATAGTGAAATAATAGGCGGAACACCTGAAGAACAGGCTGGAACTCTTGCGCGGAAGTTGCTTTCCATGCAGTTTGCCATTGAAGTGCAGGAGGAAGAATAATGGCCGGAATTGATATTATCAAAGATAAATGTGTAGGTTGCAGACTATGCGTAGGTGCATGTCCCTTCGGTGCAATAGTGATGGTCGATAAAAAAGCGGAGATAACTGAAGCATGCACTCTGTGCGGTGCATGTGTATCTGCTTGTAAATTCGAAGCCATTGACTTTGAAAAAGGTGAAGTTGCAAATGCCGTGGATGTTACCAAATACAGCGGTGTCTGGGTTTTTGCTGAACAAAAGGATGGAGAACCCGAATCCATATCCTATGAACTTCTGGGAGCAGGACGTGAACTTGCAGATGCAAGGGATACGGAACTTAGTGCCGTAATAATAGGAAGCGGACTGGGAAATGCATGCAAAAAGCTCATCTCAAAAGGCGCAGATAAGGTGTTGGTTGTAGATGATGAAAGCCTTGAAAAATACAATGATGAATCATATTCATCTATTTTTACACAACTCATATATAAGAATAAGCCCGAGATTGTTCTTATGGGTGCAACCACATACGGTAGGTCCCTTGCTCCCAGGGTTGCGTCAAGGATAAACACGGGATTGACTGCGGATTGTACCAAGCTTGAAATCGATCCTGAAGACGGAAAACTTCTACAGACAAGACCGGCTTTCGGTGGTAATCTCATGGCAACAATTATCTGCCCGAATCACAGGCCTCAGATGGCTACGGTCAGGCACAAGGTAATGAAGGAACTGGAGCCAGATGAATCCAGGACCGGTGAAATAATAAAGCCTATAGTAGAAATACCGGGTAATACCCTAGTCAAGGTAAAGGATATGGTCAGGACCATAACGGAAATGGTTTCCCTTACGGAAGCAGACATAATCGTATCCGGGGGAAGGGGAATGGGAGACCCCAAAAACTTTGCTCTTATCAGTGAACTCGCTGAAGTACTGGGCGGTGCAGTCGGAGCTTCCAGGGCAACTGTTGATGCCGGTTGGATTGAATACAATCATCAGGTAGGGCAGACGGGTCAGACAGTGGGTCCTCAGGTATATTTTGCTTGCGGCATATCCGGTGCAATACAACATCTTGCGGGCATGTCTTCATCGGACACCATAATAGCCATAAACAAAAATCCCGATGCGCCTATATTCAAAGTGGCTGATTTTGGCATAGTGGGGGATGTTATGGAAATCTTGCCGTTGCTGATAAAAGAATTCAAAGCGGTTTTGGGATAGTGAAAGGACCATCATTCGATGGTCTTATTTTACTGATACTGATATTTGATATAATTGTCCTGTTGGAGGACTTCTTATGAACAAACTAAAAAATGAGCTTGAAGTATGTCTTTTCGATGACATACTTCCGTTTTGGATCAACAATTCAATAGACAATACACACGGTGGATACATGACCTGGCTTGACCGGGACGGCACTTTGCTCAGTACGGATAAATCTGTCTGGATGCAGGGGCGGGGACTCTGGGTGTTTTCAAAGATATACAATGACTTCAGGAAAGAAGAGAAATATATTGATGCAGCCCGAAGCGGTTATGAATTCCTTAAGAAATACTGCCTGGATGATGACGGCAAGATGTTCTTTCGGATGAGCAGGGAAGGAAACCCGATACGAAAAAGAAGGTATGTGTTTTCCGATGTTTTTGCAGCAGCAGGGTTTGCGGAATATCACCGGGCAACAGGCAGTGAAGAAGCTCTTGTTCTTGCAAGAAAGTCTTTTGGAATTGTTTTGAAGGCCTTCACCGAACCCGATTATATAAAACCTAAATATGAAGCAGGAGAGTTCGACTATAATTCCCATTCGCCTGCGATGATAATAATTGATTTGTGCAAAACAATGAGGAATGTGGATGATACACATGATTATGACAGCATAATACTTGACTCATGTGAAAAAGTTGCAAATCAATTCCATAAACCTGAACTTGGCTGTCTTCTTGAGAATATAAGACCCGATGGAAACTACGACTCATCAAGACCGGAAGGTCGTCTTGTCAATCCGGGACACGCCATAGAAAGTTCCTGGTTTATACTTGAAGAGGCAATCAGCCTGGGGAACCATGGTCTTGCAAAAAAGGCTCTCTCTATTCTTGATGATTCAATGGACATGGGATGGGACAGTGAATACGGAGGCATATACTATTTCCTCGACTCTGAAGGAAAGCAACCTTATCCCCTTGAATGGGACATGAAACTCTGGTGGCCCCACAATGAAGCTTTGATAGCACTTATGATGGCATATGGATATACAAGTGATTCAAAATATCTCAATCAGTTCAAAAGGGTATATGAATGGTCAGTGACTCACTTTGCTGATGAGCAATACGGAGAATGGTTCGGGTATCTGAGAAGAGACGGGAGTCTTTCCCAGACTGTCAAGGGGTCCATATGGAAAGGACCGTTTCATGTTCCAAGGTTTTATATGAAGTGCATCGGGATTCTTGAATCCGGTTTGGATATGATATAATCAAAAACCTAAACAAACCGGAGTGATTGATGGGTATTATTTATTTTCTGATAGTATTTATAGCTACGACGGCCGGCGCTGTAGCCGGAGTAGGCGGCGGTGTTATCATCAAGCCCGCATTGGATGCAATAGGTCAATACACCGTTGAGACGATTGGTATATTATCCTCCATAGCTGTTTTTTCCATGGCTGTTGTTGCTACGGTTAGAAGAGTTATAAAAGGGTTGATTCTTGATATCAAGATTGTTCTGTTGGCTATAGGCTCAATTGCGGGTGGATTGCTCGGTAAGGAGCTGTTCTATACACTTACATCATCCATGGACTCCAGCCTGGTAAAACTTATACAAGCAATCATAATAATGTTACTTATGGTATTGATATTGTTCAAAGACAGAATGAAGAGACACTGTATTGACAATAATATTGTTGTATTCATCGGAGGGCTTGTCCTTGGGCTTTTGGCCTCTTTCCTTGGAATCGGAGGGGGACCGGTAAATGTAGCAATACTATATCTTTACCTTGGTATGGACATCAAAAAGGCTGCAACCGGCTCAATACTCATAATCCTACTGGCTCAAGCCGCTAAGCTCATTTCCATTACAGCAACCGTGGGTTTTACAGCGTATGATCTCAGTATGCTATGGTATATTATTCCTGCAGGAATAATTGGTGGATTCCTCGGATCTGTTCTACACCTTAAGCTAAATGAAAAGGCCGTCGGAATTGTATTTAATTCAACTGTAATCCTTGTAATCCTGATATGTCTCTTCAACATAGCCACGGCAATCATAGCTTAATGGTTTTTTTGCTCTTCACCCTTCGGGTAAAACGCAAATTTGCGTTTTACCCGAAGGGTGAAGAGCAAATTTAATTCTAAAATAGTGTTGACTTTGCCCTTGGGGCAAGGCCTATACTGCTAATTGGATCCACAACTGAATGCGCAGGAGGTTGAATGTACACGATAGGAAATTTTTCTAAAATCAATACGGTGACCCCAAAAACCCTGAGGTTGTATGACGAAATGGGCCTGTTAAAGCCGGCACGGATTGACCCTTTTACCGGATACCGGTACTACTCGACGGAGCAGTTGCCGAGAATGCACAGGATTCTGGCACTTAAATCATTAGGTCTTTCGTTGTCAGAAATCAAGAAGGTAATAAAAGATGAGGAAACCATAGAAGTCATGCTGGAATCCAAACTCAGGGAAACAAGCAAGGTATTAAAAGAAGAAAAAATACGCCTGCTTACAATCAGGGGATATCTCGATGAATTGAAAGGAGAGAATCAAATGAACCAGAATATTATTGTAAAATCATTACCCGGAGGCATCGTCTATACAAAGAGAATGACAATTCCCAATTACGACGCATACTTTGATATTATTCCCCAAATCGGAGAGGAAGTACTGGAGGCAAATCCTGATCTAAAATGCGCAGTACCTGAATACTGTTTCATAATATATCATGACAAGGAATACAGAGAGACAGACATCGATGTTGAATACTGTGAAATGGTAACGGAAATGGGAAAAGATACCGAGACAATTAAGTTCAAAAAACTGGACCCGATCGAAAAAGCAGCCTGCATACTGCATAAAGGACCTTACAGTACATTGTCGGTTTCTTACGGAAAGCTCCATAAATGGATGGAAACCAGTGGATATGAACCTGCAGGTCCGGACAGGGAGTCATATATCGACGGTATCTGGAACAAGGAAGATCCGGAAGAATGGCTTACTGAGATACAAGTTCCGGTAAAGTCTGAATAGCGAAACAATCCCGGCTTCCAGCCGGGATATTGTTAAACTTGTTTTTTGCTCTACACCCTTCGGGTAAAACGCAAATTTGCGTTTTACCCGAAGGGTGTAGAGCAAATCCGGTACTTGGATTTAATGCAAATTTTATATTTTAGGGGTTCACATTCCATTGCATTCGTGCTAATCTGTGCTTGACCAAAATTTATGCTTAAGGATGAATCATGAAGAATAACATTGTTATTCAATTTTTTAATAAAATATTTTTACTGTTCTTTTATCGGAATGACATGCAGGTTATCACGGCACCGGGGAAAAGGGATCGTGATTTTTTTATACTTCAGGCTGTTTTCGGTACAATGGTAATATCGCTGTTCCTCGGTGTATTCCTAACAGGATTATACATTCATATGGGAACGCCCGACTCAGTCATGGCCTATATACCAATAATGCCCAACATTGCAGGGATATTTCTTGTTCTGACCGGTTCTTTAACCGAGAGAGTAAAAAGGGTTAAACGGGCAGTTATATTATTGAACTTTCTGTCAAAGACATTCATGCTTTCAGCTGTTTTCGTGCCACTTCTGGTGGAAAGAAGCCTGGCTCCTTATTTCATGCTGCCTCTTACCTTCATGGGATTTACAATAAACGCAATAATGAGTGTGCTGATAAACAGCTGGTTCGTTGATACCATAGACATCAGGATAAGAGGAAGATATATGGGCGCGAGACAGGTTTTTACTCTTCTCGTATCTGCTACATTGCCTGTTATTGCAGGTAACTTCCTGGATGGATTCTATGACAGATATATTGCCTTTTGCATCATCTATCTAGCAGCATGGACATTTTCGCTTTTTGAGTCCTTTTCTCTCAGCAAGATTACCGAACCACCGGCTCATGAACATAAGCAGAAAAAAATAAAATTCTCATCACTGTTTTCGGTGCCTTTTAAAAACAGGCATTTCATGAAGTTTACTGTAATAATGATGGTTTTTCATCTGGGATGGTTCATTTCCATGTCATTTGCACAGCTGTATGAAATCAAGTACATGAAGGTGACATATTCATACCTGACTCTTATGGGTTCCATGGGAGCAATAATACAGATGTTCATCTATCCTCTTTGGGGAAAAATCATGGACAAATACGGATCGGCAATGATTATGAGAATAGCACTTTTCCTGTTCATGGTTCATACGGGAATATACTTTTTCATGGTCAGCGGAAATGCGCCATATCTTTTGATTTTACTGAATATAAACGGAGCTATACTGACACCGGCATGGGTGCTCTCAACTTTCAATGAAAGGTTCGCAACAATTCCTACGGAGGGAAGGACCGTTTATGACAGCTTCTATACCACTGTAATGGCAATAACCATATTGATAGCCCCGACTTTGGGAAACATCATGAGGGAGGCGATTATTTCCAGCGGAATAAGGTTCTGGGTATTCCCTGAGTTCAAGCTTTTGTTTATATTGTCTTTCATGCTCCTGCTCATCCTGAATATTACCCTATATATAAAAAACAAGAACAATACGGGACTTGAAGCAGAAAAAGCCCTGGCGGCTTCAATAAAAGGCAAATTACAGCCAAAGAAGATTAAAAAATAGTCTGATTGTGCTATCATTCTTTTATGAACAATCTCATAAAAAAGTACAAGGAAACCCCATGGGCATATGTAGATCCGCTTATTGATTCGGGCAAACCAAAAACACGGTGGGTTTTCTTTCAATCAGCATCCCGGCCCTTTGGGATGGTACAGCTTAGCCCCGACACGGATACCGAGGGCACATGGGGTGTTGGTTATCGTTACAATTCACCCAGAATAAAGTGTTTTTCTCATCTTCACAGCTGGCAGCTGGGAGCTCTTCCCATGCTTCCTTATTCAAATGAGTATACAGATTCCGTCAGTGAAGGATATGAATATTCACATGAGGATGAGCAGGTACATCCGGGATATCACAGAATAAAACTCCTGGGATGCAGCATTGATGCAGAACTTACTGCCACTGAAAGAGTGGGAATGCACAGATACACCTTTCCTGAAAAAGAAAAGCAGGGGATTCTTATTGACCTGAAAAAACAACTGGGCCCGGGAGAAATGGGAGAAAGCCGATTTGCGGCAACAGATTCTAGAACCATCTCGGGATTTGTGGATAATATCCCCACCTTAAGACGACCAAAGTACTGCAGAGTATATTTTCATATCGAATTCAACAAGAAAATTGAAACCCTGAGGGAATTGGCCGAAAGCAAATATATAGTTGAATTCAGGGAAGGAGAGCCTCTTCTGGTCAAGACGGCCCTTTCATTTGTAGATGAAGATGGTGCCGGGATAAACATGGAATCAGAAATTCCTCATTGGAATTTTGATAAAGTGGTCCGTGAATCCATTGATGAATGGAACCGTTTTCTGGGTCGCATAGAGGTAAAAGGTGAAAGAAAAAAGAAGGTCAAGTTCTATACGGACCTTTGGAGAAGCTCTTTCGGGGGACATATTATAAACGACTCGGACGGAAGATACTGTGACATGACCGGCGATAAACCTGCCATAAGACAAGTTCCGTTGGACGATAGGATGCAGCCTTCCTTTAGATTCATATCCAATGCAGATGTCTTCTGGGGAGCACATTGGAGTCTTGGCCTTTTATGGGACCTTGTATATCCCGATATAAAGAGTGACTACTGCAAATCCCTTGTCGAGATGTACAAAAACGGCGGGCTTATACCAAGGGGCCCTTCCGGTGGAAACTATACTTTTGTAATGATAGCATCCCATTCCACTCCTTTCATTGTTTCGGCATATATGAAGGGCATTCGTGATTTTGATATTGAAGAGGCGTACGAAGGTATGAAAAAGAATGCCATGCCCGGTGGACTAATGAGCAAGTCCGGATATGAGCACAACAGCTGCCTGGACGGGGGAATCGAGTTCTTCATTGAAAGAGGATATATACCTGAAAGGGAAAGAAAGAGCAAAGGAATTCATTGCGATGGTGCTGCCATGACCCTGGAGTACAGTTATGACCATTGGTGTATTGCACAACTTGCCAAAGTTCTTGGTAGAGATAACGATTTTGCATATTTCCATGAAAAATCCAAGAATTACAGAAATATATGGGATGAATCAACAGGGTTCATGAGACCCCGGAATCTTGATGGAAGTTTCATTGAACCCTTCGATCCCCTAAGTCTTGAGGGCTTTTGTGAGGGAAACGGCTGGGGATATTCATTTTATGTTCCACAGGATATACCCGGGTTGATCAAATTGATGGGCGGTGAGGATAAATTCATAGGTAAGCTTCAGTCTGCATTTGAAAAAGCAGGTTCCATGAAATACTATGCGGCAAAGCCGGAGCTTAGAAGGAACGAGGCCTATATTAACTACGGTAATGAAAATACACGGTTCCACGCAGCATTGTTTTCCCATGCAGGAAGACCGGACTTGTCAAATTATTGGAGCAGGAAGGTCCATTCAGAACTGTTTTCCGGTACAGGTCTATCATGCTTCTGTGAAGATGATGACAACGGACTGTCCGCAGGTACCAGCCTTCTTCTTTCCATGGGACTTTTTGATGTCAGGGGTGGAGCTTATGAAGAGCCTGTATATGAAATAGGTTCACCGGTATTTGATGAAATACATATCAAACTGGATGACAAGTATTACAGTGGTAATACCCTGTCCATAATTGCAGCAAATAATTCTGAAAAAAACACGAAGATCGGCTCAATAAACTTCAATGACAGAAATGTTGATGGGTTTACACTGAAGCATGATGATATAATAAATGGCGGAGTGATTGAGCTCAGGATGGAGAGTAACCAATGAGATTATCTACAACAACAGCATTGATGGGACTTAGGACAGACGGGGAGTTTCCCACGTATTTGGAATCAATGAAGGCATGTCTTGATGCAGGATTTGATGTTCAGGACATCAACCTTTGTGCACTAAGGGGCGGAAGAACCCAGTTTTCCGGAGACGACTGGAAGAAGGAAGCAGAGAAAGTAGCCAATGAAGCAGAAAAACTTGGTGTTGTTTTCGGCCAGTCACATCCTGTATTTGTTGGATTCAATCTTGACAATGAGCCGGAAGAAAAACAAAAACATGGGCACGAAATGATGATCAGGTCCCTTGAGATAAGTGCTATACTTGGCGTTAAGTGGGCTGTGCTTCATCCTTTCGGAGTACAC
>Ga0180430_10005870_pt1 | contig 10108 bp, 5 predicted proteins | sample SS_ome_9_FD_132999 | JGI IMG/M metagenome (GOLD analysis project Ga0180430, IMG submission 132999) | Hypersaline lake sediment archaeal communities from the Salton Sea, California, USA - SS_1_S_2 metaG | ecosystem: Environmental > Aquatic > Non-marine Saline and Alkaline > Hypersaline > Sediment...
CGCCTCGTCCAGAGCTTCCCGCTGCTCGCGCCGCAGCCCGGCCACACCCAGATCGACCGCCTCGCCCAGGACGCGGCAAGCCGCCGCTTCGGGCGCGTCGTCGTCTTGCGTGGTCTGGATCGTGGCCACCAGCAGGTCGGGCACCGGTCCCGCCTCGAGGTGGGCCGTGGCGGCCGCGCCCGGCGATTCGTTGATGGGGCGGTACCGCTTCACCACCCCGTGGGACAGGCGACCCTCCTCGGGCGCCCACAGGGGGGTGCCCAGGCCCAGCTCGCCCTCGCGCTCCTCCACTGCGACCGCGGCGGGCACCGCGGCCAGCAGGGCGGCGCAGAAGCCCTGCGGGAAGGTGCCCTCGGCCGGGAAATCCTGGGCAATCCCGAAGGGGGTGGTCACGGCAGAGGGGACCTCGCTTGACCGGGCTCCCTCTGCGCCGGACGCCTCCCTCGCCTCGTGGCGATCACCTGCATCCTGAGCCACGCCACAGCACCGCGGCGACGCCATGGCCTCGAAGTGCCCGGGCGCCGGCTTCCCCCCCAGGGTGGGGTCCACCGGCTGCCCGGGCAGGATGGTGTCGGCATGACGGTGCACGCGCACCCACAGGTCGTCGGCCTCCACGTCGCAGGGGTACAGCTCCACCACCGCGGCCACCCGGGTCAGGGGGACCCACACCCGCGCGTCCAGGCGTTTTCCCCGGCCCTCGGCGCGCAGCCACCAGCCGCCCTCGCCGTCCGCGGCAATGCGGGCCCGCTCCGCGAAGTCCAGACCGAGAATAAGCTGGCCACCGGGCTTGGGGCACGGGAAGTCGTACCGGTACGCCGGCGAGTAGATCGTGTCGTTGGCGCTGCGGGCGATCTCCTCCAGGCGCCCGGACTCGGCCAGCTCGCGGATGCGGGACAGGGGCACGGGGGGCTGCTGGTCGCCGCGCCAGCGCCGGTCCCACAGGTCCGACTTGCCCAGCGACAGGGTGGGCCGGTGCGGCGGCCCCCACAGGCGCGCGCCCAGCACGTCGTTTTCCAGAGTTACCGCGTCGTGCGGGTCGGCCGGCAGGTCGCGCCAGCCCGCCTCGGGTGGCCGGATGTCCGCAAGGGGGGCCCCGTCGCTGTGAGTCGAGCGGGTCATTCCGTCGCGCTCCGCTCCCCGGCGACGGCGAGCCCGGCCAGGGGAAACATGCTGCGGTACGTGGGCAGGCTCCGGGTGGACGCGGCGTCCCACGGCGCATCGTCGCCGTCCGCGACGTCCCACCTGGGGTGGCCGTCCAAGCCGGCGAAGAGGATGGGTTCGAGCCGGCCCGTCGCCCGCTGGGGTGCCCCTGATTGATCGGCTTCGGCCACCACCGATTTGGCTAGCCGCGCCAGTGGCGCCTCCACTGCGGGCCACCCGGTGAGACCGGATGAGACGGCCAGGTCCGCCGGGGCGTCGCGGGGATCCAGCTCCAGGGCCACCTGATCCAGGGACCAGCCGTCCGGGGGCTGGTCCAGCGCGAACACGAGCGGGCCCCGCGCCAGACTCACCTTGCCGCGGTTGCTGCCCCCAAGAACGAGAAGGCGCGGCTCCATGGGCAGCTCGATCTGCAGGCGCTGCTCCCCCGTCACCTCGGTGCGGACGCGACCGTCCGCGCCGGCTTCGCGCCATGTGCCGTCCAGTTGCAGACCCCCGGCCCACCCCGGCACGCGCAGGGCGACCGCCACCGGCCCGCCCCCCTGGACGCGCACGCGCAGACGCACCGCCCCGTCGGCCGGGAACGCGGTCTCCTGCTCCACCTGCACGCGCCCCGCGTCCGGCAGGTCCAGCTCGGCGCTGCAGGCCCCGTAGAAGTTCACGGCCAGGGCGCCGTCCGCCGCGGCCGTGTACGCGTACTGCGGGAACAGGGCCAGGGCGCGCTGGCCATTGGTGTGGCAGCACGACAGGGAGGCGCCCTCGTACCGGCCGTCCACGCCCTGGATCCAGCGCCGCGAGAAGGCCTTGGGACCCGTGGTGGGCAGGTGGTACGTCCACGTGCTGCCGTCGGGGCACACGGCCGGCAGGATCTGGTTCCACGCCGTCTCCTCGGCCAGGTCCAGGGCCCGCGCGTCGCCGGTCAGCTCGAAGAGGCGCAGGTTCCACTGGATCCAGGTGAAGGACACGCAGGTCTCCAGCGGCGCCTCCTCGCGCAGGCAGCCCGGCGGCTTGAACCACTCCACGTCGCTCATGCCGCCGGTGGGGTACCGCAGCTGGTCGGCGATGCGGTCGCGCGTGGCCACCAGGAGCTGCACGAGCCCGATGTCCGCCGTGGCGCGGGCGTACTCGGTGAGCCCCACAAAGCAGCTCATCATCTCGTACGCCTTGCCGTCACCGATGGTGTGCGCCGGCGCCCCGTCGCGCAGCGCCGGCATAATCCGCGGACCGTCCTCCCTTTCCCAGAAGTCGCCCACCACCCGGTGCGCGAAGTCCAGGTAGCGCGCCTCGCCCGTGCGCCGGTGCAGCAGCAGCATCGCTTCCAGCGCCGAGCCGCTGGCCAGGCCCGCGTGCTCGTCCGTGCGGTTGAGATCGCGGGGGCTGTCCGGGCCAAACTCCGCCGCCACCAGCTCGCCGGCCCTGCGCGCCGCCTCCAGGGCAGGCGCCCACCCGGTGAGGGCCTCGTACGACAGCAGGGCCAGGATGGCGTACTTGTGCACCCACAGATCCCAGCACGGCGTCTGCGCTTCCCGCGCCGGATCCCCGGGCTTCCACCGGTCGGGCGGCAGGTACGTGCCCAGGTACCCGTCCTCCTCCTGACACGGCACCCAGGCCTCCACCAGCCCCCTGACGCGCTCGGCCAGGTCGGGCCGCGGGAAGAAGCCACTGGCCCCGATGGCGCCGCACAGGTACTTGCCCAGGTGCTCGCCAATCCAGGGCTGCACGCCGGGCCGGCTGCGGAACCCGTCCAACAGCGCGTCCTGGCTCACGTGGAGCATCCACCGCTCGATGGTGTCGCCCAGCCGCCGCCCCCACAGCCCCCCGACGCGCCCAGCGCCTGGCGCCGGGAGTGCGTGCTTCACTAGTGCATCCCTCTGCAGTTCCCCTGTCATCGTCTCGACCTCGATCACCGGCACTCGGCCCCTATCCCTCAGGCTGCCGTCATGGATCACACACTGAGAGAGCAGGGCCGTTGTGCGAGGCGGGCCCAGCGGGCGCGCTGTGCCTGCTACAGATCCAGCGCGAACACCTCGGCCCGCCGCAGGGTCACGTGCAGGGCCAGCGGCTCGCCTTCCCCAACTCCCACGTCGCTCTGCCCGCCCCACGTCACCGTCACCACGCCGTCCTGCCCCACCATGGGATCGCACTCAGTCACGCCCCGGCCCTTGACGCGCTCTCCACTCGCCTTGGTAACCCCCACGCGGATCTCCCCGCCCAGGGGCACGCGGCAGTTGACGCGCACCTCGTCCCCGGCCGGCGTCACCTGGCGCGTCCAGAACTCGCCGGTCTCGTCGGTCACCACCCCGCACAGGCGGTCCTCAGGCCACACGGCCCAGCCCAGGTTCCAGGCGTCCCACACCGTCTCGAAACGCGGGTACTTGTGCGGGTACGGCGTGCCCGAGTACGGCGTGGCGATCTTGCCCGGGCCAAAGGGCATCAGGTCCTTGCCGCACCCCAGGAACTCGCTGTCCCACGCGCCTATCTCCCCCGGCTCGATCACCGGCCCGCCCGGCACCCAGCTCCAGGCGATGCCGTCGCTGGAGGAACACAGCTCCACGTCGCTGCGCTCGGTGAAGCGGTGGTAGACCATGGGAAACATCACCTGGTACTCCGGCAGGCCCGGATAGAAGCTGTGGCCGTTGAGATACAGGTCGCGGTCCGGCGGCTCGTCCAGGGACGGCCCCAGCAGCGGCATCACCGGGCCCCAGTCGCGGAAGTCGTCGGCCTCGGCCCGGCCGATCCAGCGCCGGTCCTCGCGGAACAGGCGCGTGAACATCACGTACTTGCTCAAAGACGGGTCCCACAACACCGTGGTGTCCGTGTCGCTGGGGTGCAGCATGAAGGGCTCGTTCACCGACGTCCACGACTCGCCGTCGGGCGACACCATGGCGAACATGCCATAGCGCCGCTCCGGGCTCACGCGGAAGTCGCGCAGGTGCGCTGGCCGCTCCAGGTAGGCCCGCAGCATGTCGTCGTGCTCCCCCTCGGGAAAGCGGGCGCAGTACACCACGCGATAGCGCTCCGCCGCCGGCGCCGACGGGTCGATGAAGAAGGAGGCCCCGTCAAAGCCCCGCTGGCTGCCCACCTCCACCCGGCTGCGGCTCACCTCCTCCCAGGCGAACCCGTCATCGGACGCCACACCGCACACATACACCTCGTCGTAGTCAGTGCCGTGGGCCGCCGCCCCGGAGCCGAACTTGGTATACCCGTTCACCTCGAAATGCCATGATCGGTACCGCCCCCGGTCGTAGATGGTGCGGCCCCATCCCTTCCACCCGTCCACCGGACCGGTGGTCTCGGCCGGCTGCGACTCCAGGCGGATCCCGTGGGGCACGCACCGGGCATCGGCGTGCATGGGCACGGGCGGCTCCGGGGGATTGCCCACCCCCAGCCTCTCCCCCGCGTCGGTTCGCCACTCGAGGCGCCCGCACTGAATGTTGCGCCAGTCCATGAAGAGCATCTTCTGTCCAGCCATCGGTCGCGCCTCCCCCGGTAGTGCTCAAGCCCGCTGTGCTGAGGTCATCGTGCCGCGAAGGTCGGACCGATCTGCCTTGTCCGCAATCCGGAGCCCGATCCAGACCCTCGGGCCATCCTTCCGTGGGGTCTCTTGACCGGCCTGGGCGGGGCGGCTCGATCCCTCGCGAGCCGCGAGGCCGGGCGGTTCTGGCCTGGCCCCGGCACCCGGGCAGAAGCTATACTGGTGCGGTCCAGATGGGCCGAGCCGGACCTGTGTCCTCCTGCCCGGCAATGCCCCAGAACCCGCGGTGAGCCATGCCCGACCCTCTCGTCTTCGAGATCTTCAGCGACTACATCTGACCGTGGTGTTACCTGGGCACCGTGCGTGTCGACCAGTTGTGCGCCGCCTACCACCTTCAGGCGCGGTATGTCCACTTCCCCCTGCACCCGGACACGCCCGACGAAGGGCTGACCCTGGAGCAGCTGTTCGCGGGCCGCGACGTGGACCTGGCGGCCATGCGGGAGCGCATGGCGGGACTCATGCGCGAGGCAGGGCTTGAGTACGGCGACCGGCCGCGGACGTACAACAGCCGGCTGGCCCAGGAGCTGGCCTGCTGGGCGGTTCACCAGAAGGACGACACTCAGAAGGCCGGCGAGGCCATCCACCTCGCCCTGTTCAGGGCCTACTTCGTCGACGATGTGAATCTGGCCGTCGTCGATCACCTGGTGGAGATCGCCGCCGGCGTGGGGCTCGACGGAGCCGCGGCGCGTCGGGCCCTGGAGACGCGTCAGTACCGGAGCGCTGTAGATGCAGACTGGGAGCGCAGCCGCCAGCTGGGCGTGACCGGCGTGCCCACCTACGTGGCCGGAGGCCGGGGCGCGGTGGGGGCCCAGCCCTACAAGGTGCTCGAGCGGCTCGCCCTGGAGGCGGGAGCGGTGCGGCGCTGACCCTCCACAGCCCGCCGCGCGGCCCCCAGCCCGCCGCGCGACCCCCAGCCCGCGGCGCCCGCGGCCGGCCTGCCGTCGATTCCCCGTGCACGGGGCCGCCGGTCGGTCCATATTCCCCACCGCATGGTCACCTCTGGACCTGTGCGCGGCCATGCTGTCCGGCCCGGGAACTGAGCCGCGTCCACCAGGAGGCAGGGCACCGTGAAGATCACCGACCTGCAGATCGACATTCAGCGCCGGCGCGCCGACCCTGGCGCCGAGCCCATCCGCGATGCCCTCCAGGTATTGCCCGGATCCGGCTCGGTCTCCGTGTGCCTTGCGGCGGACACAGGGGTCTCCGGGACAGGAGAGGCCACCTTCGGCCGCATTCAGGGCGGCCCCGACGCCCTGGCCGCCCTCATCGAGCACGAGCTCAAGCCGCTGATCGTGGGCCAGGACCCCGCCATGGTGCGTCACCTCCACGGCGAGATGCGTCGCGAGACCGAGTACCACGGCTCCGCGGGCCTGGCCACCTTCGGCATCGCCGCCGTGGACACGGCCCTGTGGGACTGCCTGGGGCGCGAGCGCGGCGTGCCCTGCTGGCAGCTGTGGGGCGGGGCGAGCACGCGCATCCGAGCCTACGCCATGGTGGGGTGGCTCAACTACGACGACGGCCAGGCCCGGGAGATCTGCGCCCGCGCCGTGGCCCAGGGGTTCGGCGCGGTGAAGGTCAAGGTGGGGTACCCCACGCTGGCCGAGGACGTGCGCCGCGTCGAGACGGTGCGCGCCGCGGTGGGCGACGGCATCGGCATCATGGTGGATGCCAACCAGGTACTCACCGCCAAGGAGGCGATTCGCCGCGGCCGGGCCTTCGAACAGTTGGGCTGCCTGTGGTGGGAGGAGCCCATCCCGGCCGACGACATCGACGGGTACGCCGCCCTGACTCAGGCCCTCGACATCTCCGTGGCCACGGGAGAAAACCTGTACAGCCCCGCCGCGTTCGCCCGCTTCTTCCGGCGCGGCGCCGTCGACATCGCGCAGCCGGACCTGCGGCGCGCCGGCGGCCCCACCGCCCTGCTCCAGGTGGGTCACACGGCCGATGCCTTCGGCTTGCCCTATGCCTCGCACGGCGGCGGGCCGGTGCAGCTCAATGTCATGGCCTGCCTGCCCAATGCCATGTATCTGGAAACCGGGCTCATTCCCGAGGACTCGCCCATGAAGCTGGTGGACGGGTTTGTCGACGTGCCTCGGGGACCGGGATTCTCCTGGGAGCGATGACCACCACCCCTCCCGGGGCCAACCTCACGCCGCGATGCGATACGAGACACCATGACCGATCCCAAGCAGTCTTCTGGCGCGACTGAGCGCACCCTCGCCGCCATCGACCTGGACGGCGTCACCCCCGGCTGGGTCTGGCACCGGTACAGCGACGGCGCCCTGGAAGCCGGCCCATTCGAGGGCTGGTTTGACGCCTTCTGCAATGCCCGGTGGAATGCCCAGACCTACTGGTCCGTATCTCCCGGTGACCGGGACGGCGACGACCCGTACGTGTTCTGCAAGGTCGGTGATCGCATGCTCCTCACCGGCGACCGCCATTGGCGCGACTGCACCATCAGCGCCGGCGTGCGCCAGTTCTACCCGTGGAACATTGCGCCCACGGTCAACCTGTCCTATCGCGCCGACTGCCTCAACGGCCTGGCCTTCCGGGCGCGGGACGTGCGCTCCTTCTACTTCCTCTGCCTGGAGAACTACGACCGCGTCACCCTGTACCGCATCGAGGACGACGAGCAGATCGTGCTCGGGCAGATCTTCACCCCCCTCGACCGCACCCGCTTCCACCAGCTCACCGCCCACTGCCGCGGCGACCGCATCACCTGCTCCTTCGACGGCCGGCAGATCTTCTCCGTCGTCGACGACACGTACCCCAGCGGCTGGTTCGGCCTGCGGGCCAACAGCAAGAGCGGGTATGTGGACGTGCGCGTGACCACTGACGAGGAGGCCTGGGCCGGGCACGTGGCCCGTCTGGACGCCGGCGAGCGCCAGCTGGCCGAGCTGCGCGAGCAGTATCCGCAGCCGGTGCTGGAGCGGACCATCGACCACCCCTTTGGCGCGCCGGGCGCCATGCAGCTGCGCTGCGCCGCGGCCTCCGGACAGGAGCACCCGGAGTGGGGCTTCTTCTGGCTCGACGGGGACAGCCGCCGCGCCGCGGCCGCCGACCTGGACGGCCAGGTGCTGTGGGCCGTAGACCTGGAGGGGCCGGCGCCCGAGAACCCGGCGCCGCCCCTGGTGAAGGCCTGCGACACCAACGGTGACGGGTGCGACGACCTGCTCCTGATCGACTGCAACAAGGTGAAGCTCTTCGACGGCCGCACCGGCGATCAGGTGGCCGAGCGGCCCTTCCCCCTGTCGGCGCCCATGACCGGCGTCCCCGGCCAGCCCGCGCCCATCATGTACATGTACGCCGTGCAATTCCGGCCGCGGCCGGCGCCCATGGACATCATCATCCTGGACGGGGACCCGGGCGGCGGCCGCAATGTCTGGTGCTACAGCCGCGAGCTGGAGCTGCGCTGGCAGCGCACCCTGCCCTTCGCCTTCGGCCACAACATGCACTTCTTCGACGTGAATGGGGACGGCGCCGACGAGGCCATGCTGGGCCACTGTCTGCTCAACGGCGACGGCGACATCATCTGGTCCATCGAGGAAATGCACTACAGCCCGTACGGGGCCATGGGCATCCACTCCGACAGCGTCGTGATCGGCGACCTGGAGGGGAACGGCACCCTGCGCCTGGCGTCGGTGGCCGGCGACGACGGCGTGCTCTTCGTCGACGCGGCCACCGGCGAGATCCTGCAGCGCGACCGCATCGGCCACGCCCAGGGCATCACGGCGGCGCGGTACGTGCGCGACGAGCCCGGCATCCAGGTGCTGGCCGGCACCCGACACCGCGCCTACGGCATTTTTGTCCTGTACAACGGCCGCGGTGAGCGGCTGCACCGCTGGCAGCCCGACTTCGTCAATCAGAACGGCCGCCCCGTCAACTGGACGGCCGACGGCGAAGAGCTGCTGCAGCTCTCGTCACCCGACTCGGGCGTGGGCCTGTTCGACTGGCGCGGCCGCCTGGTGGTGCCCTTTGGCGACGAACTGCGGCGCGGCGCCGTGGTGCCCCACCCCCTGCGCCCCGACGACCCCCGCGACCAGCTGCTGAGCGTTGCCGCAGACGGCATCGGCATCTACACCCAGGATCGGCCGCTCCCGGCCGACCAGCAGAGCCTCTTTGCGCCCGAGCGCCACTACTGGCGCGGCTCCACCATCGGCGTCATCTCCCATCCGCGCTGGCAGGCGCGGTAGAGGCGCGAGGCCCAGGGGGGTCTTGCCCGGGCAGCGGGCCCGGGAATACGGGCTCGTGAGTGGGAGCCCACGGTAGCGGGCTGCGGGCCAGGCATCGCAAGCCCCCGTGTCGAGCGTGGGGGGCCACGCCGGCAACAGGTCGAAACGGAAAGGCAGGCCATGTCAGGACGCTTCCTCAGCCACGACTACATCGCCACCATACGCGCCCGAGTGGCCGCCGGTGAAGAGCCCGTGGCCGAGGCGCACCGCGCCCTGATCGCCGCGGCCAACGCGGCCCTGAACCAGGAGCGGCTCAGCATTCGCGACGTCGGGGGCAGCCCCCACTTCCGCCAGGACGGCGTCTATGTCGACGGCCAGGACGGGGTGCGCGACCCGGGCGCCAACATGGAGGCCAGCCACCTGGCGCACAGCCTGAGCCGCGCCACCACGGACCTGGCCCTGGCCTGGCGCTTCACCGGCGAGACGCGGTACGCGGACAAGGCCCTCGACCTGATTCACTTCTGGTGCATCGACCGCGGCTCGTACATGTTCCCCGACGGCCGCGTCGACGACCCGGCCAGCCCAGGGGGCAAGTACGGCGGCGACGTGGTGCTCTTCCACTGCACCTGGGACCTGTTCCTGGCCTGCTACCTGCTTCTCGACTACCCGGGCTGGGGCCTGCAGCCCCGCGCCGCAATCAAGCGCTGGATCGGCGCCATGGTGGACCGGCAGCGGCCGCTCATGTTCTGGGGTGGCCAGGCCATGTACAACAACTGGGAGGACGCCCGCCTCCTGTACCTGGCCCAGGGGGCCCTGGCGCTGGACGACCTCGACCTGCTGGCCCGCGTCTTCGACCGCTGGGGCCAGACCTTGCCGCTGAAGATGACGGACGAGGGGGAGCTTCACCGCGAGACCATGCGCACCCGCTCCATGTCCTACACCCTCTTCGCCCTCCACTCCACCCTGCGCATCGCCGAGATCGCCCGCCAGCACGGTGTCGATCTGTACGACCTGTGCGTCAACGGCCGCACCATTCGCACCGCCGTGGACTACGCTGCCGGCTACCTCCTGGACATCGACACCTGGCCCCACGAGATGATCCACCCGGCCGACGAGGACGTGCGCGACAGCCCCCGGCTGGGCGCCTTCGAGCTGGCCTTTGGCCAGTGGGGCGACGAGCGCTATCTGCAGGCGATGGAGACGTGGACACAACGCCCCATTGCGGCCGGGCATGCCACCTTGC
>Ga0180430_10005871_pt1 | contig 10108 bp, 9 predicted proteins | sample SS_ome_9_FD_132999 | JGI IMG/M metagenome (GOLD analysis project Ga0180430, IMG submission 132999) | Hypersaline lake sediment archaeal communities from the Salton Sea, California, USA - SS_1_S_2 metaG | ecosystem: Environmental > Aquatic > Non-marine Saline and Alkaline > Hypersaline > Sediment...
CTGGTGAGAAAGGAGACTCGGCTAAAGGCTTTCGGCTCCTGCGAGGAACACCGAGTAGCTTTGTTCTGGTGAGAAAAGGAGACTCGGCTAAGAGCTTTCGCGTCCTGCGAAAAACGCCGAGTACCTTCGTCCTGAAGGCATGATTTATTATAGGTTAGAGGTGTTTATTTTGAAAATATCAACTAAAGGCAGATACGGGCTGACGATTATGATTGAGCTTGCTAAAAAGCATGGGGAAGGCCCGACTTCTTTGAAAAGTATTGCTCAGACAAACGATTTATCGGAACATTATTTGGAACAGCTTGTTTCACCTTTGCGGAACGCAGGGCTTGTGAAAAGCATCCGCGGCGCGTACGGCGGCTATATTCTGGGTGACGAGCCTGAGGCGATTACGGCGGGCGATATCATTCGCGTTCTGGAAGGACCGATCAGCCCGGTGGAAGTACTTGAAAATGAGGAGCCGGCAAAGCGCGAGCTGTGGATCAAGATTCGCGACGCTGTCAAGGAAGTGCTGGACTCCACGACGCTTGAAGACTTGGCCAGCTATACAGAGGGCGAGCAAGAAGCGTATATGTTTTACATTTAAGATTGAGGTGTAATGTTAGGATGGAACGGATTTACTTAGACCATGCAGCGACTTCTCCGACTGACCCACGGGTAGTGGAAAAAATGCTGCCTTACTTAACGGAAAACTTCGGAAACCCTTCAAGCATTCATTCCTTTGGGAGGGAGAGCCGAAAATGGCTTGACGGCACGAGGGAGATGATCGCTCGGGAAATCGGAGCGCATCCCAATGAAATCGTTTTTACGAGCGGGGGAACCGAAGCCGACAATATGGCGATTCTCGGAACCGCGCTGGCGAGAGAGCAGCAGGGCCGCCACATCATCACGACAAAAGTCGAGCACCACGCCGTTCTGCATACGTGCAACAGGCTTGAAGAAATGGGATTTGACGTCACATATCTTGATGTCGACGAAAGCGGAAGAATCTCCGCCGAGCAGGTGAAAGACGCGCTGCGGGACGATACCATCCTGGTGACGGTAATGTATGGAAACAATGAAGTGGGAACGATTCAGCCGATAGATGAGATCGGCGATCTGCTAAAAGACCATCGGGCGCTGTTTCATACAGATGCGGTACAAGCCTTCGGATTTTTGCCGATTGATGTGCAAAAAAGCCGCATCGATATGATGTCAGTCTCCGGACATAAACTGAACGGGCCGAAGGGGACAGGCTTCTTATACGTCAACGAAAACGTGAAGCTCAGCCAGCTGCTTTTCGGAGGAGAGCAGGAACGCAAACGCCGGGCGGGAACGGAAAATGTCCCGGGAATCGCGGGACTCGGTGAAGCCGTTTTGCTGTCAGGTCAGGAAAGAGAAGAAAAATCGGCGCTTTACCGCCGGTTTAAAGACATCGTCATTCGTACGCTGAAAGCAGATGGCGTCTCCTTCGATGTGAACGGCAGCAGAGAGCACAGCCTGCCTCATATTTTAAATCTGTATTTTCCGGGAGTATCTGTTGAATCGCTGCTCGTTAATCTCGATATGGCGGGAATTGCAGTATCGAGCGGATCGGCGTGCACGGCCGGGTCTGTGCTTCCGTCCCATGTTCTCTCCGCCATGTTTGGCGAGGAAGATGACCGGCTGACGTCATCCATACGGATCAGCTTCGGCTTTGGCAATACAGAGGAGCAGGTGGAGCGGGCCGCGAAAGAACTTGCGGCAATTGTTCAGCGCCTGTCATAAGTGCCGGGAAGCGACGCTCCGAGCTAAAGATTCGCATCTTGCCCGAAAATGATGATATGATCTGAAAGGACAAGTTTTTGAATTGATTTATTGGAGTTGATGAAAATGACGAAGCGGCCTGAAGATACACGGGTGGTCGTCGGAATGTCCGGAGGCGTTGATTCCTCTGTGGCGGCTTTGCTTTTGAAAGAGCAGGGCTATGATGTCATCGGAATTTTTATGAAAAACTGGGATGACACAGATGAGAACGGTTTTTGCACAGCGACGGAAGATTACGAAGATGTTATAAAGGTATGTAATCAAATCGGAATTCCGTACTATGCGGTAAATTTTGAAAAGCAGTATTGGGAAAAGGTTTTTCAATATTTCCTTGATGAATATAAAGCGGGCAGAACGCCGAACCCGGATGTGATGTGCAACAAAGAGATTAAATTTAAAGCCTTTTTGGAGCACGCTTTGTCGCTTGGAGCCGATTATTTGGCCACCGGCCACTATGCGCGGGTCGACCGTACGGACGGACGTGTTAAAATGCTCAGAGGGCTGGACGAAAATAAAGATCAGACCTATTTTCTTAACCAGCTGACAGAAGAGCAGTTAAGCAAAGTGCTGTTTCCGATCGGCGAGCTTCAAAAAAGCCGCGTCAGGGAAATCGCAAAAGAAGCGGGGCTTGCGACAGCTTCCAAAAAAGACAGCACAGGCATCTGCTTTATCGGAGAACGGAACTTCAAAACGTTTCTCAGCCAGTACCTTCCAGCACAGCCGGGAGATATGCGGACGATGGAAGGCGAATTCAAAGGCCGCCACGACGGTTTAATGTACTATACGATCGGACAAAGGCACGGCCTCGGCATCGGCGGAAGCGGAGACCCTTGGTTCGTCGTCGGTAAAGACCTCGAAAAAAACATCTTGTATGTTGACCAAGGATTCGACAATCCGCTTCTTTTCTCCGATAAGATCACGGCGACAAACGTAAGCTTTGTGCATGACGGCGTCTTCGGCGGTGAAGACGAGCTCAACTGCACGGCCAAATTCCGCTATCGCCAAGCCGATCACGAAGTCACTGTCAGAATGACCGGGACAGATGAAGCAGAGGTCGTCTTTAAAGAGCCGGTCCGCGCCGTTACGCCGGGACAAGCGGTTGTCTTTTACAGAGGTGAAGAATGCCTAGGCGGCGGAACGATTGATGATGTGTTTAAAGACGGACAACAACTTTGGTATGTATAAAACCGGGGCTCTGGATAACACCCCGGAGCTTCTCGAACGGCTGCCGGCAATGTCGGCGGCCTTTTTAAAATAGTTCGTGAAAGGGAGAGGGCTTTTGGATTACAATCAAATTGGAATAGATGCTATGCAAAAAGGCGACTTTGAAAAAGCCGCAGAAGCCTTTACAAAGGCAATTGATGAAAACAGCGGCGATCCGGTGCCTTATATCAACTTTGCCAATCTGCTTTCGGCAGTCGGGGAACTGGACAGGGCGCTTAAGTTTTACGACCGGGCGGCTGCTTTGGACGAGAAAGCGGGAGCAGCTTATTATGGAGCCGGGAATGTCTATGTCATGAAAGAACGGTATCAAGAAGCGAAGGACATGTTTGAAAAAGCGCATCGGACGGGCATGGAAAACAGCGACTTATATTATATGCTCGGGACGACGCTTGTGAAGCTTGAGCAGCCGAAGCTCGCGATGCCGTATTTGCAAAGGGCCGCTGAGCTGAACGATACGGATGTCGAAGCCCGTTTTCAATACGCGATGTGCCTTGCCAATGAAGGGATGCTGGACGAAGCGATCACGGAGTTTTCAAATGTAACAGAGCGCGATCCGTCCCATGCAGATGCTTTTTATAATTTAGGCGTTGCCTATGCGTTTAAGGAAGATCGGGAAACCGCGCTTGCCATGCTGAACAAGGCGCTGGACATTCAGCCGGACCATATGCTCAGCATTCGCGCCAAGCAGCTTTTGGAAGAAGCTTGATTGATCAAGGGCCGTCATAACGGATTTTGAATGGAGAGGGGGAGAACAGTGATGCAGCGCCATAACCCGGACCAAATTGAAATGGAAGAAGCTTCATTTGTAAAAGGAACGGTTGCGGCTGTCATTTATCATAATGAAACAAACCTGTATACCGTATTAAAAGTAAAAGTGGAAGAAACATCGGAGTCTTTTGAAGACAAAACCGTTTCTGTCACGGGTTACTTTCCTTTGATCCATGAAGACGATATCTACACTTTTTACGGAAAAACCGCCTCCCATCCGAAATTTGGCCTGCAATTTCAAGCGGATCATTTTAAAAAAGAAGTGCCGACAACGAAAGAAGGTGTGATCCAATACTTGGCCAGCGATTTATTTGAAGGAATCGGCAAAAAAACGGCCGAGGAAATTGTTAATAAGCTTGGGGAAGGTGCGATCAACAAAATTTTAAGCGACGGCGCCGTCCTGTATGATGTTCCGAAGCTCTCCAAAAAAAAGGCGGATAAGCTTGCCGCTGCCCTGCAGCAGCATCAGGGGCTCGAACAGATTATGATCTCCTTGAGCGAATTCGGCTTCGGCCCCCAGCTGTCCATGAAAATTTATCAGGCGTATGAAGCGGAAACGCTTGATAAAATCCGCGAAAATCCGTACCAGCTTGTCAAGGATGTCGAAGGAATCGGCTTTATCAAGGCGGACGAACTGGGCGGCAGAATGGGGATCTCAGGCAAACATGAAGAGCGGATCAAGGCGGCGATTTTATACACGGTTGAAGCGACATGCCTTCAAGAAGGGCATACATACATAGACACGAGACAGCTCATCATCGAGACGCAAAAACTGTTAAACCAGTCTGCAGGTGATGAAAAAGTAACCGAGATGGATGTGGCGGACGCGATCATTTCTTTAGGGGAGCAAAAAGAGCTGTTCATTGAAGATGAAAGGTGTTATTATCCGTCCCTTTACTACGCTGAACAAAGCTTTGCCAAAAGGGTGCAGAAAATCGCCGGACAGACCGAATACGATGACCAGTTTCCCGAATCGGAATTCCTGCTCGCTTTAGGGGAGCTTGAAGAACGGATGAAAGTGCAGTACGCGCCAAGTCAAAAAGAAGCGATTCAAAAAGCGCTGATGTCGCCGATGCTGCTTTTGACAGGCGGACCGGGAACCGGGAAAACGACCGTCATTAGGGGAATCGTCGAGTTGTACAGCGAGCTGCACGGCTTAAGCTTAAATCCGGCTGATTACAAAAAGGATGAAACGTTTCCGTTTGTGCTCGCAGCACCGACCGGCCGGGCCGCTAAGCGGATGAGCGAGTCGACCGGGTTGCCGGCCGTAACGATTCACAGGCTTCTCGGCTGGAATGGAGCCGAAGGATTTACGCACGATGAAGACAATCCGATTGACGGACGGCTGCTCATCATTGATGAAACGAGCATGCTTGATATATGGCTCGCCAACCAATTGTTCAAGGCGATTCCCGACCGGATTCAGGTCATCATGGTCGGAGATGAAGACCAGCTTCCGTCCGTCGGTCCCGGACAGGTGCTGAGGGATCTTTTGGCATCGAATGTCATTCCTTCTGTCAGATTAACCGATATTTACAGGCAGGCTGAAGGCTCTTCCATCGTTGAACTGGCGCATGAAATGAAACAAGGAAAGCTTCCTGAAAACTTGACCGCGCCGACAAAAGACCGTTCTTTCATTCGCTGCCGCCAGCAGCAGATTAAAGAAGTCGTCGAAAAAGTCGTCAAAAACGCGCTGCAAAAAGGGTATTCGGCCAGGGATATTCAGATTTTGGCTCCGATGTACAGGGGAGCAGCCGGTATCAACGAGTTAAACGCGCTTTTGCAGGGCATCCTGAATCCCCCGAAGCCGAAAGGCAGGGAAATGAAGTACGGCGATGTCGTGTACCGTACCGGGGATAAAGTGCTTCAGCTCGTCAACCAGCCGGAACACAACGTGTTTAACGGTGATATGGGTGAGATCGTCTCGATTTTTTATGCAAAAGAAAATACGGAAAAAGAAGATATGGCCGTCGTCTCTTTCGACGGGAATGAAATCACCTTTACAAAAAAAGATTTTAACCAATTTACGCACGCCTATTGCTGTTCAATCCACAAATCGCAGGGCAGCGAATTTCCGATCGTCATCCTTCCGGTCGTCAAAAGCTATTACCGCATGCTGAGAAGGAACTTGCTTTACACGGCCATCACAAGAAGCAAGAAATTCCTGATTTTGTGCGGGGAAGAAGAGGCCCTTGAATGGGGCGTGAAAAATAAGGAATCATCGGAAAGGCAGACATCGCTTAAAAGAAGGCTTCAGCAGGCGGCGCATGAAGAGGATGAAGAGCTCATGGCGCTGCAAAAAGAGCTGCCTTTTAGCGTCTATGACGCCAATATCGGGATGGAAGGCATTACACCTTTTGATTTTATGGAAAAGGAAGCAGAATAAGTGTTTTTCATGGAATCCATTTCATCGTATGAGTCGCGTCGCAACAGCAGATCATAAGAATGTTCGTAAAAAGGTGGTTGATCACACTTTGAGAACATGCAATGAGCTGGAAGGACTCAATGTTTACGACAGACAATCTTCTCTCCCGCTTGGGGTGGTAACAGATATCTGTTTTTCCAATGAAGGGACATGTCTCGGATTGATTATGGAAGAGAAGCGGCGCTTTTACAATCCCCGTTCGCTTCTTCCGCTTCCCGCTGTCACCGAAATCGGACGTGACAGCGTATATGTTGATTTCACCGAATTCAAGCCGATGCAAATCCCGAAGCAGAGTCTTTCTTATGACCAGATGAAACAAAAAATGGTCAAAAACGGAGCAGGAGATACGCTGGGCATGCTGGAAGATGTATACTTTTCTTCCGACACGGGCATAATCGTAGCATATGAACTATCAGACGGTTTTTTTGCCGATTTGTCAGGCGACAAAAAGCAGATTCACTCATCTGGGGAACCGCTTGAAGTAGGCAGAAGCACAATCGTCTTGAACGAATAAGAGGTGTGTGTTCAAATGCTCGTTTGCCCGAATTGCAAAAGCAAAAACATCGGCAAAATCGGTGTAAATCAATATTACTGCTGGGGATGCTTTATTGAGCTGACCCTTTCAAAAGGAAAAATTTCGACTCATCAAGTCGAAGAGGACGGAACATTGAGCAGCCTGGACGATCTGTTTTCAGATGACGAACGAACGATTAACCTTTGAATGGAGGTTAGAAAGTTGAATCGTACAATGACTTCTCTCATTTCTTTAGGAGCCGGGGCTTTGATGTACTACATGGCGTCTCAGAACGATATGATGAACAAGCGAAACATGAGAAAGCTGAGAAGACGCGTCATGAAAATGTTTTAAGCAGAAGGGATACCTTTAAAAGGGTGTCCCTTTTTTCTTCGGGAATAATTACAAGCAGAAATCAAAAGCTAACAAGGGGTGAAAAAAATGCTGAAAAAACCGCTGCAGCTTTTAATGTGGGTCTCGATCTTCATGCTTTTGCTATTAACCGTCTATATCTTTTTGCAGCTGAGAATGATTTGGGAGCCTGTCTGCGTGCTGCTGAAGTCGATTCTGATTCCGCTTGTAATTGCGGTTTTTATCACCTATCTGCTTTTGCCTGTCGTTGAAAAGATACACCGGGCCGGCGTGCCGAGAACATTGAGTATTTTGCTGATTTATGTTCTGTTTTTTGCCGGTCTCGGCTATGCCTTTTACAAAGGGGTGCCGATCCTCATTAAACAGCTGACAGAGCTATCAGAGGGAATTCCGTTTCTTGCCGCATCTTACGAAAGCATGCTGGATCAGCTGCATCATCATACAGACGGCTGGCCCGACGGCATGCACGACAGGATCGACAGGTTCGTCAATCAGACGGAGGAATTCGTAGCAAGCTGGGTGGAACGGACGATCAGAAGCATCCGGTTCGTTTTTGATTATATGCTCGTGGCGGCGATTATTCCTTTTTTAGTATTCTACATGGTGAAAGATATTGATACGATGAAGAAGGCGGTATGGTATTTGACGCCTTCTTCATGGAGGGCGAGAGGCAGCGAATTCATCCGCGATGTCGATGATTCTCTTGGAGACTACATCAGAGGCCAGCTTTTTGTCTGTCTTGTCATCGGCTTGGGAGCGAGCCTGTCATTTTGGTTTTTTGACCTGCCCTATCCGCTGATCCTCGGCCTTGTCATCGGCGCGACAAATGTCATCCCGTATTTCGGTCCCGTCATCGGCGCGATTCCCGCCGTTATGGTAGCTGCCGCTTTATCGACGAGGCTCGTTTTCGTGGTGATCATTACGATTTTGGTGCTGCAGTTTATCGAAGGCAATATTCTCGGCCCTCTTGTCGTCGGCAAAAGCCTGCATATGCATCCCGTCGTCATTATGCTTGGATTGCTGGCGGGCGGGGAGCTTGCCGGCATCATCGGCATGATTCTGGCTGTGCCTGTCATGGCCGTTATCAAAGTGATGCTCGTCCATTTTTTAGCGGCAAGAAAAGCGTGAGCGGCAGAAGTTTGACATAACGGCTTCCGTTGTCTATAATTTCGAAATAGACATACATACGTATCTCGATTGACGGATCCGAGTATACTGAAGCCCTGTTTTATAGAGAGAAGCTCCATTGCGGTGAAAGAGCTTTAACAGAAGATCAGTAGAAGCTAATCCTGAGTGCAGGCGAAAACCTGCCGTCTTCATCCGGCGTTATTCGGATATCAAGGTGATGGGCGTTTTGTTACGACCATAATCAGGGTGGTACCGCGAGAGGAGCTCTCGTCCCTGTGTAAACGTTGTTTGCATAGGGCGGGGGCTTTTTAATTTGCATGTGCATCATTTAAAGGAGGAAAAAAATAATGAAGACATTGACATCCGCACAAGTGCGCCAAATGTTTTTAGATTTTTTTAAAGAAAAAGGGCATGCCGTTGAACCGAGCGCCTCTCTTATTCCGCATGAAGATCCCTCCCTGCTTTGGATCAACAGCGGAGTTGCGACGCTGAAAAAATATTTTGACGGACGGGTTGTGCCGGAGAATCCGCGCATCTGCAACGCTCAAAAATCAATCAGGACGAACGATATTGAAAATGTCGGGAAAACAGCCCGCCACCATACGTTCTTTGAAATGCTCGGGAACTTTTCGATCGGCGTTTATTTCAAAGAAGAAGCGATCGAGTGGGCATGGGAATTTTTAACCGATCAAAAATGGATCGGCTTCGATCCCGAACGGCTGTCAGTCACGGTCCATCCGGAAGATGACGAAGCGTATGAATTATGGTCAAAAAAAATCGGCGTTCCTGAGGAACGGATCATCAGACTGGAAGGAAACTTCTGGGATATCGGTGAAGGCCCGAGCGGACCGAATACCGAAATTTTCTATGACCGCGGTGAAGATTATGGAAATGACCCGTCTGATCCGGAACTTTACCCGGGTGGGGAGAACGAGCGTTACCTTGAAGTATGGAATCTTGTGTTCTCCGAGTTCAACCACAATCCTGACGGAACATACACACCGCTTCCGAAGAAAAACATTGATACGGGGATGGGCCTTGAACGGATGGTATCTGTTATTCAAGATGCCAAGACGAACTATGATACGGATTTGTTTATGCCGATCATCAAGGCGACAGAAGCCATTTCAGGAGAAAAGTACGGCACATCTGCTGAAAAAGATACGGCATTTAAGGTTGTGGCCGACCATATTCGAACGGCTGCGTTTGCGGTCGGCGACGGAGCGCTTCCGTCAAACGAGGGGCGCGGCTATGTCATCAGAAGGCTGCTTCGCCGTGCTGTCCGCTATGCGAAGTCCATCAATATTAACCGTCCGTTTATGTATGAGCTCGTGCCGGTAGTTGCCGACATCATGGCCGCATTCTACGGCGAAGTCAAAGAAAAAGCGGACTTTATCGCGAAAGTCATCAAAACAGAGGAAGAACGCTTCCATGAAACATTGCACGAGGGCTTGGCGATTCTCTCAGAAGTGATTCAAAAGGAAAAAGAAAAAGGAAACCGCATCATTTCCGGGGAAGATGTCTTTAAACTGTATGATACGTATGGATTCCCTGTTGAACTGACCGAAGAATACGCCGAAGATGAAGGCATGGAAGTCGATCATGACGGATTTGAGCGCGAGATGGACAAGCAGCGCGAACGGGCCCGGCAGGCGCGCCAGGACGTCGGCAGCATGCAGGTTCAAGGCGGCGCTCTCCGCGATATCATGACAAAAAGCGAATTCATCGGCTATTCCGATATCAAAACGGAAACGAAAATCGCCGAGCTACTTCAAGACGGGGAACTTGCCGACCTCGTTCAAGAAGGCAAGAAAGTTCAGTTTATCCTGGAAAAAACCCCGTTCTATGCTGAAAGCGGCGGGCAAATCGGTGATAGAGGCTGGGTTAAAAGC
>Ga0180430_10005872_pt1 | contig 10106 bp, 10 predicted proteins | sample SS_ome_9_FD_132999 | JGI IMG/M metagenome (GOLD analysis project Ga0180430, IMG submission 132999) | Hypersaline lake sediment archaeal communities from the Salton Sea, California, USA - SS_1_S_2 metaG | ecosystem: Environmental > Aquatic > Non-marine Saline and Alkaline > Hypersaline >...
ACTCGGGGAAGAGGTAAGCCTTCATGAGGTTGGCACGCGTCAGGAACTCGTTGGCTGAGTAGACGCCGTTCAGGTGCTCGCCCGGGATCCCGAGGAAACGAGGAAGCCCTGCACCGGTGCCGACGAAGACCGCATCAAAGCCGTCGCCAAGCAGCTCATCGACCGTCTTCACCTGGCCGATGACTTCGTTGACGCGGATCTCGACGCCCATGTCGACGAGCGCATCGATCTCACGCTGAACGATTGCCTTGGGCAGGCGGAATTCGGGAATGCCGTACATCAAGACGCCGCCGGCCACGTGCAACAGCTCGAACACGGTCACGGCGTGGCCCATTTTGCGCAGTTCCCCGGCTGCCGTCAGCCCGGCCGGGCCGGCGCCGATGATGGCGACCTGTTTGCCCGTATCCGGCGCGATCTCCGGACAACAGCGTTCGTTCTCTGCCTCCCAGTCGGCGCAGAAGCGCTCCAGGCGACCGATCGCCACCGGCTCGAAGCGGATGCCCACCGTGCAGACGCCCTGACACTGATTCTCTTGCGGGCAGACGCGGCCGCAGACGGCAGGGAGCGCATTGGATGACTTCAGAACCTTGACCGCCTCGGCGAAATTCTTCTCCTTCACGTGACCGATGAAGCCGGGGATGTCGATCCCCACAGGGCAGCCGGCAACACAAGGGGCTTTGGGACACTGCAGGCAACGCGCCGCCTCCTCTGCTGCCTCGTCGGGCGTGTAGCCGAACGGCACCTCGTCGAAGTTCTTGGCCCGGACGGCCGGATCCTGCTCGCGCATCGGAACCTGTTTCTCCCGGATCACGACGTCGCTCCTTCCTTGAGGTACTGGTCCATCGAGCAGGATTCCTCTTCGTGGTAGTAGCGCTGACGGGACATCAGGAGATCGAAATCGACTTCGTGGCCGTCGAACTCGGGGCCATCGACGCAGGCGAACTTGGCCGCACCGCCGACTTCGACGCGGCAGCCGCCGCACATCCCGGTGCCGTCGATCATGACCGAGTTGAGGCTGACGATCGTCTTCACACCAAAGGGTCGCGTCGCCTCAGCACAGACCTTCATCATGATCGCCGGGCCAATCGCCCAGACACGTTCAACCTTCTCCTTGCCCGCCTTGAGGATCTCGGTGAGGGGCCCGTTGACGAATCCGCCCCGTCCGTACGACCCATCGTCAGTCATGACAATCAGCTCGTCGCAGACGGCACGCATCTCGTCCTCGTAGAAGAGAAGCTCCTCGTTGCGTGCGCCGATGATGCCAATGACCTTGTTTCCCGCCTTGTGGAGGTCCCGCGCGATCGGATAGAGGGGCGCGATGCCCAGGCCGCCGCCGACACAAACGACGGTTCCGAAGTTCTCGATCTCGGTCGCCTCACCCAGGGGGCCGGCGAAGTCGAGGATCGAATCGCCCTCGTGGAATGTGTCGCCCATCTCCCGCGTCGACTTCCCGACTTCCTGAACGACCAGGGTCACGCCACCCGTCTCGGTGTTCGTGTCCACCATGGTCAACGGGATTCGTTCCCCCCGTTCATGGAGCCGAAGAACAATGAACTGGCCGGCCTTTGCGGCCTTTGCGACATCCGGCGCCTCAACCACGTACTCGCGAATCGAGGGCCCGAGCGTTCGCTTGCTCAGGATCTTGTACACGCGAAACCACCGCCTCTTCCGTCCGGGTCACCCCCGGGAGTCGGGGATTATCCCTCGCGCCTTCCGGCGGCCGCAACCGGGATCTGATGCTGTTGGGATGGGTATAATCGCCCGATCATGACTGACACGGACCTGCGGCACTACGTGGAGAGCGATGGGCGGATCTATCTCGTCGCGCGCGACGGGGTTTGGGATCTTCCCCGGCCGGATGAGGTTCCCTTCGCCGTCGAGGAGATCGCTCCGCTCGCCCCCGGCAGCGCCCTCTTCTGCGTCCCTCAGATCACGGCGCATCCACACGACTGGCATCACAAGGACCAGCTGGCCTCCGCCGACGTGTCTCCCCGCGTGCGCGAGGCGGTTCACGCCACCATGCCACGTGTCGTCGTCGAGGGGATCTGCCGACGAGAGGGAAAGGTTCTCCTGGTCAAGGGGAACCGTGGGCTGACCCAAGGCATTTGGACGCTTCCTGGGGGCTTCCTGCGCTTCGGAGAGACGCCTGAGGCCTGCGCGCTCCGCGAGATCCAAGAGGAGATCGGCATGGAAGGGAGAATCCTCGAACTCGCGGCGGCACGCACCAAGCTCGGACGTCATACGCTTCTTCACTGGACGATGCTCTTCTTCCGTGTCGACGTCGACGGCGAGCCGCGACCCAATCCAGACGAGATCGCCGAGGCCCGGTTCGTCGACGTTCAGGAGGCCATCGAGCTGCTCCTCGATGACACGATCGCCCAGGTCATCCGCGATCTTCTGTAGGACGGCCGACGTGTTTGACGTGCTGTATTGCTTCTAGAGAAGCTCAATCCCGATCGATAGCTTGAGATCGACGCTCCACTCCGTGTAGTAGGGACGGTTTTCGAACGTCACGCCGAAGGTGATGAGCGCCGTGTCGAGCGGCTCCAACGTCGCTTCGAGGGAGATCCGATGGAGATCGGTCGGCAGGGAGACCCAAGTCTCACGCGAGAACTCGTAGGAAGCCGCCAGACTGAGCAGATCGGAGAACAGGTAGTCGTACCCGACCTTCAGGTCGACGCGGTTCTTCTGAAGGATCGTCGGAGGTCCCAGGAAGCTGCCTAGGATGAGGAACTGCTCGTTCGGTGTCGTTGCAAACGCATAGTTGAACGAACCCGTGAGCAGCAGGTCATTGCTCTCGCCCGATGGGTCGATCAACTCAAACCCGAGGCCGAATTTGAGATCCCAGCCGCAATAACGGGAGAACCCCTCCGACTGGATCAGCTGCGTGATTTCGGAGATGTCCAGCGCATCCAGGCCGCCAAGCCGGATGTACCCCGACCCTTCGATGACGTCCTGGATGGCTGCCAGGAGAGCTGCTGTCGAATCGTACTTCGCTCGGCTCCCGATCTCGTCGGCGAGGATTCGTAGATCGAGGGGATGGAGGTGTTCGGAGAGCGTCCCCCGATCGACGAGGTAGTTGTCGATCCGTGTCGCCCGTGCGAGCGGCGTGACATCCACGAATCGTCCGCACCCCACACCTGCATCGACGGAGAGTCCGAGCGTCTGAAACTCAGACGAGCTGCGGGCGCTACCGCCGGCGTAGGCGAAGAAGTCCTGTCCTGAGATGAAGTAGCGCTTGAAGTTACCGTTGGCGAACGTCGTGTACGTGGACACGTCGAGAACGGAGATTAGCATGTCATTGCGAATCGTGACATCGTAGCCGTACTCCGGCTGATCGAAGAGCGCCACGTACTCGACCGTGAACTGCCCTTGATTCAGATCCTGCTCGGGAACGCCAAACGGGTCGTTGTAGTACTGGTAGGCAAAACTAAGCGCCAGATCCGAGAGGCGCGTAACAGGTGATCGATACTCGCAGAGAGGAACGGCGCAAGCGGCCGTCAGGAATGCCAAGACTGCCAAGACTGCCACTGCCGTCACGAGGATCCACCGTCGCATGGGGATCACCTCCGTTGGGAGCGTACGGTCGCTCCCGGAGGGACACCATGGAATCGTTCCCTGAGCGAGGTGCCGCCTGTCTCTTCATCCCAACGCTGGGTGCCGCGGTGATTCCTCGGCGGCACGCTTCTCGAAGAGCGACAGCTGCCTCGCGGAGGAGATCGAGAGATCGGCCACGCCGACGCCGATGAGGCGGACACCCACGTCGCGCAGAGGGACCCGATCGTAGAGGAGATGCACCGCAAGTTGCTCGATGAACCCGGCGGAGTCAACACCGACCGCAAGGCGAACCTGGCGGGTCACCGTCCGGAAGTCTGGGAACCGGATCTTCACTCGCACGGTGTGACAGAGCAGCTGCTCGCGCTGCAGCTGAACCGCTACATCCGCAGCGAGAGATCGAACCTGCTCTTCGATCTCCAGAAGGTCGGTCAGATCATGCGCAAAAGTCACTTCGCGGGAGATTGAGCGGGCACTCGCCTGCCGGCCCACCGGCGTATCGTCTTCCCCCCTCGCCAGCTGCTGCAAACGCTTTCCCATCGATCCCAGCTCCCGCTCAAGAAGACTCGGAGGAGCCAGACGGAGGTCTTCGACGCGGAGGATGCCCAGTCCCTGAAGGCGCCGCTCGGTCACTTTGCCCACACCCCAAATCCGCCCGACAGGCATCGGATCCAGGACCTCCCGGACCGACTCCGGCCGAATCACGCAGAAGCCATCCGGCTTGTCGAGCTCCGAGGCGATCTTGGCGAGGAACCGGTTCGGTCCAAGGCCAACAGAGCAGGTGAGGTCAGTCTCAATTCGGACGCGGTGCTTCACGTTGCGAACGACTTCCTCCGCTTCCTCGAACGTGGCACAGCGTCCGGAAAGGTCGAAGAAGGCTTCGTCGAGCGAGATTGTCTCGATGGCGCCGGTCACGGAGCGGAGGATGGATCGAATGCGATCGGAGATCTCCTTGTAGCGGGCGAATCTCGGACGGAGAAACGCTCCCTGAGGGCAACGGCGGCGGGCGACGGCCATCGGAAGCGCGCTACCGACACCGAATGGCCGCGCCTCGTACGAGGCCGTCGAAACCACCCCCCGCGGACCGAGCCCACCGACGATGACCGGCTTTCCTCGCAGAGATGGATCGTCCAGCTGCTCGACGGCAGCGAAGAAAGCATCCATATCCAGATGCCCGATACGCCTGCCGTCCGGCTTCGTCATGGATGCACTCCTTGCTCCCTTAACCAGACAGCGACGGCCGGATCGGTGATGTCGTTCAGAATCCGATAGGAGGTGAGTCCGTAGGCTGGGCTGTGGTGGACGGCCCCGGCGAGCTCCGTCAGGGGCACGAGTTCCTCCACGGCGAAGGGAAGCCTGCCACCTCGGGCGAGATCCACAACTTCCAGCCAGCGGCGCCGGTCATCGTTCGATGAGCCCCTCTTCCACGGCTGGCTGAGGAGCAGCTGCGCCAGAGCTTCAAGCGCAATGCCCGCTTCACGACAGGGTCTCAGATGGATCCGCGCCGTCCGGCCGAGCGGATCGATCCGCTGGATCACGGCATCGATTCCTGTCCACGCGGGCAGTCGGTTCCATTCCTCTTTCAGTCCGCGATGAAACCGCTCAGGATCCCGTCGCAGGTGGTCGCCGCCGAGAGCGGACTGCATGACGAGTTTGCGCAGATCGATGGGCGTTGCCCTGGGACGGCGGGCGAGCTCATCCTCGAGAATCTCGATCAGAAGCGGTTTGCCGGACATCGGCGTGAGGATAGAATCCCTCGACATGGGGATCAAGGGACGCATTGCCATCACCGGCCGCCCGGAGGTCGGGAAGACGACGCTGATCGAGCGCGTTCTGGAACGGCTGCCCGACGGCTGCGCCGGCGGCATGTACTCCAAGGAGATCCGCGTCATCGGACGCCGGGTCGGGTTCGCCCTCTTCGATGTCGCCACCGGCGCCGAGGGGCGGCTGGCCCATCTGCATCAGCGTGTAGGGCCGATGGTTGGGAAGTACACAGTCAACGTCGATTCGCTCGAGTCGGTCGGCATCGCCGCCGTGCGCCACGCGATCGAGACGAAGGATCTCGTCGTGATCGATGAGGTGGCGCCGATGGAGTTCCACTCCCCCCACTTCGTCCCCGTCGTCGAAGAGGCGCTCGCAAGCGACAAGGCGCTGCTCATCTCGACCCACGCCAATTCGGATCATCCGGTTGCCCATCGCGTGCGACAAGAGCTTCAGCTCTTCCGCGTGAAGCTCAGCAATCGGGATCGCTTGGTCGAAGAGGTTGTTGAGGCCCTGCTGTCAGGAAGATCGGGCCGGGTCTAGGCCAAGTCCCTCAGCCAACCACGAAGCAGCCACCGCACGAGGGAGAGCAAGCCGATCGTCCCCAACGTGAAAAGCGCCTGCGGCCATCCGATCGACGTCACCGCAAAAGCAAGCGCATTGCCTGCCGCCGGGGGGTGCTCCGTGTCGGTGGCAACCATCCCCAGCAGGGCGATGCTGGCCGCCGCCGCGCCGATCACGCCTTGAGCCCACGTGGTGTGTTCCAGCAGTCCGGCCCGGAAGGGGATCGAGCAAAGGAGGCCGATCCCCATACACAGCAGGTGCCCGCCGATCAGGCTTCGAGGCTTCGCCGTCTTGTGGGCGGGCAGCGCAAAGACGATGAATGCGCTCGCCCCAAGGGCGGCCACAAGGGCCCCGTTGGTCAGGGCGCCCATCGCGAGGATGATGGCGGCGATGACGACAAACGCCATCAAAGACTGAAGGAGGAAGTGCCCCGGCTCCTGTCGGAACTTCTCGTCGATGAGTCGGATCTTCGGCACGCCAGCCTCCCAGGCCTCGGGACTACTTCGGGACGTTCTCCCAATCCTTGAGGAACCGTTCGAGCCCGATGTCGGTCAGCGGATGGTCGAACAGCTTCTTCAGTACCCCGTACGGTACGGTCGCTACGTCTGCGCCGACGAGGGCCGCTTCTCGCACATGCTCCGGGTGCCGGACGCTCGCCGCCAGAACCTCGGTGAGGAAGCCGTGTGTGCCGTACAGATCGACAATCTCCGCCACGAGATCCATCCCAATCGACCCCGTGTCATCGATGCGGCCGATGAAGGGGGAGACATACGTCGCACCGCACTTGGCCGCCAGCAACGCCTGGTTCACGGAGAAGACGAGCGTCACGTTGGTGGCGATCTCGTCCGCCGTCAGGATCTGGACCGCTTTCATCCCCGGTTCGGTCATCGGGATCTTGACGACGACATTCTCGTGGATCTTCGCCAGCGCACGCCCCTCTTCCACCATGCCGTCCGTATCGAGCGCTGTCGCCTCGGCGCTGATCGGTCCGTCGACGATGCTGCAGATCTCCCGGATGACCTCTTCGAACGGGCGGTTCTCCTTGGCGACCAGGCTCGGATTGGTGGTCACACCGTCGACGAGCCAGGCAAACTCCTGGATCTCTGAGACGTTGGCCGTGTCGATGAAGAACTTCATGAAGCCTCCTCTTGAAGCGTGCTTTCGGATGCACCGGCCGCCATGAGCGCCCGGACCATTGCCAGATTCATCTGGTCCGCGTCCTTCCTGCCATCCACTTCCTTCGGCGTTTCCAGGATGACCGGGACGTGTTCGACGCTCGGATGCTGCAGAAGCGCGCCGATCCCATCGCGCCCAATCTCTCCCCACCCGATGTGTTCGTGTCGGTCGCGATGCGATCCACAAGCGTACTTGGAGTCGTTCAAGTGGATCAAGGAGAGCCTCGAAAGGCCGATCGTGCGGTCGAAGTCGGCGAGTGTCTCCGAGACAGCGTGCGGGCTCGCCAGGTCATAACCCGCGGCGAACGCGTGCGCGGTGTCGAGGCAAATGCCGAGCGGTTGGTCCGTGTCGGAGAGCTCAAGGATCCGGGCGAGGGTCTCGAATCGTCCGCCGATGGTTGTTCCACTCCCAGCGGTGTTCTCGAGAAGGAGCGCCGGTGTGCCGGCATCGCGCGCGGCGGCTGCCCTTGTGGCGAGGCTCACCCCGGCGGCGATGCGAGCGATCCCTTGTTCCTCTCCAGATCCGACATGCGCTCCCAGATGGGTGACGACGGCGTCGAGCCGCAGCCTTGCCGCACGCACCAGTTCCTCAGCCAGCGCTTCGATCGACCGCTCGTAGAGCGCGTCATCCGGACTCGCGAGGTTCAGCAGGTACATCGTGTGCGCGACGACAAAACGAACCGGCGAGCTCGATCGGTGCTCGATGAATGCCTCGGCTCGCTCGTCGGTGATTGGCTTCATCCGCCACTGTGAGGCGTTGTGGGTGAAGATCTGGAGGGCGTTGTTGCCCAGGGTCTCCGCCTGGTCAATCGCCGCTGGGAAGCCCTGCCCGATCGAGAGATGGCAACCGACTAGGCGGGGCTGATGCTGTCCTAGTTCCATGGACCTATCTTCGACCGTCGATCGCAAGCGGGCAACTGCGGACGAAGCCGTCGCGTGGTTGATGATCCAACGGCGGAAGGCTACGGTACCGATTGGAGGTTTTCTCATGGCATACAAGGCGATCGTCATTGGCGGAGGCCCTGGAGGGTACGTCTGCGCCATCCGCTGCGCACAGCTCGGTCTGTCCACCGCCCTGGTCGAGGAAAGAGCGCTCGGCGGCGTCTGCCTCAACTGGGGCTGCATCCCGACCAAGGCGTTGTACGCGGCGACGAAGCTGCTCCACGAAACGGAGACGGCCGGAGACATAGGCATCCAGTTCGAACCTCCGTCGATCGATCTGGAAGCGCTGGCCTCCTGGAAGCAGAAGACGGTCACCACACTGACCGATGGCGTCGTCACGCTCTTGGAGAAGAACGGCGTCGACGTGTACCTTGCGCGCGGCCGCCTCGATGGACCGGGAAGGGTCGCCCTCAGCACCGGAGAGACCCTGGAAGCCGAGCAGATCGTTCTTGCCACGGGGTCTTCGCCGATCGAGATCCCCCCGTTTCCGTTCGCCGAAGAGGCAATCTGGACCTCGGATGACGCCCTCGCCCTCCGCGAGATTCCGGAGCATCTCGCCGTGATTGGCGGCGGCGTGATCGGCCTCGAATTGGCAACGATCTACCGCCGTCTCGGAAGCGACGTCACGATCGTCGAGTTGCTCCCCGAGATCCTGGCGACCCTCGACCTCGACCGGCGCGCTGTCGCCACGCTGAAGCGCTCGCTGAAGGAACAGGGGATCGAGATCCTCACCGGCACAAAGGCGGAAGGGTTCGAAGCGGCCGGTGGCCATGTGCAGCTCAACTTGGCTGATCGAGAACCGTTGGCCTGTGACCGTATCCTTGTTGCCGTCGGACGGCGTCCGAACAGCGTCGACCTTGGGCTGGAAACGGTCGGCGTCGAGGTCGATGAGCGCGGGTTCATTCGCGTGAACGACAGGCTGGCCACGACCGCCGAGGGGATCTACGCCATTGGTGATGTCGTTCCCGGGCCGATGCTCGCCCACAAGGCATCCGCCGAGGGCGTCGCACTGGCGGAAGCGCTCGCCGGCGAACGAGAGGGTCCGCTGACAACAGACGTGAGCCAGATCCCGCAGGCCATCTTCACCGATCCGGAGATCGCTTCGGTCGGGCTCTCAGAGGCGGCTGCCAAGGAGACCGGGAAGAGCCTTCTCGTCGGTCGATTCCCATTCGCCGCCCTGGGCAAGGCCCTCGGCCAGCGGGCACCGGTGGGCTTCTTCCAGATCGTGGCGGATGCGGATAGCCACGCTGTCCTGGGGGTTCAGATCATCGGGGCTGAGGCGTCCGACTTGATCGCCGAGGCCGCGCTTGCCGTTCAGCAGAATCTCACGCTGGAGGCTGTCGCCGACGGCATTCACGCCCATCCGACGCTTCCCGAGGGCCTGAAGGAGGCGGCCGAGAATGCTCTCGGCCGGGCCATTCACACCGTCAATCGATAGAGACGAGACAGATCAAGGGCAAGGGCCGCCGCGGCTCCTTCGGAGTCCGCGGCGGCCCTGTTGCTGCTTGGGTGCAATCGCTAAACTTGTTTTCGGTTCTTCACTTCGGCGTTCGGATGGACATCGAGCTTCTCGGAGTATTCGACCGTACCGATCTGGCATCCGGGACCGATCTCGACCGTCTTGCCGCGGACGATGTCCGCCACCGTGTCTTCCAGGTGAACCTCATCGCCCTCGATCACGTTGGCTCTCAACTCGGCCGTTCCCTTGCCGGTGAACATTCGGACCAGCCCGTCGAGGAGGATGCCCCGCTCGCGGTAGCCGCCCCGTCGGACGTCGATCTTCTCGCCGCCGATCTCCTTGGCGTAGCAGCGGCCTCCCGGGCGAATCTCAATCTTGTCCGCCGAAAGGAGACCTTCGATCTCGAATCCTCCGCTCGCCTTGAAGATGTCCGCCTCGACGTCGGCTCCGACCTTGAGGACGCCGCTGATTTTCACGTACTCCGCCGTGATGCTGTCCTTCACGCGGTAGGAGCCTGAGCACTTGAGTTCTTTGACGTTGGCATTCCCGTCCACTCGTGCGGCGCCGCTGGCTCGCATCTCATCGGCGACGATGTCACCGGCGAATGCGCCGCTACCAGAAACCGTGATCGTCAACGCTTCGGTGCGCCC
>Ga0180430_10005873_pt1 | contig 10106 bp, 9 predicted proteins | sample SS_ome_9_FD_132999 | JGI IMG/M metagenome (GOLD analysis project Ga0180430, IMG submission 132999) | Hypersaline lake sediment archaeal communities from the Salton Sea, California, USA - SS_1_S_2 metaG | ecosystem: Environmental > Aquatic > Non-marine Saline and Alkaline > Hypersaline > Sediment...
AAAACCAGCAATTAGCAAAACAAAGGATGTGAACAGCGCTAAAGCTTTATTGTGCAGGCGAAATTTTCGTGCAGCTATGAATAAACCAATAGCGGAAACGCCGAGAAATACAAGCAAATTCTGAATAATAATGGACTGAGAGATTACCATATACCACCCAGGATCAAAGGAACTTCATTGACAACATAATCAAATAATGGAGCAGGAAAGAAACCAGCGAGAACAGTAAGAAGCGCTAATGCACCCGTGGCTACTTTGACTGATAAAGGAACATCCGCTCTTGAAGGTGTTGGCGAACCTGGAATGAAGAACAAGGCCCCAACAAAGCGTAAAACGTACGCTGCGGTCAATAGCGACCCTAACACCTCGATCACGGCTAAAAAAGTATAAGGGGTTTGAAATCCACTGCTAAAGATCATCCATTCACTGTTGAAAAGCGCAAGGGCAGGCACGCCCGCCATAGATAGCGCACCTATTATGGCGCAAACGGAAAGGATCGGGCGGTTCTTGCCTATGTTTCGGATATCATCGATATTCCTCAATCCCGTTTCTTTGATGATCCAACCAACGCAGGAAAACAGCAAAGCCTTTACGATAGCATGGTAGATCACGTGCAGGGTTGCGCCCATCAAACCAGAAACCGTCAAAGTGCCCAGCCCAAACAGGATATAACCCATCTGGCTGATGCTGGAATAGGCGATCATGCGTTTCAGGTCTTTTTCAACCAGCGCCATGATCGCGCCATATGTTTCTGACACAACGCCGAAAAGCATCATCGGTAATGAGAATTGTGAGAATTGTTCCAGGGTAAAAAAGCTCATTGGGAACCGTAATATGCCGTAGGTACCCATACTCAACATAGCGGCGGCGAGCATGATTGTGACAGGCATTGGCGCTTCCGCGTGAGTATCGGGCAGCCAAATATGGAAAGGAACAACGGCCATTTTTACCCCAAAACCAATCAGAAAAAGAGAACCGATCAATTGAAGGTTTTCCTGATTCACCTGAAATGCTGCCCACAACTCTGAAAAATGATCTACACCACTCTGTGCGTAAACCATGATGAGTGCTACGAGAACAACTAGAGATCCAAGATGGGTGATGATGAAATATTTTAACGCGGTTGCTGTGCGTTTTTTTCCTGTACCCCAATTGACGATCAAAAAAGCAGAGGCAATAAGCATCAACTCCCAGAAGAAATAGAAAAGGAATATATCATTGGCCATTGTCGTACCTGACATACCCGCAGAAAACAAAAGCAATGCGCCGTAGAACAAATGCGGTTTATCCTCAGATTTTGAATACCCAAGGGAATAAATGATGGCAAAAATCGTCACAAATTCCTCAGTTAACAGAAAGGGAAAAGACAACCAATCAATATTCAGACTCAACCTGATTCCAAGGGCAGGTAAATAACTGAGATCGAAAGGAGTGTTCGCTCCTGATTGCAACGCGGGGAGATAGCTGATGAACAATATCAATGATGTAAACGAAGCCAAGAGAGCTACCCAGCGTGATTGTTTTTTGAAAGTTTTACCAAAAACAATAAGGATGGTAGCTGCCACAAGTTTTATCATCAATATCAATATTTTCACAATTTCTTGTTGATTCATATTACTCATTATTCCTTCCCCAGCCTAAATCCATCCTTTTATAAAACCCAACCAAACAAAAAGTGAGATGCTGATGATAAAAACGAGCAACCACAGCAGGTTGAAACGCAATATTCCGTGATGCATCTGCTGCAAATTCCGGGAGGTGTTAACCACCGTTTGCAGTGAACGGTTCCATAATTCCCCACTTGAAAAACCTTCGACAGTTTTGAATAAAAACTGGAAAAACTTTTTTATTGCGCCACCAATCTTAACTGTGCTTTCTTCTTCAAAATGTTTATAAACAAACCTGGCTGATTGTTGGAAAAATTGGTTGAATTTCTCGTAGAAATCGAGCGGATCTGAATCATCGCGCTCCGCAACTGCATGTGAGCGCTGACTGATCGCCACGAGAGATCTCCTGAGGCGTTTGAATGGCATATGGATAAACGCGATGCGTTCAATAAGCTCAGACAATATCAATCCAATTATGAGAGAAACCCAAAATTGGATTGATAATAATGGAAATGAGGATAGAACCATCCCTGAAGTGAACAGCCGATAACCACTGCCCCTCACCAAATCAGCAATCAAGACTGCAAGAAGAATCGACAAGAAAAGGATGAATAGTCCTTTGATGGATTGAATCAGCGTTTGTTTTAATGCATTTGGCGCAGAACCTCCCCCATTATCAGCGGTACTCAATTGAAAATTCCGATTCCAATCTCTGACAGAAAAAGACACCTGCAAACTCCACAAACTCCACACAACAAAAGAAATCACTGTGGGTAGAGTTTCAGATACGGATAATGCCCAAACCAGAAAAAAGCTGAAACCAAGTGGTAGAAAGGATTGCACAACAACTGACAAAAACATTTCAAGCGATTTAGACCTCTTACGGATACTGAGCTGGTTATATAGACTATAAGCGACCTTTAGTAAAACCCAAAATAACATATACGCCCAGGTCGTTTTCTGGCTAATCCAGAAACTCGACAAAACTAATATAACTGCAGCCAATTGGGAAGCAGGGAACATCTGTTCGTCATTTACTCTTTTTCTTCTACTAATAATTAATGTGATCATTTGCGCAATGAGAGCAACAGCAAGAACAGCGGGGAAAAGAATAGGCTGAATTTGACCGAATAAAGGCGCGCTGCGATACAAAAGATAGATTCCCAATAAAGGAGCCGCTAGTTCAAACACCCATGTTAATACGCCGCCTTTAATAGAAGCGGTTGCCAATCGCCACTGACCCAAAGGCCACACCGCCAGTTTGACCCATATTGCAACCAGCAGGCAAACAGAAAGGATGACCTGGAGGTTAGTCTCCACAGTCAAAGCATCATTGAAGTTATCTGTGATCCTGAATGACTGACTAATTGTGAACATAAGGAATATTGCCACTAATAAGGCGAGGTCGCCGATACGCAAATTAAGGAAGATCTGTTTGGTATGTGCCCAGCGTTTTTTAATCGGCGATGAAAACAATAATGCGGCAGCCGTAATGCACAAGCCGACAAATTCCAAAGCAACGTAGCGCAACATGAAATGGTCACTGGAAAAAGCTATTTGCATTGCGGAAAAGGCGATTAACACAAGTCCAGATTGTTTGGCAGAGGATTCATTTTTATGGATAAAAAAGAGGGAAATAACTAAAGGAAAAGCGGAAATAAAAACAAGAATCAGTGAAGAAGGTGTCAAGGTGATACACATCTGGCCAGCAGAAGCAAGCCAGTCGATACAAAAGGTAACAGGAGGTGCATGCAACATCATTGTGAAAAGGGTCAAAAACAAAGAAAACGCCAGTGAAACCGCGGAAAGAATGAGCTGCATATGCCGATCTTCCCCGCGAAAGAAGATGAGGAGGACTAGACCCATAAAAAATGGCACAAGCATACTAGATAACGCCATGATATTAACCATCATCCGCGAAGCTCCCGGAGTTGATCGATATCACCATCAGGGATGTCGCGAAAAATACTGACAATCATGGATAAAGCGATTGAGATCACCATGGCTTCTACCACCAGCGCTGAGATGACCAGAACCTGGGCCAGATATATATTTCCGGTTCGGCTGCCAAACCAAACAGCCAGCAAGGACACACCTTGTAGGAGAATCTTTAGACCGATGACTTGTTTCAGAGCATTGCGCTGGGTCAACAAACAGATCCAACCGAGGAGAAAAAGAGAAATCGCGGTCAATGGAATAAAAAATTGGATTGGTAATCTCATTTGCTGGGTTTCTCCTCATCTGGCGCGGGCAGAAGCGCTGAAACCCCAATCGAACCCGCAATCATCAAGCCGATTTGTAAGATCAGGACAATTGGATTCTGATACCATAAAAATTCCTGAAAAGTCTGCGGTGAACCTTCCTGATTAGTTGATATTGAACGCGCATCTTCTACGTTATCGGCGGGCACGCAAGCATTCATCATCATTATCAACAGCACGATCAGTAAGAGCTTGATAAGTAATTCGCTTCGGAATGGGGACTGGATCATGATTCGTGTTTACCCTTTTCCGTTAGACTAATTGCCATAATAAATAATATGCTGATCAGCCCGGCGCCGATGCTGAGTTCAAAACCACCTGCAAAAGGCGCATCTAAAATAAAAAATATGATGGAGAGAAATACACTAACAAGACCCAAAGAAACAGCGGCAATCAGCAAGCGCTTAGAAAAAATAGCGATGATAGTTAATGCGGAAATCACCAGGAAAAGACCGGTCTGGATAATCATTAGGTCTGCATTCTCCTGATTAAAAAGATATTCTGTGGCCGCGATTTTATCGTAGTCATGTTTATCAGTTGTAATTAAGTTGCAAACTTGAATGTGAAAAGGGGTTATAGCGTCAAGTTTGGCGCTGGTAGGTATTATAAACAAAAATCAAATCGATGGCAAGTTTTCGTTGTATTAAACTTTAATATGTCACACTTGAATAAGTGACTGTCTCATTCCCCGCGAAATATGCCGACCGACAAATTGATAGTAATACAACCACTCTTCAACCTGCTGGGTACGACCAGGGATATCAGAATCCTTATATTATGATCAACCCAAACATTCCTTATATCTTCCTTAAGCCAGACGTATGGGTCACGCCATTGGCACGGGCAAAACCAATAGGATGACCTTTGCGCTAACGCGAAACGGGATAACTGCTGCTTTTTTTCCAGAAAATCCTGTCAGTATCGATGGGGGCCGCCGACCCACTGCTGAGAATAGGGCCTTTGCGGGAATTTTTAAGCAACTTCGATACAGTTCTTTCCCTGCGCCTTGGCACGATAGAGGGCTGCATCTGCCGCTTTGATAAGCGCGTCCACCGTTTCTCCATGGCGTGGGAAACTGGCGATGCCAATAGAAAGTGTAACTTTCCGGGCAAGTACGCATTCGTTTTCAAAGGATTCCTGCGCTATCGATTTCTGAATCGAGGCAGAGCGATCCCGTGCAATTTCAGCATTTGTACCGCTCATAATTATCAGAAATTCATCACCGCCATATCGGCAGATGATATCTGATTCACGAAAATGATTTTTAAGAGAATCGGCAACAGCGATGATTACCGCGTCTCCATCCGAATGGCCACAGTTATCATTCAGTAACTTAAAATTGTCAATATCAAGCAGCAATATTGAGATCGTACTGTTTAACCGTCGCAGGCGGGCAATTTCCTTCTCCAGGAATTGGAGCAGGAAGCGTCGGTTATTGAGACCGGTGAGCGGATCTTTAACGGCAAGCTGCTCTAATTCCTCAAGCTGATCCGCTATCGTAATCCGATGATTGCGGTTCTGGATATTGAATATCATACTGAAGCCAAACATAAATACCACAAAAAAGAACAAGCTGGATGCGCCATGGCTCAAATCAAATCCACCACGGTAGATAAATACCGCCAAAATCGTAACCTGCACGACCCCCACCACCCCGGTCACAAACACCGGTGAAAAAAAAGCGCTGAATAGAATTGGAATAGCCGTGTAAGCCAGCGGTAACAAATTCCCAGACAATACCGTGGGATCCATAAAAGCAGACCACCATGGACCAAGAATTCCTGCAATAATAAAGAGGTTGGAAGATATGAGATATTTTCCGCGCAAATTCAAGATAATCGCAACCAACACAATCACTGTTTCGATAGCAACCAGGAGAATATAATCCTCCCTGTTCTGCGTGTCGGCAGGACTGAGAAAAAGCAGGTAAATCAAAACCGCCAGCAATACGCTGACGATGATTATTTCCACCCATTTAAGCAGAATTTTTTCTCCCTCGGATTGAAGGCCTGACCGAGTTTTAATCCTGTACGATGTGCCGCTCTTTTTTTCCTTCATCTACGAATTATGTCCACCATGCATTCTTGAAGATCAATGTATTATAAAAGCAATCTTGTATATTTTATCAAATACATGGGTCAATTTACCACCCGTTAAGCATTGGTTTTAACCAGCGATCATCTGTAATGCTTATACACATGTGAGAAGATTCAAATAAAAATGGGAGCGTTGTGGTTAATCGTCGGTTTGCTTTTGATCAATATTGCGCACCGAGCAATAGATGGTAGGCATTGGATATGAAAATAAAAGTGCTGTAACCAGCATTTGCCTGTAACCCCTGTCTGTTTATGAAAGCGGCCTGGCTGGCAATAGCCTCCGGATTAGTGGTGGGAAAATTTACGTGGATCGTGGGTTTAGTAATTCGCAAATCTTTAAATAAAACGAAATAATCACAAAACGGTTTCTTATGAATACGAGATTTCGATATTTTTATTTTCAGAAATATTGTCCCGCACCTACATAGAATATAATCATAGTAATGAGAAAAGACAGTTATTTACCGCCATTCGGAAAGATATTCCTCATCACCTTATTTCTGGTGCTGATCGGCGGAAGCGGGCTTGCTTTCACGCTGCTGGTGCTTGAACCGCGCCTTGGGCCACGCTGGTTGTTCTTTTTCTTTCTGGTCTTATTTGGAGCAGGCATTGCGCTGCCAGGCAGTTTCATCATTCAGCGGCGATTTTCGAAAGATTACGTACCCAGCCGGGTGCTGGTGCGGGAAGCAATCCTGTTCGGCATCTACCTGGCGGTATTAGCCTGGCTGCAGCTGGGGCGGTTCCTGACAAACCTGGTGATTGCTATTATCGGTGCTGGATTCCTGCTGTTTGAGATGTTACTGCGCATGGCAGAGAAATCCGTTTTCAACCCGGAAGGCAGTGATGAAGAGAACTAGCCTGCGGGACATCCCTGCACTTGACACCCTATTGCGATCGCCGAAAGGGAAAGCGCTCGAGGCGGAATTCGGGCATAAATTGAGTGTGAAAACGCTTCGGCAGGCACTGGATAAAGTGCGGCAGATGGTCATAGACGGGGGAGACATGCCCGACACAGATACGATCCTCGCGCAGGCACAAGCATCAGCGCGCGCGTGGACTGCACCTTCCCTGCTGCCGGTGATCAACACGACCGGCATCATTCTACATACCAACCTGGGGCGGGCGCCATTGAGCGCAGATACAATCACTGCCATGGATGCGGTTTCAGGTGCCTATAATAACCTGGAATTTGACCTGGAAACCGGCAAACGCGGAAAACGCTCCGTACATGCTGAGGACTTATTGCAGCAGTTACTGGGGGTGGAAAGCGCTTTTGTCGTGAATAATAACGCCGCGGCAACAATGCTGATATTGAGCGCGCTGGCGCGCGACAAGAAGGTCGCCATTCCGCATTCACAGCTCGTTGAGATCGGTGGCGGGTTCCGCGTGCCGGATGTGATGCGACAGAGCGGCGCCAAACTGGCAGCCATCGGAACGACCAACCGCATCCACCTGCGCGATTACGAGAACGCGCTGGAAGACGGGGCAGCATTGGTGATGAACGCGCACCACTCCAATTTCAAGATCATCGGGTTCACAACTGAACCTGCGCAGAAAGAGATCGCGGCGCTGGCGCAGCGCTACGAGCGCCCTTTTATTTATGACCAGGGATCCGGCGCGCTGCTGGATACGGCGCAATTCGGGCTGCCGCATGAACCAACCATCCAGGAAGCGCTGGCAGACGGGGTCGACCTGGTGAGCTTCTCCGGCGATAAACTGCTGGGGGGGCCGCAGGCGGGTATCATCGTTGGCAGAGCTGATCTGATGGCTAAAGTCAAAAAACACCCATTCGCGCGCGCGGTGCGAGCAGACAAAACCTGCCTGGCAGGCGTTTCAGCCACGCTGGCGCATTACCTGAAAGGTGAAGCTGTTGAGAAGATACCGATCTGGCGCATGATCGCTCGATTGGAAAAAGATCTTCACGCGCAGGCACAGGCCTGGGTAGAGGCAATCGGTTTTGGAGATGTCTCCCCCGGTTTTTCGAAAGTCGGCGGAGGCAGCCTGCCGGAAGAACAACTACCGACGCATGTGATCAGACTATCGGTGAAAAAACCAGACCAATTCCTGCGTTCGCTGCGGGAACAACCCTTTCCAATCATTGCCCGCATTGAAAATGACCAGGTATTGTTCGACCCGCGCACCGTTCTGCCTGATCAACAGGATACCTTCCTATCACAAATGCAGCAAGTTCTCAGCGAGTAAAAATACAGGAGACGATATGCGCACAGATTTGGACAGGTTGATGGAAGAAGCCAACGTTGACGCGCTATGGGTGAGCGGCAACCTTTTCAACAACCCGGACATGGTATATCTGACCGGCATCCACCACGTCAACCAGGCGGACTTATTCAGGATGCGTGGGAATGATCCCGTCCTCTTTCATTGTGTGGACATGGAGCGGGAAGAAGCCGAAAAGAGCGGGCTGAAGACACAACCCTATTTTTCTGAGCGTTCACTGGCAGAATACATCCAGGCCGCGGGCGGAGATATACCCGGGGCGATAGCTGCCCGCATCATGGAAGCGTTGCAGGCTGTTGGATTAACACGCGGTGTTGTAGCAGTTTCCGGCTTTGTGGACCTGGCACCTCAATATGCCATACTGGAAAAATTAAAAAAGCTGATGCCGACAGTTACTTTCACCAGTTTCTACAAAGACAGCCCATTCCTGACTGCCCGCATGACGAAAGATACGGATGAGATGAAGCACATCCAGGCGATGGGGAACCTGACCACCGAAATCATTGGACGGGTACAGCAATTTCTGCAAACCTGCCCGGTGAAGGATGAACAACTCCAGCGGGAAGATGGCGCACCGCTGACCGTGGCTGAAGTAAAGAGCCGTATCAACCTGTGGCTGGCGGAACTGGGCGCGGAAAACCCGGAAGAGACGATCTTTGCCATTGGCCGCGATGGCGGTATTCCCCATAGCACTGGAACGCCTGATGATGTGATCAGGCTGGGACAGCCGATCGTGTTTGACATCTTCCCATGTCAGGCTGGCGGGGGTTACTTCTACGACATCACCCGCACCTGGTGTCTGGGATATGCGCCAGAGAATGTTGAGGCGTTATACCAGCAGGTTTTGGAAGTGCACCACACTCTGATCGAAAAACTCGAAGCAGGCAGGCCATTTAAGGATTACCAGGAAATGACCTGCCAGATGTTTGCGCAGACAGGCCACGCAACCATCGCAGATGATCGCACAATACGCGAGGGATATCTGCACAGCGTGGGACATGGGTTGGGCCTGAACGTACATGAAAAACCATTCAGCGGGCTGACAGCAGCACCGGACGATATCCTCACTCCCGGTGTCGTGTTCACGATCGAACCCGGATTGTATTACCCGGAGCAGGGAATGGGGGTGCGGATTGAAGATACAATATATTTAAACGAGAAGGGGCAGTTCAATATCGTTGCAGAATACCCCTATGACTTAGTGATACCGGTAGGATAGGATAAATATAATGACTCCAAAAGGCGCAGATAATAAACGCAACCGTATACTGGCGATAGAGACCTCTTGCGATGAGACCGCAGCCGCTGTGATGCTGAATGGCACGACCATTCTCTCCAGTGTGGTCGCTTCTCAGATCGAATTACATGCCAAATACGGCGGTGTGTTTCCGGAAATGGCTTCGCGCGAGCACGTTCTTGCTATCTATCCAGTCGTCGAGCAGGCACTGCAGGAGGCGCATCTCTCATTGGATGAGATTGACGCGATAGCAGTAACGCGCGGCCCCGGATTGGCCGGGTCGCTGGTCGTCGGCGCGAACATGGGAAAAGCCATGGCGCTGTCGAGCGGTAAGCCGCTGATCGGTGTAAACCATCTGGAAGGGCATCTGTATTCAGCTTGGATCAACCCGGACGGGAGCGAGGATTTCATTGAACCTGAATTTCCGTGTGTAGCACTGATCGTATCAGGGGGGCATTCATCACTAATCCTGATGAAAGACCATTTAATGTATGAGAATTTAGGCAGCACGCTGGATGACGCGGCGGGAGAAGCCTTTGACAAGGTAGCCCGTCTGCTGACCCTGCCTTACCCGGGCGGACCCTCGATCCAGAAATCCGCCACTCGCGGCAGCGCGACCCGATTTGAATTTCCGCTGGCTTGGCTGGGAGATAGCTTTGATTTTTCC
>Ga0180430_10005874_pt1 | contig 10105 bp, 8 predicted proteins | sample SS_ome_9_FD_132999 | JGI IMG/M metagenome (GOLD analysis project Ga0180430, IMG submission 132999) | Hypersaline lake sediment archaeal communities from the Salton Sea, California, USA - SS_1_S_2 metaG | ecosystem: Environmental > Aquatic > Non-marine Saline and Alkaline > Hypersaline > Sediment...
AACACGAGGTTTCGCCGAAGCTCGTGGTTCAAAACGTGGTAGCGTGTTCGCAGGCGTTTGGCCGGGGTACTTTTCTTCAGGTGTTGCACCGCCCAAATAACTGTGGGGCCTGAACCGGTTGTGAAAGCGCCGGGATAAACCGGTTTGCAGTCGGGGATGAAAGAGCCCCACGAGGTAAGACCTAGCCAGTCGCCTCGACCTGAAATCATACGCAGGAGCTGGTAACAGCTTGGGTGTAGCATTGGTGGAAGGCAACACGCAGCGTCGCGAAAAGGCGAGCGGCGAGGCGGTTCGGCGGAGTCTGAGAACCTGTGCATCTGTGGAAACTGCAAACGTCGGCTATTCTTCGCCCTCTTCTCCGACTTTTTCCACCTTCCCGGCGGAGTTTTCAATTTTCCAGTCGGCGCCGCTGATTGCGTCAAATGTCACCGACTCAAATCGCCCATTGCCCCCAGTGAGGAGGTGAACACCTTGCTTACTCTTGGCAATCGTGCAGTCACTCACCTGCACCGTTCCACCTGCAGCAGCAAAAATAGCTGTCTCGGTATTACCTGAGAGTGTTGATTTTTCCACAACTCCTTTCCCCTTTTCGACAACACAAATGCCCGCCTGCTTGCCGTCGTTGATCTGGCACCGCTCGAGCGTCGCTTCACCACCGTTGATCAGAAAAACACCCGCCTGTTGGTTCTCGTAAATTTTAGAATCGACGAACTGTGCAGCACCGTCGTCCGAGACATAAACGCCGTGTCCCTTTCCGTAGTAAATCTTGCAATTTGTTGCTTTGACCTTTCCGCCCTCAAACGCAGCCACCTCAGCGTTGCCGCTCGAATAAACGGAGGATCCTGAAAGAGTTGCCATCCCCTTGTTTTTGACCTGCACGCCCGTCGAGGCATTCAGGTAGATGTTGCAATCGGTAAGCGTTGCCTTGCCACCAGAGATGTTTACACCCTCTCTGGCATTGTTGAAGACGAAACAATTGTTGAGTGTGACGTTCCCTTCGTCCGGGACATAAACGCCATCATTTCCACCGTCGTAGATCCGAGAGTTGTTGAGCTTCGGATGCCCTTTTGCAGCAACGACAAGGTTGGGAAGCTTATTGTTGTGGAGCACACATTCGTCGAAGGTCCCCAGCCCTTCGTCAAAGACTGCAACTCCGACCTCTTTTCCGTCGAAAATCCGACACTTTGAGAAGTTAGGGTTGCTCCTGGATTCAATCAAAACATTTTGCTCCGCGTTGCCGCGAATGTCGCAATTGGTGAATTCGCCCTTGGCCTGTTCGGAGGTGTAAACACCGGCCCTTGCTCCGTCGGAGATGTGGCAACCGGTAAAAACGGGAGCACTTTCTCGGGTCAGACTGATGGAGTGTCCACGATTGTTGACGAATCGGCACTTCGCAAACAAGCCCTTTGTACCCGTGCCGCAGAATGCGCCAATCCCGGCCCCCTCCAGGAATTGGCAATTGGAAAAAGTTGACTCGCTTGCGAGTGAGTAGAGATTAAATCGGCAGTTGCGGGCGATTTCGCAGTCGATAAAGTTCCCCCTCGCGCCTGAGACGGAGAGTATGCCTGGATCACAGTTGCTGATGTTTGTCCGTTCAAGAGTGGGGGCACATTTGTCGGCGAGATAAATTCCCGCTGAGCCACAATTCTTCACCGTGCAATTGCTGATTTTTGGCACCGATTTCTCTCCAATAATTTTGATCCCGGCAAGAACCTCTTCTTGCGGGTCAAGCGATTTTCCTTTGGTCGAGACCACGACGTTGTGGAGCCGGGATTTTCCAGAACGAATGGTAATCGCGTCGCCCGCATCGGCTTCAACAGAGAGGGAACTGAGCGTGACCTCATCAGCGTCGAAAAGGAGCCCACCATCTTTTCCAAGGCAGTGAAGAATAACGTCCTCGGGGTTGTCGCCCTCTCCTGCAATTGAGACTCTTTTGGAAACTACGATCCGTTGTTTGAGAGTGTGTTTCCCCTTCCGTAGGGTAATCACCGCGTCTTGTGCAGCGCGTCGTACTCCCTCGTCGAGCGTAGCAACGTCGTCGGGAATGCTAAATTTCTTTCCCAGAGCGCACTTGGCAAAGATGACGTTCCCGGCAAGCGTACCGTGAAGCGTCGGGCGTTGTAAGAGGAGGTATTTTTCCTGGACATACTTTTCCGTCTCACGTGCCGCGTAAAGTTCCATCTCCCTGAGCGAGACATATCCGTCGCCATTTGTGTCCGCATGTCCTGCGAGCGCGCGAAGCAGGAAGTGGATGTAAACACCATGGCCTAGGTCGGGGGACTCCTGAGAAAACTCGCCCGGCGCGCACGCAGTGAGCAACAGGAGCCCCTGTGGCGGATTTTCCAGCGAACGGAGAAAACGGGTCGCCTTTTCTCGCGTCGCTTTTCGCTTTGCCAGTTCTTCGCGGTCTGGTTTTTCACCGAAACCAGCTTTGCTTGTTCCTTCAACGACATTCTGACAGGCATCAACGAGCAACATCTTCACCGCCGCAGGTGTTTTTTGCATCGCAGCATAAACCCAGTCGAGCGGAAGAAGCGTTTTAGTATCCGCATTTTCGCCGTCGCCATCCGCCTCACTTGGACAGAGGTAACTCTTCCCGTCAACGCGTACACCGTGTCCCGAAAAAACAACGAGTAACAAATCGCCCGGCTGCGTGGCGGCAAACGTCGTTGCGAGTTGTTCCTGGATGTTCGTTTTCGTCGGCAACAACTGAGCGTCGTTCGAACCATTAGAAAGAACCTTGATCGCCTCTTGCGAAAAACCTGAGAGAACGAGTTGTCCGCTCAACGCCGCAACGTCTTTTCCGCAAAAACGGAGGTCGGGCAGATTGCTGTACTGGTCGATGCCAATTAACACCGCGCGACGGGTGTTGCCCAGATCTGTTGCGTTGAGTGCCTCACCAAGTTGGGCAATGTCTTTCTTCGGCGTCGCAAAAAACGCCTTGGTGCCCGTTGTTTCTCCTTCCTGCGTGCTGGATGTCCTCGCAGGAGGCGAGTCCGCTGGACCGCAGCCTAGCAAAAGCACCAGCAAGAGTGGGACGCTCGCAACGAGGATCGCTGTTGTCAGTTGGTTCTTCATTAATCAGTCGTATTTGTTAAGGCGAACTCTCTTTTCTCTGTTCGCGGAAAAATCTGCGGATGCTGTGTGTAGCCACGGTAGCTAGTCTGGACATATTCAGGAACCACCTCAGACAAGTGGTCGAATGCATCGTTGAGTGTGAGTCTCTTTTCATCACGCATTTTTTTGAGCAGGAAATGCGTCATCACGCTGTGCAGTCCGTCCTTGTGCTGTGTCGAGATTTCGTCAGCGCGGCAGGAGAGCAACAGCGTTGCGTAGTGTGGGTTGATATTCTTCGACGTCGGGTAGGCAACTCGCTGCGTAAAATAAGTGAGGAAGCCTTCCGGGGAATTGCTAATCCCTTTGCTCGTCGATTTTTCCTTTTTCCGAGCCGTTCCTCCGGCGTGGCAGGCGTCGAAAATGATCGCGACCTTCCGCCCGTCAAGAGCCTGCACCCAGTTGGCGAGATTGATGTCGGTGATGACGCTTTCTGGAAGCTTGTCCAAATTGGCATCGTAAGGAACTAAGTATTCCGTGTACTTTTCCTCTTTGATCAATCCTCGCATTCTGGCCCCGTGGCCCGACCAGTAAATGAGAACATCGTCGCCGTTCTCTGTCTTTTGTCTCAAATTCTTGAATGCGTGCTCGATCTTCTCTCGTGTTGCATCGCCGTCGATTAAGAGGATCGCCTCTTCAACCTGTCGTGTTTTTTTGATCTGTTTAATAAACGCTTCGGCGTCCCGCTTGCAAGCATTGAGGTTGCGTATTCGTCGCTCTTTGTATTGGGAAATTCCGACGGCCAGGACAAAGAGCCTGCCCCGGTGAGAAAACTGATCACGTGCTTGATCGATTTTCTCTTTTGGAACCGTTCGCAATGTCACCCAGGCGGCTCCCCATTCCATTTTTTTCCCACTGGCTGTGGGATAGAAGGCTCTGTTGGTTGGCGCGAGCAAATCGATTTGCGTTCCCAATTCCCTTTGTAGTTTTTCAAAATCAGGAACCTTGATCGGCCGTGTCGTCACCAATGCCACCAGATGTTCTTTTCCGAAGGGAGGCCCGCACGGCAGGTCGAACGTCGCATCACCGCCGGTTTCACTCCCTTGCGGGGGGATGATTATTGGTTGCCCCGCTGTGATTGCATTGTTTCGCATCCACGGGTTGGGAAAGATCGAGTGTGCGATTCCGTTCGAGGTAATATTGAAGAGGTAAAGGTAGCCCGATTGCTGCGTGAGAACCTTGATCTTCAACAGGTCACCCTCGGTGTAGAGGTAATCGGGGTGGTTGATCGTCATCCGCAAGGCGAACGGCGAATCCGGATTGAGTAATGCCTCACGAATTTTTTGGACAGAGGGATCCTGAGCGACCACCAATTCTCCGCTGCCAACCGCTAAAAAAGTAATGAAGAGGAAAATAGCTCGTTTGACCATCGGTCGCCTCACTGGTTTTGAGTTAATAATTGTTTGCTACTCCTATTCAGACTGTTGGTGGTTGAAACAATTGCGCTCATTTTTCCAATCTTTTTCTGCATACATTGAGATTTTTCTTAATGTCGCTGTTTTTCGGTGCAATTTTTGCAGCTTTTTCAAAAAAGGTAATTGCGATCTCCGGTGCGTCACCGGCAAAGTCTGCCTTTTGGTAATGCGCTATTCCGAGCGCGTTGAGGATTTGTGGTGAAATAGGGACCATCTCCTTCGCTTTTTCGAGCTGCTCAATCGCGCCGTCCCAATCTGCCTGGGAAAGGAGGAACTCCGCGTAGTTGACCAGGAGCTGCGGGTTCGTGGCGTTCTCTTTCTTTGTCAACAGGACTTTCCATTGCTTCATTGCCTTGGGATCCATGACTGGTACGGACTTGACGAACGGCTGACCTGCATCGTCGTAACCGTAATCGGCGAGCGTTGGTTTCTCGAGTGCAGCAATCTGAACGCCCGGCCCTGCTGGCAAATCGAGCGTTGAAAACGTCCAAACGCCGAGCGTTACTGCAACGATCAATACCAACGCAATCGCCAGTAAACGAGATCGCAAGCTGACGCGTGGAGTACGCCTGGTCGCGATCTTGGGCGTCGATGTCTGTTCCTGTGTCGCTTGATCCGTCACTGCGGGCAAAACGAGAACACCGCTATGGAGCATATCCGCAAGCTCTTCGGTGCAGGCGGGGCACCTAGCGATGTGCTTAACAATTGCGTCGTGTTCCTCTTTGGCAAGTTCCCCCAACGACCAGCGGAGCAGCAGTTCGTCATCCTCTGCCGGGCAAAGCGAGCTTGCCGAGGGCTCTTGTTCGGCGCCTGGGTGTGCCTCAACGAGCATTCGTTTGAGCAGTTCTTCAATCTTCTCATTCTGCATCGCTGGCCTCCGTTCCAGTTTGATTCAACACGGTTGTGAAGATTTTCTGAAAACCATTGATCACTTCGTTTTTTGAATAGCCTTTTAACATTGCATCGGCAGCCATCCTTTTTTCCAAGGTCTTACGGAGTTTGTCGAACACCTTCGCTTTCCTTCGGGTGACATTCCCAACTGCGATCCCAAGTGTTGCGGCAATCTCTTTTTGTGGCAGTCCTCTGGCAAGAAATTGCAAGAGAACGACCTCCTCGTTCTGCAAACTTTGCATAATTTCCGCAAGGATTGCCAGCCATTTTTGAGCCTCTTCGTCGTCTTGTTCTGAACGTGGTTGTGACGAGAGCGATTCTTCTATTTGGCCAGCTTCTTCTTCGTAGAGCGTTTCCGTTTTGTGTCGAAGTTCTTTTCGCATCAGGTCGTTGATTAAGTTCCTGACCACCAGGCGGCACCACGGTTCGAGTGCGGAGCGTCCCTGGAAGCTGATCAACTTTGCTTTCCTGGTTTCTGTGGTCTCAACGAGCAGGAGGTAAAAATCGGTCCACCAGGCGTCGGCCTCGGTGAGCATAGCGAAGTTCTTCCGCTTGGCGTAGTTGGACCCGACCTGCCCGAGAACATTGCGGTATTTTTCGTTGAAAAACTGGGCCGCTGTGTTGATCTGTCGCAACATCGCTTCGGCGAGCACAACATCAAAAAGTGGATTGCCGCCCAGGTCCCCATTTCCGACAAACCCTCGCCCCGCTTCGAGCCAGTCAAGCACCTCGTCGCAGGAGATTGATTCACGTACTGCGACAGCCCGCTTCGGCGTTGGCTTTCTTTTGATCCGGCCGAGTGCGTCACACCAGTGGTAGGCAAGCGTTTCCCAGATCCGGAGCAAATAAGGCGAAGCGGCCTGCGAAGATTCCGCTTCGGATTTTTCTAGAGCCCTTTGCAGGTAGCTTTGATCGTAACTGTGAAGTCTTTGTGAGAGAAGCTCATCAAGAGCAACGATCCCTTCCTCCCAGGGTTGCATTCGAGGCTGCTGGGCAAGCCACTGCCGCGATTCTTCGAAGATTTCTCTAAGCCGTTTCATAACTCTTATTTTACCACCCTGCTCCAAATAAAAAAAGGGGGGGAGGAGTTGCTTTTCTCCTCCCCCTTCCGCACACCTCGATCCCTTGTGACTATTGGTAAGCGGAACCGTCGCGGCGAACGCGGACAAAGGCAAGATTGCCATCGTTATCGTAAAGGTTGACCTTCATCCCGTTGGCACCGTAGGTGTGGAAGACTTCGTTTGTTTCCACGTTACGGTAGAAACCTTCGTCACGGAGGTATTCGGTGAAGTTGTCCAGGGCACGGTCTTGGACGCGATTACGATTGTCGATGACGTCCTGGATGATTTGAGTCGTTTCAGACATCGTGTCGGCAGCATTCTGGGCGCGAACGGCCAGAAGTTGCGGGTTGATCTTGTGGGTTGCAGCAATTTTCATCAACTCCGTGGTCTGGTTCGACATGGTTTCTGTATTGGCAACAATGACGGAGTAGGTGAAGAGCCAGATCGGACCGCCTGTTGGCGTCGCAATGGCCGTTGCGTAACCACGTTTTTTCTTTCCGCCGATGGTCATCTCAATAACGAACATTGCAGAGTTGCTGTTCGGGAACTTGTAGGTTGCTAAAACTCTGTCGAGTGTCTGCCTTACTCCAGTTGTTCTGCTCAGTACCATCGCCAGTCTTTGGAAAGCGGCCGGACCGACTTGCTCAATCCGTCCGTAAGGAAGGACGAGTTCCTGCGGCATATAAGGGTGTGGCGAAACGGTGAAGCCCGCAATGCAAGCACGGCTGATGATCGCGTCACCGTTGGTGATTGAGATCGCTCCTTCGCCACCGTTGACAACTTGCCAGCCGCCAGGAGCGGCGATCGTCGCGCTGCCATCCGGAGCTTGCAACGTCATCATGCGTTGCTGGGCACTGGCGTTCGAGACAAAAAATGTGGCGACCAAGAGGATCAGGGCAAGTGTCAGGGCGGCTTGTACGGTTGTCAGTTGTGTGCGTTTCATTGTATTTCTCCTTGTTTTTGGAATAGTGGAAGTGGCTCATTTTTGCCTTGCAACAGAAAAGACCGCGAGCTGGAAGCAAAATTGCGCAAGAAATCGCAAAAAGCTCTCTTTTTCTGCCGAATTTCCTCAGAACACTTAAATTTCAGCACTTTATGAATTTACGACGCCGAAGGTAATCGCATCGAAAAATTCGTGATGGTCGCCGGCGTCGCCACCACAACCGTCGATTACGTCTATGACTACAACAATCTCCTCATCCAACGTACCGAGGGCACCGACGTAACGGTCTTCGTCAACCACAACGACCAAACGGTCCTCGAACTCGACGCTGCAGACGACTCCGTCACCGCCCGTTACTTGTGGGATACGGTTGTTAGCAATCGAAGACGCAATCACCTCAACGAACTACTACGTCCTCACCGACCATCTCAATTCAGTTCGTGACGTAATTGACACTCAAGGCAACGTCGCCTTCCACCAAACCTACGACGCCTCTTTAGGCAAATGGATCTCCGAAGACCCCTTCGGATTCGAGGCAGGAGATACGAACTTAACACGCTATGTCGGCAACCAAGTCCTCACCTCCACGGATCCGAGCGGATGGGCAATGTGGGTTGATAGCTTTGCCCTGCTTGGCTACAATCCATCGCCTGTCGATTTCCTTCGCACGAAGTATTGGATACGCGACGAGCTCCTAGCTTGGGCGCGTGCCAAATGCCCGCTCCGCAAACATTGGGACTACCGACCGAAGCAGTAAAACCCTTGGAACGGTGCAAGGATGCAAGAAACCCTCTTCTCATTTATTCCGACAGCAACATAATTGCACTTTCATTGTTTTTTGATAATTAACACTTACTTGTGGTATTTAATCAAACAGGCTGCTCAAAATAAGTGTTTTTTTAAGGCTGGTATTAAAAGGGTTGTTCGGAAATGAAAAGCAAAAAAACCTTGACAAAAAGAAAATCTGTGGTATAATGCCGGTGTCGATTTTAATATTCACTCACTACTAAATGCCCTAGGAATTGCTACGATGAATTTGCATCAAAGATATAACCATTCAAAAATTCACAAACTGTTAAAGGAGAAATTGTTGATTAAGAGAATTGTTGTAAAATCGAATTCAACCATTGATGTAGAGACTGAAAATTGGGAAGAATACTGGAAAATGAATTCACTTTTAAGTAATGAGTTATTAAACTTGAAAATGTCATGGTTAAGCTTACTTGAAAGCTGCTATAATCCTTCTCAGTACAAGCAATTTGTCAAATCATATTTCGATTTACTTAATTCCTCATTGCTGCACGCCCTCAAAGCAGAGTTGAAGCCGAGTTGTTTACGGAGAGTTGTTGGTTTTGGGTCGTTCTCATAGAAAAAAAGGATGCTCAACTTGCAGCTACTATCAACTTGCAGAATCCTGCCTATTTACTTAGCAAGATAGCGCAACCAAATGTATTTGATGACCCAAAACTGCTTCCTCTAATCCTACCTTTTGTGGAAGGGCGGAAAGGTTTTAGGTTTTATTCTCACTACAGGAGAATTTCAATATTTGGAAAAAATAATTTTCAAATGTTCCTTTATCCAGCGGATGAACCCAGTTGCCAATCTTCAAGCCACTCACTGATTGCTCAACTAATGAGGTACACTGATAAAATGGTACTCGAAGACAAAGTCGTGAATAGTCATCATTTACGGAAACACCTTTCAGATTTTAACATAGATGATATTCGCATAACTGACGTCACAAATCGTTACAAACTAAGAGAAGGCACCATTAATTTAATCGAAAAAATAACATCCAATGGATAATCTTTTTAACGACGACCCATTAGAATGCGAGTTGGGGCTCGCTCTCGCGGAACGCGTGCATCCGAAGTATGCGCCAGTCTTCGACGCGATGTCGCTTCGTGATAGAGCGGCACTCGCTCTTTACTTTCTGCCGCATTCGTCGAAGAAAGAGGTCTTGGAGGTCACGCGACCAAGCGTGGTGAAGTGGTATTGTCCGTTTGCCGACCAGCGTGTTTTTCCGTCGGGTCACCGCTACGTTGTCAATGTTTATACCGGTTGCCAGCACGGTTGCGAATACTGTTACGCTGCGGGTTACGTCCAGATGGAACCGCGATGCAAGAAACGATTCCGCGAATCGCTTTGTCGTGATTTAGCAAAACTGGAGGAGTATGCTTTGCCGCCTGCCCCACTGCATCTTTCCAATAGTACCGACCCACTGCAACCGTTGGAGTTGGAACAGTGCGACACCCTTTACACGCTTGAAGAACTCGCTCACTACCGCGAACGTTTTACAACAGTAACGTTACTGACCAAAAATCCAGCGGTACTCCAAGATGAGCGTTACCTCGCAGCATTGAAGCAACTACGCGAGCCGGCATTGCGAGTGGAGGTCTCGCTAGCGTTCTGGCAGGAAAGTTCACGTCAACTATTTGACCCGGCAGCACCGACGGTAAGTAGTCGTCTGAACGCAATAGGATTTCTCCGTCGCAATGACATCCCAGTTGTCCTTCGGATCGATCCGCTCTTTCCTCGCGGTGAGGTAATGTCGCAATTCGGGCTGCCGGATGTACAGCCGCTTGACGACCTGCGAAAGCTGGTTTCCTTTGCCGCAAAGGCGAAGGTCGAGCATCTTGTTTACTCGGTCGCGAAAATTACTCGACCACGCTTTGGACCAT
>Ga0180430_10005876_pt1 | contig 10105 bp, 7 predicted proteins | sample SS_ome_9_FD_132999 | JGI IMG/M metagenome (GOLD analysis project Ga0180430, IMG submission 132999) | Hypersaline lake sediment archaeal communities from the Salton Sea, California, USA - SS_1_S_2 metaG | ecosystem: Environmental > Aquatic > Non-marine Saline and Alkaline > Hypersaline > Sediment...
AACCGTTACCCTGATGGAGCTGATTCGTAACATCGCTGTTGAGCACTCAGGCTTTTCAGTATTTGCCGGTGTTGGTGAGCGTACCCGTGAAGGTAATGACTTCTACTACGAGATGGAAGAAGGCGGTGTTCTGGATAAGGTAGCACTGGTTTACGGCCAGATGAACGAGCCTCCTGGTAACCGCCTGCGTGTTGCCCTGACTGGTTTGACCATCGCCGAGAACTTCCGTGACGAAGGTCGTGACGTACTGATGTTCGTTGATAACATCTATCGTTACACACTGGCCGGTACCGAGGTATCAGCACTGCTCGGACGTATGCCATCGGCGGTAGGTTACCAGCCTACATTGGCCGAAGAGATGGGTACCCTGCAGGAGCGTATTACTTCAACCAAAACCGGATCGATTACTTCTTTCCAGGCCGTGTACGTACCTGCGGATGACTTGACTGACCCCTCACCTGCTACAACCTTTGCTCACCTTGATGCGACACTGGTACTGTCTCGCCAGATTGCTGAACTGGGTATTTACCCTGCGGTTGACCCACTGGATTCAACCAGTCGTATTCTTGAGCCGAACGCTGTTGGTCAGGAACACTACGATGTTGCCCGTGGCGTACAGGGGGTACTGCAACGCTATAAAGAGTTAAAAGATATCATCGCCATTCTGGGTATGGATGAACTGTCTGAAGAAGATAAACAGGCTGTAAACCGTGCCCGTAAAGTCCAGCGCTTCCTGTCACAGCCCTTCTTCGTGGCGGAAGTCTTCACTGGTGCACCAGGAAAATATGTATCACTGAAAGATACCATTAAAGACTTTAAAGCCATTGTTGCCGGTGAATATGACCATATTCCAGAGCAGGCTTTCTATATGTGTGGTGGTATAGAAGAAGTGATTGCCAACGCGGAAAAAGAAAACGCGTAAGTCGGAGATAAGTCATGTCAATGACAATACATGTTGATATCGTCAGTGCAGAAGGAGAGTTGTACTCCGGTCAGGGCGAAATGGTCTATGTACCTGCGAAAATGGGTGAAGTCGGTATTGCGCCGCGTCATACACCATTTGTATCGCCAATCAAGGCAGGCGATGTCCGTGTAACTAACGGTAGTGAAGTTGAGCACTTCTATGTTTCCGGCGGTATGCTGGAAGTACAGCCACACGTGGTAACTATTCTCGCAGATACGGCATTAAGGGCGCATGACCTTGATGAAGCCGCTGCAGAAGAAGCCAAGCGTCGTGCTGAAGATGCACTGGAAAACCAACGCTCTGATTTTGAATATGCCAGGGCCAAGGCGGAACTTGCAGAAGCTGTGGCTCAATTGAGAACCATTCAAAAAATACGAAAAGGCCGAAAAGGTTAAAGTTTAAGCCTGAATAGTTAATCACGGCTCTGGTGGGAACATCAGGGCCGTTTTTATTTCACAAAGTGATATATGACAGAAAAAATAAAGCCGGGAAAATTCGTTTCACTCACCTACGTTATCAAGGACGAAACCGAAACAGTACTCGAACATAATGACATTCCGACAGGCTATGTTTTTGGTGGAGACACCGAATTACTGGGTGGAATGGATGAATTGTTGTTCGACAAACAGGCCGGAGATGAAGTATCCAGCCAAATACCGCCAGAAAAAGGCTTTGGTGAATACGACCCTGAAATGGTGTTTGTAGATGACCTGGAAAATGTACCCGAGGACTTTCGTCACATAGGTGCTGAGGTCCAGATGCAAAACGACCTGGGAGAAACCAGGAGTTTTTATGTCAGCAAAATAGAAAATGGAAAACTGGTTGTTGATGGCAATCATCCGATGGCCGGAAAGACATTAACACTGGAAGTGAAGGTACTGGAAGTCAGAGATGCAACTGAAGAAGACTTGAGTCCGGCTGACAATGACAAAACAAATAAACCTACCTTAAATTAAAATCCTCTGATAGATTAAAAACTGTTAAAAACGGAAAACAAATCGAAATGGAGAAGCCAGTGATGAAACTGGGTGTTGTTATTCTTGCTGCCGGGCAAGGCACTCGAATGAAATCATCCCTGCCAAAGGTACTGCATCCGCTGGCCGGAAAACCGATGCTGGGGCACGTTATTGATAGTGCCAGAGAGCTCGATCCCGAACAGATAGTTGTAGTTTATGGACATGGTGGAGAACAGGTCAGAGAAACCATACCAGACTCAGATCTGATCTGGGCAGAGCAGGCCGAGCAACTGGGAACAGGCCATGCTGTGGAACAGGCCATGCCTTTTCTGCAGGCAGTGGATAAAGTGCTGGTTTTATATGGTGATGTGCCATTAATTCAGGCCGATACGCTTAAGACTCTAATTGCCAGTGACACAAACCTCTCATTGTTGACAGTCAGATTGAATGATCCGACCGGTTATGGGCGTATCGTTCGTGATGCATATGAGCAGATTATTTCCATTGTAGAACAGAAGGATGCCTCGCCCGATCAGTTAAAAATCAACGAGATCAACACCGGTATCATGTGTATCGAGCATGAGGCGTTATCAGGATGGATAGCGAAGATTGAAAACAATAATGCCCAGAAAGAATTTTACCTGACAGACATTGTTGCGTTCGCGGTTGAGGATAATGTGAATGTACTGGCAGTACACCCTCATTCAGAAAGTGAAGTCAGTGGTGTTAATGACCGCGTTCAACTGGCGGCACTTGAACGTGAATTCCAGCAGAAACAGGCCGAAAGCCTGATGTGCGAGGGTGTCACCATCATTGACCCTGGGCGTATCGATATTCGGGGTGATATCTCCGTTGGCCAGGACTCCTTGCTGGATATCAATGTGATTCTGGAAGGTGAGGTTACTATTGGTAGCGGAGTCATTATCGGTGCCAATACAGTGATCAAAAACAGCCGTATCGATAATGATGTCACTATCCTTGAAAACTGTGTTATCGAAAATGCCATCGTGGGTGCATCAAGCAAGGTAGGTCCTTTTGCCCGAATCCGACCCGGTACAGAACTGCTCGGCAATAATCATATTGGAAATTTTGTAGAACTCAAAAATGCCCGTGTTGATGAAGGCAGCAAGGTCAACCATTTAAGTTATATAGGTGATAGTGAAATCGGTAAAACCGTCAATATCGGTGCCGGTACTATCACCTGTAACTATGATGGTGCCAACAAGCATAAAACCATTATTGGCGATAACGCTTTTATCGGTTCAAATACAGCATTGGTTGCGCCGATTAAAATCAACCAGGGATCGACGATAGGTGCTGGTTCGGTGATCACCAGGGAAACACCGCAGGACAAGCTGACATTAAGCCGGGCAAAACAGATCACCATCGAAAACTGGAAACGTCCGGTTAAACAACCCAGGTAGGCAAGGAATATGTGCGGGATTGTAGGAGCCATTTCAAACCAGGATATTGTTCCGGTATTGCTCGATGGCCTCAAGCGCCTCGAATACAGGGGCTATGACTCGGCAGGATTGGCGGTCTTCAATGATGATAACCAGTTGCAGCGGATTCGTTCTGTTGGCAAGGTGGATAGTCTTAAAGAGCTTACAGATCAGTCTGCGCTTAAGAGCAAAGTTGGTATCGCACATACCCGTTGGGCAACCCACGGCATGCCAGCTGAAAGAAATGCCCATCCCCACATGAGCGGTGAACAGGTTGCTATTGTCCATAACGGTATTATCGAAAATCATGCAGAATTACGTGAACAACTGACGACAGAAGGCTTTACCTTTACATCTGAAACAGATACCGAAGTAATTGTTCATTTGCTGGCCAGTGAACTTAGAAAAGATAATGATTTGTTGAAAGCGGTTCAAAATGCGAAAATGCGTATGGCAGGTGCTTATGGACTGGCTGCAATCAATCTTGCCGAACCCGACAGAATGATTGTGACTCGCTCTGGCAGTCCACTGGTTATCGGGCTGGGTGAAAATGGAAACTATATCGCTTCTGACGTATTTGCCCTGTTGCCGGTTACACAGAATTTCATTTTCCTCGAAGAAGGCGATATGGCGGATATTCGACTTGATTCTGTCAAACTGCTTGATGCGGCCAATCAACCCGTTGAAAGAGAAGTTCGCAAGTCAGAGATCAAGTCCTGCCAGTCTGATAAAGGTCCTTATGAACATTTCATGCTCAAGGAAATGTTTGAGCAACCTTCAGTCATTGCTGAAACGCTGGAAGGACGCATCCATAATGGCCGTTTACTGGAAGAAAGTTTTGGTCATGTTGCCTCTAAGTTGCTCGACAAGACAAAAAATGTACAGATTATTGCCTGTGGTACCAGTTATCACGCCGGGCTGGTGGCAAGATACTGGCTTGAAGAGGTTGGTGTTCCCTGTCAGGTTGAAGTAGCCAGCGAATACCGTTACCGAAACACCGTGGTGGCCGAAGATACCACCATCATCACCATTTCCCAGTCAGGCGAAACAGCAGATACCCTGGCGGCATTAAGAAAATCAAAAGAATTAGGCTACCTGGGCAGTCTGTGCATCTGTAATGTGCCGGAAAGTTCTCTGGTAAGGGAATCTGATGTCGCATTGATGACGCGTGCCGGTCCGGAGATCGGTGTGGCTTCCACCAAGGCCTTTACCACCCAACTGGTTGCCTTGCGCTTGATCACAATTGCCCTGGCTCGCAGAAAAGGCTTAAACGCAGCGCAGGAAAAAACTTATATCGATGAACTCGAAGCATTGCCGCGCCAGGTTGAAGTGGTGCTGCAGCTTTCTGATTCAATCAAGAAAATGGCGCAGCATTTTTCAGACAAACATAACGCGCTGTTTCTTGGCAGGGGGCCTTTTTATCCAATAGCAATGGAAGGTGCATTAAAACTCAAGGAAATTTCCTATATTCACGCAGAGGCCTACCCGGCCGGAGAATTGAAGCACGGACCGCTTGCGCTGGTTGATGACAAGATTCCGGTGGTTTGTGCCCTCCCGGACGATCCTTTGCTGGAGAAAGTATTATCCAATCTTCAGGAAGTCCGAGCCCGTGGCGGACAGTTGTTCCTGTTCAGTGACCACAGTGTGAAAATCGACCTGGATGTTTATGAAAACCTGACGTTGTCAGATATCTATCCGTCTACTGCTCCAATTGTTTACAGTGTGCCCTTACAACTGCTTTCATATCATGTTGCCGTCCTCAAAGGCACCAATGTGGATCAGCCAAGAAACCTGGCCAAGTCCGTTACAGTCGAATAATTACCATATGGATCCTGAATTACTGCTAGATGGACTCAATGATGCGCAACGCGAAGCCGTTGTTGCTCCGCCCTCTTCTACCCTGGTGCTGGCTGGTGCAGGTTCCGGTAAAACTCGCGTACTGGTGCACCGCATTGCCTGGATAATCAAGGTACTTGGTTCTTCTCCCTGGAGTGTGCTGGCTGTTACCTTCACTAACAAGGCTGCAAAAGAAATGCAGCAACGCATTGAAACCCTGCTGGAACAACCCGTTGGTGGCATGTGGGTGGGTACTTTCCATGGTTTGGCTCACAGGCTGTTAAGGGCACACTGGCAGGAGGCTGGCCTGCCGAAAAACTTCCAGATACTCAATTCTGATGACCAGCAGCGGATGGTCAAGCGTATCATCCGTGAAATGAACCTGGATGATGCCAAGTGGCCGCCAAGGCAGGCGCAGTGGTTTATCAATAAGCAGAAAGATGAAGGCCATCGCCCTGAACATCTCAGCGATGATGGTGATCCCTATCGCCGGCAGATGATTAAAATCTACCAGGCTTATGAAGAAGCCTGTAATCGAACCGGTAGCATTGATTTTGCAGAGCTCCTGCTAAGAGCGCATGAATTGTGGCGAGATAATCCTGACGTGCTGGCACATTACCGGGAGCGGTTTGCTCATATTCTGGTCGACGAATTTCAGGACACCAACACCATTCAGTATGCCTGGCTGAGATTGCTGGCCGGTAATGATGATAAGTTGTTTGTCGTAGGTGATGATGACCAGTCGATTTATGGATGGCGTGGAGCACGGGTTGAAAATATCCGTGATTTTGAAAAGCATTATCCCAATACTACGGCAATCAGGCTGGAGCAAAATTACCGCTCAACCGGGAATATTCTCAAAGGTGCCAATGCGGTTATTGCCAATAACGCCTCAAGGCTTGGCAAAGAGCTGTGGACTGATGATGGTGAAGGAGAGCCAATCCGTGTCTATGCCGCTTTCAACGAGGTGGATGAGGCGCGCTTTGTCATAGAGCGCATCAAACAGTTTATCGAGGAAGGCAATATCAGAAACGATGTTGCAATTCTCTACCGCACAACAGCCCAGTCGCGCCTGTTTGAAGAGGCCCTGTTGCAGGCAGCTATACCCTATCGTGTCTACGGCGGATTGCGTTTCTTCGAACGTGCAGAGGTTAGAGATGCCCTCGCCTATCTTAGAATAGTATCGCATCGACATGACGATGCCGCTTTTGAACGCTGTGTGAATCAGCCGCCCAGAGGTATAGGTCCGCGCACGCTGGATGCCATAAGGTTGCATGCGCGCGATTTTGGCTGTTCCATGTGGCAGGCAAGTAAGGACTTACTTAAGGGTAAAGCCATGCCTGCAAGGGCCTCCAATGCCTTAAGGGCGTATCTTGAACTTATTGAAAAGCTTGATGAGCAAACTGCTGATCTGGATCTGTATGAACAGAGCAATCTGGTAATTGAAGCATCAGGCCTGGCCGAGCATTTTCAAAAATCAAAAGATGGCAAGGGGCAGGACCGTATTGAAAACCTGCAGGAACTGGTTAACGCAACACGCCAGTTTTCCTACGAAGAAGCAGTTGATGAGCAGGAAGAAGAGTTATCCATGCTGGACGCTTTTCTTGCGCATGCAGCACTTGAAGCGGGAGAACAACAGGCGGGTGAATATGAAGACTGTGTGCAGCTAATGACACTGCATTCAGCCAAGGGTCTGGAATTTCCCCTGGTGTTTATCGGCGGTATTGAAGAAGGCTTGTTTCCACACAGCATGTCAGCAGAAGACCCGGAGCGTCTGGAAGAAGAAAGGCGTCTATGCTATGTCGGTATGACAAGAGCCATGCAGCAGTTATATCTTTGTTATGCAGAAACACGTCGCCTGCATGGCTCTGAAACTTATCCCCTGCCCTCACGCTTTTTACGTGAGATTCCTTCAGAAGTGACAGAAGAGGTCAGAAGCAGGCCTGCTGTTTCCCGTCCTTATGCCTCCCCTGGAGGTTCACTGTCATCGGCGCAAGATGCCAGTGGTTTCAGATTAGGTCAACGCGTCACCCACGCCAAGTTCGGCCCGGGTACCGTGCTTAATGCTGAAGGCCAGGGAGCGGCAGCGAGAGTACAGGTTAATTTTGAAAGCGCCGGTCCTAAATGGCTGGTCGTTTCCTATGCCAATCTTCAACCTGCCTGAAGCTTGATGGCGCCTTTCCGGCATTGTCTTAATTTATGCTCTAAGCTATTAAGACAAAACCGCTTGCGAGGATAATAATAATGGCTGAGCCTACGATTCATGCAGGTTTAAATTTCAGACAAAGTGTTGATCACATGGTCGATCGGGCCATTGAAGTGATGGATCTTGATCGCGATATTGCTGCTGCGATCAAGCCGTGTACCTCCGTTTTACAGGTTACTTTTCCCGTCCTGATCAATGGCAGGGTCCAGGTGTTCACTGGCTGGCGGGCTGTTCACAGCATTCATCGACAGCCGTCCAAAGGCGGTATTCGCTATGCATTGACTGTTGACCAGGATGAGGTCGAAGCCCTCGCGGCATTGATGACTTATAAATGTGCGATAGTTGACGTACCGTTTGGAGGATCGAAAGGCGGGCTTTACATCGACCCTAATGAATACTCCAGAGATGATATGCAGATCATCACCCGTCGTTTTGCACGGGAACTGGCCAACAAGGGTTTTCTCAGTCCTGCTGAAAATGTACCGGCTCCTGATGTCGGTACCGGCCAGCGTGAAATGGCCTGGATCGCTGATACCTATAAACACCTTTACCCCGAAGATATTAATCATATTGCCTGTGTAACCGGTAAACCCGTTGAGCATGGTGGTATCCGTGGCCGAACTGAAGCCACTGGCCGAGGCGTGCAATATGCGCTGCAGGAGTTTTTCCGTCACCCCGAAGAAGTCAAAAAAGCTGGCATGGAGGGTACACTGGGTGGCAAGAAGATCGTGGTTCAGGGCCTGGGAAATGTCGGTTTCTACGCCGCCCAGTTTCTTTCAGAAGAAGACGATGCAAAAATTATTGCTGTGATTGAACGCGATGGCGTTGTTATCAACGAGGAGGGCCTGGATATACAGGCGCTCTCCTATTACCTGTGTGACAACGGCGGAGTAAAAGGCTTCGCTGGAGGGCAATATTCTGAAGACGGTGCAGCTGCACTGGAACTGGAATGCGATATCCTTATTCCTGCGGCGCTTGAAGGGGTGATCGATGCATCCAACGCTAACGGTATCAAGGCAAAGCTTATTGCTGAGGCTGCCAATGGCCCCGTTACTTTTGAAGCAGACCGGATACTGCAGAAAAAGGGCGTTACCATTTTACCCGATGCCTATGTCAACGCGGGCGGTGTTATCGTTTCCTATTTTGAATGGATCAGGAACCTGTCACATATTCGCTTTGGGCGTATGGAAAGGCGCTTTGATGAAACACGTGGTCGTCATATTGTTCAGGCTCTTGAAAGCCTCGGGGGTACGGTACCGAACTATCTCAAAGATGAACTGATACGCGGTGCGGATGAGTTTGACCTGGTACGTTCAGGTCTTGACGACAGTATGCGCCTGGCGCTGCAGGATATTATTACGACAAAATTGACCATGGAAAAGGTTGAAGATTACCGTACAGCAGCCTACGTGATTTCATTGTCAAAACTGGCAAGGTCATACCAGGACCTGGGTGTCTTCTAAACAGGGAATGCGCACTGATTTATCCCTATATATCCACATTCCGTGGTGTGTGCAGAAATGTCCTTACTGTGATTTCAACTCGCATACAATACACCAGCCAGTCGATGAGACACAATATCTCGACAGGCTGGTAGAGGATTTTGATCAGGAACTTAAAAATATAAGTGGTCGCTCACTTTCGTCAATCTTCATTGGTGGCGGTACCCCAAGTACTTTATCTGCAGGTTTCTACAGGCGCTTGCTGGAAGTGATATCCACCAGAATTAATATCAATTCGGACATGGAGGTGACGCTGGAAGCCAACCCGGGAACTGCTGATGCTGATAATTTCCGTGGCTATCGACAAGCTGGAATCAATCGCCTTTCTCTGGGTTTTCAGAGCCTGGATGATCAGCAGTTGCAACAACTGGGACGCATCCATTCATCGGCACAGGCTCGCCAGGCATTTTCGATTGCCCGTCAGTCAGGTTTTGACAACATCAATATCGATCTGATGTTTGGCTTGCCAGGTCAGACAGTTAACGAGGCATTGTCAGATCTAAAAGGTGTGATTGAGTTACAACCTGAACATATTTCCTGGTACCAGCTGACACTCGAACCCAATACGCGTTTTTATGCCATGCCACCGCAACACATGCCCGATGCAGAAACTGTCGATGACATCCAGCGGGCAGGAAAAGTCCTGATGCAACAGCAGGGTTTTTGCCAGTATGAAATTTCTGCCTGGAGCAGCAAGGGCAAACAATGCCGCCATAACCTGAATTACTGGCTGTATGGCGATTACATTGGCATCGGTGCCGGTGCTCATGGAAAACTGCGATTGGCTGATGGGCGTTTCAGACGCAACAGTAAACGGCGACACCCGGAGGATTACCTGGCGGGAAATTTTCTGTCCAGTGAGCAGTTTCTGACAGAACAAGACCTGGTTGCGGAGTATTTCATGAATCGTCTGCGTTTGTTCAGGAGCTTTACCGAGGAAGAGTTTGAGCAACAGACCTTTCTTGACCGCTCATTGGCGAAACCTGGCCTACAGGCAGCATTAAACAAGAAACTTATGATAAAACAATTAGATAGCTATCAACCTAGCAAAACAGGTTATCGTTTTCTCAATAACCTGACAGAATTGTTTGTGTGATTTTTTCTCAGGATCGCACCAATCGGAAAAATACGGCTCCAGGACTTGATAAGAGCGCTGTTTTTTAATAAGATTCGCGTCCTTTGGCGAATTGGTTAGATTA
>Ga0180430_10005877_pt1 | contig 10101 bp, 8 predicted proteins | sample SS_ome_9_FD_132999 | JGI IMG/M metagenome (GOLD analysis project Ga0180430, IMG submission 132999) | Hypersaline lake sediment archaeal communities from the Salton Sea, California, USA - SS_1_S_2 metaG | ecosystem: Environmental > Aquatic > Non-marine Saline and Alkaline > Hypersaline > Sediment...
AAGACGGAGCCGCCCTACAGCAGAACTCTCTCGTCTATATGCCGCGAAGCGAAAAACCCGCTATGCGGGCCCCTCCTTCTGTCATTCCTGCCCTCACCTCGTCATTCCTGCCCCCTTTTCCGTCATTCCTGCCCCCTTTTCCGTCATTCCTGCCCTTTATCCGTCATTCCTGCGGAGGCAGGAACCCAGGCAAACCCCGGCCTACCTGCCACTCGGCATTATCTACTCTATAGAATAAACCCACCCTGGGAAGGGCGGGCTACCCGACCATTCTGCGATTTCGGCTCTCTACCGTCATTCCCTCTTTTCCGTCATTTCTCTTATCCGTCATTCCTGCCCCTTTTCCGTCATTCCTGCGGAGGCAGGAACCCAGGCAAGCCCCGGCCTACCTGCCGCTCGGCACTAACTACTCGATAACGTAAACCCACCCTGGGAAGGGTGGGCCACCTGGCCGCGCATCACAATAACTTCGGCCCTGAACTTCACCAGCACTTCCTTGTGAACATCTTCCGGAGCACGCCCCAGCGCGACACCATGGAAGACAAGTACTGCGGCGAGTAGGCCAATGCTGAATCGTAAGCAGCCTCGCTTCTTCATATGCAACTTCCCCTAGGTATTTGAGATTATGAGCGGTATTCTAACGGCCGGGATAAATGATCATTCTTCAGAGCCTACACTCGTGAATAGTCGCACGGGCCACCCGGCATGGCCAGAAGAGCTACCAGCCATTCAAGTGATGCTGGCTGGAGCCATCGGCATTCATGATCCAGAGTTCACCTCCATTGGTATCTGGTTTACAGTACAAGATGCTCTTCCCATCCGGCGACCAACTGGGATACTGGCCGCCGTGATTGGTTAGCGGCCTCATGTTCTCGCCTTCAAGCGACAGTGTCCAGATATTCCCGTCTATAGACAGGGCGACCATTTCACCATTTGGAGAGACCTCCGGATAGTAGTAGGCCGAGTAAGGATTACCCGTCTCCCACCTGTATACCTCGCGAGTAGTAGAGTCGACCGGGTAAATCAGCACCATATGCGCTAACTTGCGATTGTCGGAAACCTTCTCAATGAAGAAAACGCTATCTCCGATTGTGAAATCGATGTGACTGCCATAGCGAACCAACAGTCGCGCATTCTCTCCGTCCGGATCCATTAGCCAAACTCCCGAGGATTCGCCAAGAGACGTGTTGAAGACGATCAACGAGTCTGAGTCAGACCAATCACAAGACCAGTGCCGGTCCTTGTTCGTGAGCTGAGTCAAACTGTCGCCGTTGGCCTTGATCCTAAATATCTGGGCATTGGTGGCGAACACGATCCATGCCCCGTCTGGCGACCAGCTAGGCGAGCTAAAGAATGGTGTCTGATACTCTCCGGCAATCTGAAGGGTATCAACGTTCCAATCGGTAGTATCCACAAGATAGATTCCTTGGCGTCTATGAAATGGACTGCCACTCCAGGCAACGGCGATTGTTTTGCCGTCAGGTGACCAAACCGCCTCCACATTCCCTATCGGTGGTGATTGCGGAGGACTGACAGCTATTCGATCGGTATCTCCTGAACAGGAGATCAGACTAGCACAAATGTCGACAAGCACGACAACTACTATGATCGAAACAGCCCTTAGCATATCAACTCTCATAACTGCCATCCGATGCGTGATTGATCACTATACGTCTTCAATTGCCCGCCACTCGAAGCGTCTGGCGCGTCCCAAGGACGAACATGAATAGATTCTCTCCCCGAATGAGTATGTGCGATTCGTTGGGCCTCAGCTTCTGACTTGGCCCTCCCGTCTCCGAAAGGTACTCACAAATGACCGAGAGCGCAAGCAAGTTTCAAGATGTCTGCGCACATATAATCTACTACCATTTCCATTTCCCCACACCATTAATGGTCAATTTCCACCATAACCCACCGATATTCAACACCTTAGATACAGAAACCGAAAACACCCCTATTAGCCATAGTGCCATTCCCAGCCAACGGGCGCCCTTCCGCGCTTAGCGCCCGTAAAACGATAACGCCCTTTGGGCGCAATTTTTTCCGCGCTACCTTGCACCCACCATCAAGACAACTGTCCCTTCAAACTAGAAAACCTGTTCGCGATCCCCATTTGCTCCAGTCATCAACATGTCCCCCTCTTTAATCTCTCATCACCATTCCCACCGAAACTCCTTCGTCAGTCCTCGACTTCACCGCTACCTGCCTCAACAGCATACTCATTATCCCCCGCCCACTTTCAAGTCCAGATAGCTGACTCTCTAGCTTTTCAAACCTCGCCAGAAGATCCTCATGGACTTCCCCTAAAAAAGTGGACAGTTTTTTAAGGTAGGGTCCCGAGATTGTTCGAACTCGGCCGGGCTTCGCTGGCCCAGGGTCGAGTGTCGACGGACCCGGTTGTAGAATATCTCGATATACTCAAAAAGCGCCCGCTGTGCCGACTGGCGCGTCTCAAATCGCCTACCATGTACTAGCTCCTTTTTCAAGGATGCAAAAAACGACTCAACCACCGCATTGTCCCAGCAGTTCCCCTTGCGACTCATGCTGCAGACTATTCCGTTGTCGGCTAAAACTTTCCTGTACCGCTCGGACGCATATTGTATTCCCCGGTCCGAGTGGTGCAGCTGCGGCGCCTCCAACTGACTTTGTCGCAACGCCCGCTCAAGAGCCAAAAGCGTCAAATCGGTGTCAATCCGCGAACCGGTCGACCAGCCAACTACCTGTCTCGAATTAAGATCCAATATCACCGCCAAGTACAACCAGCCCTCCGAGGTCCAAATGTAGGTGATGTCCGAGGCCCACACCCGGTTGGGCTGAGACACCGAAAACTCCCGATCCAGGACATTCGGAGCCACTGGCAACCGGTGAGTCGAATTAGTCGTCACCCGGAAGCGACGCGGAGCTTTAGCTCGTATCCCCGCCTCACGCATCAAGCGAGCCACCCGGTTTTCACCGCAAGATAATCCACGTGAACGCAACTCCTCGGCCATACGAGGCGATCCATAGCGACGATCATACTCACGGTGAATCAAACGCATCTCAGACACTAACCGCCGATTCTCATGAGAACGACGACTCGCGGGACGATCCCGCCAGGCGTAGTAGCCGCTACGATTGAGCTCCAAGGAACGGCACAACGACGTCACCGCATATTGTCCCTGATTGTCCTGCACGAACTCATACCTCATTCGTCGCGACGGCTGAAAACGGCTAAGGCTTTTTTTAAGATGTCACGCTCCTCAGTCACGCGAGCCAACTGACGACGCAGACGATTCACCTCGTCTTCCGCCGACGCTGCCGGACCAATGCTCTCGCCCGGACGACCAAACTGCTTGCGCCACCGCCAAAGATTGTTCTCGTTCATACCCAGATCCCGAGCCACACCGGCTACCGTACGGTCGGGGTCGTACGTCAAACGAACCGCCTCACGTTTGAACTCCTCATCGTACTGACGACGATGTTGATCGCTGGCCATTGTAAACACCTCCTGAAACAAAGATAACCTTGCTTCGAGCTGTGTCCACTAATTCGGGGGAAGTCCATTACGGTCTGTGGTTAGCCTAGTTATCACGGCTGCCTCTCTCGTGGATGAGAATGATATGATGTATATCTCATCTAACCATTGTCTGAGGAAACTGAACTCCACGTCCCGCAAAGGGACTTCAACACGTATTGTGTCGAGCGAACAGTTGTCCAAACCCAGGACATAGACCTCGCTCAAACCGTTCGACGCGTACACAGTATTTGATCTCACATGAACAGTGGGCGATCCAAAGTAGATATATCGCTCTGGCTCTATTTCGTTCAGTACACTCAAACATTCTCCAGCGCTGACAAGAGTCACAGGCCCGATTTGCTGGTCCGGCCCATCCACGAGTGCGACCAAGCTTTTATCGGGGTACTGGTTACGGCCTTCAACATACTGATAGATGATTTCTCCCTCAATATCCACGAAACGCGCCCTCTTGAGGTCTAAGCCATCCGTCACTTTCCACGAATCCACTCGGCTATGGCCCAAGAGGTAAATAAGAGAGTCTTGGAATGCCAGTTCCAGAGGAAAGCTGGGAACGGGATTAAGAACACTCTCGCCCGATTCAGAAACTCGTCCGACGAGAACCCTGGAACTGCCATTTATCAGTGTGCTCATGGCAAGAAGCCCCCGCGACTGGTCTATATCAAACTCAGAAGGACTCCCGTTGAAGCTATATGAGGCCAGGCGGTGACCTGTCTCCCAGCTCCACAGGTCGAGTACAGTAGTTTTATAGAACTGCCCGAGGAGCAGTCTGAGCAGACTCACATCCGAGTCAGAATCTGCCCTCGCTATCTCCAGCTTGAAGGGAAACTCGGTTTCTCCGATGTCGTAGAGGGATGACTCAAAACCAGTCAATGAATAGGCCGCCGCATCGATTCTCCCACTGGAATCGAGCAGGTAAGCGCTGAAGTCGGCACCGACGAAAGCCAGCCTGTCTTTTACAACCTGCACATCGTATATACCAGAACACAGTACGATTGACGTGTGGTCTTCGCCGCGCAGAACCTCACATGAGTATATTCGCGGACTGTGTGTACACAAGATTAAGGCTGCAATCAGGAACGTAACTCTCATCCTCTACAAACCTCCGGAACAACTAGTTGATTCGTCACAACAACCGAGACGCGTCTAGCGAACAGGACCATGGTTTGGCAATATATGATCGAGGCGTCTCAGCTCAATCTGGACACAATCGGCATGAAGTCAAGAAAGAGTTCAGTGGCTGTGGTGCATTAGCGGATCTGTGTCAAGTCTCGCAGAGACCTGACCTACTAAGAATTCCCCGGGGCGAGCCCCGGGCGACTGAAGAAGAGGCCTCAGCTCGTGATGGGGAGATTGCCGCGTCGCTTCGCTCCTCGCAATGACTCTGGTTAGCAGCAGTATAGCCCGAGACCAGCTGATTCGTAATCAGACGGTCACACCGGGAACATATCAGTCCAAAATCCTTTAATTAATCACCAGATAGGTTATATTGACTCACTTGCCAATAGTGCAGGTTGGCGGATTCGAAGACGGATCCGCCCTACGGAATAGAATATGAGTGTACAACGCCCCTCGGGGCGGTATAAATGAGGCAATCATGGTCACCAAAGAAGCTGTAATGGAAGTCCTGGGCACAATCGATGACCCGGAACTCAAACGACCCCTCACCGATCTCGATATGGTCAAATCGGTCGATATCGACGGCGGCAATGTCGATGTCGAAATCACCCTGACCGTCCCCGGATGTCCCCTTAAGGCCAAAATCTCCGACGATGTCACCAACGGTATCAAGACCATCGACGGTGTCGAAAAAGTCGGCGTCACATTCGGCGTCATGACCGACGAGCAACGTAACAACCTCAAGACCAAACTCGGTTACGGCAAGAAAGACCGCGAAGATGCCATGGCCAAAGTCGATTTCGCCAAGCGGTTCATCGCGGTCGCATCGGGTAAAGGCGGAGTCGGCAAGTCGACCGTCACCACCAACTTAGCCGCCGCCGCGGCCCGTCTGGGCTACAAGGTGGGCGTGCTCGATGCCGATGTCTACGGCTTCTCCATCCCCCACATGCTGGGTGTCGATGGCCAACCGACGATCATCGATGATAAAATCGTCCCGCTCCGCAAAGGGGACAATCTCCAGGTGGTCTCGATCGGTTTCTTCGTCAACGAGGACGAACCGGTCGTCTGGCGCGGACCGATGCTTCACAAAATGATCAACCAGTTCATTCATGATGTCATGTGGGACAAGCTCGACTTCTTCTTCATGGATCTGCCCCCGGGTACCGGCGATGTGACCATCACTATCGCCCAGGCGATCCCGGCTACCGAGATCCTGGTCGTCACCACCCCGCAGGCAACCGCCACTCACGTGGCCGGACGTGTCGCCGGCATGGCTGAGAAGACCGACCTCAAGGTACTCGGCGTAGTCGAGAACATGTCCTATTTCGAAACGAACGGTTCGAAAGAGTACATTTTCGGTCGGGATGGCGGCAAGCAGCTGGCCGAGAAGCTGGGCGTCAAGTTCATGGGGGAAATTCCGCTCATGACATCGTTGCGTGAGGGTGCCGACAGCGGTAATCCGGTCGCGCTCGAGGGCGATGAAGCCCAGATCGCGCTTTTCGAAAGTATCGCGAAACGGCTCTAACTTTGCGCTAACATATATCATCGCGATAAACGTTTGAATGCGATGGTCTTTCCGAGTTCGTCAGTTAAAAACGGAGGGATCATCGCATTCTTGGCTTTGTGATGGACAATGCGAACGCATCTGTAATGTCGTGGGAAACAGTCACTTTTGAAATTGTGGAAGTAATTGCTTTGGGAGACTTGACGCACCCCCGTTGCGGGCCTATCTATACTCATGAAAGTGATTGAGCCACATCATGTTAATAACATGTGGATAACTTTCCACATCTAATCTAAAAAGTGTTGATAAACTAGACCTTAGGGTGGCCTGTCTCATCGTGTATTGTGGATAACTATGTTGAGTAACATTTCCGAAGCACTTACACAGTCAGTTTCTGCGCATGGCAGCGCTATTACTCGCTACGCATACCGCCAAAGTTGGTCCTTTAGGGGGGACAATTGAGTTCTCAAGTAGTACCTAACTCACAGGAATGGAAGGATTGTCTGAAGTACATTGCGTGCCGCATGAAGGAGCAGTCGTATAATACCTGGCTCAAACCAACCCACGGTGCGCCCAACGGCAATGGAGAGTTCCATATTTCCGTTCCTAACCAGTTCGTCGCGGACTGGATCAGTTCACATTTCAAGCCTCTCATTGACGAGGCATTCACGGAGGTTCTGGGGAAACCTTACAACATTAACTATGTGATCACCCGTGCAACCGACACCGACAGCCAGGTCACGATCGACTTCAGCCAGGAACAACCTGAGCCGGCTCCCCACCCGGAACCGGTCGCGGTACCACTGGCCAATCCGACTATTCACAACCTGAGTGACCGTTACCAGTTTGACTCCCTCGTCGTGGGTGATTTCAACCAATTCGCATGCGCCGCCTCGGTGGCGGTAGCCGAAGCACCTGGCACCACCCGGTACAATCCGCTCTTCATCTATGGCGGCACCGGGCTGGGCAAGACGCACATTATTCAGGCAATCGGGAATCGTATCATGGAAGTCTTCCCGAACAAACGAGTGATGTATGCCACATCCGAAAAGTTTACTTCCGATTTCATCTCCGCTATTCAGGAGAGCTCGGTGACGGACTTCGCCCGTTCTTATCGCGATGTCGATGTTCTTATCATCGACGACATTCAGTTCTTTACCGGCAAGGAATCGACCCAGGAACAGTTCTTCCATACCTTCAACACCCTCTACCACCTCGGCAAACAGATCGTACTCTCATCCGATCGTCCTCCGCGCGATATTAAGGGGTTGGAAGAAAGACTGTTATCACGTTTTTCGTGGGGCCTGGTCACGGATCTACAGGCGCCCGATCTGGAGAATCGCACGGCTATCGTGCTCAAAAAGTTAGAGTCCGAGGGCGCCAGTCTTCCGGACAACGTTGTACGTTATATCGCAGGGAAAGTAACGACCAACATACGCGAATTGGAAGGGACTCTGATTCGCTTGTTGGCCTATGCTTCGCTCAAGAAAGTACCGATCGATCTTCCCTTGGCTCAGAAAGTGCTCTCCGATAGTTTTTCAAGGGTACGGAAGGATATCAGCATTGATGTCATTCAGGAGAAGACTTCGGAGCATTTTGGAATCGACACCGAGTTGATGAAAGCCAAGAAGAAGACCGCCAACATCGCTCTGGCTCGCCAGGTGGCGATGTATCTGTCGCGTTCGCTGACCTCGAAATCGCTTAAAGCGATCGGCGCCGAGTTTGGTGGTCGTGATCATTCGACAGTGATCCACGGATGCGATATTATTTCGAAGAAGATGGCAACCGATGCGGCTCTGAGAGAAAAAATCGATCAGATTTCCGCTTCGTTGCTGTATTAACAATCTGTGGGAAAGGCTGTGGACACGCGCTGGAAAAGTAGGGTAACAGGCATCACGGTGGAAAAGCGGTTGCGTTGTCCAAGCATTGAGTATAAGTTTGTGAACAATTTGACAGGCCGGCAGGGGCAATAACTCCTTGCGGCGTAGAAAGAAAGAACTTTCAAGCGGCGTTTTTCAACAATTCGACATCTATATTATTACTGTTTTCTAGATATATACTGGAAGACTAATAAGGAGTTCGGAGGATAACCCGCCTGGGGAGTAAGTATGAAGTTCAAACTACCCAAGTCACGTTTAGGAAATTGCCTGCAGAATGTTTTGCAGGTAGTCCCGACCAAATCAACGCTTCCCATCCTGACGAATGTCCTGATCGAGGCCCTTGACAACAAGCTGAAGGTTTCGGCAACGGACCTGGATGTCTCAATCACGGAATCGCTCGAGTGTGATGTCAGCAAGAAAGGGTCGGCATCGGTGCCGGCGCGGATCCTGGCGGACATCATCAAGGAGATTCCGGAATCTGAGATCGTGATCGAGGTCACCACCTCGCGCATGGAAATCAAGATCCCCAACGGATCATACAAAATCGGTACCGTCAGTGCCGATGATTTCCCCAAGCTGCCGGTGATCAATACCAAGAAAGAGATCAAGATCGCCGGAAACGATCTGATCCACATGATCACCCGGTCAACTTTTGCCTGCTCCGATGACGAAACTCGTCCGGCTCTCAACGGTATCTTGTGGCAGACCAAAGGCGAGAAGATGCAGATGGTCGCCACCGATGGTCACCGTCTAGCCAAGGTCGCAGTCGAAAACAAGAAGCTTCGCGGATTGAACGAGGATGTGATCATCCCGCCGAAAGTTCTCAACCTGATCCCTAAACTTCAGGCCGATCCGCAGGCCGATGTGGGTATCATCTTTGGCGAGAATAACATCATCTTCAACATGGAGAACACGATTCTCACGTCGCGGCTGATCGAAGGACCGTACCCGAATTTCGAGCAGGTCATCCCAAAATCCAACGACAAGAATCTGCGGATTTCCAAGACTGACCTGACCGGTGCCGTGCGAAGAGTATCGATTCTTTCCAACGCGCTCACTCATCAGGTGAAGTTCACGGCCAAAGAGGGCACTCTGACCCTGTCTACCACCAACGCTGACATGGGTGGTGAAGGCAAAGAGGTGCTCGAGTGTGACTATGACGGCGATGACATCGAAATGGGCTATAATGCCAACTATGTCAACGACATCCTGGGCAAAATGGAAGGTGACGAAGTGATTTTCGAGCTGTCAACTCCGGTAGCTGCCGGTGTCGTGTACAGTCCGGAAACACCTCGTGATGATTTCCTCTGCCTGATTATGCCGCTCAGATTGGCCGACTGACCAATTGGATTGAGTAGTAAGAACGAAAATGGCAGATCGAAAAGTCTGCCATTTTTTTGATGCCATGCATATCGCCTCACTCAAAACGACCAACTTCCGCAACCTCAACGGGGTTGAACTCCAGTTTGTCCCAGAAGTAAACGTGTTTCACGGGTTGAATGGTTCGGGTAAGACCAATCTTCTCGAGGCGCTGCATGTTTGCTGTCTTGGGAAATCGCAACGCGGGGCACAGGACCAGACGATGGTACGGTCACAGACCGATGTCTATCGGCTGGAATGTGCTCTTCAGGAAGATGATCGTCGCAAGGAAGTAGCCGTGGCGGCTCAGCGAGGCGGACGCAAGAAGGTCGAGATTGACGGCGTCACATCGCGCCTGCGTGATCTCTACGAGCAGTTTCAAGTCGTCTCAGTCGGTCCGGAAGACAGCGAGATCGTAGCCGGGTCGCCCTCGAATCGGAGAGGCTTCTTAGATATCTACATATCGCAGCGTTCGGCGCGCTATCTATCAACTCTCAGCGACTATCAACGTTGCCTCCAGCAACGGAATGCGGCGCTCAAGGCCCAGACCGATCCCAGCCCTTTCGATGATCTGTTCATCGATCTGGGCGTGCGAGTCATGACGCAGAGGGCCGAGTTTGTCACTGCCATCAAACCGCTGGCATGTGATCACTACGCCAGGATTTCGGGGGGCGGTTCTTTTGATGTGTCCTATGCACCCTCGGTTGCGGTTGATTCGAGCGATG
>Ga0180430_10005879_pt1 | contig 10100 bp, 10 predicted proteins | sample SS_ome_9_FD_132999 | JGI IMG/M metagenome (GOLD analysis project Ga0180430, IMG submission 132999) | Hypersaline lake sediment archaeal communities from the Salton Sea, California, USA - SS_1_S_2 metaG | ecosystem: Environmental > Aquatic > Non-marine Saline and Alkaline > Hypersaline >...
AGAATCACGCCATCGTCGTATGCGATATCACGACATGTCACCGAGGCGAGAACCTCATCTTCGTCGCTCAGGTCGACTCCCGCCTGGAGAGCTGCGACCGCAGCGGCCCGGTATGTCGAACCCGTGTCGAGAAAATCGACGCCGAGGATCTCTGCCAACCGGCGGGTCACAGTCGACTTGCCGACGCCACCCGGACCGTCTATCGCGATGACCACAATGCCTCCAACGCTTCGAAGAACCTCGGCCAGGACACGCTCACCGTCCCGGCGCCCGCGATCGTAACCGGACCCGTTGCTCCCGTTGCAGCGATCGCTCCTGCCATCGCGATGCGATGGTCCCCGGCCGCGTCGACTTCGCCACCATCGAGCCAACCGAGACCCAGCACCTCAAAACCAACCTCCTTTGCCTGGGCTCCGCCGCCGAGAGCATTGACCATCGCCACTGTGCTGGCGATGCGATCCGATTCCTTCGCCCTCAGCTCTATCGCATCAAAGACCCGGGTAATGCCCTCTGCGTACGAGGCCACCACAGCCACTAGGGGAAGCTCGTCGAGGGCAGCGGCGGCCAACGCGCCCCGTACATCTGTCCCGTGCAGGCCACTCCCCTGCACAGCCACGGTACCGACCGGATCGCCGAGTACCGCGCCCGTCACCTCTCCGACGATCGTGGCTCCCATTTGCTCGAGGATCTCGAGAAAACCGATCCGGCCCGGATTCAGCGACACGTTGGGTGTGACGACATGAGCGCCTTCGACAATCGCTGCCGCCGCCCATAGGAATGCCGCCGAGGAAGGATCTCCGGGAATCACATAGTCGTAGGCCGGGATTTCGCCGGGAAACACGCGGAACGTTGTCGCCGACTCTCGTTTGCCCAATCCCATAGTCTCGAGCCAACGTTCGGTGTGATCGCGGTAGCCCGGCGGGCTGGTAATGGTGGATTCCTCAGCAGCCCGCACCGCTCCCAGAGCAACTGCCGTTCGCACTTGCGCCGACGCCATCGGGATGTCGATGTCTACCGCTCTCGGCTGCCCGGCACCGCCCACAGTGACCGGCGCGGTTCCATCCGCGCTCAACTCCACTGTCGCCCCCAGCGCCTCCAATGGTTCCACGAGCCGCCTCATCGGGCGCCCGCTCAGCGACTCATCTCCGGTCAAAGTTGCTGTGATCCCAGACCCGCTCAATGCTCCGGCCAAGAGCCGCATCGTCGTCCCGGAGTTGCCGCAATCGAGCGATTCGCTCGGAGCCGACCAGTCGGCGATGCCCGGCGACTCGATTCTCGACCCGTCGACTCGTGCCCCCAGCTGCTGGACAACCCGGTAGGTCGATTGCACATCGCGGCCGGTCGCCGCCCGCTGCACAGTGCTGGTCCCCTTCGCCATCGCCGAGAGAATCACGGCGCGGTGGGACAAGGACTTGTCGCCGGGAACCTCGATCCCGGCAGCAAAGGGACCTCGTGGCCCTTCGACTGTTATCGACTCAGTCACTTTCAACACCCTCTGCGACAATGGTGGGGGCATCTTCCCACGTTGCGCCGGCTGCCGCGTACAAAGCCTGCACTTCGATAATCGTCAGCGGCCGCGACGACCCCGGGAGAAGTTGCCCATCCCGAACCGGCCCAATTGCAGTACGGACCAGCCGGGTGACACGATGCCCGAGGGTATCGAGCATTCGTCGTATCTCCCGCTTCTTACCTTCCATCATCACAATCTCGAGGAGAGTGCGATCGCCACGGCGGTCGAGGACTCTGGCCTTGGCGGCTCGTGCTATCCCATCCTCCAACTCCACGCCGTCGACGAGGCTACGCAACACCGCATTACCCGGTGTTCCGCTCACCAGCGCCGTGTAGACCTTCGGCACCCCGTACCGAGGGTGAGTTACCAGGTTGGCCAGGGTGCCGTCGTTGGTCATCAGGATGAGGCCCTCCGAGTCGGCATCGAGCCTCCCGACCGGGTACACCCTGGCATCTACGTCGACGACATCTACCACTGTCTCGCGTCCTTGCGGATCGCTGGCCGTGCTGATGACACCTTCCGGCTTGTTGAGCAGGATGTAGACCAGGTCCTGGCGGACGGGGATGGGGACACCGTCGATTGCTACCACCGCGTTTTGGGCATCGCCGCGGTCGCCGAGCACCGCAGTGCGGCCGTCGATGCTGACTCTGCCTGCGCGAATCAGCTCCTCGGCCGCCCTCCGGGACATCAAGCCCGTGTGAGCGATCAGCTTCTGGAGTCTGTCGATGATTCCTCCGGACGGAACGGTCGTTCCAGGGCGTCCACAACCTCGGCGGGTGGGACGTGATCTGCTAGCGGCGGCAACTCGTCCAGACCTTTCACCCCGAGCCTTTCCAAAAAGAGCGGAGTCGTGCCGAACAACATCGCCTGGCCGGGCCCCGGAGCCACACCCACGTCCGCGATCAATCCACGTCGTTCCAGGGTGCGAAGCGCTCGGTCCGAGTCGACCCCTCGAATCTCCGAGACCTGCCCGCGCGACACCGGCTGACGGTAGGCAACCACGGCAAGAGTCTCGAGAGCGGCTTTCGAAAGGCGGGTAATCCGGTCTGTGGCGGCGAACCTCTCCAGATAGGGGCGGGCGTCGGGATGTGTGAACAGGCGCCAGCCTCCGCCGAGCTCGCGCAGCACCAAACCGCGTCCGGCCGACTCGAGGTCCTTCTCGTAACCGGCCAACTCATCCGCCACCACTTGCGTCGGCTGTTCGAGCACCTCGGCGATTTCGCTGAGCGGAATCGGCTCCTCAGCGACAAACAGCATCGCCTCAATCAACGCTCGCAGCTCCATCAATCGCTCCATTCGCTTTCCATATCTGCGTCGAACGCCATCGCGTTCTTGCCCACAATCCGGATTGGATCGTCTCGATGATCCTGGCTTACGCTGAGTACGCCCCATCGTGCCAACTCCAGAAGCGCCAGGAAGTAGGCCACTACGTCGATAGGACGGTCGCATTCCGCTACCAGCAAATCGAACTCAGTCTCGGCGAGGGCGGCAACCCGCAGCCTGATATCGGCAATCGCATCGCCAACGGAGGGCAAATCGAGGTCGAGGTGGTCGAGATCGGGTTCCTCGGGCGCCGCCTCGAACGCCCGTTCGGCGATCGCCAGGAACTCCTCGATCGAAACGCCGAGCTTCACCTCAGGCTGGTGCGGCGTAATGTCGGGATCCAACCCTGCCAGTCTCGGCACGAATCGGGCATTGCCGTCGAAACGATGCCCGAATACGGCTGCCACGTCCTTGAAAGTGAGGCAAGCCAGCAGCCGGGCCAGCAGCCGGTCACGCTCATCGGCAAGGGCCAGCTCTTCATCCAGGTCGATTTCACGATCGTCCGGCAGAAGGTGCCGGGCCTTGAGCTGGATCAACGTGGCGGCAATCAGCAGGAATTCCGAAGTGACCTCGATGTCCATCTTCTCCATGACATCGAGATGGCGGAGGTACTCGGCGACGAGGTCGACCAGGCTCAGCTCCGTGATCTCGACCTGGTGAGAAGTGATGAGCTGAAGCAGAAGGTCCAGCGGACCCTCAAACACGCGTGTCTTTACTTCGTAGCTCACTTCTGTACCTCGGACGGCATGGTATTACCGGTTTCGGCGTCGATCCCGGGTTTCGGTAACAGACGCGTTCCATTGTCGGCTGCCACCAGGGCATCCCAGACATAACGATCCCCGGTTGCCTCTCCTGCAGCGAATGCGACCGCCAGAGGCCGCGCCCCTACCGCCTCCAGGTCCTGCGCCCCCAGTTCGCCGTGGGCGCGGTACCTGCCCCAGCTTGCCGGAAGTGGAATGCGCAAAGCAGCTAGCAGCGTTGCCATGGAACGACCTACGGGACCCAGCCGGCTGTGCGATTTGCCTACATCGTGCAGCAGCGCCGCCGCCTTGGCGTCGGCGTTTCCGGTCGCCTGATCCACCCGGCGAGCTACATCGTATGCATGCCTCTGGTCTATGAACTGCTGCTGCCAGAACAGGGCCGCTTCCTCTCGAGACAGAGCCTGCCTTACCTCGTCCTGATCGCCGGGTCCGAGAGGTCGGCTGCGCAGAACGCCGAAGAAACGCTTAGCGAGATGCCAAACCTGACGCAGCGGGCTCATCCCCGGACTAGACCGACCGGCGTGACTTACAGTCCACGCAGTAGCGCGACGTGGGACGGAACTCCATGCGAGCCGCGCCGATCTCCTTGCCACAGTCCTTGCATAGGCCGTACGTACCATCCTCGACTTTCGCCAAAGCCTGATCAACATCCGCGAGCAGCCTTGTCAGGTTCTCGACAATGCCCAGCACCTCGCTGCGCTCGGCAGTCGCAGCTGCGGCATCGGCGAATCCGTCGCCGTAGTCCACGTCTCCGGTGAGGTCTCCTGCCTCATTCGCGCCAAGCTCGGCAAGCTGGCGAACCAGCTTCTCTCGATCTTCCTTCAACGCTGCGATGGCGCCATCGATGTTCACGACAACCCTTCCGGATCTACTGCCCGGCGGCCTAACGACCGCGTGGGTGCGAGGTCACATAAACTTCGTACAAATGCTGAGGGGACACCCTCGTGTATATCTGTGTCGTCGAGATACTAGCGTGACCGAGCAGTTCTTGGATGGTTCTCAGGTCGGCGCCACCCTCAATCATGTGGGTGGCCGCAGAGTGCCGTAACACGTGAGGCGACACCCTGGCGGATTCGATGCCGGCTCGCTCAGCGACCTTCTTGAGTATCTGCCAGACTGCCTGCCTGGTCAACTTGCGGCCTCTGGCACTGACAAAGACCACGCCCGGATCGGCCCTACCCGCGGTGAGTTCCTGGCGAACTACGTAATATCTGCGTAGTGCTTTCACAGCAAATGTTCCCAGAGGAACCACCCTCTCCTTTGACCCCTTCCCGGTCAACAGCGCCGTGGCCTCGTCCAGATCCACATCGATTTGCTTCATGTCGATGGTCTCCGAGACCCTTGCCCCGGTTCCATACATGATTTCTAATAGCGCCGCATCGCGCAGCCCGAGGCGGGTCGTTATATCCGCCGCCGCGAGCAGCGCGTCTACCTCCGCGATGGCCAAAGCTTTCGGTATTCCCTTGGCACGCCGCGGGCTCTCCAGCAGCGCCGTCGGGTCCTCCGCGACGTAGTCCTCGACAACGAGGAATCGATGCATGCCACGCACCGCCGCAACTTTGCGAGCCACCGTTGTGTCCGCCGCTCCCAGGTCACGGAGGAGAGCAACAAATCCGGTGGCGTGTGTCGAGGTCACCGCCTCCACTTCGGTTACGTCGGCACCGCACAGGTAACCCTCGTACTGAAGTAGATCGCGGCGATACGCCGCCACGCTGTTGTCGGCCAATCCGCGCTCGGCTATTAGGGAAGTCAGATACTCCTCGATCGCGATGCGGACGTCCACGTGCTCAGTCTGCTACTCGGAGAGGCCGGAAAGCAGCAGTGCTTGCAGACCGACGACCGTCTTTGAATCCTCGATTGTCGGCAGTAGGAGGTCGACCTCGTCGAGGGGCACACGGATCACTTCGGCTGCTTCCTCCTCGGGACCAATACGGTTCATGGGGACTTCTTCGAGTTCCGTCGCTAGGTAGATGATGACGAACTCATCGGAGTACCCGGGGCTGGTGTAGTAGTATGCGATCTGCTCGAGATTGCCCGCGGTATACCCCACTTCTTCCGCCAGTTCGCGTTCGGCTGCGGCCCGAGGGTCCTCCCCTGGAACGTCTAACTTGCCCGCAGGTAGCTCAATGATCGCTTTGTCCAGCGGGGTGCGGTATTGCCGGATCAAGACGACTTCGCCGTCGACCACCGGCACTAGGGCTACGGCTCCACCTATTGTTACCACGGTCCGCGGCGCCACCGTCCCGTCGGGTCCGCGAAGGCGCTTCTCGTCAACGCGCAGAAAAGGAGTTTCCGCCACCAATTCGCTGGCGACGATCTCAAACCCGCTGTCCGCGCCCATTACCGTTCGACCGTCAAGTCGCTGTTCTCTTCAGCAGCGACTCGATTCCGCTTTAGCTCCAGGGCTGCTCCCACCAATCCCTCAAACAGCGGATTCGGGTTGTCGGGGCGAGACGTGAACTCAGGATGGAATTGGCTGGCAATGAAGTAGGGATGACCGGGGATCTCGATGATCTCCACAAGCCGGTCGTCCGGCGACACGCCGCTGGCCCGCATGCCTCCCTCTTCGAGGACCTTGCGGTACCGATTGTTGACTTCCCAGCGATGACGATGACGCTCGTACACGAACACCTCTCCATAGAGCTGCTCCGCCAGTGAGCCGGGGGTCAGTTTCGCCGGATAGACACCCAGCCGCATGGTTCCGCCCATGTCCTCGACCTCATGTTGATCGAGCATCAGGTCAATCACCGGGCTTTGAGTGGTCGGATCGAATTCCGTGCTGTGAGCATCGTTGATACCGAGCACATTCCTGGCGAACTCGATGACCGCGCACTGTAGGCCCAGGCACAAACCAAGGAACGGAATCTTCTCTTCACGGGCGTGTCGAATCGCTCGAATCTTGCCCTCCACGCCACGGATCCCGAAACCGCCGGGAACGATGATTCCGTCGAGGCCTTCCAGGTGCGACTCGGCGAGGAGACCATCGACTTCCTCCGCCGGGATCCAGCGGATATCTACGTTGGCGTCGTTTGCTCTGCCTCCATGGCGCAGAGACTCTACGACCGAGAGGTATGCATCGGGTAGGTCGATGTACTTCCCGACCAGGCCGATGGTGACCGTCTCCTGGGGATTGGCCAACTGGTGCACCATCTCCCGCCAACCGTCGAGTTGGGCAGGCGGCGCCTCGAGTTGGAGGATGCGGCACACCACTCTGTCCAACCCGGCCGCTTCCATGTCGAGAGGAACCGCGTATATGTCCGGCGCGTCCATTGCGTTGATGACGGCGTCGGGCTCGACATCACAGAACAAGCTGATTTTCCGGCGGGCGGAGTCGTCGATGGGCCGATCGGACCGGGGAACAATGACGTCGGGATGAATACCGGTGCTGCGCAACTCGGCAACAGAGTGCTGCGTCGGCTTGGTCTTCAACTCCTCGCTGGTGCCGAGATAGGGCACCAGGGTCACGTGGATGTAGCAACTATTGGCGCGACCGACATCCTTGCGCATCTGGCGAATAGCTTCGAGATAGGGAAGGCCCTCAATGTCGCCGACTGTTCCACCAATCTCGCTGATGACGACATCCACATCGTCTCCGCCGAGCTTCTTGATCCGGGACTTGATTTCGTTGGTGATGTGGGGGATAACCTGCACCGTGGCGCCCAGATAGTCGCCACGTCGTTCCTTGCGAATCACAGACTGGTACACCGAGCCGGTAGTCACATTGGAATCGCGGCGAAGGTCCTGCCCCAAGAAGCGTTCGTAGTGACCTAGATCCAGATCAGTCTCGCCACCGTCCTCGGTCACGAATACCTCTCCGTGCTCGAAGGGATTCATCGTTCCCGGATCGACATTGATGTACGGATCCAACTTCTGCAGTACAACGCGCAGACCGCGCGATTTGAGGATTCGAGCTAGTGAGGCGGCAGTGATGCCTTTCCCCAGACTCGATGTCACCCCACCCGTGACAAAAACATACTTGGTCAAGACAGACTCCCAGCTGGCCGGCTGGGATGCGATGATACCACCGGCCCCGTCGCTACCCGAGGATCGATTTCGCGATCAACGACGCCCCCGAATCATTTGCCGCGGGCGGCAGCAAGCAGCTCGGCAGCATGCATTTGCCCCCGCTCGCTGTCCGCGAGTCCACCCAGCATGCGTGACAATTCGCTGAGCCGCTCATCACCGTCGACGCTTCGCACCTCCGCCGCCGACTCATTGCGTTCAACGACGAAGTGCGTATCGGCGTAGGCGGCAACCTGCGGCAGGTGAGTAACACAGAACAACTGACGCCCATTTGCCAGGGCGGCGAGTTTCTCCCCCATCGCAAGAGCGGTTGCTCCTCCGATCCCGGCGTCCACTTCGTCGAAGGCAAGCAGGTCGGCATCCCCGACCCCTGCGGCCAGCCGGAGGGCGAGGGTGAGCCGGCTGAGCTCACCGCCGGATGCGACCTTCGCTGCCGGACCCGGCGTCAAACCGGGGTCGGAGGCGAAACGGAGCTCAACACGATCGGCTCCCGACGGCCCCAACTCAACCGCAGAGAGATCGAAGGCGATCACGGGAGCCGTCATCCCGAGCTGCCGTAGATGCTCGGCGGCAGCTTCGGCCAGCGCTTCGCTGGATTCCCTACGCAGCAATGTCAACGCGACCGCGGCGCTCGTCGCAGCGGATTCTGCCGCGCCCAACTCCTCTGCCAGCTGGTCGGCAGTGCCAAGGAGCGTGTCCAATTCCGCCACTCGCTGCGCCGCCTCGTTGCCAAACGCGAGCACCTCCGCCAAGGTCTCACCGTATTTTCGCCGAAGCCGATTGAGCTCCTGGATGCGCTCCTCGAGCGCATCCAACTCCCCCGGTTCGTGCTCGAGATCTGAACCCGCCGAGGCCAGGTCCACATGCAGCTCCGACAACGCCTCTGTAGCTTGCCGCAGCCGATCGGCCGGCTCCGCCAGTTCCGGATCCAGACGGGTGAGCCGGTTCAGTTCGTCACCAGCCACCGCGAGCTTCGCTAGAGCGCCATCGTCTCCCAATGCTGCCAGGACCGCGTTGAAGCCCGCGGCCAAATCCTCGGCGTTGCGGAGCCTATCGGCGCGTGAGCGCAGATCAGCGTCTTCGCCGACAACGAATCCGGCGGCAAAAATCTCCTCGGCTTGGAACCGGGCCATCTCCAGCTCACGTTCCAGCTCACGCCGCCCCCCGCCCAGCAATTCGAGCTTCTGCCGTACCAGAACGAGTGTCTGCCAAGCCTCCGCATACGCCTCGAGCGCGTGTCGGCCTTTGTCATCGAGCGCCCCATCGACAAGCAGCCGCGCCCCCTGCGCTGTGGTGAGCAACATATGATCGTGCTGACCGACAACCTCGAGTTTTCCCGATGTTCGTTCTTGGAGAGCCTTCGCAGGAACCATGCGCCCGTCCACGTAGGCGCGAGAACGGCCCTCGGCACTGATCCGGCGCCGCAAGGTCACCTCGTCCTCGCCAAAAATGAACCGGCCGTCCACCGTCGACTCATCGCCAAACGGCCCGACCGCTTCCCGTCGGCTCGACGCCCCCATCAGCAGGCGCAGCGCACCTAGCAGCATGGTCTTGCCGGCTCCGGTCTCGCCGGTCACGACCACAAATCCAGCCCCGGGCTCGAGATGCGCCTTGTCGATGATCCCCAGGTTCTCGACGATCAACTCGTCAAGCATGGTCCAGCCCGAACTGATGCCGAACCGCCTGGGGGAACGGGTGGACACCCATGGAGAGGAACTTAACGTCTCTTTTCCCGGCGCGAACCACGACACTCTCGCCTTCCTCCAGGACGCCACCGACGTGACCATCGAGGTTGACTCGAACCTGCCGCTCTGTGGCAACGGTGAATGTGAGTCTGGTATCGGGAGTGAAGACAATCGGCCGATTCATCAGACTGTGCGGAGCAACCGGGGTCAGGATGAGAACATCCAAATCGGGATCGACGATCGGGCCGCCTGCCGATAGTGAGTAGGCGGTCGAGCCAAGGGGCGTCGCGATTATCAGCCCATCTGCGCGAAATGTGGTGAAGAACTCATCGTTCACATCAGCCGTGATGTGAACAAGACGCTGGCTGATTACCTTCTCCATGACGACGTCGTTGATGCCGTGGAGCACGCTCCCATCAGGGAGTTCGGCAGCAACCGTCATTCGGCGATTGATCGCCAAGTCGCCAGCGGCGAGCCTGCGCAGCATCTCGTCGACGTTCTCCGGCTCAACCTCGGTCAGATAGCCAACCGTGCCGAGGTTGATACCAATCACCGGCACATCACGTTCATGAGCGAGGTGCGCTGCCCTCATCAGCGTTCCGTCGCCGCCGACGCCGACAACCAGGTCTAGAGCATCGAGCGGCGCGCCTTTTCGCAGTGCATCGAAGGTCGCAAACCCCATGTCACGGGCAGACTCCCCAAAGCGGTCGACGACCTCTGCGACCGCGGAGTTACTGTTCAACATGACCGTGCCGATGTTCACTGGAACCTCACTCATCAGCCAGCACCTTAAACGCG
>Ga0180430_10005880_pt1 | contig 10097 bp, 6 predicted proteins | sample SS_ome_9_FD_132999 | JGI IMG/M metagenome (GOLD analysis project Ga0180430, IMG submission 132999) | Hypersaline lake sediment archaeal communities from the Salton Sea, California, USA - SS_1_S_2 metaG | ecosystem: Environmental > Aquatic > Non-marine Saline and Alkaline > Hypersaline > Sediment...
GCCCGACACAAGGTCCCGCGCCACGTATTTATCGTCGACGATTTCCCGCGGACGATCTCGGGCGAGATCATGAAGTACAAGCTCCGCGATCTCGCGCGTGAGCTGCTCGACATTAAGGATGACTCGGTCGAAGCTGCACAACATATGCCCGATGGACCGACCGTCCTGATCCACACCGATCAGTGCAAGGCATGCGGACTCTGCATCGAGTATTGTCCCAAAAAAGTTTTGTCCCAAGGCTCCGCGATCAATATCCTAGGATACGTCGCTACCGAATACTCGGGCGACGGTTGTGTCGGCTGCGGTACTTGTTTCTATGTTTGTCCCGAGCCGGGTGCGATTACGGTGATCAAGAAAAAGAAGAAGAATATTGGGCAGTAGGCAGTAAAGAAGATCGGCCGCTTGCGGCTTATTGAAAATGAATCACGTGCGATTGATTACGACGCACGAAACGATAAACCAACACGAAGACGCGACGATGAAGAAATTGGTCAAAGGAAACGAGGCAGTAGTAATCGGCGGTTTGGTCGCCGGGTGCGACGCCTATTTCGGATACCCGATTACGCCCGCGAGCGAAATCGCGCACGCGGCCGCCGCGTATTTTACTCGACTGGGGAAGATCTTCATCCAGGCAGAAAGCGAAATCTCCGCGATCAACATGGTCTATGGTGCGTCGGCCTGCGGAAAACGCGTCATGACCGCCAGCAGCGGCCCAGGCTTGAGTCTGAAACAAGAGTGCATTTCCTTCATGGCCGGTGCGCAGCTGCCCGCCGTCATTGTCGACATTAACCGATGCGGACCAGGGCTGGGTAACATCGGACCCGAACAGAGCGATTACTTCCAGGTCGTCAAAGGCGGAGGGCATGGCAATTATCGAACGATCGTGCTCGCGCCCAATTCGGTCGCCGAAATGTACGAAATGACGATCAAGGCGTTCGACCTGGCGGACCGGTATCGCACACCCGTCTACTTGCTTTCCGACGCTCTGCTCGGTCAGATGATGGAACCGATCGACATCGTGCCGATCGAGATCCACCGACCCACGAAACCGTGGCGGCTCGACACGACGGCAGCGACGAACGACAACCATATCACGTCGATCTATCTCGATTTCGACGATATGGAAGCGTACAGCAACCAGCTCAATGCCAAATGGCGCGGCATTGCCGAACGCGAAGCGCAGGCCGAGACCTACAAGACCGAAGATGCCGAAGTGATCGTCACCGGTTTCGGAATCATCAGCCGGCAGCTCAAGTCGGTCGTCGACCTGCTCCGCGAACAAGGTCTGCCCGTGGGCATGATCCGCCCGAAAACGCTCTGGCCGTTCCCAACTCGCACCTATCGCGACCAGGCCCGTGAATATACAAGGTTCCTCGTCGTCGAGCTTTCCGCCGGTCAAATGATCGACGACGTAAGGCTCGCCGTCCCCCACAACGAAATCGCCTTCCACGGCCGAGGCGGCGGAAACCTGCCCACCCAAGAAGCGATTATTGAAGAGATCCGAAAGCTATTGGAGAAGTAGTAGGTAGTTGGTAGTGGGTAGTTGGTAGTGAAGAATTAGATTTGGAGTCGAAAGCGATGATTACGCAACGCTATGATGCTGAATAATCTTTTGACGTTATTTTCTAATTCCTCACTGCCAACTACCTACTGCCCACTGCCTACTCCCACAAATATGCCCAAAATATTAGAAAAACCAGCCTGCATCTACGGGACGTTCAAGCGGAAGCCCGCGCAGCAGCAGACGACGCACTACTGCCCCGGCTGTGGGCATGGCGTGATGACGAAGCTGATCGGCGAGGCGATCTCCGATCTCGAGATCCAAGATCGCGTCATGCTGGTCGGACCGGTCGGTTGCGCCGTCTTCATCTACTATTATTATCAGGCTTCGTGCATCGGCTGCGCGCACGGTCGCGCGCCGGCCGTCGCAACCGGCATTTCGCGTGGGTTCGAAGACGCGATCACCATCTGCTATCAGGGTGACGGCGACCTGGCTGCGATCGGTACGAACAACACGCTGCACGCGGCGAACCGGGGCGAAAACCTGATCGTCTTCTATGTCAATAACACGATTTACGGTATGACCGGCGGGCAGCTTTCGCCCACGTCGCTGATCGGCCAAAAGACGACGACCTCGCCCTATGGTCGCGATGAAGTGAACGACGGTCAGCCGATCCGCATGTCAGAGATCATCGCAACGCTCGACGCTCCGGCGCTGGTCGCGAGGGCGGCAATCAACACGCCGAAAAACGTGATGAACGCCCGGCGACTGATTCGTAAGGGACTGCAAGCGCAAAAAGATCGCAAAGGGTATTGCTTCATTGAGCTTCTGACGACTTGCCCGACGAATTGGCGACTCTCGCCCGTTGACGCGTGCAAGCGGATCGATGAAGAGCTGGTCAACCATTTCCCGCTGGGCGTCTTCAAAGACGAACTCGACGACCGCGAGCCGATTATTCGCGGACTTCGCCAGCCTTCGTTCGATGAAATCGCGGCCGCGGTCGGGCTCGACGATCAAGCGAAGCCGCTCAACGGAAAGCGTCAGTTACCCTACCCCATCGTCCAGTTCAAGTCGGCCGGCTTTGGCGGTCAAGGGATTTTGTCCCTCGGGCATTTCCTGGCTGACGCGTGCATGAAGAAGGATTTCGAAGTTACGTGGATGCCCTCGTACGGTCCCGAGATGCGCGGCGGCGTGGCGAACTGCTCGGTCGTCGTCAGCGAAAATCCGATCGGCACGCCCGCGGTCGATGAGCCGAATATTCTGATCGCGCTCAATAAACCTTCGCTTACGAAGTTCGGGCCGCAGGTTCCGCGCGATGGCATTATCATTTATAACAGCTCGCTGATTAGCGAGGTGCCCTCGAATCTTCGCGCTCGGACGATCCGTGCGGTCGACGCGATGGGACTTGCGCAAGAGGCGGGCAACGCCAAGGCCTCGAACACGGTCTCGCTCGGTGCGATGGCACGGCTGACCGACATGTTCACCCTCGCCGAGCTCTCCGAAGTCCTCCGCGATCACTTCCCCAACGAAGATCTCTATCAGGTCAATCTCCGCGCCCTGCAGGCCGGCTGGGACGCAATGGCGGAATAGGTCACTCTTCCAAAATGAAACATCTTCCGGAATTAGATCTGCCCGCAGAGCTTAAGGTCGACTTCTTGGAGCGAAATCTCATCGGCGAAACGAACGATGTCTACACCTGCGATGGCACGTTCGCCGATCGCCCGATTTCCGCGTTCATCAAGGTCAGCAAGCATCCCGAGCTGAGCCTGTCGAATGAACGGGAAGTTCTCGCGGCCCTGGCCGACACCGATTTGCCGGTTCCCCGATTGATTTGGTATGGCGGCCCCCAGAACGATATCCTTATCACCGAAACGCTCGGCGGGGAAATGATCTGGGATTATATCGATCCACGACGCTTGCTTCACGATCCCGACAAGGCGATATCTTATTTGTCCGCTTATGGCGAAAGTCTCGCGCAGATTCATAACTTGAATCTACCGTGGGCACCTCAGAAGCGGCCGCGACTTTACGGTCTGATCGGCCAGCAGGATCTTGAAGACTCGCGATTCCGGCGGCTCGTCTCATGGGTCGAGCAAAACGAAGTCCAGCCAACCGATCCCGTCTTCGTTCATGGCGATTATAACACCGCGAGCGTGCTTTTTGACGACGACCTGATCTCTGGGATCGTCGATTGGGAGTTCGCCGGAAGCGGCTGGCGCGAGTACGACTTGGCATGGGCGTTGCGAGCGCGAACGGTCTTCCTGGATTCGAAGCCGGAAAGAGACGCGATCCTCAACGGCTACCGCAAGCAGGCCGACTTCGACGAGGGCGCACTTCGATACTGCGAAGTCCTCAACTACCTCCACTTCGCGTATTGGTGCCGAGAAAACGATCCAACCTACACGTCGTTCGCCCTCGATCGGGCGATGGAACTGGCCGGCGATTAACCTCAAGAAGAAAATTAGGGCGGCACCCACACGCACGGGTACCGCCCTTTCTTTTTGGAGAGAAACAAATTGTAAGGCGCAGGTCGAGCCGTTACGCCGACCGGTCAGTCAACGTACGGACTACGCCGTCGCCATCGCGTCGAGCTCCTTGGCCAGACGCTTTCGCGCGACGTGCAGACGTCGCTTGATCGTACCGACGGGCGACTTGAACTGCTCGCTCATTTCGGCGACCGACTTGTCGGCGAAGTAGAACGCGTGAAGCGTTTCACGGTCCGTCTCGCCGAGCCGATCCATGCCCTCGAGGACTTGGTCGGCTCGCTCGCGATCGAGCGCAACGCCCAGCGGCGTTTGCTCGTCAGCTTGACCGGCGTCGAGCATTTGCGATTCGGTCGAAATGTCCTTTCGACGCATCGCGCGGTTCAACGCGATCCGGTCGGCCATCCGACGGATCCAACCACCGAAGCAGCTGGGCTCTCGGAGTTGGGCCATCTTGTGCCACGCTTGGATGAACGTGTCTTGCGCGACATCCTCGGCTTCGTGGATGTCGTGAACGCGTCGCATCGCTACGGCGACGATGGTTGCTCGGTATCGGCGCATCAGCGCTTCGAATGCTCGTCCGTCGCCGTTCCGGGCTGCTACAACCAGTTGGGCGACGGTCGGTGCCGTCGGCGATTGGTGCTCCAAATTGATGTTCCTAAGTTCCGTATTCATGGTCGCTACTCCTTCGCGTCGTATATTTTCGAGCGTTGTATTGCGTTGTTTTAATGATCGCGTCTTTTGGGGTTTCGAGGGGAAGCTCGAAAATCGCTGCGGTCCTTACCGCTATGTTATGATCGCGATATTATGGGGATATGTTATAAGCGTAAAAATCAGAAGAAATATAACGGCAAACCTTTGCCCAGACCGGATCTTGTGCGATATATGTCATGGCAAATAGAAATAAGGCCATGACCACACGTGGCCGGCTAGCAGGGTCCTACTAGGGATTCCGAGAAGGTGTCAGGTTGTCGCGTGAAGCGTACTTACCTTTTTATTCTTCTCGAACGGGACCCTGCCGGCGAAGCATGCCGGCGATGACCACCGCCGCCGCGATTGCCATCCGCCGCCGAGCAACGCGCTGATATTGGCGACGATGCGGCCGCGGGGCACGGCATGAGTGTGGCCGGTTTCAAGCCGGAACTTAATAGACGCCACGCTCCGCTATAAAGATTGCGCAGAATGGTATCCACCTGTTCGGCTACGTCGGCGATAATCGTACCAAGAACATTGCTCGTCTGAGCAGTTCGAGTAACTTGTACGTTCGCTTTGTTCGTAATAGCCTTAAACATGATTGAACCTTTCCTGCACAAAAGCGTGGCAGATGAAAGAGGGTGAAAAAAGAGCGATCTCGCACCAAGTCCCGTCGACCGACGAGTTCGCTTATCTTCATAATATTCGGAAACAACCAGCTTGGTTATTCCCTGACGCAGAGTAGATTAGAATTGTTACAGGCGAGGTGGCCTGGGGCAACCCCCACTTCGGCTTGTAAGGCCTTGGCGGGCATTGTTAAACTGAAATCACTTTCCCATTTTAACAATATCTGTACTTTTCCGCAATAAAAACAACCGTTTCTACTCTATAGGACACCTATCTATACGAAATAGTTCGCGGAATATGGCAAAGAAATCGAGAAATTCCCAACTTTTGGCGGCAAACACCATAAAATTGGCGGATTTAGTGGCGGAAATAGTCAAAGTGAGGGTAGGCGAAAAGCGTGAACCACAACGGGGTTATAGGTTCAAAGAACATACAGAAAAGGATGAAAACCACGAAGGCACGAAGGGCACGAAGAGAAGAAAGGATCACCACAGAACACAGAGGACAAAGAAAAGAAGGTAGAGGGGAGAATGTTTGGTGTTGTTTTGGGAGTATTGTAGATCGACTTACTCCCAATCTCTTTGTTTTGCTCCTTTCTTCGTGGTTCATTTATCCTTCTTCATTTCCACAAACGACTTCGCCCCACATTGCAGCGCGATCGCTAGTTGGGCTAAATAATCCTCGCGTGCAATTTCGATCGCGCCGAACTGCTCGAGATGCGACGTCATTTGTTGGATGTCCAGGAGCTTGATGTTTCGTTCCCGGAGGCGCTCGACCAGGGCGACGAGCGCGACTTTCGAGGCGTCGCGCTCCGCGTGGAACATCGACTCGGCCGAAAAGAGGCCGCCGATCGTTACGCCGTACAGGCCGCCGACGAGCCGATCGTCGGACCAAACTTCGACGCTGCCGACGGCGCCCAACTGATGGAGCTCCGTGTACGCGCCGATCATTCGCGGGAAGATCCAAGTCTCGCCCACACGGTCGGGCTGAGCGGCGCAGCAGCGGATGACGTCCGACATCGATTGGTTAAACGTCACGCGAAATCGACCGGAGCGACAAGTTCGCTGCAGGCGGCGGGGGACGTGGAATCGATCATCGAGCGGCAGCACTGCCCGCGGGTCGGGCGAGAACCAGGGAATTGGCGCCGCAGGCCGACCGTCCCAGGGCCAAGGGAAGATGCCATGCGAGTAGGCGTCCAGCAGCCACTCGGGCGACAACTCTCCCCCGACGCCGAGAAATCCATCTTCGTCAGCGAACTCGGCAGGAGGAAAATGTTTTGACGGGGGAAGGTCGGGCATTGGGGGGAAGTAAGTGGCTAGTGGCCAGTGGCTAGTTGATTTATGTACGACTTCCAAGTCCGTCGACGTTAGACGTTGATTTAAGTGAAATTGTTTGGGTCACCCTTTGCGGGTGAACTTGGGAACGTATACTACTGCAACCTCGATTATCGACGGCTTCGGAGAGCCATCGTACGGTTATTAGGCAAACGTTTTCGATGTACTATTCGCCGAACCAAGATCGGCGTCAACTCTTGACGGACTTGGAAGTCCGTCGTACGGGTTACGACTCGATCTCTTTTCTTAAGACCTTATAATCGGTTTTGCCGGTTCCTAGGACGGGGATTTCTTCGATCTGGCGGACTGCGTCCAGACGCATGATGCCATGAAAGCCGGCGTCGGTAAGAATCGTGTTCGCCTCTTTGAGCGATATTTCGAACGTCGTGAAAAGGACGATCTGCCGGCCGCCGTCTTTGTCGGTTCCCTCGACCGCTATGCGCGGACCGTCTTCGCTTGGCGGGTAGATTCGGCCGAACGGTTCCTCGAGCGCTGGCAGCGAAACCATCTCGCCGCCGATCTTCAGGAATCGTTTCAGCCGACCGCGGAAGAAGATGAATCCGTCGTCGTCCAACGCGACGAGGTCGCCCGTCTTGTAGAACGTTTTGCCGTCAAGCTCGACGAGTGGACTTGGCCCGTCGTAGTCGATGTAGCCTGAGAAGACCGACGGCCCGTGGACGAGGAGCATGCCCGTTTCGCCTGTCGGAACCGTCTCCATCGTGTCGGGATTGATGACGCGAAGCTCAAGGTTTTCGAGCGCGTGACCGCAAGAGCCTTTCTTTGCAACGCCGGGGAAGTTGCCCGAGATCAGGGGCGAGCACTCGGTGATTCCGTACCCTTCGACCACGGTCGCGTCCGGTGCCATTCGCTGGGCGAGCTCGAACATCGCGTCAGGTATTTTCTCGCCGCCGGCAACCATCATTCGGTACGAGGTGAAATCGTCGGTACTGCCCGCTTCGAGCATGTAGGAAAGCAGCGTGGGCGTGCCCGCAACGATCGTTGGTCGATACATTCGACTCAGCCGCGCCAGCGTCCGGGCATCGGTCGGGTTCGCGTGATGAACGATTCGCACGCCCAGCAGCAGGGGCAGAACGGTCGCGATCGTCAGCCCGAAGCTATGGAAGGGCGGCAGGAAGCTGAGCAGGATATCGTCCGACGCTAGGTTTACCGGCCCGTAGGTAGCGCCGATATTCTGGATCATGTTCCGATGCGAAAGCGGCACGGCTTTCGGCGCGGCATCCGATCCGGAGGTAAAGAGAACGACGGCCGGGTCCGAAGGATCGATCTTCGGCAGGCGCTTAATGATCCGCCCCTTACAGAGGATGGTCGACAGCAGAGTGCGGATTGCCTCGGCCTTACCGATCTGGGCCCGGATATCTTCGATGAAGACATACTCGGCTCCTTCGATTTCGATCTGCAGCCGGTCGACGAATTTTCGCGAGGTCAGTACGTGCGTTACGCCGAGCGACTTGACCGCGTGATTCATATTCGCCGGGCCGGTCGTGAAGTTGATCATCACGGGCAGCTTGCCCGACAGGTGCAGACCGAGAAAGACGATATCCGACGCAATCGAGGCGGGCAACATCACGCCGATTCGCTTACCGTCGATCGCGTCGAGCCGTTTCGAAAAGAGCAGGGCCGCGGTCAGCAGACGACGATAGGTCAACACGCCCGAGAGTTCGTCGGCGGCAGCGACTCGCTTGGGAGATTTCAGCGCGCGGCGGACGAACGCTTCGGGGATTGTTTCGCCCAGCAGTTCGACGACGTTACCTGCGGGCGGTTTGCGAAGCCACTCGTCCGGTGCCTTTTCGGCTGACTGGCCGTTGCCCTGCGAGTCGCTGGCCGATATGAGCCCGGCGGCGAGTGCCCAGAGCTGTCCTAGGGTTTCGGCGACCTGATCCGAACGGAACGTCGTGCGGCGTTCGATCTCGAGCGCGACCGCCATTCGGTCGAGGCTGTCGAGCCCGATCCGGTCGAGTGGCGTGTCCGAGTCGTTTTCTTCCTCGGTCAGCGGCCTTCCGAGGTGATCTTCGATGATGCTGTTGACGTCCTGCTGAACGGCGATCGGGATTTGCGACGCGTCGACCTTGGCGGCTTCCTGTTCGTGGTGGAACTCGAACGACTGGTTGCGGAACAGGAAGTGATACGGGACGAAGATCGGTTCCTCAATGCCGTCGAGATCCTGGTTGTACCACTTGTCGAGCCAAGGGTTGAGCGACTCTCGCGACAGATCGTCGGGCAAATCCTCTCGCTTCAGTACGTCGACCTTGATCGTCACCTCGCGGCGAGGCATGAAGAAGACGAGGTTCGTCAGGCCGGTCCAGATCGCACGGATCACAGCCGTGGTCATGTTCGGGGTATCGCCCGTTTGGGAACGACCGAACCGACTTCCCCAGAGTCCGTGTGTGCGGACGAGGACGATGTTGACATCGTCGCAACGCTGCAGCAGATCGGAGGTCGATCGGGCGGCCCCGACGCGTTCCTCGCCCCAGCGTTGCAGTCGGCCGGACGGATAGAGCAGGAAGGTTTCGCCCTGCTCGAGATCGTCCGTCATTTCGTCGATCATCAGCTTCGCATCATCCTGGGCTTTCTGCGATTGCTTCGACAGGTCGGGCACTTCCTTCGCGTTGATTAGTAACATGAAGGGGAAGAAGACCGGGTTTCGGTACGAACCGGTAAAGGCGACCGGCCGGATCGAGCCCCGATATCGACGGTGCAGATAGGCAAGTACGAGCGGCGGATCGACCAGGGCTGAGTGATTCGGGAGCACGAGCGTCCCGCCTTCGAGGTTTTCGAGTTTCTCCTCGCCGATCACACGAACCTTATACCGGAGTCGGAACACGATCCGGAAGCAGAACCATAGCACTCGCTGAATCATTCGTCGCATGATATCACCCTTTTATCATCGAGCGGGCTGTCGAAAGCGTCGATTTCGGCCGCCGTAAATCCGAAAAATCGCCCCAAGGCGGGCGACTATATTATACAGGGCGTTGTGCGAAAGAGAATATATCGTAGAAAATTCGAGTAGATCGTGGGGGGTGGAGAATGACGCTGCCTGGGATCGCCAATCTCCTGATTGGCCCCGTACGATGGCCCTGTGGAGGCCGTCGATACCCCGAAGGGGCATAATCACCTAGCCCAGGGCAGAGCGCAGTGCCGCTCCATAGACACCAAGTTAAGCCATCAACGATCAACCTTTGAATCGGAAAAGGATAACGACATCATCTTGAAATCAAGGGGAAAGAGGGAACCACAAAAGGCACGAAAGCCACGAAAAATGAAGGAAGAAACCGATCAGGCAACGATGGCTTTCGTGTTTTCTTAGTGATGAAGAGGTGTATGAAATGGGACGGACATAAATAATAACGTGCAGTAATCAAACACCGACAAGATCATCGAGATGCCTTTCTTCGAATCGTCGATACTAACTGAGCAAGTTTGTCGAATGATTTTCTCAGC
>Ga0180430_10005881_pt1 | contig 10097 bp, 5 predicted proteins | sample SS_ome_9_FD_132999 | JGI IMG/M metagenome (GOLD analysis project Ga0180430, IMG submission 132999) | Hypersaline lake sediment archaeal communities from the Salton Sea, California, USA - SS_1_S_2 metaG | ecosystem: Environmental > Aquatic > Non-marine Saline and Alkaline > Hypersaline > Sediment...
CAGGCCGACGGAGTGAACGTCCCGGTCAACACGCCGATCAAGCTCACCGGCGACCTGGCGAAAGCCGATCCGCAAAACATCATCGTGAAAGTCGCCGAAGGCGACGGCAAGTCCGTCCCGGGCCAGATCGTCGCGACCCCGGAAGGCAAGGAGTTGTGGTGGATCATCCCGTCGGCCAAGGCCGGCAAAACGACCCTCTGGACGGCGACCCTGACCGACGGAAAGGCTAAACTCAAAGAGACCTTCTCCTTCGCCGAAACGAATGGAAAGCATTTTGACGTGCTCCTGGGCGGCAAGCCCGTCACGCGATACATGTGCCGGCGCGACACCACCGACGACACGACCAAACACAACACCTACAAGGTCTACAACCACGTATTCGACGAAACCGGCGAGAAGTTTCTGACCAAGGGCCCCGGCGGGCGGTTCACGCACCATCGCGGCATATTCATCGGTTTCTCAAAGACCAGCGCCAACGGGAAGCGTTACGACACCTGGCACATGAAGGGCTGCATACAGAAGCACGAGAAGATCGCGTGCAAGACCGCCGGACCGGTTCTGGGCCGATACACAGCCCTGATCAACTGGAACGAAGGCGAAGACAAGCCGATCATCTCCGAGCAGCGCGAGATAACCGTATACAACCAGGCGGGCTCGGCGATCCTGCTGCTGGACTTCCGCACGAAATTGACCGCCGTCAGCAGCGACGTCATTCTCGACGGCGACCCCGAGCACGCCGGCTGCCAATACCGACCCCACAACGACGTGGCCAAGAACAGTTCGGCAAAGTACCTGTTCCACAAGGACGGGCTGAATCTCAAGAAGGACAAGGACATCCCCTGGGCGGCCCTTACCTACAAGCTCAACGACAAGCAGTATCACGTCCAGCACATGTCGCACCCGACGATCCCCAAGGGCAACACATATTCGGCCTACCGCAACTACGGACGCTTCGGGGCGTACTTCAAAAAGCCGATCGCAAAAGGCCAGACGCTCGAACTGCGATACCGCTACTACGTGGCCAAAGGCGACATGCCCGACCGTAAGGAATTCGCACAGCGATATGCGGCGTTCGCCACGCCGCCGAAAGTCCAGGTCGTAAAATAGCGTCGACTACCCGGCGCGTTTCCAGGCGCGGATGTAATCTATGCTGAACGTGGACGGCAGGTTCTCCTTCTTCGGAAGGCCGAACCACCTGGGCATGGTCTCGCTGTCGAAGTTCAGATACAGCGGCTGATGCCAGTGGGTGTTCTTCACCGTCCGCCTGAGGACTCCGTCTACGTAAAACGTGATCGACTCCCTGGACCAGTCCAGGCCGTAGATGTGGTAATCGTCGGCCAGGCGGCCCGGGGCGGTCCACGTGCTCGCCTTGGACCAGTGCTTCTTTTCAGTCGGCGTGTGGAACACGTGCACGTTCATGTGCACCGCTTTCTCGTGCTTGGGGGCCTTGCCGCCAATCTCGAACACGTCGATCTCAGTCCAGATCTCCTTCGTGTGGTCGTAGAACCAAAACGCGCTGGACCCGCGCGAATCCATTGCCCGGCACCTGGCCTCGAAGAATCCGTAGAGCACCTTTGTCCTGCTCTTGACGGCCCCGCAAGTGAAGGTGTGATAACCCTTGGGAAGATCGGGGAGACTCTCGGCTTTCATGGTGATCCCGAGCTTGCCGCCGGAAACGGTTACGTTCTTCTTGCTGAAAAACCCCGGCTGGCGCCCTTTCCATTTTGGATTGTGATCGTGCCACTTGGTCGGATCGAGTTTCTCGCCGTCGAATTCGTCGGTCAATGCGGCGATCGGAGTCCACTTGCCCGGCGCGGCGCTCCCGATCGTCGGGCGAACCGAGCCGCCCAGAGCCTTCAGGATGCTCGCGGCTACCTGACCGGCAAGCGCTTTCGATCCTTCGGGCAGGAAATGCACGTTCGCCGGCCGCTGGATCGTCTTGAGCCTCGGCAGCGCGAAAGCATGCAGATCGTTGATCGTCACCCCGCCGGCTTTCATCACCTTCAGCGCCGCGGTGTTGTACTTCTTCGCATCGCCGGCAACTCGACCGCCGGAGCCTTCGGGCACGGGCGTAGTCGTCGCGAAGATCAGCTTTGCGCCAGTCTTGCTCAATCGTTTGACCAGCGTCCGGAGATTCTCGGCGTACTTGTCGACCGGGCGGACCTGCTCGCCCTTGTCCCGCGAGGTGAGTCTGCCCGATTGCGGGTCAACGTATTTCAGATCGTGCAGGCCCCAGTTGAAGTGGATCACATCCCACTTGCCCGAGCCGAGCCACTTGTCCAGTTCGCTCAGGCCACGGGCGGTGTCGCCGCCGTTGACCGGTATTCGGTGCAGATTGACCTTTCCCTTGAGCATCTCTCGGGTCGCAGGAGTGTAGCCGATCGAAATCGAATCGCCGATCAGCAGCACGCGCGGCAGGCCGGGCGCGTCGGTTATCGGCTTCATCACCGGATTGGGCCGCCGAACGCGACGCTTCGCGGCGGCTTCCGCGCCCCGGGCCGAAAGGCAAATCGCCGCGGCGAACATCAATACCAACACGCTTCTGAGTTTCATATCGCACTCCTTGCAGCGGGCGATTGTATCATTGCCGCGCGGGCGTTTCCACGGCGGGATTGACTCGGCGCATCAGCGGCGGATATAGTCATCGCTATGAACTGCAATACACGTCAGTGCAATCGTCGCGATTTCCTTCGCCTGGGCGGAGTGTCGACCGCCGCACTCCTGGCCGGCGGAGCCGTCGGAGCCGCCAAACCGCCCGATCGCCCCAACGTCCTGTGGATCACCGTCGAGGACATGAGCCCGAATCTCGGCTGCTGCGGCGACGAGTACTCGACCACTCCCAACATAGACCGCCTGGCGGCTCAGTCGGTGCGATACACGAACGTATTCGCCACCGCTCCGGTCTGCTCGCCAGTGAGATCGTGCCTGGTAACCGGCGTTATCGCAACCTCGATGGGAACGGCGAATCTCCGCTCGCAGTTCCCGATACCCGATGAGTTCAAGGGCGCCGCATCGTATCTGCGAGACAAGGGATACTACTGCACCAACAACGTCAAGACCGACTACAACACGTCGGCCGCCGCGCGGCTCAAGAAGGCCTGCTGGGACCAGTGCAGCAACAGAGCCCACTGGCGCGGCAGGAAAGCCGGCCAACCGTTCTTCGCGATCTTCAACGACATGACGACCCACCAGTCGCGTTCGATGGTCATGTCGTACGACGCCTTCACTCGCAAGATCCGCAGCAAGCTGGACAAGTCCGAAATACACGATCCGGCGAAGGCCCCCCTGCCGCCGTACTACCCCGACACGCCGATCACGCGCCGGACCGTGGCGCGATACTACGACTGCATAACGGTGATGGACAAGAACACCGGGGCGATCCTCAAGCAGCTCGAAGACGACGGACTGGCCGACGATACGATCGTTTTCTTCTACTCCGATCACGGCGCGGGCCTTCCGCGGCACAAACGCCTGATCCTCGATTCCGGGCTGCGCGTGCCGCTGCTGATCCGCTTCCCGAATAAGCACCGGCATCTGGCGCCGGCCAAACCGGGCGAAACTCTCGACCGCCTGCTGAGCTTCGTCGACTTCCCGCCGACGCTGCTGAGCATTCTGGGGATCGACCCGCCGAAGTACATGCAGGGGCGGGTCTTCCTGGGCCAATCGCAAGCCAGGCCGCGAACGCACGTCTACGCCGCACGCGACCGCGTAGACGAAGCGTACGACACCGCCAGGTGCGTCCGCGACGCCAACTGGCTCTACGTGCGCAACTACATGCCGCACGTGTCGTACAACCAGCCGAGCTTCTATTCCGACATGGGCGAGATCCGCAACGACATCACCGCCCTGGCCGCGGCCGGAAAGCTCAAAACAACCGCACAGAAGCATTACGCCGGACCGATCCGGGCCCGCGAAGAACTCTACGACACCGCAGACGATCCGCACCAGATAAACAATCTGGCCAGCGACCCGAAACAGGCAGATCGCATCAAGGCGATGCGGAAGCTCCTTCGCAAGTGGATGCTCGACGCAAAGGACATGGGCTTCATACCCGAGGAGGACCTGGCCGGACGGATCGAGGGGACAACCGCATACGAACTGGCCCGGAGCAAAAACGCCCCGCCGATCGAGCGGATCATAGACGCCGCCGAACTCGTCGGAGCCGGCGGACAAGCGATCAACACGCAGATAGGGTTGCTCAAGGACAAAGACAGCGCCGTTCGCTACTGGGCGGCAGTCGGGCTGCGGGCGCTGGGTCCCAAGGCGATACTGACTGTCGGACCGCTGAACGGGGTGCTGGAGGATCCCGCCCCGGCCGTTAGTATCGAAGCGGCCTGGGCGCTTGCCGACCTCGGCATGAAGGACAAGCCCCTGGCGATCCTGGCAAAGCACCTCGAGGGTCCCGACAAACGGGCGGCCGTCCGGGCCGCAAGGGCGCTGCAGATGCTCGGCGAAAAGGCCCGCCCGGCGCTGCCGGCGATGCAGAAGGCCCTGAAGGCGACGATCGGCAGAGGCGGCGACGGAGCGATGTTCATTCGATTCGCACTAACACCGGCGGTGAAAGCACTGACGCCGCAACGGAGAACATGACGATGACTAAACCGGCAAATATTAACCGCAGAACATTTCTCAAATCCGGCGCCGCGGCGGCGATCGCACTGCCGCAGATCGTGCCTTCAACGGTGTTCGGGGCCGAAGCGCCCAGCGAACGCATAGTGATGGGCGTGATCGGGACCGGCGGGATGGGAACTAACAACCTCAAGAGCTTCACCGGCAATAAGATCGTTCAGATGGTCGCCGTATGCGACGTAGACAAGGCGCATCGCGATCGGGCGAAGAAGTACGTGGACTCGAAGTACAAGAACACCGACTGCAAGGCCTGCAGCGACTTCCGCAAGATCACGCGCAACAAGGAGATCGATGCGGTCGTCGTCGCCACGCCTGACCACTGGCACACGCTGCCGGCGATAGACGCCGCCAGGAACGGCAAGGACATGTACGTCGAAAAACCGCTGACGCTCACGATCAAGGAAGGGCGCGTGCTGGCCGACACGGTCAAGCGATACGGGCGAATCCTTCAGACCGGCTCACAGCAGCGGTCCGACAGCAAGTTCCGCCTGGCGTGCGAACTGGTGCGGAACGGACGCATCGGCGATCTGAAGAACGTGCTGGTCAGAATCCCCGGCAACAACCGCTCGTGCAAGACATGGAAGCCCGAGCCTGTGCCCGCGGGATTCGACTACAACCTCTGGCTCGGACAGGCGCCCGAGGCGCCCTACTGCAAGGCCCGCTGCCATTACCAGTTCCGCTTCATACTCGACTACTCCGGCGGACAGGTCACCAACTGGGGCGCACACTACCTCGACATCGCCCAGTGGGGAATCGGAGCCGACGGCTCGGGGCCGGTGGAGGTCTCCGACGCCGGCGGCGTGTTCCCGACCGAAGGCCTGTTCACCACCGCAACGAAGGTCAACTTCAAGGCAAGATACGCAAACGGCGTGACGCTGCAGTGCAGGACCGGCGGCGGCAGCACGCGATTCGAGGGGACCAAGGGCTGGATCGACGTCACTCGCGGGCGGATCAGGACCGAGCCGGAATCACTGGCCAGAGAGACCTTCGGGGCCGACGAGATCCATCTGTACAAGAGCGGCAACCACCGCTCGAACTTCCTGGAATGCATCCGCACGCGCAAGCAGCCGATCTGCAACGCGGAGATCGGGCACCGTTCGGCGTCGCTGTGCCACCTGGGCAATATCGCCATGCTCCGCAAGAAGACGCTGAAGTGGGACCCGAAGACCGAGACATTCCCCGACGACAAACAGGCCAACAGCATGGTCTCCAGGATGATGCGCCCGCCGTGGAGCCTGTAGGCCCGCGGCTGTCCGGGAGACGGTCGTCAGTCGGTTCGGATCAAGCTGGAGGAGGACCGGCGAGTATTCACGCCGCTTGCCGTCGGCTCGTGATCCGGCGTGTGGTCAAAAACCGCGGCATCGCAAATAGCTCATGTCGGTTTGGGCTTGACCGATAGCGATTCGGTCTGTATATTACTTCGCTCTCGACCCGAGATGTCAGACGGTGGCTGTAGCTCAGTTGGTTAGAGCACCTGGTTGTGGTCCAGGGGGTCAGGGGTTCGAATCCCCCCAGCCACCCGTGAAAAAGCCCTTGGAAACAAGGGTTTTTTCGTGCGCCGAGCAAATGCGAGACAGGGACGGATCTCATTTGCCGACTATGCCGAAGCCGATCTTGATGATGCCGGCTTTCTCCCTCACTACAGATATGTGAGCGAGGAGAATCAGTCGAACTCTTCAACAGCCTCCCAATTCGCGTTGCTCCCCGCTATTGACGCACCCCGAGAATCAGGCGCTCACGGCTGACAGGCGGACATCTGTTTGAGGGCATATTTGATCATTGCGATTGACTTCTCCGGAACTCTGCGGTATAGTAGGGTTTACATTTGACGCCCCTTTGCAGAACCAATTCGATCAACCAGTAGTTTCTTCCGCATCATATTTGGACAATCCAATGAGTAAGACAAAGAACGCCAGGCGGAGTTCTCAGAACGGGAAATCACTACTCGTCAATGCGGGATTTCCAGCGTTGATCATCGCAGCAGGCGTCACCACTAAGATCCTGCTTACAGGGACTCCGGTGACCCCGCAGGCTCCCAATCCGCCGACAAAGTCCCAGGACGGTTCACCTCCAGCGGACGCTTCAACCGAACCGAAGGCAACGCTTGCCACTATCCAAACACTGCGAAAGGAAGCAGTTGACGCGTGCAGGCGGGCGATGGAGGATTTCCCTCAGAGTGTCGGCCCAATCCTTCTCATGGGCGACTGCCACCACCAGTTCGGCAACGGGGCCGAAGCCGTAAAGTGGTGGCGAAAAGTGCTGGACCGCAATCCCGAACATTCCGGAGCCTGTTATCTCATAGCCGTTATCGCGACCAAGAACGGAGATTACGAAAAAGCCGCGGAGCTCTTTCGAAAGACCCTGCAAATCTCGCCGCGCATGAGGGGCGTACCCCTGCAATTGGCCAAGGTGCTTGTGGAATTGGGCAAATCCCGGGAGGCGACCGAAATACTGCGGGAGGAACTCCGCGTCAATCCCAGAGATGCTGCCGCAATCCATCACATTCTGGGGCAGGCTCACCTGCAACTGAAGCAATACGACAAGGCCGTCGCAAGCTACGCCAAGGCGATTGAGGTCGCGCCGAATGATCCAGCCGCCTGCTACGGACTGTCTGTCGCCCACGCCAGGCTGGGGCGGACGGAAGAAGCCGGACGTTACCGGGAGAAATTCCGCAAGATACGGAAGGATCTGAACGAATCAGTCAGGAATAAGAGACTCACGTTCGATGATCTGAACCGAACGCGAAAGATCGCCGCGACATTGCACTTTAGAATCGGCAACATCATATATCTCCGCAACAAGCGGCTCGACGAAGCCGAACAGCGGTTCAAGAGAGCCGCGGAACTTAATCCGAAGGACCAGCTCTGCCTGCGGCAACTCGCCAAGCTGTACATGCGGCGGAAACGTTTTTCCGAAGCGGCGGATATCTGCGTGCAACTGACCAAACTGGCCCCGACAAACGCCGCCTATCATTTGAACGCCGGCCAGGTCCTCGGCAAGCTGCGGCGGTTCTCGGAGGCCGAGGAGGCGCTGGCCAGGGCGGCGAAACTGGCGCCGGGAAACACAGTTGTTCGACGTATTCGCGAACAGATGCGTACGCTGGCCGTACGCCAATAACCCAAGGAGGACGGATGAAGAACACAGGGACGGATTATCTGCGATACTGCGGTTCGCTGGCGGCTGTGCTGGGGTTTCTCTGCTCACAAGCTCCGGCCGCCGAGCCGTGCCCCATTCAACTGCGAGACGTCACCAAACTGACCGGCGTGAGTTTCAAACACACCCACGGCGGCTCCGGGCGGATGTACGTTTTTGAGCCTATGACCGGCGGACTGGCTCTATTTGACTACGATCGCGACGGAGACGTCGACATCTACTTCCTCAACGGAGCCCCTCTGCCGGGGACCAAGAGCGACGGCGCGCCAAGGAACGCGCTGTACCGCAATGACGGCGACTTCAAGTTCACGGACGTAACGAAGACAGCCGGTCTGGCCGACACAGGATACGGGCTGGGAGTCGCCGCGGGAGATTACGACAACGACGGCGACCTGGACATCTACATAAACAACTTCGGCCCCAACGTCCTGTATCGCAACAACGGCGACGGGACTTTCACCGACGTCACGAAGAAGGCCGGCGTCGCCAACGGCAGTCAACTCGGGGCCGGCGCGAACTTCCTCGATATAGACTCCGATGGAGACCTCGACCTGTTCGTATCGAACTACCTGAAGTTCTCTTACAAGATTCACAAAATCCGTCACCGCTCCGGACTTCAGGTCTACTCCGGCCCGAAGGACTACCCGCCTGTCTCGAACAATCTCTTTCGAAACAACGGGGACGGCACATTTACGGACATAAGCGCCGCATCGGGCATCGCTAGACACCTAGGCACGGGGATGGGCACCGTATGCGCAGACTACGACAACGACGGAGACACCGACATATTCGTGGCCAACGATGACGAAGCGAACTTCCTGTTCCGAAATGACGGAAAAGGTCGGTTCACGGAAGTCGGCCTGATATCCGGCACAGCCTACGACATCAACGGGAATGAGGAATCCTCCATGGGCGTCGCTTGCGGAGATTACGACAACGACGGTCGGCTCGACTTCTACGTCACAGGCTATCAGCAGGAATTGGCGCTGCTGTACAGGAATCTCGGCGAGGGAACATTCGAAGACGTCACCCGCACGAGCGGGGCCGGGGCGGGGACTTTTCAGCACGTCAACTGGGGAGCCGAATTTGCAGACTTCGATAACGACGGAAACCGCGATATTTTCGTCGCTTGCGGGCACTTCGAACGCAACATCAGGAAGATTGACGATTCGACGGAGTACCAGGTTCGAAATATCATGCTGAGAAACACCGGGAAAGGGAAGTTCGCAAACGTCTCAGATCACTGCGGCGACGGCCTGGCGGCGAAGCTCTCCAGTCGCGGAGCCGCATTTGACGATCTGGATAATGACGGCGACATCGACGCGGTGATACTTAACTGGCGTTCGGCGCCTACGATCCTCAGAAATGACTCGCCAAAAGGCAATCACTGGCTGCAGGTTCGCCTTCGAGGGGTAAAGAGCAATCGCGACGGCGTGGGAGCTCGCGTGAAGGTTGTGTCCGGCAAGCTTACGCAAATCGACGAAGTGCATAGCGGACGAGGCTACCAGAGTCATTACGGCATGCGTCTGCACTTCGGCTTGGGGAAGACGGACCGCGCGGATCGAGTTGAGGTTCGCTGGATCGGCGGCGGAACGGACGTACTGAGAAATGTCAGCGTCGACCGGGTGCTGAAGATCACCGAAGGGAGTTCCAATGCGTCTTCGCAACGCCAGCAGTCCGTTGAAGAAGTGCTTCGAGCCCAGAGCGAGGAATTGTTCGGCCCGGCAAGGACAAAACCGCAGGCGAATCCGTTGATTCGTCGAGGATTTCGGACGCCGCCAGGACCGACAAGACCCGCTGGCCGGCGGAATCGACTTCTTCAACGGGCTGCCGGCGACGGTTAACGTCCAGCGTTCGCCGTTGGCCTGGCATCTCTGAAAAACCGTCGCCCGCGATGTCGTTGACCCGATTGAGCACATCGCCAATCGCGTCGTCGGCGTAGCTGTAATATGCGTCTGGGCCGTTGAGATAGCCAACAGGCTCTAATCCACACACTCCGCATTATCATCCTAATTGTGTTTGTTTTCCTTGGGTTCAAAGGAACAGCCAACGCGGCGGGATGCATTCGCCGCGGTCGTTACCGTAGACGCGGCATCTTGCCGCGTTCGCCGTTGGCCGTAGCCGTATGCAAAACATCCCGTCGCGGCGGCGCTATCACGAACTCAACGCGCAGCGTCATTGATGACCGCCTCCGGCGGTCACGATTAACGCGGCAGGATGCCGCGTCTACGATAACGGCAATGTCCGGCTTCTCGGCGTATTGTCGTCGCCGTTCGTAGACGCGGCATCTTGCCGCGTTCGCCGTTGGCCGTAGC
>Ga0180430_10005882_pt1 | contig 10096 bp, 8 predicted proteins | sample SS_ome_9_FD_132999 | JGI IMG/M metagenome (GOLD analysis project Ga0180430, IMG submission 132999) | Hypersaline lake sediment archaeal communities from the Salton Sea, California, USA - SS_1_S_2 metaG | ecosystem: Environmental > Aquatic > Non-marine Saline and Alkaline > Hypersaline > Sediment...
CCCGACGAGGTGCAGTCCGGACCGCCAGCCGGCACTTGGCGTCGGGAGCGGGTCGAGATGGCCGAGGACAAGACCCTGTTCCGCGACATACTGGTCACGGCCACTGGCGCTGAGACGGGTTGGCGGGCATTGGCGCAGGCGGCCGAGATAGCGCGGCTGGAGGACAGCACGCTGCGCGGGCTGCACGTCATGCCGGCGGACAACGCCAAGGCGCGCGCCCACGGACAAGAGGTGCTCAAGGCATTTGGCGAGCGTTGCCAGCAATTGGGCGTTGCTTGCACCACCAGCCTGGCCCACGGCGATGTGGCTGAGCGGATCATCGAGCGGTCGCGCTGGGTTGATCTGGTGGTGATCAACCAGCGGCGCGAGCACGGTCGCTGGGCGGAGCGTCCGTTGGGGACCATCTTTCAGACGGTTGCGTCGCAGGTGGCTCGTCCGGTACTGGCGGTGCCTGGCGCCGACCTGCGGCCCATTCGCCGCGTCGTGCTGGCCTATGACGGCAGCCCCAAGGCCCGCGAGGCGCTGTTTGTGCTCAAGCACATGATGCAGAACTGGCAGGTGGAGGCGACGGTGATCAGCGTGGCCGATGGTGGGACGAACGAGGCGATGCTCGACGATGTCTGCGGCTATCTTGGCGAGAACCAATGCCCGATGATTGATCGGCGGTTTGTCGAGGGGCCGGTCGATGAGGCCATTCTGCAGGTCATGGGCGAGGTCGAGGGCGATTTGCTCCTCATGGGCGGCTTTGGCTTTCAGCCGCTGCTCAAGGCCTTTCTGGGGAGCACCGTCGATCGCGTTTTGCGCATGGCCTGGTTCCCCGTGCTGATCTGTCGCTAGGCGGGCTCGGCCTGGGTCGCTGGCGCCGCGGGCGTCTCGGTCTCGATCATCTCCCTCATGGGCAGGCGCACCGTGAAGCAGCTTCCCTCTCCCGGCGCCGATTCCACCAGAATGTCGCCGCCCAACTGGTGAATGATCATTTGCGAGATCACCAGCCCCAGTCCGATTCCCTCTCCGCGCTTGCTCGAGGCGTGCGCCCGATAAAAGCGGGTGAACAGACGGCCCATCTGCTCGCGGGTCATACCAATGCCGGTGTCGCTCACGGCCAGGTCGAGCATGTCGTCCTGGCGTCGACAGTGGAGCGTCACGCGCCCCCCCTCGGGGGTGTACTTGATGGCGTTGCCGATGAGGTTGATCAGGACGGTCTCGATCCCACTGCGACAGGAGAACACCGCCTGCTCGAGGCCATCCTGCTCTATCTCGAGCGCGATCCCCTTGTCGTTGGCCAGCGGTCGGCAGGACTCTAGCGCTGCGAGCGCCAGGCTGTTGGGCACAAAGCGCTCCAGGGGTAGCTCGTACTTGCCGGCCTCGAGCCGAGACATGTCCAATAGATCGTTGACTAGGCGCGTTTGACGGTCCACCTGCGAGGCGATCACGCCAAGATACTCTTTGCCCTTTGCGGGAGTGACCCCTCGCCGCATCAGGCTGACCAGCATCTTGATGGTGGTCAGAGGCGTGCGCATCTCGTGAGAGGCATAGTTCAGGAAATCGGACTTGAGCTGTTCGGCCTGCGCCTCTTGGGTGATATCGCGCGCCACATAGAGCGTGCCCTCGGAGAGACCCTTCTCGGCGCGGGCGCTGACCAGACTGAGCTGGATGATGCGCTCATCCAGACGCAGACGCGGGCGCCCCGCCTGTTCGTCGACGGCATTGGCGGCGGCCAGGGCCTCGGCAAAGGCAGCCGGAAGCGGCTCCTCGGGGTGAACGGCGAGCATGCTCGTGGCCGCCTGGTTGGCCAGCAGCACGTTGCCCTGACCATCGGCTACAAAGACGGCTTCGACCATGGTCGAGAGGATGCTCTGCAGGACGTTGCGCTCGCGCTCGAGGTCGCCGACCAGGCGCGAGTTGGCCAGAGCGGTGCTCAGTTGGTGGGCCAGGATGCGCAGAACACGCAGATCGCTCGGGTCGAGATCGTCGTTCTGCGGTAGGCCGATCGATACGACACCTTCTAGCGACTGGGGCGTGCCGAGTGCAGTATGCACCCACTGCACCTCGGCGTCGGCGGGTCCGGCCTCAAAGAGGAGCGTCTCGGTGGGTTGCTCCATGGTCTCGCGCCAGGGATGCGGTAGCGTGTCGATCTCCGGTGGGGTCCTATCCGGGGGCAGATCGAGCTGCTGTTCGATCTGCAGGCGCCGGTCTCGGAGCGAATAGAGAGCGTGAGGACGCGTTCCCAACAGCCGATGCAGATGGGCGCTGGCCGAGCGCCAGAGCTGATCGCGATCCAGATCGGCGAGAAGCGTTTCGCCGGTTCCGACCAGGTCCGTGAGTCGCTCATTGTGGCGCAACAGCTCTTGGTTGCGGTCCTTGAGCAGGGCATCCGCGCGCTCGCGCTCGACGGCCAGGTACCAGACCATCACGGCGGTAAAGGCCAGATAGGGAAGCGAGAGGATCATGGCCTGTGAGGTGCCGTCGGGCATCCGCAGCGATTCAGAGATGTAAAAGCTCTGGCGTTGCATGAGGAACAGCGCGGTATAGGCCAGGGCACTCAGAAAGGTGAGCAGCGAAGCGGCCTGATGGCCGATGAGCCAACTGCCCAGGATGATCGGCCAGAGATAGCCCAGCAAAAAGATATAGCCGTCGGGGCCCAGCGCCAGGATCAGCAGCGTGATGAGCGCTACCTCGACGACAAAGGCCAGGTAGCCCATAAAGCTGATGTCGCGCACACGCCAGAGGTAGAGATAGGCGCCGTTGACGGCAAACTGGACGGCCGAGACCAGGAACAAAAAGCGCCATGATTCGTCAGGCTCTAGGCCGTTGATCACCAAAAGCAGGATCATGAACAGGGCCGTCATGGCGGTACGGCCGATGATAAACTGCTGCCAGAGGCGCAATTTGGCCTGAATGGCATCATCAGCCGGCCCGTCGAGGGGCATGCGCAATAGGCCCATGATCGTTAGCTCTGGCGCTTGCCGATGTGCTTGGCCACGCGTCCCGGCAGCCAGATGCAAAAGCGCTGCGGGCCGTCGTCGGCGCGCACGAGGGTGATCTGTCCGCCGTGGGCCTTGACCACGCGGCGACCCAGGTCAAGGGCGTCGTTCAGCTCTTGGTTGCTCTGCTCTGCCGATACGGCCCGGCGGCCATCGTCCTGGATGACAAACTCGAGGCCACCTTCCGCGGCGCGACGCGCCGAGATCTCGACGCGACTGCCAGGCGCCGAAAAGTCAACGGTTGCCTTGAGCAGCGCGGCAAGCGCCTTGGCTAGGGCCTCACCGTCGACGTTGCCCGAGAGCAGGCCGCCGCAAGTGATGCGCAGCTCGATGCCCTGCTCGTTGGCGATGCGCGCGGCGTTGGCCGCCGCGCGACGGACGATGGGAGCGATGCGGATCGGCTCGCGTTTGATGGTGGCGCTTACCGCTGGCTGACCGTCGGGGGCGCGGTTGATCTCGTCGACCAGGGCGCAAAGGGTGTTGGCATCGCGCAGAGCGCTCTCGAGATAGCGCTGCTTGCTCTGGTCGTCATCGCCAAAGCGCTCGCTCAGCAGCAGGTTGAGGTGCGCCATCAGGTTGGTGACCGGCGCTCGCAGTCGACCTGACATCTCGGCGACGATCCGCTCGCGCAGGTTATCGCTGTCGCGTCGCTCCTCGCGGCGAATCTGATCGACGCGGTGCATGATGGTGGCGATCCGCGCTTCGAGTTCTTCGGGCTCGAACGGCTTGGTGATATAGTCGTCGGCGCCGTTGCGAAGACCGGAAATGCGGTCGTCCATGTTGTCGCGGGCGGTCAAAAAGATGAACGGGATGCTGTCGCCCGTCAGCGACACGACGCGACGCTGGAACTCGAACCCGTCCATATCCTCCATCATAATGTCCGAGATGATAAAGTCAGGAGGCGCATCGACCAGGGCGTCGAGCGCTTCGGCTCCGGATCCGGCCGGCGTGACGTTGTACCCCACCTGGGTTAGGTACTCGTTGAGGGAAAAGAGCAACTGGGGCTCGTCGTCGACAAGTAGCACAGACTGCGGCATGGCCTACCTCCACTCGGCTGGCGCCCGCTCTGGGCGGCCTCTATGCTTCAGTATAGCCCGCCGCGGCGCCAGAAATCGGGTAGCTGAGCTAAATAGTACGTAAAGCGCCGGTAAATGCTGTTGAGGAGCGCCGGGTCGCTCGTTGACCGAGGTCGGCGGCGTCCCTATAATCGAACCATCCAGTTCTGGAGGTCTCATCGTGATCCGAGCTGCTGTGATTCCCGCTCCCGAACAGGCCATCGAGGTACGTTCTTTCCCGGAACCAGAGCTTGAGGAAGGGGCCGTTCTGCTGCGCACGCGCTATAGCGAGGTATGCGGCACCGATGTGCATCTCTTCCACGGCTGTTTGCAGGGCGTGCCCTATCCCCTGATCCCGGGCCATATCAATGTCGGTGAGATTGTCGATCTGCGCGGAATGCCGACCGATCCCGACGGACAGCCTCTGCGCAAGGGGCAGTTGGTGACCTTTCTGGATGTCCATGGCACCTGTGGCCGTTGCTGGCACTGCACGGTGGCCAAGGCCTCCACGCGATGCCCCCAGCGGCGCGTCTATGGCATCACCTATGGCGCCGACGAGGGGCTGCTGGGGGGCTGGTCGGAGCAGATCTATCTCAAACCGGGCGTCAAGGTGCTGCCGCTGCCCGATTCGGTCGCGCCCGAGCGGTTCATTGGCGGAGGTTGCGGATTGCCCACGGCGGTCCACGCCATCGAGCGCGCCGAGATCATGCTGGGCGATACGGTGGTGGTCCAGGGGAGCGGACCCGTGGGCCTTTCAGCGGCGATTCTGGCCCAGCTCTCTGGTGCGACGCAGGTCATCGTGATCGGCGGACCCGCCGAGCGCCTGCGACAGGCGGAGCGGATCGGCGCCGATGCGACCATTGATATCGGCGACAGCACACCACAGGAACGGGCGGAGCGCGTGCTGGAACTGACGGCCGGTCGCGGCGCGGACGTGACCATCGAGGCCAGCGGCAATCCCCATGCGGTCAACGAAGGGTTTGCCATGACCCGCGATGCGGGGCGCTATGTGATCGTCGGCCAGTACACCGACATGGGCGACATTCGCCTCAATCCGCATGTCGACATCAATCGCAAGCACCTGGAGGTCAGGGGCACCTGGGGGATCGATTTCAGCCACTTTTGGCGGGCGATGCGCGTGATGGCCAAGCACGGCGAGCGCTATCGTTGGGAGGATTTCATCACGCGGTTCTATGCGCTGGAAGAGGCACAGCAGGCGCTGGACGACGTCGAGAGCCTGCGGGCGGTCAAGGCGGTCATCGCGCCGGTTACGAGTCGCTAGGACGAGGTGCGACATGAGCGAGGAGCTGGCCATCTATATCAGCGCGGCGCCCGAGATGGACGCCGAGTGCGAGTTGGTCGGCCAAGTACTGGCCGAGATCCCGCGCTCGCGGCGCTGGCACATTCGGCGCACACCGGGGATCCACGAGCCCGGCAATCCCGATCTGGAGGCTCTCAGCGAGAGTCAGTTCTATCTCGGGCTGCTGGGCGGCGATGTCTATGCGCCCATCGGTCTCGAGATCCGCGAGGCGATGACGGCGAACCTGCCCATCATGGCCTATCGCAGCCTGGCGTTCCCGCCCTCACCGGCCATGTCGCACTTTTGTCACAACGTCGGACTCAACTGGCGAACCTATGCTTCGCCCGCCGCCCTTGGACGCGCCTTTGAGCGCGATCTGGTGGAGCAACTGATCGCCGGGACGCCGGGCTATGGTCTGCTGGTCTCTGACATCGAGGACCTGGTCGCGCGGCAGGAGGCGTTCGAATCGCAAGTGACCGATGACACGTCACCCAGTGTCGAGCATCGCCGCGGCGCCGGACGCGGAGGGATCATCCTGGAGGGGTGAGGCGAGGCACCAGGTCACACGATTAACCGCCCGGAGGCTCTGTACCGCCTACCCAGGTCTCTTCCGATAGCAGCGGCTCCGTTGGTAGGGACGCACCTTGTGTGCGCCCGCAGTGGGCAGACACAAGATCTGCCCCTACTCTGCATGTCGCAGCCTACGCGCTGGAATGGCTCTGGGCCCAAGTCGGATGGCAAAGTCACCAGCGTAGGAAAAACCTCCTGGAGGTTCCAGACTGCCGAGAGGATGAGCGAGGTCCCCGCCACCTTGGAGGTGCCGAGGACCTATTGTTAGTGCGTCGCGCAGGCGATGCAGGGATCAAAGGCGCGGACGACGCGGCCCACGGCGCGCTCCAGCTCCAAGCTGATGCCCTGCGGGGTGATATAGCGCTCGGCGGCCACGCGCAGGGCGCGCTCGATGGCAAAGATGTTGTGTTGCGTGGGGATGACGAAACGGGCCTCCTCGACGAGCCCCTCGCGAATCGTATAGTGGTGGATGAGCGGTCCCCGAGGCGCCTCGACCACGCCCCAGCCCTCGCCGTCGCGCGGCACGTGCGCCACGCGCATGTCGCCGTTGGACAGGTCTCGTCTCAGCAGCTCGATGGCCCGCTCGATGGCATAGACCAACTCGATCCCCCGCGCCAGGTCGAACAGCAGAATGGCGTGCGCCGGATAGCCCCAGTCCTGACGAAAGCGCTGCATCCAATACTCGGCGCGCGGTGTTCCCAACTCGGGGAGCATGTTGAGCCGGGCCAACGAGTTGGCGCGCAATAGTTCGTCCCGAAAGAGCGTACCGTCGGAATAGCTCCCTTCGGTGGGCACCTCGGTCAAGTACTTTGAATAGGCATCCGCCTCGAATGCTGCCTGCTCCTCGCCGTTGGGCGCGAGCACGCGGATGGGCCCACCATAGTAGGCATGGCCAGGAGATACGGCCGCCAAATAGTAGGTGGGCGTATCGTCGCCGAGGGTGCTGATGCGATCCTCCAGCCCAGCGAACAGCTCCCAGTAGCGTTCCAGCAGTTCCTCAGCCATCGGCAAGAGGTCGATCATCTCTTGGCGCATCGCGTCGCATCGCTGGCGAGCCAGTCCGCTGGTGACGCCGCCCAGTACGGCGCGCACCGGATGGATGAACTGCCCTCCGGCCAGTGTAATCAAGCGCGTGCCGCCGCGACGCACCTGCAGGGCCTTGGGTGCGATCTCGCTATCGGCCGAGTCGAAATGGAACAGGCTGGGGACGCCCTCGCTGCCCGGCAGGTCGGGCATGGTAAAGATGAACAGCGATGTGGCCTGGTTCTGGATGAGCTGCCCCAGCATCATCAGCTCGCGGATGCGCACGGCTTGGGGGGGCGGGGTCACGCCATAGGCCGACTCGAGCGCCTTGACCGAGGCGACGTGATGGGCCGTCGAACAGACGCCGCAGATGCGCGGGACGATGACGGGCATCTGCTGTGCCGGCGCGCCGAGCACAAAATGCTCGAAACCGCGCATCTCGGTGGCCTGAAAGTGCGCCGAGAGCACCCTGCTACCCACGAACTGGATGGTCACTCGGGCGTGACCTTCGATGCGACTGAGGGGGATGGTCAGTTGGGCCATTAGAGCACCTTGTCCACGTCGCGCGGCGTGGCCGCATAGTCGGCGAACTGAAAGACGAATAGGGCCAACTCGGGTGAGCGCAGCGCCTTGGCGATCTGCTCCGGAGGGATGTCGGTCATCTTGGCAAACACGCGCTCGATTGCGGCGAACCATTGCTCGGAGGAGCGCGAGATGAAACCGTTGGATGGCCCGCGACAGCCGACACAGGGGTGTCCCGCCCGGGTGCAGGGTGCGCCGCAGCCGCCTCGTGTGGAGGAGCCGATGCACAGATACCCCTGGTTGATCAGGCAGATATTGGGATCGACCTCGCCGCATTGGCTGCAAAGCAACGTGCTGGGGCGGTCGCGGGTTTTCTTGCGGCCACAGTCCTGGCAGACGGTCTTGTTCGGCTTGAACCCGTCCTCCTCAAAGAGCGCCGCCATGAACAGCTCGGGGGTCGGCGGGCAGCCCGGTAGATAGCGGGTGACCGGCACGACGGCGTCGACGGGACGGAGCTTGGGCAGGATGCGGGGTAGATGGCGGCGCTCCACGTCGTCGAACAGGGCGCGATGGGCCTGCTCGCGGGTGCCCAGGTTGGCGACGCCGCCCGAAATGGCGCAGGTCCCCACGGCAATGATCTGCTCGGCGCGTTTGGCGGCCTTTGTCAGGCGGTACAGGTCGTCTTCAGTATACACGGCCCCGCTCACCAGCAACGTGTGCACCGGCGGGAGGTCATCGCTGGTCAATACCAGCGGCATATAGCGCAATTGCCGTTGGCCGATCCAGTCCTCGGCGTTGAGCAGTGATACCTCACAACCAGAGCATCCCGAGAGCTGCAAGACGGCAAAATCGTGAGTCATGCCTCCTCCAGAGCTGCGGTCGCGAGCGAGACCGCCTGTCGAGCGACTAGGGCGAGTCGGCTGGCGTCATCGCGGTCGGATCGGCGCCAAACACCTGCTCGGCCAGCGTGATCACACGCTCGCGCTCGGCGGGAAAGGTCTCGACGTAGACGCCGATATAGTCGGCCACCGAGGCATCCTGCCCCTCAATGCGTCCAAAAGGCAACAACACCTGCCCATAGGTGCGATCATCGTCCTCATAGTTGGCGAACCAGAGCATCTCGCGTTGCGGATAATAGCCGCTGGCTTGCTCGTGCAGTCGATAGAAAAAGGTGGCCACCACACCGGGCGTGCGCAAGGCCTGCTGCGCGGTGCGTTGGCTGCTCGATGGCTCGCCGTCCTGAAACACAAAGCGATAGCCGTTGCGCGGGATGATCTCGGTCCGTTTCAGCCAGGCACGCTCCTCGGCCGTCAGATCGGATCGCGCCTGCAGGGCCATCGCCTTTTCAGGGACTGCCTGACGGTGGTGCGCCTCGAGGGCCGCCAAATAGCCCAGCTCCAAGGCCCGCTGGGGCGTGGTCTCGTCCTCCAGAGCGCCCTGGTCGGCGCAAGGCTCGGCCGCGGGCCACTCTATGACCTCGATCAAGAGCTGGCCCAGAGCGCGCGTCGCATAGAGACGGGCCCACTCGGCGTCGATCTGGCCGCCATGGCCCAGCCCCATGGCCAGCTCGCTGCGCACCGAGGCGCTCTTGTAGCTCGGCTCGATGTCGTGCACTATGCCGATGCATGCGCTATCGAGCACCGCAAACGGCTTGTTCGAGACCGCCTGCGAATAGCTGGTGGGCGATTCGGTAGCGATGATGGCGGCGGTGGTGTGCTCAAAGAGCGTCAACAGGTACTGGGAATAAGCGTCGCCCCAGAGATCGCGGTTGACGGTCTCATAGAGCGGATCGTCGTCCTCCAGAATCTCGAGGCCCTCGGCGCCCTGTCGAACCAGAATCACCTCGTGGTCCGTCTGCACGATGCTCGGCAGGCAACCAGCCAGTAGCAGCGATAGCAGGAAGCAGATCGTCAAGTAGAATGCTCGTTTGGGCGGCATAGGACTGGCATCACCATGGTGAGATTGCGGCCCCCAGATTGTACCATGGCGGCTGGCGGGCACCAATCGACCCGTGGTGCGGCGTTAGCGGGCCAACTGCTCGGCGAGCTTGGCCACGGCCCCTTGCATGTCCGTTTGAGAGACCGGCAGCACCGGTCCATGTCCCGGAGCGATGCGAGTCGGACGTTGGTCAGCCAAGCGTTGCCCGCTGGCCAGTGCCATGCGTCGATCCCAGGTGGCCAGCGAGGGGAGGCAAAAGCGCAGCCGCCGGATGCCTGCGACGCCCAACCCGCCCATGGTAAAGAGGGCATCGCCGCAGAACAATGTGCCGTTTCGCGCGTCGACAAAGGCCGTGTGTCCCGGCGTGTGTCCGGGCGAGGCCACGACGCGCAGATGGCCGACCGTGTCGCCATCCAACAGGGTGCGGTCGGGCGAGCGTTGCAGCTTGGCGTATCTCGCCAGGGGCGTGTCGGGTTCGCCGGGTAGCAGCGAGAGGTCTCCGGAGAGGATGCGCGCCTCGCGCTCGCCCAGGGCGACCTCGGCGTCCGGCAGGGCCTCTGCCAGGGCATCGAGCGAGCCGACATGGTCGTTGTGGGCGTGGGTGGCGACGATGCGCACGATGCAACCCCCGAGCGTCTGGACGGCCTCGAGGATGGCTTGGGCCTGACCCGTGCCGGTTGTGTCGACCAGCGTCCAACCCTCGG
>Ga0180430_10005884_pt1 | contig 10096 bp, 10 predicted proteins | sample SS_ome_9_FD_132999 | JGI IMG/M metagenome (GOLD analysis project Ga0180430, IMG submission 132999) | Hypersaline lake sediment archaeal communities from the Salton Sea, California, USA - SS_1_S_2 metaG | ecosystem: Environmental > Aquatic > Non-marine Saline and Alkaline > Hypersaline >...
CTTGGCCGCTTGCAGAACAAGGTTCATATCCATTTCATCGCGCTTGCGGTCATCCTCGGCATTGAACTGCCGTGCATCCATTTCCGCCTTGAGAATGTCAGCCTGCATTTTCTGCTGCGACCGCATCTGGTCGCCTTGCAGCTTCGCCTGTGCGCTGATTTGCGCCTTGGCAACCTCGGCCTGCGCCAATGCCGCATTCGGGTCAGGCTGGCCCTGCGCCGCCGCCTGTGCCGCCTGCTGCGCCTGCTGCAACAGCATCTGCTCCAATTCAGGCGTCATAGGCATGTAATACCGAGCCGCGTTGTGCAGCCCGCCCGACTTGAGAATGTCGGCAAGCGTGTTCCTGATCTGCGTCATGGTGACAAGGCCATTGCCAGGACCATACGCCTGCCAAATCTGCATCTGGTTTTGCAGCGTTTCGCGCAGCACCATTTCGCGCTCCACCTCGCCGCCAGTGCCAAGACCCACGTTGCAGATCAAATCCATTCCCGTATTCCATGAACGCGGGTCAACGGGCACAAAATTGCCATTCAGCCGCATCATTTCCTCGGGTTCTGCGTGCTGCTTGGTGATCTGCAACAGCAGCTTGAACAGTTGTTTCATGCCCCCTTCGGCAAGGTTACGGGCAATCATTTCGACCTGCCCCGTTGCCGCCGCTGTCATGGCATTCACAGCCGCCGCCGTGGTGTTTTGCAGGGCATCCGGGTCAAGGCCCATAGAGGCGCGTGAAACGCCCGTCTTGCCTTCAATCACCTCATCGTAATACTGCAACGCTGGCAACACAGAACCAGCCGTAAACGGCACTTCCATCGGGCGCACAGCATTAGGCACCTGTTCCCGAACAACGCCGCCGATTTCGTTATTCAGAACGTCATCCACGTTGACCTTGCCATCCAAGATCGCAACGCGCGGGGTATTCGTCAGGGCCACGTTATCAAGAACACCGCGCAGCATGGACGTTGCCGCATCCTGGTCATTGATGATGATGTCAACGATAGACCGGCCAAAGAACGTGTGCGGTTCAGGGTCAACTTCAAATGCCGCGAAGGGCACGAAATCAGCAGGCTCCATATCAAGCAGGTGATACTTGGTCCCGATCAGCACAAAGCGATGCATGATGGGAACGCCCGTGCCGTCAACGTCAACCTTCATATACGCTTCGGTCGTCAGCACCGTCAGCATGGACGGATCAGCTTTATTGTCATCATCGCCGTAGCTGTTGAAGCCAGCGCGCTCCATATCAGCCTCGTCCTGATACGCGCTATCCTCGTCGCCTGCGTGTTCGACTACCTCTCTGAAGTCATAGCCCATCGCCACCAGATCACCAACGCGCATATCGCTGTTGCGGTGCCCGACCACATACGCATCCTCAATGCAGGTGGCTTCGCGGTTGATAAAGAAATCTTCGGGCGCGATGCTTTCAATGCAAATATCGCCCTCGTTCGTCTTGCGGCTGATTTTGCAGTTGTGCAACGTGACCTGGACGATCTCACCCATCGGCCCCGGCATTGCCTCGATTTCTTCGCTGTGTTCGACAATCTCAATATCATCGTCGTCCACGATCAGCGCGAATTGCTCGTCCGTCAGGTCACTGTATTCGTCAATCTCAACCTTTTCCTTGGTTTCGTAATAGGCTTTGAGGATGCCCGTCTTTTTCACCAAGGCGTCATGGAAGGCGTCTGCCAAAAGGCGATACCCGCCAGACTGGTTGAACTTGTAGTTGACATACTGCGTTGCCTGTTCCGCTGCCGCCACATCGTCGGGCTGGCGCGGGATAAACTCAACAGGGCTTGTGGTGCTGAGAAAAGCACGCATCAACGCTGGCTTGATCGCCCGCACGGTGTCACGGCACTTTGTTGCCACGACCTTTGACCGGCCTTCCTCGTGCCCAATGTCAACCTCACCATCGAAATACCGCTGCGCCTTCAGGCGTTCACCGGAAATTTCGCTTTCGATGAAATCAACAGCCGAAGTGACAGCATCTTGCACAATGCTTTGCACCTCGTCGCGCTTCATGGGTTTCAATTCCATGACTGCCCCTTCTTGATTTTTAGGCACTTCTCGCGCACCATCATCGGATGGATGTTTTGACCTTTTATCAGGCAGTCGCAGCGGTTCTTGTCGGAAACGCCTTTTCAGCACTGATCTTCTATGTCGTATGGCGATCTGCGCGCTTAGAACGTCACGGCCTCGGCGCTAAAGACCTTCCATTTGGCCTTATTGTCGCCTGCCTTGTGCCATTTGGCATTGTTGCGCTTACTGCGCTGACCTTGGCTTGATTCCGATACGCTCAAGCACCTGTTCCCTTACGGCCATTGGGTCCGAAGTGCGCAAGATACCAGAACGGATCACCGCGTTTACAATTTCTCGTCTGGCCTGACTGTTTTCAACTTGCTGAACCGCTGCGCGAAACGCTTGCGTGTCACCAGCCATAAGGGCATCTGCAATCATCTTTCGCGTTCCCTCATTCATGCCCGTCATAACATTTGCAACAGACGATGCGGCTTGCCGTGATGCGTCCGACCAACGCCCGGTCAGAATATTCCCCAAAATGCTCATGTCGTATGCTTGAAGATCGGCCATATCTTCAAGATTGTCAGCCGTCCTCGAACCCCCAGCCGCGACATTTCTTGTCTCAAACATATCCATTTCGCGCTGAATGCGGCGTGCATACAAGTCTGGATCAACAGCGATAGCCGCAGCATCGGCCTCTGCCTTTGGCGAAGTCAACGGACGCGCCCTGTTTGAGCCGCCTGCCTGATTTTCAACGCGGGAAAGCAACGTATCACCGTATCCAGTGCGGGCGGCAGCCTGTTCGCTTCCGGTCATGCCACCAAACTGTTGTGCGTTGTCTACTGCGCGACTCCCTGGGCGAGACATTTGCTTACCAGCATCAACCGCATCAATCACGCGGGATGCCTCTTGATAACGCCTCATTGCACTGGCGTATTCATCGCTAGACGCAGAAAGCGCATCATCCAGAACCTCGCGAACCGCCTTCAAATCACGCGCCAATTCATTTCTGCCGCTGTTAAACGCTTCTGTGATGTTATCCCGTAGCTCTTTGCGAATTGCAAAAACCTTGTCAAAGTCACTCAACTGGTAATCGCCATCCTTGCCTTTGCCAGCAAGCTGCTTGCGCAGCGCCTCAAGTGCGCGCGCAGACCGGCTTTTAACATTGGCGTCCTTGAAGGGCTTAACCTTGTCGTCAATGGCTTGTAGCACAGGGCGAATATCAACAGGATTTCCCGCCGCTCGAATGCCGCCAAAAGCTATGTCTGCATCGCCCTTGCGGCCTTGTTCAAGAGCCTCACGCGCCATTGATGCGCTACCGCCGCGAAGATCAAAGGCATCCTCAACAGCCGATGCAACACGCTCTGGCTGACCAGCTTGACGCCGATCAAGGAAATTCCTGATTTCTGCCGACCCATCCCCGCCGCTGCGTGCAACTGCGGAAAGCCTGCGCTGCCCAGAAATCCCAAGAGCATCCGCCGCCCGATACTCTGGCTGGCCCTCGCGCGCTGCCGCGTTCAACGCCGCATCAACATCATCAAGACCCATTCCAGACCGCTCAACCGTCTTGGCAAGCGCACGGTTTGCCCTTCCTCTGCTGCCTCGATTTGCTACAGCGTCAATCCCACCGCCGACAACATCAGAACCAACTTGCCACAGCTTTTGCGCACCAGCAGTCGCAACAGGTGCTGCGCCGCCCATTGCAAGCCCAAGAAGGCCATATTGCCCTGCGTTTTTGGCACGTTCCGCCGCGCTTCCTTCACCTGTCCCATAACCGTATGCAAGACCCTCTGCACCGCCTACGCCAGCACCTGCTGCCATAGAACCAAGAAGGCCACGGCCAGCAATGGCGGGCACACCATACGTCAACGCAGTGCCAACGCCGCCGCCAACTTCACCGCCAAGAAAGAAATTAGGGTTAACGGCTTCCTGCGCCTGCTCCAAAGCCCGCGCGCGCTCCCTGCCGTAAGCATATCGCTCCGACATTGTTCCCGGCCCTGGTAAAACCGCGTTTGCAGCCCCCAAGATTTCATCGTTAAATCCAAACGTTCCGCCGCGTGCAAAGCCGCCAACCGCACTTTCGGTGTTAGAAATTCCATTGCGCGCCATGACGCCCGCCAGAAGATCACGCTCGGTCATCTGACCAGTTTGCGGGTTGACAACCATTCCTTCTGGCGGTGTTCCATATGTCCCGTCACTGTTGCGGGCGTCAGCCTTTTCAGGTTCAGCCTTTGGCTTATTCCCTGTCAGCTTTTGAATGGCCGCAATTACTTCGGCCTCCGACATGCTGTCAGGAAACTGCACAACGCCAATGCCAGGAACGTCTACGTTCATTTCGCTTCCTTGAGGCTTTGTGTTTCAGGATCAAAGACAAACGTGGGCGCACCGCTGCTCCCAGGTGTCTGCCCCTTGTTCTGCGCAATCCACTTTTCCAAGGTATTTCCAGGCTTTGACAGGAATGCCGCTGCATTTTGCAGCATCGCCTTGACCTTAACCTGCGCATCTTTGCGCCGACGCAGCCATTCAAGAAGTTGAGGCTCGTCAAGGTTTCGCGGCACAGCCGTTTCCATTGCAAGGCGCAATTCAGCTTCACTAAGCGCACCAAACGTAACCGCGCCAACAACATCCAGGCCCATACGGTCCATCGCGTTCTGCAACGATGCAGATGCCTCTGTAATGTTTGGCAAGTAACGATCAATGGCACCAGACTTAGCGCCATTTTCAAGCGCACGAATGGCCGTGTCGATGTTGCCAATAGAGGCGTCAACCTTTCCTGCTGCAGTCCAAGCCTCGCCAGCCATTTGAATGCCTTGTTCGCCAGCTTTGCTTGCGCCAGCCGCTGCTGCACCCGTTTCAGCCTCGGCAATATTGGTGCCTTCGCGCCTAGAACTGTAGATGCTGCGCTCATAGTCTGCAGCATTCTCTTGAGACTTGCGCACAAAATCAATCGCCGCCTGTCCGGTCAAAACATCCCCGCCGATTGTCACGACCTTCAAAGACCCGTCACGCAGCGTCATAACCGAACCGCTTTGATCTGGCAGCATTTCAGACTTTTGCACGTTTGCGCCGCCAAGCGAAGAAGCGTTGGAAAGATACGAGTTAAGGATTGATCGCGGGTCGCCACCAGCCATAATTGCACCAGCAAAAGCCTCGCCACCCTTTTGGTTAGCAAGCCATTCAACAGTCTTTGCCGCTCTGGCACGATCCTGTCGCCCCTTTTCACGCTGCATCGCCATCTGCGAAATGCTGGGATCAGGGCGCATCCGCAACGAATTAAACGCCATCGCCGCGTTATCCAGCAACTGCCCTGACTGTGCCGCTGCGCGCAGCCGATCCTTGAACGGTAGGCGCTCCTGCGGCTGTGTCGAAAGTAGTCCTGCCATTGGTGTTGCCCCTAGATTGTCGTTACCAGCGCCGCCCATCATGGTTGCGCTACCGCCGCCGCCAATAAGGCTTTGGGCCTTTGCCCTATGTCCTGCCATTTGGCCCTGAACCTTGTCCCGAACGGTTCCAGGTGCCCCGCCGTTATTCGCATCGCTGGCATTGTAGCGGCCAACACGACCTGCATTGACAGCAGAATAAATGTCCAAAAGTCCCATTCCAGGCTGAACGCCAGCATTCTTCATGTATCGGACAATCGCCCCATCAGGCCCAAGCTGCGAACCAACCGGATTATTCCAATCAACGCCAAACTGCCGTGCTTGTGGCTCGCCCCATTGGATAAGGCCGCGATGCTGTCCCCATTGCGTTGTCGGGCCTGCCTTTACAGGATCAAACGTGCCCGCAGTTTCATACGAAATCACCGTAGCCAGATCGACAGGATCAATGCCAAGCGCATTGGCCGTTGAAACTATGCCAGACCGCAAGTCCATCAGAATGCGAATAGCTTTGCGCCAGCCGTCAGGTAGTCAAACAGGCCGGGATTGTAGGAACTGGTTTGCGATTGCGGCACAGGCGCTGCACCAAGCGCGGCAAGAGGCAACTGCAAGGCTTGCGTCGGTGCGCCGGTAAAGCCCGCATATTGCGCCTTGGCCGCATCAATAAGGTTCTGTTGCAGCATTTGCTCCATCGAACCCTGCGCCAACTGCCGATCGGCAATGGTGTTTGCCATGCCAAACGTCTGACCCGCCAAGCCGCCCAACTGACCCGCTGCGCCCAACTGCATTGTCTGCTGGTTCTGCGCCGCGCCCAGCGCGTTGTTATAGCCCTGCATGTTCAGGTTAGAGAAAGCATTGGCCCCCTGCCGCGCAAACGCCTCATTGGTCAAAGCCTCTGCTACGCCATGCCGAGAACCGCCAAACGCACCTGCTGCCGATGCCTGCGCGCCAAGCGTGTTCATCTGCATCTGACGCTGCCGCTCCATGTCCTGCATGGTTTGGTTCGTCACGCTTTGCGTATAGGGGTTCATAAATGCCTGCGTGTTAGGCATGGAGGAACCTGTCGCAGCGGTCTGGTTGATCGCCGCGTTATTCGCATTTGCCGCCGTCTGATAGGCGCTGTTACCTGCGTTTGCCATTGTTATGCCCCCCATCCAGACGGACCCAGCACGTCCTCGTTATATCCTGCCCACCCTGCAGGCGCTGCGGGTGCTGGTGCTGTCGGAACCGCAGGCATAGCCGCCCCGAACGATCCGCCGCGAACGGGGTCAATGAATTGCGCCATGATCGCGTCATACTGCCCAGGATTAGCTTGCTGTAGCGCGTCTACGCTCTGCTGATACATCGGGTATGCCGAATAGCCCTGAACGCCACCAGCATACGCTGTAGGCGCTGGCATTGCGCTGCCGCCCGTTGGCATACCAAACGCTGCCGCCGCATCATTTGTTGCCCCGAAAGCCGCCTGTTGCATTGGGGTAAATGCCGCGACATCTGGTCCCATGTATGGCGTGTAACCAATCTTGGAAATTTCATCCGCTCGGGACAGGTTCGACTTGGCCGCGCTTTCAGCCCATGCTGGCAATTCCACGCTGCTTGTCTGACTGCCGCCTTTGCCGCCGCCGCTCATGTCTCAAACTCCTTTACGATAGTCCTGTGCATCGGCTTCCAGCCAAGATCACGGTATTTGCGTTCCCAACCTGCGCGGCCATTGATAGTTGCCGCCGTGCAGCCCTGTTGCTTTGCCCATTCGATAACGGGGCTGTGCAGTTCAATAAGGTCGTCAATCTCGCCGCCGCCCAAAAACACGTTGATGATGCGCTTGCGCGGGTAGGTCAGCACTTCCGTCACGATGCAGCCATTTTCAGCGGGCCACAGTTGGAATCGACCCTCTAAGACGCCCTGCACAATGTCATACCAATCATGCGTGCCGCCCGAGTATTCCAGTGCCGCCTCTATCCACTCCCGGCAGCGGTCCAACTCGTCAAATAGCTGTGGTCGAGAGGTTGCCTGCGTTGTCAACTGTCACCTCGTATCGCGTCCCGTCAGGGCTTGTCAGGATCAGCCTGCCTTGGCCCACTTCCACATCGCGATTGCGTTTGTGGTTTTCCTGATCCGCCGCTTCAATCTTTCGCAGCCATTCAACTTCTTTTTGCCGCGACCATTGGCCATTTGGCATTGGCAGCTTCATCGACGCCCCCCGGCAACCATATCAAGGCGCATCTGCCCAACGCGCCAATCGTTGCCCTCCGAACCTGTCACGCGCATTCTGATTTGCCGCCCCGTAAACCGCACATCGGTCGGGTTTGCCATGCTGTAAGGGCCATAGTCCCTTTCTTCGCCATTCGGAAAGAACCGCGTGCGAAAGGTAGCCGTTACTTCGCCCTGCGTCAGTTCATCGGGCAACATCTGCACCGCCGAAATCACCGCGTCACCAGTGCCAACCTTGATCGGCCCGCTTTCGACATAGGGCAGCGAACCATCATAGTTGAAGCCCGTTTCGTGGTCGTATGCGTGCGACGTGGTGTCAGTCATAATCGGCGTGCGGAACACACCGCGCTCAACGCCGCAGGACCGTGCAAGCTGGCCGATGCTCCAATGGCCGCGCTTGTAGTCAAACACCACGTAGCGATCCACCTCGTTGGCATCCGAAGATACAAAGAAGAACCAGACCTCGCCATGTTGTCCAATGTGCATGGCCCAGGATTTGCTGATCTGCGCAGTGTTGATGTCCTTGAACACATAGTCCCAAACATCGCAGGGCACTTCCTCAACCGCACCGCCTGCGTAGCGGAAAAACCCGCCTACACCCATCCAGAACACGCCCTGATCCGTAGAAGCCACAGCCTTGCGCGCTGCTAGGCCGCACTGACTACCCACGCGCTGAAAGCCATAGACGAAAGGCGGGCCAACATATGTCGCTGTGTGCGCGTCCGCATCTGTCAGGATTAGCGTTTCGCCCCGCGTGCGAACACCGGCCATGATCTGCCCCGGTGTTTGCAATTCGTAATCGCCAGCCTCATTCGTTCCGGCAGGCGTCCAGGTCGTGTTATCCTCGCGGTCGCACCATTGTATCTTGCGCGGGTTGCCGCCTGCGCCAAGGGCAAAGACAAAGCGTTCCTCTGTCACAACCAACCCAAGGCAGCTTGTCGGTGCATTGGTAACGGCCGCAGCGTCATTCAGCACGTTTAGCTGCCATTCAAGGATTTGACCGTCAGCAGGGGAACAAGCCAACAGGTATTCGCCCCAAACATCCAGACTCCAAGTCGTTGCCTCGGAGTAGTTACCCGTGTCAGGCCGCGACACGCCATAGAAGCCTGTGCCATAGGTGCCGCCGCTAAATCCCGTATTCACCTCTGCATCCACAATGCCTGCCGTCAAACCAGCAGGCGTTATGTCCGTCACCGTCCCGTCAGTCGCTACAGCCGACAATTCATTAGACGACCCAAAAGCAAGCCAGCGTGATCCGTCATTCGCCTCCCATGCGATGCCACCGCGTGCCGGGTTGGCCGTTACATCCTCGACCCGCGTGCGCCAGCCACGAACAGGGCGCAAGCTGCCATCCTTCCAGCGAACAAGGTTGGCATCCAGCCACCGGCCTTCTGCGCTGAAATCCGTTCCGTTGGACACAACGCCGGGGGGAATGTCCAAAGGGACGAGAGGCATCAGTAACCCCATACAAGCCAGAAAACAGGGTTAGTGCTAGAGTTGTCCGCCGCATCATGCGTGACACTAGCCCCGGTCGTCGTCAGGTCGCCAATATAAGCCGATACGTTGCCCGTCAGCGACCCAACGCGGTTAGGCGTGGCAATGCCGCCAATCGGGTTATTCGGGAACGTGATCGGGAAAGTGATTGCCGTGTCACCGCTGATCGCAGCAGTCCGACCCCATTGCACGATCAAGCCATTCGGCAGCGTGACGTATCCAGAACTGTTCAGCGCACCAAGGCTTTCAACAAACTGAGCGTCAAACTCGCCCTGCACAAAGGCCGTTGTGGCAACCTGCGTGGTATCCGTGCCAGCAGCAGCCGTGGGCGCAGCAGGTGTGCCGGTGAATGTCGGGCTGGCAAGCGGTGCCTTGGCATCCAACTGCGTTTGCAGCGCGCTCGTCACGCCTGACAGGTAATTGACTTCCGTAACAGTGACCGTCGCCCCGTCCAGAATGTTCAACTCAGCCGCCGTTGCCGTCAGCGTGTTGTAATCCGTCAGCGTCCAGGTCACGCCATCCAGAATGTTCAACTCGGCAGCGGTCGATGTAACAGCCGTGCCGTTGATAGCCCAGTTGCCTTCATCCAGATCGGGCTGAATTTTCTCAACCGTGTTTGCATCGCCATCGGTATAGCTGGCACCGAAAAGCAGGGCGTCCAGCTTTGCCCAATTCTCATTAAGCGCAGCGCCCCATGTATCTTCTGAACCGCCGACTGTCGGGCGGTTGAAGAAATAGTTTGTCGTGTCAGCCATTCATCAACTCCACGTCACATCCTCTGGCGATTGAGCAACCCACTCTGTCGGGCTGTCATTCCAAATGTCGCCATCATCCCATGCGCCCTGGTCATCCCAAATGCCATCGCGCAGAAGCCAGTAAATCCATTCCGCATCGGTCGGCGTCTGGCTTTCCCATGTCATCCGATCCGCATCCTCAAGCCTGTGCCGCTATGACGGGCCTTCATGCTTTCTGCGTTCAGGCTATCAACAGCCGACTTGCTTAGA
>Ga0180430_10005886_pt1 | contig 10093 bp, 10 predicted proteins | sample SS_ome_9_FD_132999 | JGI IMG/M metagenome (GOLD analysis project Ga0180430, IMG submission 132999) | Hypersaline lake sediment archaeal communities from the Salton Sea, California, USA - SS_1_S_2 metaG | ecosystem: Environmental > Aquatic > Non-marine Saline and Alkaline > Hypersaline >...
CCTGCGTTCCGCCGTCGCTCGATAGGAGGATCGCACGGAAGCTCCACCCCCTCCGGACCGATGGTGATGTTCGTCGCGAGGGGGATGATCACCGGGGAGCTGGATTGCCACGCAGCTGCCAGCGCGAGCATGAAGGCGAGAAGCAGAACGGCAACTCCGAGAACACCTCCCACCACGCTCCAGTAGATCTTTCGGGCAAGACCCGTCGGGAGACACACTCCAACAATACCGAGAACGATGAAGAGCCCGAGCAGGATTGGAAACGGTGTGAACATGGTTGCTACTGATCTCCCGATTTGTCTGATGACATCAGTGTACCATTCCCCGGGCGCGCGTGCACGCCGGAATCCGGAGGGGGATACCATGTCATCCTGAGTGTGGTGCCATGCCCACAGGAACGGTGGGCATGCTCAACTCGTCGAAGCAAGGCATGCCCACTCTTCGCGTGGGCATGGCACCGATGGGGAAGGAGGAGCGAACTCAGGATGACAGTCGAGATCGGAGATTCGATTCGTTACAATACCCCCCATGAGCATGAACTATCCATCGATCGAGCGTCGGGTGACCAGGCAGGTGCAGGTGGGGTCCGTCGGCATCGGATCGGACTATCCCGTCAGCGTCCAATCGATGCCGAACACCGCGACGCACGATGCGCGGGCGACGCTCGCGCAGATCGACCAACTCGCGGCTGCGGGTGCGGACATTGTGCGCGTCGCGGCAGCGAGCGAAGCGGACACCGCAGCGCTCCGGGAGATCGTCGCGAATGCACCGGTTCCGATCGTCGCGGATGTGCACTTCCATTTCGCGCGAGCACTCGAAGCGATCGACGCGGGGGTCGCAAAGATCCGGCTGAACCCGGGGAACATCCGGGACCGTGCGCAGGTCGATCAGGTGATCGCGGCTGCGATGGACGCGGGGTGCGCGATTCGCGTGGGCGTCAACGAAGGATCGATCATCGAACGCGCGGACGCCGATCGCAAAGCGGACGAACTGTCCCGGCCTTTGGTGGAGCTGATGGTCGAGAAGATGTCTGAATACCTGCAAGCGTTCGAGGATGCGAGTTTCGATCAGCTGGTCCTGAGCGCGAAAAGCGCCGACCCCTACATGACGGTCGCGGTGTCGCGGGCGCTTGCGGATCGGTGGGACTACCCGTTGCACTTGGGGGTGACGCACGCGGGGACGGCGCGGTCGGGGAGCATTCGCTCGGCAGCGGCGTTGGGGGCGTTGCTGGCGGAGGGGATCGGAGACACGGTGCGGATCAGTTTGGCGGGGGATCCGGTCGCGGAGGTGCGAGCCGCGAATGAGTTGCTGGCGTCGCTTCGGTTGCGGGAAGCGCACGGAGCGCGGGTGATTGCGTGTCCGACGTGCGGCCGCACGACGCTGAACGTTGCGGAGCTCGCGGAGGAGTTGGAAGCAGCGCTCGTGGATGTGGTGAGCCCGGTGACGGTGGCGGTGATGGGGTGCGTGGTGAACGGTCCCGGGGAAGCGGAAGGTGCGGAGGTCGCGATTTGCGGAGGGGGTGCCGGACGCAGCGCGCTGTTCGTCCGCGGGGAGCATGTTCGGACCGTCGAGGACACCGATGCGCTGGAAGCGGTGCTCGATGCGGTGTTGGCGATCGATTCGGAGTGATTTTGGCAGGATCGCGCGGGTGCACCCCGGAACGGTCCGCAACGGACCGGTGGAGACCAGGTGGGGACACAAGAGGTCCCGCGGGACGGTTTAGGACGGATCAGGACGCGTGGGGACGGGGGAAAACACCTATTTCGCGAGAAATTCCTTGGCTTCGTCGAGCGTTTTGACGATCGGGAACACCTTGTCGAGTCGCGCGGTCGTCAGCGTCTGCTCGACCGCCGGTTGAGGCGCCAACAGGATCACCGACGCGTCGTGACGTTGCAGTTGCTTCCGCGCGTCGAGTAGCATCCCGATTCCCGCGGATGCGATGAACGACATCTCCGACAGATCGACGATTGCATCGACTTCTCGGCCGATGACGTGCTCGTAGAATTGCCCGCTCAGCCGGTCGACACCCATCATCGTCAGCTGACCGTCGAGGGCCACGTGCGAAAGCGAATCGGTAAGTTCAACAACCGTCAGTGCCATCACGCATCCTTTCGGAGATAGCGGAACAAAGCTCGGTTCATGGTATCGGGTGCGTGAGGGTTTGCAAGGAGCATTGCGCGGCGGTTGCGGAAAAAATCGGAATTGCGCCCACCGGGGTGCCCGTCGTGGTGAATTGTCCCGGTGGGCCAGGGCCGAATGCGATCGGAAAAAAAGCGAAAACGCTTGAACCGCGCGTCCGCGCGAGGCGACTATGAGGGGGATGGAACGTGACGCGTCATCGCTGGTCGACGAGCTGTTGGTTATGCGTTATCAGGATGGTGACGCTGACGCGGCCGGTGCGCTCGTGGATCGGTGGCACGATCGGTTGTGGGCGTATGCGTCGCGCATGACGGGCCAGCCCGACGGTGCGAACGATGTCGTGCAGGAAAGTTGGCTCGCGATCGTGCGTGGGATTCGCAAGTTGACGGACCCCGCGCGTTTCCGATCGTGGGCGTATCGCATCGTGACGCATAAGTCGGCTGACTGGGTCCGCAAGCGATCGCGCGATCGCGACCGACACGACGCGATGCCCGCGGATGTGACGGATGCCTCGGCCAGCAACGCCGAAAACGCGGGCGACCTGAAGCACGATATCCGCAGCGCGATGGATGCGCTACCGGACGACCAGCGGGTTGCTGCGACGCTGTACTACCTGGAATCGTTGAGCGTTCGCGAGATCGCGCATGTTACGAACGTCCCGCCGGGGACCGTGAAAAGTCGACTGCACGCCGCGCGCGAAGCGCTCGGACGCTGGATTGCAACCCACATGCCAGCCGATACATAAACGAGCCGCACCCGACCGGTGCGAAGGAGTGACCTATGACGACTGACAAAGACATCCACGACGCACTCACCGCGGCCTACTCCGGAACCGCGACCTCCGACGACCGCAAGCTCCCGGATATGAACGACGCGACGGTGCGTGACCTCATCGGGGACATGTTCAAAGGGAAGCTCCGTTGGACCACGCTGATGGTTTGGATTTACGTCATCGCGTTTACGGTGCTCATGGTCATCACCGCGATCATGTTCTTCGCGACCGACCCTGCGGACACGAAGGGGTTGATCCTGTGGGCGTCCGCGTTCATCACGTGTGGACTATTTACCGCGATGCTGAAGATGTGGTTTTGGATGGCGATGAATCGCAACATGCTCGCGCGCGAGGTCAAGCGTCTGGAACTCCAGATCGCGGAACTCCAGGACACCCAGTCCGACCCGCGTCCCGGCGGCGGAGTGTTCACGTAAACTCGCAACGCTGCCGAAAGGGGTGATGCGTCATGGGGTCCAAGCGGATCGAGATGTCGAGTCCAAGCGGGGTGTGGTGGTGGGTGTTCTTCGCGCTGTGGATAGGTATGCAGACCTACGCGATCATCCGTGCACTGTCTCATGAAGACGCAGACCATCGGATTGTCTTGCTTCTTGTCTTCTCGATGGTCCCAGCACTCGTCGGGGTCGCATTAGCATGCTTCACCGTGACGGCGTGGCGGTCCTTGCCGATCTACCAACGCCTCATCGGTCTGATTCCCGTGGTCTACATCCTCGCATTGATCGTCCTTATCGTGGGGCGGTTCCTGTAGGACGTGTCCTACCTCGGCGATTCCTTCGCCGGGCGTTCCCGTGAAGACGTCTATTGCTGTTCCAACGCCCTGCGATGAAATTCGGCGGAGCTTCCGCGACGAAGGATGAAATCGCAGGGGTGCCCTCGTATTGAAACCATGTCTGGTCCCGACATTTCATCAGGGCATGTCTAACCTGCCGACACCACGCATGCCCACTCTTCGCGTGGGCATGGCACCGGGCTCCGCTCAGGATGACACGTCGCGCAGAAACCTGCGCATCCTCTGGCAGTACGGATATACTTACGCGTATGAGCAAGTCGCATTACAGGGGTGTCGATATGAACGATATGAACGCATCGTTGAACGTGTGGACATGTCGGACGCGTGTAGGGCGTGCAACTGGCTTGCACGCGGCGCGGCCGGGCCGCGAGGTCGGGCGGATCGTCGTCGCGGGGTTGCTTTGCGTGGTGCTTGCGGGGTGTGCGCATTCGGTCACGGTTAGCGGGGTGGATTCCGAGCGTGTGGGGTGGGCGCTATCGGAGGTGCTCCGTGATGAAGGGATCAGCCACACCGCGGGGCGCGGCCGGTGCGAATCGCGAGGAAGCGAATCGATCTTCGGTCTCCGGAGAGTCGAGACGAACATCCACGAATCCGGGGATCAGACGCGGGTGACGCTCGCGTACTACGAGGGGAGCATCTTCGATTTGCTGGGCCCGCCGCGCGACGAAGCGATGGAACGATTCCTGCTCGCGTGCATGATCGATCGACTCGCGGGGTACCCGGAGTTCGAGGTCGTCGGATCGAGCGACCTGCGATTGAAGAACCACGTCCCGATCCCGACGAACAACGCCGGACGGGTGCTATTGACGGGGGTCTCGCGCGAGGAGGTGCAGACCGCGCTGGAGTTCTGGACACCGTTGAGTCCCGGTTACGGAAGCGAACCGATGGTGTTCAACGTCGCGGGTAGCGCGGTGCGTGAGGAGCGACGCGGCTGGCTGGACCCGCGGTACGTGCACTGGCAGGTCACGTTGCGATCGGAGGGAGATGCGACGCTGCTCACCGTCAACGGGTGCGAGACGCGACTTCCGAGCGTGTCCGCGATCGAGGACGTCCCTGTCGATGAGCGCTTCACCGATGCGCAGCGCGAGGAGTGGATGGTGCGCGTGATCCAACGATTACGAAAGACGCACGCGGACCTCGAAGTCGTCGCATACGAACCCGAGGAATAGATCCGTAGGGTGGGCTACTTGTTGCCCACGCGATATCTACACGCGTTCGGCGACGAACGCGACCTGACGCTGGCCGAGCTTGGTCCAGAGGATCGCGAGGGGTCGCGTCCCTTTCCCGCGCAGCGTCCGTTGGAGTTTGTCCGTGTCCAGCCGCAACCCGCGCGGTTTGATCTCGACGATCCCCCCGTCGACATCCGCGATCGCACGTCGGATGTCTTTCACGCGTCCCGGAACCTCGTGGAGAACGCGGAACGTGTGCGCGAGCGGGGTGTGGATCGCGCGGTCCGCGAAGAGCCAGCCGAGCTCGGGATCGATCCTCCACAGATCGTGCTCGGTCGCGAGTGCGTCGACCGCGTCAGCCGCGAGGACTGCAGCGTCCGGTTCGATCAGAAACTCACCGGGCGACTCGATGGGTGCGAAATCGTCGGACGCATCGATGCTCGTCGTGATCGGGTCGAGCAGATCTCCCGCAACCACCGTCGCGCGTCGCGTTGCGTTGTCGGTCCCCCATCGGAGCAAGCATTGTCGACACGTCCCACCTTCCGAGATGTACTCCACGCTCGCGCCCGCCCAGCCGAGCAGGTCCTCGCGGGGGATCGCGGGGGATAGCTTCATCGCACCCGCGCGGGTCCGCGCGGTGAGTTTGCGCAGGAACGTTTCGCTCGGTGCGTAATGTGTGAGGTCCACCGCGCGTCGGTCGGTAAACCGTCGGTCCGGGTCGATGTGGACGATCGCATCATCCGGAATGGTGAACGTGGTCGCATCCGCTTGCGTGAACGTGCACTGGTCCGCGACGTCCGCGAGTTGCCCGTTGTGCTCAGCGCACAGGATCGCTTCGGGAGAGAGATCGACCCCCGTCACCGTCGCGCCCGCGAGCGCGAGTCCGATCGCATCCGCCCCGAGACCGCAACACAGATCGATAACGGGTGCGTCACCCGCGATGTCCGCAAGCGTGCGTCCCACGTAGGTCGCGAGTCGCATCGAGGATGCTTGTTGGAGGAGTTTGTCGGTTGCGAGCAGACCCCGCGCCCATTCCGAGGGGAATCGGCCGGACGATTCCGCGCGTTTTCGGAGCGATCGAATCGCAACGATCGCGCTTGCGTGGTCCGGGTCGCATTGCTTCCTGAGCCGTTGCAACGCGGTCAATTCGTCGGCTGGGAGGTCGCGTGCGAGCAGCTCGATTGCGTCGGGGGTTTGCAGGAACGCGAGTTGGTCGACGGTCAGGCTCATGGGGTGGTTTCCGGGTCGCGATGCTAGCGGAATTGCGTGGTGCAAACAAGGTGAGAATCCATTGCACACCCGGGGGGTCAACTGTACAATCCCGCATCTGTCGTGAGACGGAGGACCCGACCCGCGAGGGTTGGAACGAAAACGATATATAACGATGGGCTGGTTCAGGACCAGCGATTGGATCTTCAGAAAGGATCATCATGAGTATTCCTCGTAGCGAATATCCGCGTCCGCAGTTTGTGCGCGACCAGTGGCTCTGCCTCAACGGTCAGTGGGGTTTCGAAATGGACCTGGGCGATTCCGGTCACAAGCGCGACCTGCTCAACCGTGAGCTCGCGGGTGAAATCACCGTCCCGTTCTGCCCCGAAAGTCCCCTCTCCGGGATCGGTCACGAAGACTTCATGAACTGCGTGTGGTACCGTCGCGAAGTCGAAATCCCCTCCGAGTGGGCCGGTAAGAAGGTCATGCTCCACTTCCAGGCGTGCGACTACGATACCACCGTGTGGGTCAACGGAAACGAACTCGTCCGTCACCGTGGTGGCTGGGCGCCGTTCAGTGGTGAAGTCACCAAGTTCGCGCAACCCGGTGAGAAAGCGGTCATCGTGGTCCGCGCTCGCGACGACGCTCGCAAGAACCAACCCGGTGGTAAGCAGTCCGGCCGGTTCGAAAAGTACGGTTGCATGTACACGCGTACGACGGGCATCTGGCAGACCGTGTGGATGGAACCGGTCTCCAGCGTCCACTTCAAGCGTCCGCGCATCACTCCGGATCTCGCGCGTAAGACGTTCCGCGTCGAGATGCCCATCAGCTCCAACGCGGAGGGCCACCTCGTCCGCGCGACGGTCAGCTGGGAAGGTAACGGTCTGGATTCGCAAACCGTCACCGCCGAACTCGACCTGTGTCCGTCGGTCGAACTGACGATCCCCGATGCGGAGGTCCGCCTCTGGGGCGCCGGTGAAGGGAACCTCTATGACATCGAGCTCGAACTGATCGACACCAACGGTGAAGTCGTCGACCGCGCGATGAGCTACGCAGGTCTGCGTTCGGTGAGCATCGACGGGATGGCCGTCAAGCTCAACGGGAAGAACGTCTTCCAACGTCAGGTCCTCGACCAGGGGTACTACCCGGACGGTATTCTCACCGCTCCCTCGGAACAGGCGTTGATCGACGACATCGAGTTGTCGTTGAAGGCCGGGTTCAACTCGGCGCGTCTGCACCAGAAGGTCTTCGAAGAACGCTTCCTCTATCACTGCGACCGTCTCGGTTACCTCGTCTGGGGTGAGTATGGTGATTGGGGTATCGATCGCGATTGTCCTCCCGCGATGATGATTACCGAATGGCTGGAAGTGCTCGAGCGTGACTTCAACCACCCGTCGATCATCGGCTGGTGCCCGCTCAATGAAACGCACTGGGCGCGCTCCGAAGAGATTCAGATTCTCGACGACGTGACGCGCGGGATGTTCCTGGCCGCGAAGGGCTTCGACCCGACCCGTCCGGTCGTCGACGCGTCCGGTTACGCCCACCGCGTCCCGGAAATGGACGTCTACGACTCGCACGACTACGAGCAGGAACCCGACAAGTTTGCCGCCAACCACGCGAAGATGGTCGACGGGGAACCGTTCGTCAACGACTTCGGTGACGGTGTCATGAACCTTCCGTGGGAAGGTCAGCCGTACTTCGTCAGTGAGTTCGGTGGTATCTGGTGGGTGCCCGGTGGACGTGGTGACGATGAGTTCTCCTGGGGTTACGGGAACCGTCCCAAGGACATCGAAGAATGGTACGATCGCTTCGAGAAGTTGTGCACGATCCTGCTCCAGAACGACCAGATGTTCGGTTACTGCTACACCCAGTTGACCGACGTGTGGCAGGAAGAGAACGGTGTGTACATGTTCGATCGTAGCGAGAAGTTCGACATGGAACGCGTCGCGAAGGTGCAGAAGCAGGTGGCGGCGATTGAGAAGCTCAACGATTGCTGCGACAGCGAATGCGATGGTGGTTGCAGCTTCTAAGCAGCCGCATCACACGCAACACGGAAGTTGATGTAAGACTCAACGCCCGGTGGTCACCCGACCCCCGGGCGTTTTCTTACGTGTCACGGCGTGGTTCCGTAGGGCGTGCAAGTTCTGTTCGAAGAACAGGTCTTGCACGCGGAGCGTCTTTGACCCCTGCGATTTCATCCTTCTTCGCTGAAGCTACGAAGGATTTCATCGCAGGGCGTTAGAACAGCTCAACACCGTCGGAGAATAGTCCGTTGGGTGGCCATTCTCTTTGACACCTCTTGTCCGTGGCGGGACAATCGGGACGTTCACGAAAGGGGACACCGATGCGCAAACGCACACGGATAGTGATCATCGTCGGGATTATATTGGTGCTCGCGCTTCCAGCATTGTGGATTAGCGCGGTCCTGTTGCGTCGTCACATGAGCGAAGTGGATTTCCAACGCGCCCTGAGGGGAGAGCACCCCAAATACGCACGACTCAAATCGCTGTTCAGCGATGGCGGAACAAGCGTCTATCGGGGACTGGGGTATGAGTTGACGCTTAGAGATGAAATCCATCTGACCGAGACAGAGATCTGGGGGACTTATCATGGACCAGTCCTGAAGTACCAACTTAACGGGTTCTTCGGTAAGATGGAGGATAAGCAACGGGTCTGGTTCATACCGGATGAAGAACAGTCGGAATGGCCGACCGAATTCCACAATCAGACGTGGCGTCGACGCCTGAGGAACCTGAACGATGAAACCGATTGAACCTGCGCAAGATCATCCGGTGCATGAGTACCCCGCGCTGCGTCGGAGCAAGTGGACGATCAAACGCGTTGTCCTGACGCTCGCGATTCTGGGTCTGATCGCATTCGTGGGATATCACGCGTTCATCCGCATCGGGTGGGCGATGATGGTTCCTTCCACCGAGACGCGCATCAAGAACTATGAGAGCACGCTCGAGGATTGGGATCGCACCGAGGTGACCGAGCACTTCCCGCGCGAGATTCCCGGGGACGCGACGGATGTCCACTTCTATTCGCATCCTGCGTTCATGCAAGGGGGTGCTGTGATTCAATTACGCTACACGACGAGCCCCGAGAACATCGCCCGGCTGGGCGAACAGTTCCGCGCGATCGCAACCGCATCATACTTCGGAGGAGATTCCAACGATCACAGGAACACCTCGGGGGGAATTCCGACGACATGCTTCTACACCAACGAGTCGTATGGGGATTCCTACGAGGACAGCAAGTTCCCCGAGGATTACGAGGTGATGGTGTTCGGGGATCGGTGTATCGATGCGGGTGGGGAGCTTCCGTGGAATGACGGCCGGACGTGTGGGGTCGCGATCAGCAAACAACGCAACACCATCGTCTACTGGGCCGAAGCGTGGTAACGCGCTACTCCACTTTCCAGATTGCGTAGGGGTGGAAGGGGGCGTGTTCCTTGACGCGTTCGTCGATCATCGGGACGAACTCGCGTGCATCGTCGAGCGTCTTGAACAGTCCGTTCTCGTTGAGCCGGTGGTCCCACCATTCCTCCCACCGCGAGAAGTCCGGATCGTTACGGCTGAGACAGTTGCTCAACCCGCTGAGTAACCACTCGTCGCTGACGTCGTATCCGAGGAGTTCCCACTCGGGATCGGGTGTGTCGCGATCCGCGGGGCCGTTGAACGCGCACGGCTCGCCGGGCCATTGGATGGGTCCTGCGGAGATCATCAGCGCGACCGCGATAACCTGGTAGCTTCCTTCGGGCCAATCGTCTGCCGACAGTTCCCGCGCGAGCGTGCCGCGCAGGTCGTCGAGCGATCCCCACAAATCCTGGATCGACGTCCCGCGGGCGATGCCGCCATTGCAGCAGGTGTCGTCGACCATCACGTCGAACACGGTGGGCCAGACCATCGGATCGGTGGAGATGGGCCAATCGATGTCGCGACGGATGAGTTGGTCGCGGCAGACGGTTTCGTTACGCGGGGTGTGCGTCGCGCG
>Ga0180430_10005887_pt1 | contig 10092 bp, 10 predicted proteins | sample SS_ome_9_FD_132999 | JGI IMG/M metagenome (GOLD analysis project Ga0180430, IMG submission 132999) | Hypersaline lake sediment archaeal communities from the Salton Sea, California, USA - SS_1_S_2 metaG | ecosystem: Environmental > Aquatic > Non-marine Saline and Alkaline > Hypersaline >...
CGTGCCGGATAGCCACATGCGTCCGAATCGTCCTACGCTTGAGACGTGGATGATCTTGATGCTGGCTTTCTTTTCTGCTTCGTTGCAGGCATAGTTGATATATGCCGCGGGTGCGACTTCCATCACCAGCATAGTCTCACCGGGGACCAGCATGCTCCCGCGCCGGAACCGGTTCAAAAGCTGCGCCTGATAGGAATCAACATTCGTGATTACCTGGGTTGACGCAACTTGCGGTTTCATGCGATCGGTCACATTCAGACCTAATCGGTTCAGCACCATATCGCCGGCCTCGATCACGGCGGCCTGGTTGAGCGAATGGATCTCGAACATACCAAACTCGCGCTCAACGATTTGCGCGCCTGGTTTGGCTTCGGTTGATTTGACCGCGATGTCGACGGTGCGGAACACCTCGTTGCCGGGCGCCATCTCAATATATAGGGATGCCATTCCCTCGGTGGGTAGGTCGCCCTGCGTCACCGTACCGATAAAAGCGGCATATTGTGCTTGCATGCGGTCGAGCATGCAATAACAACGTAATTGAAAATTATCTGCCATAAAACACTACTTTCTCTTATTTCGTGTCAGCTATTTCCTTCATTCTGCCTGCCTGTACGAAAATATTAAGCCAGGCAGGCAGGTATCTGAAAGGAAAGCGACTATTTCTTTTCTGCGGTTGTGCGGCCGCTGATGGTGCCCTTGCTCTGCTGTGGCAGGATCAGTTCAACATCTTTGTGAGGCCTCGGGATCACGTGAACGGAAACCAGTTCGCCGACCCGTTTCGCAGCGGCTGCGCCTGCGTCAGTGGCTGCTTTCACAGCGCCGACATCACCGCGCACCATCACGCTCACATAACCGCCTCCGACATATTCGGAACCGATCAGTGTTACGTTGGCGGCTTTCACCATCGCGTCCGCGGCTTCGATTGAGCCGACCAGACCCTTGGTTTCAACCATCCCTAATGCGATTAATTCTGTTGCCATTTTCTTTTCCTTTCTTTATTATTATTTGCCTTGCCTGATGAGCTCTTGAACCACCTGTTTGACCAGTGCTTCAATGTCCTGCGTGCTGTTGCTTGCGGCGGAGGGCGCTTGTGATGCTGGCCCGCGCAGGATCGCCGCTGGGGGAGGTGTGGTTTCGTATGCTAACCTTTTTACGTTATACAAATGATGCACATTGACATTATCTCCGGTGATCGAGCCGCCTTCCCCGCCGGCTCCCAGAGTCATCGATGGCATCACGCCAGTAGTCAATCCAACCGCGCCCAGTGTCCCCATTGTGTTCACCAGCACGCGGAAAACTGGTTTTTCCAGCCCAAAGGCCATGATCACGTCTTCGTTCGTAGCATGGATCACGAGTGAATGTCCCCGCCCGCCGAACATGATCAGGTCAATGCAGCGTTCACAGCCCGCTTCCCAGCCTTCTTCTTCGTACCAGCCGATCACCGTGGTCAGCTTTTCACGCGAGAGCGGTTCGTCCTTGCCGGTGATCTTCAGAGGAGTCACGATCACGCGCGCGGATTGTGGAATACTGAATCCTGCCATCCCCGCCACAGTTTGCGCTGGTTTGCCGACGGTTGTGGTGTTGATCGCTCCGTTGGGGTGGAATAAAAGTTTGCGCAGCCGCTCGGTCTGTTCATCGTTTGCGAAGTGTGCGCCGTAACGGACCATGCGTTCTTTCAGCTCCGCTGCGATCGGTTTGTCAGCCACAATGGCTTGTTCAGAAGCGCAGATCGTCGAGCAGTCAAAGGATTTGCTGTTGACTATATAGCTTGCTGCTTTTTCAAGGTCTGCGCTGCGGTCTACATACACCGGCACGTTCCCCGGTCCCACGCCATACGCGGGTTTACCGACCGAGTGCGCGGCTTTCACCATCGCGCTGCCACCGGTAGCCAGGATCAGCCGTACGCGTTTGTGCTCAAGCAGTTCCTGCGTACCAGGTAAGGAGATGTGCTGTAAACAGGACATCAGGTTCTTTGGCGCGCCAGCTTTCTCGGCCGCTTCTGCCATAATGCGCACGGTTTCATACGTGCAGCGTGCGGCGGAGGGGTGGGGCGCGACCACGATTCCGTCACGTGCCTTGACGGCTGAAATGCATTTATACATCGCGGTCGAGGTTGGGTTGGTGCTCGGCACCAGCGCCGCAATCACGCCCACTGGCCAGGCGATATCATAAATCTTCCGAACCGGATCATGATTGATCACCCCCACGGTCTTAATATCTTTGATGCTCTCCCACACCACGCGTGAGCCGAGCTCGTTCTTCATCTTCTTGTGCGCGGCGACGCCGTAACCGGTTTCGTCGTGCGCCATCTGTCCTAATTGCGCGGATGCAGCGAAGGCTGCGTCTGCCATGGCGGCGCAAACGCGGTCCACTTCTGCCTGGGTGGCGTGCTTCCAGATCAGTTGCGCTTGGTACGCGGCGTCAGCCAGGTCACGCGCTTCCTGTATTGAGAGCAGATCGTGGTCTATTGCCATAGCATGTCCTTTCTATAATTTCTAGCTCTTGCGGAAAGTGGTTTTTCCGTCAACTTCTAATGAATCAATCACTGCCATAATGACCGCATCAACCGGGCGGTCTTTGGTGATGGTGGTTTGGCGTGCACTTGACCCGGATGCGGTCAGCACCAGGTCGCCCACACCTGCGTCGACTGAATCGATCGCCACGAACGGTTTTCCAAAAGGTTCGCCCTTTTCGTCCGTCTGCAGGCATAACATCAGTTTGCGCCCGGTCAGTTTTTCGTCTTTAATGGTCGATACGGTTGTGCCGATGACTTTTGCGATCAGCATAAAAATCTCCTTGCTTTAATAAGATGCCTCTACGGTCTCACCCTGCACGATGCGCACGCCGGCGGAAGCCCCAATGCGGGTTGCACCTGCGCGCACCATCTTGTCCAGATCTTCTTTGGATCGTACCCCGCCCGCGGCTTTTACGCCCATCAACGGTCCGACTGTATGCCGCATTAGTGCGACATCTTCAGCGGTCGCGCCGGCTTTTGAAAAACCGGTTGAGGTTTTCACAAAATCTGCCCCGGCTTCTTTCGCCAGCAGGCAGGCGATTTGTTTTTCTTCATCGGTCAGCAGCGCGGTCTCGATGATCACTTTTAAGATTGCGCCGGCAGCATGAACAGGTTTCACTACGGCTAAGATATCCCTTGCTACCAGATCCAGGTTGCGGTCTTTCAGCGCGCCGATATTGATCACCATGTCGATCTCTACCGCGCCGTCTTTCAGTGCTTGCTCAGTTTCAAAGGCTTTTGTCTCGGGCAGGCTCGCGCCCAGCGGAAAACCGATCACCGAGCATACCTTAGCGGAAGAATTTTTCAGCAGTTCCGCGCATAATTTCACATTGGTCGGATTCACGCACACCGAGGCGAATTTGTACTCGTCTGCTTCGCGGCAGAGTTGTGTCACCTGATCGCGTGTTGCTTCCGGTTTCAACAGGGTATGGTCAATATATTGGGCGCTGGATAGATCATCCGGGATCGCCCCGAAAGTTGTCGAAATGCGTTCCGCCCCTGCTTTGATCACCTGTCCGATTTCGTCGAAGCATGTTGTCACGCACAGGTCATCCACACATTCTACTTTGCAGTACTCCCCGCTCAATCCCTTTTGCTGCAAATCAGATTCCGCATAAGCAGAAACGATTTCGCGGGTGACGATCTCAACTAATGTCTCTAAGCTTTTAGTATCTGTCGCCATAGGTTTATCCTTCTTTCATATATTTCTTTTCAATAGCCGTGATCTTATCAATACGATTTTGGTGCCGGCCGCCTGCGTAGGGTACTTCCAGCCAGGTCTTTACGATTAATTTCACCTGGTTCAACCCCAGCAGCCCTGCACCCAGCGTTAGCACGTTTGCGTTATTATGTTCGCGGGAATTGTTGGCGCTGGCGTAGTCATAGCACATTGCCGCGCGTATGCCGGGCACCTTGTTAGCAGCCATGCAGCTTCCAATCCCAGCCCCGTCGATGATGATTCCCCGGCAGGCCTGCTTATGGACTAATTTTTCGGCCACTGCCAGCGCGAAATCCGGGTAATCAACTGATTCCTTGCTGTATGTGCCGCAATCGATCACTTCATGGCCAAGTTCTTTTACGTATGCCAGCAGGGCGGTCTTCATCTCAAAGCCGCCATGGTCGCTGCCTATCGCAACAATCTTTCTCGAAGAATTGTCACAATTACTGCTTGTCGTTCCCGTATGGAGGGAAGGTTGCGTGGCGGTTTTACTGGTTGTTTCCAACACCTTGCTGACGATATTGCGGATTTCTGATTCAGATATATAATCCATATTGAACCTGGTCCTTTTTCTTGACAATTGGTTATTAGTATTGTATGATAACTGGTAAAGACCACTTAACATCTTACCACGATAATAGCATGAATTGAAGGGAATGTCAAGTATGATCGATCCAACTGGGGCGATGCCAAAATATTACCAATTAGCCAACATTTTGCGTAAACAGATCGAAAATGGTGATTATCAGTCGCATGACGCCATTCCTTCCGAACGCCAGCTGGAAGAGCGTTACAACCTCAGCCGCCCCACTATCCGCCAGTCAATAGACCTTCTTTCGCGCCAGGGCTATCTCTACCGTGTGCATGGGAAAGGAACCTTCGTTTCGCCGCCTAAACTGCAAAAAGGCATGCTCGAATTGACCTCTTTTTCGGAGGATATGCGCAAGCGCGGGTTGAAGCCTGGCCATAAGATTCTCGAGTTTGGATACGTTATCCCCGATAAAAGAACCAGCCGCCAGCTCGAAATAACCAACCCGGAAAAAGAAGTCCTGCGTATCAAACGCTTGCGTTTTGGTGATGATATTCCCATCGGTTTGCAGGATTCGTATCTTGCGCTGGGTGAAAACCAAACCATCACCCGAGAAGAAATGGGTGAAAGCGGTTCGATTTATGCTATATTGCAGGAAAAATTTGGTATCTTTCCCGCTGAAGCGGACGAAACCCTTGAGGTGACGCTTGCCACAAGAGAAGAGGCGGATTTATTGCAGATCGCGGAAGGAAGTCCGCTCCTATTGAATGAACGCACGCTCTGGTCACAGGACCGCAAGGCGATCGAGTTCGTCCGTATTCTCTATCGCGGCGACCGCTACAAATATCTGGTGCGATTAACCCGCCAAAACTGACGCCTAATTCCCGTTAGCAAAAATATCCGGCGACGGCAGCCCGCGGATCTTATTCAGCGGCCAGTACACCGCGAACGCTTTTCCGATCACGTTGTCCATCGGCACATACCCCCAGACATGTGAGTCCGCGGAAGGATTGCGGTTATCGCCTAACACGAACAGCGCGTCCTCTGGCACCTCCCACACGCCCTCATATTCCGGAGCGGCTGAGATATATGGCTCATACAGCAACCGTCCGTTTACTAACACATTGCCGCTGTCAACAATGACTTCATCCCCTGGTAACCCGATTGCCCGCTTGACATAGTCCAGTTCAGGGTCCAGCGGGTAATGGAAAGTGATGATATCGCCATGTTCAACTTCACTGAACTTATACTTGAGCTTATTCACCAGCAGCACTTCACCTGGTACCAGCGTGGGGATCATGCTGATTTTCTGTACAACCACACGAGCCACCATTGAGTCGATCAGGATATACAGGACAAGCGCCATCACGATCATTTCGATCGTCTCACGTACAGGGGATTTCTTTCTCGGGGTTTTTATTTCAGAAATATTTGTCTCTGGTGATTCGGTCAAGTCTTTTCTCCGCTCAAATGAATTATGCGATTATACCCCTAACCGCTGCGCGGTTTCAGCACCAGCCGGATTGGTGTGCCGCTGAATGGATAAACTTTCCGCATCTGATTTTCGAGATAGCGCAGGTAGGTGAAATGTGCGAGTTTTGGGTCATTCACGAACAGCATAAAGGTCGGTGGATCGCTGCGTACCTGCGTTCCATAGTAGATCCTCAGTATGCGCCCGGTTTTGGAGGCGGGTGCGTGCTGATCTTGTGCGCGCATCAGGATGCGATTTAATTCGCTAGTCCTGATCTTGACCATCCGTTCTTCCTGCACACGCAATGCTTCAGGGATTACGGATGATACGCGTTGCCCGGTCACTGCCGAGATGAACAGGGTGGGGACATAATCCATAAAGTTTAGCGCTTGATAGATCCGTTCCCTGTAGCTCTCCATTGTGAATGTGTCTTTTTCAATCGCGTCCCATTTATTCACAAGCACAACTGCGCTTTTCCAGGCGTCCATAATAAACCCGGCAATATGCGTATCCTGGGCTGTGATCGGTTGCGTGGCGTCGATCATCAGCAACGCTACATCGCTGCGTTCGATTGCCCGCAGGCTGCGAATTACGCTGTATTTTTCCACGCCGCGGTCGATCTTGCCGCGCTTGCGGATGCCGGCGGTGTCAATAAGCGTGATGTCCACTCCTTCATAATGGATGGGTGTGTCGACTGCATCGCGCGTGGTGCCGGCGATCGGGCTGACGATCGATCGTTCTTCGCCTACCAGCTTGTTTAATAAGCTTGATTTGCCCACATTCGGTTTCCCGACCAGTGAGATCTTGATCGAATCATCTTCCTCTAAAAGTGAGCTTTCTGGTAGCGATTCCGTTATTGCGTCTAAAAGGTCGCCGGTGCCGGTGCCGTGAATGGCTGAGATCGGAAACGGATCTCCCAGCCCCAGCTGATAGAAATCAAATGCGTTTCCCCGAAGTTCGGCGTTATCCGCTTTATTTACGACCAGCAGGATAGGCGGCTGTTTTACACCGTCCACTTTCGTTTGCCGCGCGCGCAGGATCTCGGTCACCTCTTCGTCTGCACCAGTAACCCCGGACAAGGCATCGGTCAGAAATACGATCACATCCGCTTCACGGATCGCAACCATTGCCTGGTCTTTGATTTCCTGAATGAATTCAGCTGATGAAATACTGAGTGGTTCCTTTCCTCTGCCAACTGTCGGGTCAATACCGCCCGTGTCGATAATATGGAATCTGCGCCCGTTCCATTCCGTTTCAGCAAAGAGACGGTCCCTGGTTGTTCCCGGCGTATCATCGACGATTGACAGGCGTTCTCCCGCCAGGCGGTTGAAAAGCGTGCTTTTGCCCACATTGGGGCGCCCTACAATAGCGACAATTGGTAATGGCATTGATCGTTTTCCTAATTTGAGCCCGTTTCCCCAGCCGGGGTGATGGAAACTTCGACAGTGGATGGCAGGATTGATTGCACCAGAACACCTTGAACATTCACTTCTGCTGATGGACTTAATTGGTATGTGCCTGACTCGAATCCGGTTAAGTCAACGAACACGCGCACATTTCCGACGATCAATTCATCCAGCGTAGGGATTGGTCCGGAAAGGATAATGTCCACCAGGTCTGGTGCAAATAACGCTTGCAAAGACTTTTCCAACCCCACTGTCTCGATTGGCATCCCGGTTAGTGTACGGCTACCCTGGATCGAGTCAATTGATACACTCACTTCCACCGATGGGCTGCCAACGACAGTCACTCCTGCGGGGAGGTTTAGCGGGATCGATACGACCAGGTCCTCGGTTGCATCGCTCAGGTCCAGCGGAGCGGTTTCAATGAATCCAGGGAGATTATTGACTAATTCTGCGTCTGACGAGAAAACGGTGACGATCAGTGGGTCGTTGCTGATATTGGTAAGGTTAAATCCGGTCCTTGGTTGGCCGCTTGTAACCACTTTTACTGGTAGGTTGCGGTAACCGCCGCGCTGTGTGATCTCAACCTGAACATTGACCTGTGCGGGTGTTATTGATACACCGCTCACAGTTAATCCGTTTTCATCGATCGCCCGCAGATCCAGATTGGTATTGATGTCTTCGATCGCCTGGCTCACATCCAGTGTTGCCCGTACACCAACCACCCTTTCAACCAATGATGCGGGTCCTTTCACTGTCGCGGTTGCCTTGCTCATTACAGGTGTGCCCGCTTCATATCCGATTGCTGGCGAGGATGGACGTCGAAGCTCGATCTCAAATGATTCTGAATACACTTCTTCGATTGTCATTTTGATCTGGTCTGGCGTGTAGGATTCGATCTTTACCGGACGGGCATTGATTTGCAGTTTAACGGGTATTGTGTGTTCGCCCGCGCCAATACCGCTCAGGTCTGCAATTGCCCGGATTGCATTGGATGCCGTTAGATCGGATGACCAGATCGAACTGGGTGCGCTCAATGTGATCGATACGGTTTCCGGAAGTTCGCTCGTAATCACCAGCGATGAATTCAGTCCCATGACTTCAATATCTACTGCCCGTCCATAGCTGCGCCGCTGGACCGGGTCGGTGCTGGTAACTGCCAATACCCATACTGCGATTGCCAGGATAATAGCAGTAAGGATCGTGGGCAGGAATTTGACAAGTCGTTCAATAATAGGTGGCTGTTTCATTTCTCTGTATCCCGAAAATGGATGACTTTATTGATCCAGTGAGAGATCTTTGTTTTTTCTTGTTGATCAGCTTGCTGGCGGAAGAAAGCCATCAGCACGTTCTCCAGTTTATCAGCGCTAATGCGCCGCAGGATGCGTCCGCGATGCGCCATGGAAATCGACCCAGTCTCCTCTGAGACAACTACTGCGATTGCGTCTGTTGCTTCTGAGATGCCCAGTGCTGCGCGGTGCCGTAAGCCCATCTGCCGGTCGGGCGAGCTGTTCAAAACGCCGCTGGCAGATAATGGCATGATACAGGCGGCTGCGGTGACTGTATCTTCCACAATGATTGCTGCGCCATCGTGCAGCGGTGTGTTCGGATAAAAGATTTGCAGCAATAGTTCTGGTGAGACCGCGGCGCCGATTTTGACACCTGTATTTTCATACTCATATAGGTCATCTCGCCGTTCGATGATGATCAAAGCGCCTTGTTTGTAGGCGGAAAGACGGGCAGCTGCTTTGACCACGTCCTTGATCATTTTTTCCACAGCTTCAATGTTCATACCTGCACCACGTAAGTTGAAAGCGCTTGTGCCTGCTCTGCCAATTCTTTCCAGCCCCCGCCTTAGCTCTGGCTGGAAGATCACTGGGATCGCAACCAGCAAGGCGGGCAGGGTGGTGTTTACCAGCCAAGAAAAAGCTGGCAAATTAACCAGCGTTGTCAATAAGCTGATCAGTATCACCAGAAATACCAGACCGCGTGTTAGCGTACGCGCCTGGGTTTCCCGCAGTATCAGCAGTAGAGTGAAAAATATGCTGCTTACCAGGAATATATCCAGTATTGTCAGCCAATTCACACGCTGTAGAAGAAATCCGATCTCAGAAAAAAAATCGTTCATGATCTTTATAAGTATTGCTTTCCTTTTAAATAAGCATCAAAATCCCATATTCGCTTATTAAATACATTGTACCCTGCCTTGTGCCATAGCGCATAAGACTCGCTTTCTTCGGAAATCGTATGAAATCCAAACTGAAGCATGACGGACACAAATTTCTCTTGAATCGCTTGCGCAATTGGGATACGAATTTGCTCAACATGAAAGGTTCTTGCGATGGTTTCTGACATGTTTATAATGGATTGCATTTGATCAATGTTGCCTGATCGTTTGAAGTGAAGAATGCTATCGATGGCAAATTGAAATGTGTTTATTTTTCCTGCATAATATTGTGCATCTTCATTAAAAAATGTCGAGCCTAGAAGGAATCTATTACAGATTATCCCCTCCAGCTTTGCATGGGTTATGGGTTCGTTTCCTGGTAACTGCAGAAGTTTTTGCCGGTCTTCAATTATGGATAGTAGATCTTCCTGCGCATTTGAGAATGGCTTGATGATGATTTTATCAATCTGTGAAAAAATTTTCTGTGTGTCTTCTTTGATAGTTGAAAATTTCGGATCTTCCATCATTGCGGACCATGTTTGTATGATCTGTCGCCATGTCTTTTCCCGTGTATTGCTGTTGTCAATCACGATTTGTGCTTGCTTCATTTTCTCTGATACAGGTGATTGATTGGCCAGGCGTGCATTGATCTCCTCCTCATCCATTCCGCGTTGATTTTTGAGGCGGTCCACAACTGCGCCTGCGTCGGTATCCACAACCCAGATACTGTCGCACATCCCGGCCAGGTCTGATTCCAGCAGCTTGATCGCTTCGATCACGATTACAGC
>Ga0180430_10005890_pt1 | contig 10086 bp, 8 predicted proteins | sample SS_ome_9_FD_132999 | JGI IMG/M metagenome (GOLD analysis project Ga0180430, IMG submission 132999) | Hypersaline lake sediment archaeal communities from the Salton Sea, California, USA - SS_1_S_2 metaG | ecosystem: Environmental > Aquatic > Non-marine Saline and Alkaline > Hypersaline > Sediment...
CCGGGCTCGGTGAACGTCGGCGGTGCGAAGTCTTCGCCCTCGGTCCAGATTTCGACCGGGCCCGATTCGTCCATGCCCAGACCCCACTGGATCTGATCGATACCGTGTGCACCCCAGCCGGTTACTTCGCCGCCGGAGAAACGACGGAACGAAATCCAACCTGGGTTCGCGCGTGGCGTGTAGAGATCGCGATGGTACGGGACGGGATCGACCGGTCCGCACCACATGTCCCAATCCAAGCCTTCGGGAATCGGCTGAGCGCTCATGCCGTAGTTCCAGGGACTCGGATAGTTGCACGACTGGACGCGGATGATCTTACCGATTCGGCCGTTGCGAACCAGCTCGCAACCGAAGCGGTTGGCCGCCATCGATCGCTGCTGCGAGCCGCACTGCACGACGCGTTTATGTTTCCGTGCGATTTCGACCATGACACGACCTTCGCGAATGGTGAGCGTCATCGGCTTTTCGACGTAAACGTCTTTTCCGGCTTGGCAGGCGTGGATCGAGTGCAGCGCGTGCCAATGGTCGGGCGACGCGACCAGACAGGCGTCGAAATCTTTGCCCTCGTCGAGCATCTTGCGATAATCTTGGTAAGGTCGCATTCCGTAACGCTTGCCTACGCCTTCAGCGCGGGGCAGGTTGACGTCGGCACAGGCGACGAGTCGTCCACCTTTCGGAATACCGAGGAGTTGGCAACCCCGTCGGCCGGGCGCGATAATCGCAACGCCGATCCGATCGTTCGCCGCGGGCGTTTCGTCATCGCCCAGCACGACGCGCGGAATAACAAGCGGCGCGGCAACGGCGGTGGCGATTTTACCAAAATTTCGTCGTGAAATACGTCGAGTCATACTGAAAACTCCTGAAGTGATTTAAGATAATCGCGGCGGTAAGAGCAAGCGTCGCGACCGTGTGGAGTGATAATAATATATGGTGGGAATTCAGCCCGTTGGTGCGGAAGTCGACAGGCCCGAATACTCTATGTAACACATTCCAATATAATCAAACAGCCCAAAATCCGCAAGAAATATCGGATTGAGGAAGACGGATTTGGATATTACTGAACATGCGTGCTTAATTCTCGATCCCAATGGGATCAAGGCGGTCCTACTCCGTCTTTTCATCCAAGACCTTGATACGCAGATCTTTGAACTGAATGACCATCGGCGGGCCGGGGTGCATTTGCAGGGCGATGACTCCGGCTCCACATGCGAATTTCGGGCTCTGATCGTCGACCTCGGCCATCGTAATGCCGTTGATCTTGAGTGTTATTTCCGAGCCCTTCGAGATGATCTCGTAATCGTTCCAGTCCTCGGCATTAACTTTCGCTTGAAGCTCGGTCGGGTCGGCGACTTTTACGACTTCGCTCGTTCCGTCGGCGTGGTGGATGGCGCGATGGCCTCGCATGACGACTCCGCCGCGAACATGCTGGAAAAGACAGCCCGTCCACTGCTTCCCCGCTTCAATGTCGGCCTGGTATCCGCGGGTGTCCCAGCCGTCCAGTTCCTTACTTCGGAACTGAATGCCCGAGTTCCCACCGACGACGCGGTACTTCAGACGCATCACGAAATCGCGAGGCTCGGCACCTCGGTACATCAGGTAATGATGCTTCACGCAAGGCTTTTCTTTCGTGCTTTGCGACATGATCACGCCGTCCTCGACCCACCATCCGCCGGGCTTGCCTTCCCAGCCCGTAAGGTCTTTGCCATTAAACATCGAGACGAATCCTTCTTCGTCGTCGGCTTGGGCGAGTGGCGAAAGAATCGCAAGGGCGGCGAGTAAAATCATACAGCGGCGAATCATGAGGGAACTCCTTGTGGTGGGTTTTAGGTTAGGTGCGCGTGTTAGCATTCAATCATCGATCCACCGGAATAAACCCGGCAGTGGTGGGAGTTGATGAAGTGACTACATCCCTATTCTAAACTGCCCGGTCTTGGGATGCAATGTTTTCCTTGCGATTGATTGCCCAGAGGATGATCATTAGCACACCGCAGGTGCAGAGGATGCCGCCCAACGGGAGATAGGTCGCCGCTTGGCCGATCGCCAGCGTTTTGCCCGCCAGGTACGAACCGAACGATCCGACCCCGAATCCGCAGGTGAAACTGAGCCCGTAACAGAAGCTTCGTCGGTCTCTAGGTGTGTATTTTGCGATCAGGCTATTGAAAACCGGCTGGTGCATGAAGAAGATCGGCGAAAAGAGACCGGCCGCGACCAGTCGCCACCAGCCGTCGGCGACGCCCATCCAGAAGACGCAAACTGCGGAGGCTACCATCGATATGATCATCCACCGTTCGAGCGTATGAGGACGCGCGAGGAAGCCGCCGATCAGTTGACCGAGTATGCCGAGAAACAGTACGCCGCTGGCCAAGTAACATGCTGTTTCGATCGAAGTGATACTTTCGATACCATTGAGAAATCGCGGCAAGAAGTTGCAGATCGCGGCGTAAACAATGCCCGCCATTGCGATGGTCGAAATCAACAGTGCGTACGATCCCCAGTGCGTGTGATCCTCGGGATGGATTTCGGTTTCATCGGAATCATCCGAGTCGTTGCCGTTTATTTCCGCCAGCTCGTTTTGCAGCGCGAGCTCGTCGGCGTCGTTTGCCGCCTGCGAAGCTGTCATCATCTTCGGCAGTCGCCACATGATGATCCAGAGCAGAAGGATCGCAATGCCCGCGAGAATCAGATAATATTGCCGCCAACTAGCACCCCAATCGATCGCCCAGGCGACCAGCAGCGGTGCCAACGCAGTTCCGGTCGCGCCGATCATTCCATGATACCCGAGCGCCATCGTCCGGTTATGCAGCGTCGTCGAGAGCGATATCAGTCCGACGCCCGCCGGGTGATAGATGCTCATGAAGACTCCCATGGTGAAGAGCCCGACGTACATCATCCATAACGAATTGGCCGAGAAGACGGCGACCGCAGCGGCTGCACTTCCAAGAAGAAATGTGAAGAGCATCAGGCGCGAGCCATATCGATCGGCCAGCCAGCCGGCAAGAAATGCAAACGCACCGAAGGGAAGGCGTAGCCAAAATCCGAGCTTGCCCGTCTCCTGCGTTGCCTCGTCGGCCGGGATTTCAAACACCGGATCGGCAGCGACGTATTGTTCGACACCGGCGAAGGAATGTTCGAAGACGTGGACCAGGGCGTGGCAACAGGCGATCAATAGGACTAGCTTCAGCGTGGCGGAATTCATACGTCGCATGTGATTTCCACTACCTTGTCGAGCAGCTCTCGTGTTTTGCCCGCGTCGATTGCTTCGGCGGCGAACTCGACGCACCGGGCGACCGAGTTGTCGTAATGATCGATCCAAAGCGCCACGCCCGCGCTTGCGAGCACGATCCGCCGTGCCGGACTCTCGTGACCTTCGATAACGCTTCGAATGATCGACGCGCTATGCTCCGGTCCGTCGGCGGTCAGTTCATGCATGCCGACCGGCTCGAGTCCCATATCTTCGGGCATAATCGCACCGATCGTCGAGATTTCACCCTCGACGTCGATGTAGTCGGTCTTATCGCTGAGCGAAATTTCGTCGGTGCCCGAACCGTGCACGAGCATCGTACGCTCGGTTCCGAGGATGCGAATCGCCTCGGCCAGCCGTGGAAGCTGTTCCTTCTTTCCGACCCCTAGCAGCATTTTCGGCGTCGATGCCGGGTTGATCAGCGGGCCTAGCATATTGAAGATCGTCGGAATTCCCAGTGCCGCGCGAACTGGCGCTACGACTTTCATCGCCGAATGATAGAGCGGTGCGAAGCAGAAGCAGAAGCCCGTTTCGTCGAGGCATCGCGCGGCGACTTCGATTGGCGCGGTGATATTTACACCCAGTGTTTGGAGAACGTCGGACGAACCGCTGCTGCTCGTTACCGCCCGGTTGCCATGCTTCGCGACCGTCACACCCGCCGATGCGACGACCAGTGCCGTGCAGGTCGAGATGTTGAACGTGCGACACCCGTCGCCACCGGTCCCGACGATATCCATCATTGCTTGGCGCTTCGATGGCAGGGGCGTCATTCGCTCGCGCAGCGCCCCGGCTGCCCCGGCGATCTCGGTGATCGATTCCCCCTTCTGATGAAGCACGGTTAGGAAATCGCCGATCTGATCTTCGGGAACCTGGCCGTCCATAATAAGACCGATCACTTCGCGCATTTGCTTGGTCGAAAGGTCGTTTCCTTCACGGATTTCAGAAAGTGCGGCGTCGATCATCGTGCCCATTTCCTCGTAGATTATGGGGGATTGGGGGCTGGTAAGGAAAAACGAAAAAATCGCGAAACGAACCTATAATCATAGCAGACCGGCCCCTGAAAAACAACCGTAGAAAGAAGCGGCACGGTTTGATATAATGATCGAGCTTCGTTCGATGAGGTTCGTATCTTTCGCACGCATTGTAATGTTTCATTACCCTTTTGGGGAATCAAACCATGGCAGATCGTTATTTTGTAGAAAAACCGATTGACGGCGAAAATGCAGTGCTGATCGATGACGAAGCGCACCATATCCGTACCGTCATGCGGGCAAAGCCAGGCGATACCATTGTTGTATTCGACGGGACCGGGCGAGAATTCGACGCGCAAATCGAACAGGTCGATCGTCGTCGGGTCGAGCTGCAAATAACCGACACGCGAACCGTCGATCGTGAATCGCGGGTTGAGGTGACAATCGCGGCTGCGCTGCCGAAGGGGAACCGGCAGCGGTGGCTGGTCGAAAAGTTGGTCGAACTCGGCTGCGCTCGCTTGATCCCGCTTCGTACCAAGCGAAGCATCGTCAAGCCGGACAAGTCGGGCGAGAAGCTCGAGCGAATGGTGCTCGAAGCGACGAAACAGTGCGGACGAAATCGCCTGATGGAAATCGCGGCCCCTCTCGATTTCCAAGACCTTATCGCGCGGGACGATCTGCCCGACCGGCGTCTGATCGCGCATCCACCCGAGCTGGCAGGGGATCGCGCCGCCAAGATCGACTGGTCGGAATCGGCGGACCCGGTCATCGCCGCCATTGGCCCCGAAGGGGGGTTCGCCGAGGAGGAGGTCGACGCTGCACTTGCCGCTGAGTGGGTGTGCGCATCCCTCGGCAGGCGGGTATTGCGACTAGAAACCGCGGCCGAATACCTCGCAGCACGTCTGACGGTCGACTAACACGATCAACGGCATTTATGACTGCTTTACGTGGCTAAAACGCCATTATTAGGTGTTTCACTTTTCGAGTCATCTGGTCTTATGCAGGTAAACCCTGATTTCTTGGACTCTCTACGCAGCGTTTCCTATTGACGGGAAGGAAAATACGATTACTCTATAAGTATAGTCTTGCCGACAAAAATGTGACTGGGAGACTCCCTGTGTCTCTCCGGTCTCGCTCTATTCTTATCATCTATTCTTAACATTCCAGAATATCAAGGATATTTGCAGTGGGGAAAACTCATCGAAAGTTAACATCAGGTTTCACCCTGGTCGAGCTACTGGTTGTTGTCACCATCATCGGTATTCTCATCGCTATTCTACTTCCTGCGGTTCAAACAGCACGCGAGAGTGCGCGGCAAACGCAGTGCAAAAACAATTTGAAACAGCTGGGCATAGCGCTAAAGGCTTATGAAAGTATTGAAAGGAAGTTTCCGGCTGCAAGTACTTGGCCCGACGGACAAGATATGGACGCGGCGGGTAACGGAAACGTCGGTGCGAACTGGGTGATCAACCTGTTGCCTCACTTGGATCAGAATCCGCTTTTCAATTCGTTCGATTTTAGCCAACCGATTTCGCACATCAACAATCGCGCGCCCCGTAACGCGCGGTTGGAGGTTATGATCTGCCCGACCGATATCAACACCGTTTTTCCTTTTAACGGTAGTCTCCATGGCGATACGAGTCATTTTGGTGATAGCTGGGGGCGCGGAAACTACGCCGCCAATGCCGGACTTGGAATGATGAGTGCGAAGGCGCATTGCGGCGATATCGACGGGCACGGTTGCTCGGCCAAGAAGGAAAATTGGAACTATCATAAAATTCGTGGCTTTATGGGGGCAAACATTTCGTCCCGCGACCGCGACATAACCGACGGCCTGTCGAACACGGTCATGGTTGCAGAAATGCGATCCGGCATTCATGAAATGGACGTGCGAGGCGTCTGGGCACTCGGCGGTGCCGGTCCCAGTGCCATTGCCGCCCACGGTTTCTTCGGCGACGCTCGCGGACCGAACTGCGGTTGGTATCAGGGCGACGACATTACCGGTTGTGCGGCGCTGCAACAGAGCATGGGAGGTTCCGGTTTTCTCGAAATGCAAGGCATGGGATGTTACAGTGGTACTTCCTCATCGCCGAATCGACAAGCGTGTCCGCGAAGTTTGCATCCGGGGGGCATCTTCGTCTGCATGGGTGACGGTAGCGTCCAATGGATCAGCGATTTCGTTCAAACGTCGAACAATCATGCCACCTTAATTTCTGTTTGGGATCGACTGATGCTCGCAAGCGACGGCGAAATCGTTAGCATCAATGATTATTAATGCCCTGTCCCTCGGGCTTCATGCCTGCACCTTATAGCAATCGCCTCACCTACCAGGAGTTCTATTGTCATGCGGACAAGTAAGCGAAACGTTTTCTCCCTCGTTCTTTTGATCGGTCTTGTTGTCAGCCTGACCGGATGCGGCGGTGGACCGGATGAAGATCCGTTCGGTTTGATCCAAATCGACGGGACGCTTAAATATAGCGATGGATCGCTGGTTCAAGGAGAAAAGGTTCTGCTCCATTTCAATCCCCAAACGGCTCCACTCGATGGCAAGACGCATCCGCCGATAGGCTTCGCCGAAGTTAGTACGTCCGACGGCACGTTCGGAAATATTTCGAGCCGCGGATTCCAAAACGGTATTGTGCCCGGCAAACATAAGGTCACAGTCGAAGTGCTCGGCGGATCGGTTCCTAGCCAGTACACCGACACGGCACTTACTCCGCTTGAAATCGACACAGCCAACCCGCCTTTCGATCTGACGATTACGAAAGAGTGAGGGAAAGTAAGAAGTAAAAAGTAAGAATGAAGAAAGAAGCCACACCGTGATTGACCGACCTTCCATATTTATCGTTCTTACTCTTTCGATTTTAGCCAGCTTCGCGTCACTTTCAGCTAGAGCAGAGGATTCACCGCGGCCAAACGTGCTGATTGTCTTGGCCGACGATCTTGGATTCTCCGACCTGGGTTGCTACGGTAGCGAGATCAAAACACCTCAGCTCGATGCGCTAGCAAAAGGCGGACTTCGATTCACGCAGTTCTATAATACGGCCCGATGTTGGCCGACGCGTGCGTCGCTGCTGACCGGTTACTACGCGCAGCAGGTTCGTCGCGATTCGCTGCCCGGCATCGTTAGCGGCGGGCGCGGCAAACGACCCGATTGGGCGCCGCTTCTGCCCGCGCGTCTGCGGCCGCTCGGATATCGTACCTATCACTCGGGCAAATGGCACCTTGATGGGAAACCGACCGAGACCGGTTTCGACCGCTCGTACTATCTTGCCGACCAGGGTCGATTCTTCAACCCCCAGCGTCATTTCGAAGACGATCAGCCGTTGCCGTCGCCGGCGCTCGATTCGGGTTTTTACGGCACGACGGCGATCGCTGACCACGCGGTCCGATGTTTGAAAGATCATGCGGCGAAGCACGCGGGGCGCCCGTTCTTTCACTACCTTGCGTTTACGGCCCCGCATTTTCCGCTTCACGCACTGCCTGAAGATATCGCCCGGTATCGCGACGTTTACCGCCGCGGCTGGGACGCGATTCGCGCAGATCGCTGGGAGCGTGTCCAGCGGGAAGGAATCGTTACGAACAAGTTGTCCGCCGTCGAGCGCGAAGTCGGCCCGCCCTATCATTTTCCCGATCACCTGAAGATCTTGGGTGACGACGAAGTCAACCGGCCGATTCCTTGGGACGACCTGACCGAATCGCAGAAAGAGTTTCAAGCCGCGAAGATGGCGATTCACGCGGCGATGATCGACCGGATGGATCGCGAGCTCGGCCGCGTGCTCGATCAGATCCGTGCGATGAGGGCGTTTGAAAACACGCTTGTCTTTTTCTTCTCCGATAACGGTGCGAGTGCGGAGATTATGGTTCGCAGTGACGGGCACGACCGCACGGCGGCTCCGGGCTCGGCTGCATCTTATCTTTGCCTCGGACCGGGTTGGTCGACCGCGGCGAACACTCCGATGCGTCGCCACAAGACTTGGGTCCACGAAGGTGGAATCGCAACGCCGCTGATCGCCCATTGGCCGGCAGGCATCGCCGATCGCGGCTCGCTTCGTCACAATCCGGGACACGTCATCGACTTGGCTGCGACCGTTCTGGACATCGCAGGCTGCAGCGTTCCGGAAGCTGGACCGTCACCGCCCGGCCGATCGCTGGTACCGATCTTCAAGGCCGATAGCACCGATCCGCGTCACGACAACATCTGGTGGTCGCACGGCGGCAACCGCGCAATCCGCATCGGCAACTGGAAACTCGTCTCCGCCAAAGACAATCCCTGGTCGCTCTACGATCTCTCAACCGACCGCACCGAAACCACCGACCTCGCCGCCAAACATCCCGAGCGCGTCAAAGAGATGGCCGCCGCGTGGGAGACGAAGCAGCAGAAGTTTATCGAAGATCTTGGCAAGCGTTAAAGAGTCAGCCTAATCCCCCTCATAAAACTTGCACCCTGGATCACTCCCGAATAGAATGGAAGGTGGAATCGAACAATTACCCCTAACCGTTTTCGAGGGAAACTCCGATGCGAAATATTAGTTCCTTTACGCTTGTTGCCGTTATTCTACTTGCGATGTTCGCCTGCCCGACCTCGGCCGATGATTCGCTCTTAGTCTACGAAGGCACCGACGGGCCGGGGCAGGGGAAGCATATCGTGCTCATCGCGGGTGATGAAGAGTATCGCTCGGAAGAGACGCTGCCCCAGCTTGCGAAGATTCTTGCTTGTCGCCACGGGTTCCGCTGCACGGTTCTTTTCTCGATGGATGCCGAGCGCGAAATCATTCAGCCCAACGTGCTCGATAATATCCCCGGGCTAGAGTCGCTCGCGTCGGCGGACCTGATGATTATCTTCACCCGGTTTCGGGCGCTGAAGGACGAGCAGATGAAGATGGTCGACGATTATCTGCGGTCGGGGCGACCCGTGATCGGAATCCGTACGGCGACGCACGCGTTTAAAATCAACGGCGGACCGTGGGCGCACTATTCGAACTCCTATCGCGGCGAAAAAACCGAGTGGGCCGACGGGTTCGGGCGACTCGTGCTGGGCGAGAAATGGATCTCGCATCATGGAAAGCATCGCCATCAATCGACGCGTGGTCGGATTGCCGAAGACGCGAAAGATCATCCGATCGTTCGTGGACTTGACGATAAAAATATCTGGGGCCCGTCCGACGTTTATGGCATTCGACTGCCGCTGCCGGGCGACCTGAAGCCGATCATCCTGGGCGAAGTCATCAATCGACCGCGCGATTACGTCGACGACGATCCGTATTACGGAATGCGGCCGACCGACTCGGAGCCTGACGCCACGAAGAATGATCCGATGATGCCGATCGCCTGGTGTGGAACGTATAAGATTCCCGAGGGCGAGCGCGGCCGCGTCTTTACGTCGACCATTGGCGCGGCGAACGACATGACGAGCGAAGGCGTCCGCCGCCTGCTGGTCAACGCCTCCTACTGGTGCGTGTCGCTCGGAGATTGCATTCCCGAGTGTGGCACGGCCGTCGGCATTGTCGGCGAGTACACGCCCGGCGGTTTCGGTTTCATGTCGAACGATTATTGGATCGAGCGAAACTTGAAGGTCGATGATCTTCGGTTGCCCGAGTAGGATTGCTTTGAACGTTCGCAACCTCATGCCGTCATGCAATATCAATGAAGTACCACATCATCTTCGTCATTGCGTTTGCACTGCTTTGCGCGATTGTACCATCTGTCAATGCCGCGCCGCCCTCGCTTTTCTTTCATTGTGAAAAGTCGAACGATTTATATCGCGTCGTCTCCGCTGCGATTCCTGCCGTGAAGCGATTCGACACTCCGGCCGAGGCGATCCGCGCGGCCGCACCGGGTAGCGGCGTGTTGATTCTCGCCGATCGGTATCCA
>Ga0180430_10005891_pt1 | contig 10084 bp, 8 predicted proteins | sample SS_ome_9_FD_132999 | JGI IMG/M metagenome (GOLD analysis project Ga0180430, IMG submission 132999) | Hypersaline lake sediment archaeal communities from the Salton Sea, California, USA - SS_1_S_2 metaG | ecosystem: Environmental > Aquatic > Non-marine Saline and Alkaline > Hypersaline > Sediment...
AGATCGCGACAAGGAACGAGGAGCAATCCCGGCGACCCTTCTTAAAATAATTCATTTCTCAGTTGAAAACTGTAATCTGCACGCTTTCTTCAAAATCCAAACCGCGGAGTAGTATTATATAATGACCTTGCGCAACACTGCTGCGGTCGAGGTCCAATGGCAGCTCATTCCATCCACTGGCCAACTCACAATTTGCAATCTCATATACTTCCTGACCATTTAATCCGATCAGGCTGATGATTACCCGCTGCGGTTTTTGAAGATTGAATTTTACAATCACATGATCAGAAGCAGGATTTGGAAATACTGCAACATGCCCGGTTGTCATAGGATCAACAGTGCCTGATCTTAAAAATGTTCCCCCGGCAGATGCAATAACCTCAGGTACATTATCAACTGCGCCGTACATGGAACGAAACATATCCGTATATGATGTTCCATATTCGAACAGATCATCTGCAAATGCAGGATCCAGGCTCTGATAGCATATATCAACTTCATAGGTTGCACCCTGTGAAATATCATACGTAAGGTCATCATAAATTCCTGAAAGAGGCACTTCATAATAAACGATATCTGCTCCTGTTCCCTCAATTCCATACTCATCGCGGTTAAAATCAGGATCATCAAGCACATTCCCGGCAGCAGCTGTTGCTGTATCACTTTGCCCGGAGACATAGCCCATCGGCATGATCCTGTTGTCCTTGAGATAGGAAGCCCCCCTTAACAGGGTATATGTCAACTCCTGGTTCACATCCTGCATGAGTGCCTGGTAAATTTGCACCTGGGAGGGAGAATTAATTCTTTGAAAATGATTAAGGTAAGGCTCATTCACATTTAATATGCGACCACTGTCATCGTATCCTCCCGATTCAAAGACCAACCGTTCACCACTATCATATACCTTCATATGAATCCAGGAACGGCGGCTGGGAAACCCTGTAGGAAATTTGTGACCCGTAAGATTTTGTAACCTGACCTTTACAACCAGCGATTGCCCCCCGGGTCCCTGGCCATCATCAACAATATGGTCCACCTCCAGGTCAATTGCATTTGAAAGCATTTTTAATGTACGCTGAATGGTCGAATCCGATTCCGAAGCACTGGCATTTATTCCTATTTGACTTCCATGTGCTTTGAGTAACTTTGACATATACACATTCCCCCCGGTAAATTCATGTTCCCAGACCTGGTCCCTGGTAACGGATAAATTGGGTGGTCGGGACGATATCTTCATATTTTCTTCGATAACAGGCATATGACAGGTCTGGCAGGAAACCTGTTCAGCAGGATATATACTGTTCAGCCATTCCAGGTAAGGCGTTTGCTCAGGGAAATATCCCCCGATGTTCAGCTCATCATCTATAAAAGGTGTAAATAAGGTGTGGCATGTGGCACATAACGCCGAGGATTTCACATGGTCACCATACGCAGGAGTGTAATTTAGCAGGTTGACCATTGGGCTGACAAAGGGATTTTCATAAGGACCGTAAATAATTCTTGCATCTGTGATGAGGTATCCTCCCGAATAAGAAGATTTTTCGCCAAGTTTATCCGCACTTACCTGATGACATAAGGTACAGCTTACACCATCCAAGCTCATCTGGTCATTCATAGCGGAATCAAAACTGAATTGATCGTGACCCTGGAACAGCGCTTCCGTCCTTCCCATCGGAGCATGACACGTATTGCACTTGTCTTCAATAATGGCTTGCAAGCCGGGATGGTCATGCACTTCAGCAGAAACTTTGGCCTGCCAAAGCGGATCTTTGGATGCATTGGCCATCATCGTTGACCTCCACCACTTATGTGGACTGACATCTTTACCGGAGGCATCCTGCAATACTCCGGGAGCAGCAGAATGACAGGTAACACAATTGCCGGAACCACTGAATAAATCGGTTGCATTGCCAGGAAGTTCGGCTTGATTCAAAATCATTGCAGATCCTACTACAACAAATGGCACAACAAACAAAGAAAGTTTTTTCATGCTTAACCATGTGGGTGAATTATTCATGAATTAGGTAACGATTAAGATACGAAATATTGATTTGTTTTCGCTGATTAAACGGAGTTTTATTCCCTGTTACGCACTGGTTCAACCCAAATACTGTATTTTTACAGAACAATAATCAAGATCCCGAAACATTTCATAGATGCAAACCACAACCCAATTTGTTGACTTCCTTCAATCCTGTATTACACCCGTGGCCCTGATATCAGGCGTGGGCCTGCTGCTGCTCACCTTTACAAACCGGCTGGCACGGACCATCGACCGGACCCGGCACCTGATCAGTGAACTTGCAACCGGAGAAGTGAAAAATAGATCGGTAAAAAAAGAAGAAATAAAAATACTCTATAAGCGCAGTCGTGTACTGCGGTTTTCAATTGGTTCCATGGTGGTCAGCGTAATTGCCAGCAGCCTGATCATACCCCTGCTTTTCTTCATGTTCCTGCTTGAAACAGATCTCAGGATCATCGGATATTCACTTTTTGTGCTTTCCATTATCTCTATCCTTTTCTCCTGCATCTATTTCTTTCGCGACATTCTGCTCTCATTAAAAGCCCTGAACCTGGAAGCCAGGGATTACATAAAAAAATAAAAAACTTACATGGCGATTGGCACACAACGGCTTCTTTTTTTATCTTCGGACAATTATTAAACCGATTTGATCAATACCCGAACCGTATGTTATATAACAATGCGTATATTTACAAGTAAAAATACAATCGATTGTATTAATTACAGTCAAAACCCAACAAATTGAAAAACAAATTATTAGTAATAACTTAATCCGCATGCCCAAAATGAAAAAAATAACTGTTCTTTTTCTTTTCATCAGCCTGACCCTGTCTGCCTGTCAGCAAAAAGATGATTTCGTTCCCCTGTTCAATGGCAAAGATCTTTCCGGATGGGAAGTAAAAAACGGGGAAGCACCTTACACCGTTGAAGACGGGATAATCGTGGGAAGATGCGTAAGCGGAACACCCAATACTTTTCTCTGCACTGAGCAAACATTCGGTGATTTCATCCTCACATTCGACGCAAAATTTGAAGAGGGCAACTCAGGCGTTATGTTCCGTGCACAAAGCACTCCGGAATACAGGGATGGTCGTGTGCATGGCTACCAGATGGAACTTGATCCCGGGAAAAGAGCCTGGACAGGCGGCATTTATGATGAAGCCCGGAGAGGGTGGCTGTATCCCATGGAATACAACCCCACTGCAAAATCTGCATTCAACCACGAAGACTGGAACAGTTTCAGGATCGAAGCCATAGGCAACAGCATCAGGACTTTTGTGAACGGTGTGGAGTTTGCCAACCTCATCGATGACGTGGATGCTGAAGGATTCATCGGCCTCCAGGTACACAGCATCGGCAACAACGAAGCGCTGGAAGGACAGAAAAACATGTTCAAAAATATCGAGATCTGTACCACCAACCTCGATGAACACAAAACACCGGAAAATCCCGACGTGCTCCAGGTGAGCTACCTGGAAAATACGTTGTCAGAAAGAGAACAGGCCGAAGGATGGAAACTCCTGTGGGACGGCACAACCACCAATGGATGGAGGGGCGCAAAACTCGAGGCATTTCCGGAAGATGGATGGATCATTGCTGACGGTATCCTTTCCGTGGAAGATGCCGATGGCGCTGAATCAAGAAATGGCGGCGACATTGTCACAATAGATACGTATGAAAACTTTATACTTGAAGTGGACTTCAAGCTGACCAGGGGCGCCAACAGCGGTATCAAGTATTTTGTCGATACAGAACTGAACCAGGGCGCCGGCTCTTCTATCGGATGTGAATACCAGATCCTCGACGATGAACAACATCCCGATGCAAAAATGGGCAATAACGGTAACCGTACCCTTGCTTCCCTGTATGACCTGATCACCGCCAATGCCAAAAATTTCAATCCTGACCTCCAACAGGAAAAACGTATGAATAAATACGATTGGAACAGGGCAAAAATCATTGTCCGCGGTGATGACGTGGAGCACTACCTGAACGGGATCCTGGTGGTAAAATACAACCGCAGCGGTCAGCAATGGAAAGACCTTGTGGCCGGAAGCAAGTACAAGATATGGCCGGATTTCGGCGAATCCCGCACCGGACATATCCTGCTGCAGGACCATGGAGACAAAGTGAGTTTCAAGAATATCAAGATTAAAACATTATAGTAATGCAAACCGACAGAAGAAGATTTATCAAACAAACAGGTGCCACAGCGGCAGGACTGATGGTGGGCGGCATGAGCCTCTCAGCAAAGAGTTACAAAAGAATCCTTGGCGCAAATGACCGGATCCATGTGGCCATTATCGGACTGGGCCGCCGGCTCGGCGCTTACCCCGAAGCCATTGCCAAAAAAAGCAACAATATCGAATTGTCCTACCTCTGCGATGTGATGCCTTCACAACTGACAGAGGCTGCAGCAATGTTTGAAAAAAAGATCGATTACAAGACCCGCCTGGAAAAGGACCTGCGCAAGGTATTTGCTGACAAAAAAGTGGACGCTGTCATCAACGCCACACCCGACCACTGGCACGCCCCGGGCTCCATCATGGTTTTTAGGGAAGGTAAACATGTCTACGTGGAAAAACCATGCAGTCATAACATGTTCGAAAACGAACTCCTGGTGGAAGCCCAGAAGAAATATGACCGTGTAGTGCAAATGGGAAACCAGCAACGCTCCTCCCACCACACCATCCAGGTAATCAATGCCATTCATAACGGCGAAATCGGTGTTCCATATAAAGCAATTGCATTTTATACAAACAAACGCGGACGAGTACCTGTACAACAACCTGCCCCGGTTCCCGGCGGACTTGACTGGGAACTGTTCCAGGGACCTGCCCCCAGGAGAGGTTATACCGAGGAAACATGGAACTACAACTGGCATTGGTATGGCTGGGATTACGGAACCGCCGAAGCAGGCAACAACGGCACCCACGAAATGGACGTGGCACGCTGGGCACTGCAGGTGGGATTCCCCAACAGGGTGGATGTGGATGCAACCAAGGGCCAGTACCTGGACGACGGATGGGAAATGTACGATACCATGGAGGCAACCTACAAATTCAATGACAACAAATCCATCAAGTGGTCAGGCATCAGCAGGAACGGCTACGACACATACAACGGGGGTCGCGGCACAATCATCTATGGAAGCGAAGGAAGCGTATTTGTCGACAGGAACAAGTACATCATATACGACCTCAAAGGTGACATGGTGACAAATAACGAATCGGCGGAGGAAGAAGCAGGAACAGCACTGGGCGGTGGCGGAAGCACCTCAACCATGCACGTGGAGAACTTTTTCAATTCCATCCGGGGCAAGGAAAAACTGATGGCTCCCATCGCAGATGCTGCAGTCAGTATGGCCATGGTGCACTACAGCAATGTTGCCTACCGGATCAACAGCGGTTTTGATATCGATCCCAACTCAGGGAAAATGCTGCACAAGGATGCAATGAAGCTCTGGGGCAGGGATTATGAACCCGGATGGGAACCTGTTATCTGAAACAACGCTTCGAAATATTCTGACTCAGTACCTGGGAATCCACTGAAGTAACACCGGGGTAGGCGAGCTGACCTGTTAATTTAAAATGAAACAGATGAGAAAATCAGGCATGCGAGTGTTCAGCACAATGGTCATTATACTGGTACTTTTTTCCGCCAATGCACGCGCAGGGGAACGCCCGAATATCCTCTGGCTCACCAGCGAAGACAATAACATTTCATGGGTAGGATGCTATGGGAACCCATTTGCCAACACACCCAATATCGATGCCCTGGCCAGGGAAGGTTTCCGGTATACCCACTGCTATGCCAATGCCCCGGTCTGCGCCCCATCCAGGAGTACCTGGATTACAGGGATCTACGCAGTTTCCATGGGAACCCATAACATGAGAAGCCGCTACCCGATCCCGCATGACCAGGTAACATACTATCCAGATCTTCTGAAGGAGGCTGGATATTATGTGAGCAATGGTAAAAAAACCGATTACAATATCGGTGGAAGACCGGACAATGATTGCTGGGATGATATGGACCGGGAAGCGGACGGAAAAGGGGTCGACTGGGAGATGCTGAAACAGCAGCAACCCTTCTTCAAAATCGTGAATTTCACCGAATCGCACGAAAGCAGGGCGCAGGGAGATGTTGAAAATACCCTTCATGATCCCGCAAATACCGCATTGCATGTGTATCACCCCGACCTCCCGGGGATCAGGAAAAACTATGCAAAGTACCACGACGCGGTGAAGCGCATGGACACACACCTGGGTGAAGTACTTGCAAAACTGGAAGCATCAGGCATGGCTGAAAATACCATCGTGATCTATTGCTCCGACCATGGCGGTGTGCTTCCGCGCAGCAAAAGGTACCTTTTTGCAAGCGGGATCCATACCCCCATGATCATCCATATACCGGAAAAGTACAAATCGTTGTATCCTGCAGACAAACCGGGTGATATAGTCGATCAGATCGTGAGCTTCATCGATATGCCGAAAACATGGCTCAGCCTGGCAGGCGCCGAAGTGTCGGAACAAATGCAGGGCAAGGTGTTCCTGGGAAAAAACAAGGAGACTGAAAGAGACTACCACTTCGCCTTCAGGGGAAGAATGGATGAACGCCAGGACAATGCCAGGGCCGTATATGACAAGGAATTCGTGTACATTCGGAATTACATGCCCCAGGTACCCTGGATGCAACACCTGAACTACCTGTGGAAAATGACCGCTTCAGTAACCTGGGAAGAGGCTGTGCGCAACGGAAATCTGCCCCCGGAACAGTCAAAGTACTTCTTTCCGAAGGTCTATACAGAAGAATTATACAGCCTTAGTGAGGATTGGGACAACAGCAACAACCTCATCAATGATCCCGCTTATGCGGCAAAGGCCGATTCGATGAGAAAAGCCCTGAGAACATGGCAGCTTGAGATCCATGACGCAGGACTGCTTCCTGAAAGTGAACTGATCAGGCTTTCCGGTATACATGACCTCACTCCCTTCGAATTCGTTCGTGACCCCATATTGTACAACCTGGAACAATTGCTCGACATCTCCGACATTGCACTGGAACAGGACCCGGGCAATCTCGACCGGCTTCGCTCCGGACTTAATCACGAACAGCCAGGCGTGCGGTACTGGTCCATGGTGGGTTGCTTCCTGCTGAATGATGAACTCGCAGGAACAGTGGCCAAAAATGATCCGTCCCACGAGGTCAGAGCACTGGCAGCCTGGACACTCATCCAGGCGGGTAAAAAGCAACAGGGAATCAACATCCTGGAAGACCTGCTCCTCGCCAATTCATACGCAATGCTCACAGTGCTGAATATCACCGACCTGATGGGCGACGACGGCCAGGCGCTGATGGAAACCATCCGCCAGCTCAAACTCAGTGAAAAAGAGCAATCGTACGAGATCCGCATGCAGGAATACCTGGTGGAAAAATATCCCTGAAACGCAACGGTTTTCATAACTGAACCATCTTGTCAGTAAAAAGAGCGAATGAAAATCATCTGCATTGTCATCACAATAGGAATCCTTTCTGCCTTCACAGGCTGTAGTGACGAGGAGAACCATGAAAATCTCACCGGTATTCAGCAAATAAATTACGGGACCTCTTTCGGGGAATGCCTCGGATACTGCAGGAAAACCATCGAAATAACCCCTGCAGAAATCGAATTTACCAAGCAGGGCTGGGAGATTGACGGTCAACTTCCAGATTCCACTTTTCAAGAATCAATCACAAGTGCCGAATGGAATGATCTTGTGGAGCGCATCGACATAGAGGAATTCCTTGCGCTGGACACAGTCATTGGTTGCCCTGATTGCGCAGATGGTGGCGCAGAATGGGTTGAGATAGTTTTTGATGAGACCAAATATAAAGTAACCTTCGAATACTTCAATGCCCCGGAGGTCATGGATCCATATATTGATTCACTCCGGAATTATCAGGGTTCTTTTGATTGATCATTCAAATCAGGAAAGTATTCAACCTCTTCTTAGCAATATTTTCCTGAATAATTAAATTATCATAGTTTTCTTCTCAATCCCACACTCAGGTAAGTATTCTAATGATGCGTCTCTGGGAAAACAACGTTTAAGCCTAACTCCTGGAGGAGGCCGATAGAAATTATATATTTCATATTATATGGAACCTCAATAGCAGGTCTCAGGCGAATGCCAATATCATCCATTAGAAGATCCTCCATGTTAATAGGGCTGTAACCGGAGTCGGTGTTGAGAATACCATGCTGATTCATCCAATTGGTAATGTTCCCATTATAATATATACCAATACCCAATGAGAATATTTTTCTACTTCCTAATCTGAACGAAAAATCGACAGGTATCTTGATAAATCCAGTAGAATGATATATCCTGTCCATTATCGGATTTACTCCACCCGCATAAATAATGGTGCTTGCAGCGCCTGATTTCTGTATTCCAAAACCAATTTGTAAACTGGAATGCTCATTCAAATATATTCCTCCCTGAAGAGTTCCCTGGTATGAAATGGCAGGTTCAAATTGAAGGATACCGGAGGTGAAAGAGGAAATGCCGGCCTCTGGTTGCAATTGTAAAAAGATACGCTGACCATCCATAACAAATGACTGGGCAAGCATGATGAGAAGAACTAAATATTTCATGAATGCTGTTGGGTTTTATGATAAAACGCGGACATTTTTCTTAAATTGTATCAAAATCCTCAACAAGATGGAACGAAGAGCTTTCATTTACACCTTCATGATGAGCAGCGGAGGGATGATATTTCACGGAACAAAACTCAATGCTATGAAACCTGAAAAAGACGATATTCTGATCCGTATGATCTTCAATAATACCGGCTCCTGCAAAGGCCTTAAAAATGCCTGGGGATTGTCGGTGTGGATAGAGCAATCAAATGAAATCACTTTGTTCGATACCGGCAGTGATCCGGATATATTACAGGGGAATATGACTTACCTGGGACTTGATTCCTCCAGGATCAATCGATTGATCATCTCACATGATCACTGGGACCATAACGCCGGCATCGAAATGATCCTGGGAAAGCTCCCTGAAAAAACCAATCTCTATATGGTGGAACAGTTCAGGGAAGATTATATCAAAAGATATCCCGATGCACAAATCATCGGAGTGGACGAACCACTGCAGATTGCGGATCATGTCTGGTCAACAGGGTCGCAAAGTATAACGTACAAAGATGAGAGCTTGTATGAACAGTCCGTCATTCTAACTAAAGACAACACCATGGTACTCCTGACCGGTTGTTCACATCCCGGGATTGTGAAGATTGCAAAACGTGCCCTGGAGATCCACCCTGATAAAACGCTGGTGCTGGTGGCTGGAGGCTTCCACCTGATGCGAACGCCTGAAAATGAAGTTCGCGAGATCTCCGAAGAGTTAATGGATCTGGGCATTGCAAATTTAGCTCCTTCACATTGCACCGGGGACAAGTCCATTAAAATCTTCAGGGAACATTGGAAGGACCGGTTCATCGATATGAATCTGGGAGATCAATACATACTTTAGGAGTTTCAACATAATATTATGAATACTTATATCTTCAAACATTTATAGAACATAGACTATTTTAAGTTTCTCTCGTACACCTTATATTATGGCTAAAAAAATAATTCTTATTACACTCCTCATTTCCCTTACAATCTTTAACCAAACTAGGGCACAGGAACAGCCCGGTGAATGGCCCGATAAAATGTCTTCCATCTCAGGCTATGCAGTTCTGGGCCCCGGGGCACATATGAATTTTAGCCATGACTGCCTGAAGAAGGGCGATAAAACTTTTTATGGTTTTACGGGTAGGATTGAACACAGGTGGCCTGGGATTTGGAGGAGGAATCCTGTTTAACTAGTTTGTTTTAACAGGTATTTCCTGCACTCTTCCTCAAACTGCGACCTGTTGACAGGCACCACGCCAGATTTCTCACATACCTGTCCGCCCGCCAGGTTCGACAACGCACCAATCTGCGCTGCGTTCATACCACTGGCATAGCACAGCGCCGCAATGCTGATCACGGTGTCACCGGCTCCTGAAACATCAGTTACA
>Ga0180430_10005892_pt1 | contig 10083 bp, 3 predicted proteins | sample SS_ome_9_FD_132999 | JGI IMG/M metagenome (GOLD analysis project Ga0180430, IMG submission 132999) | Hypersaline lake sediment archaeal communities from the Salton Sea, California, USA - SS_1_S_2 metaG | ecosystem: Environmental > Aquatic > Non-marine Saline and Alkaline > Hypersaline > Sediment...
GTTCAGCCCGTGCTGGACAAGCATTGTGGGAAGTGTCACCAGAAGGAAGGGTCCGACGCCTTCAAGAAGCTGAATATGACTCTGCGTCCTTCGGCACACCGCTGGCGTTCCAACGTCAACTCGCGTCCGAATGAGAGCAGTCCGTTCACGGAACCTTACCTGACGCTCGTCGGTGGTGGACAAGGTTGGGGGAGAGGCGGAAAAAAGATGCCAATTTCCGGCGTTTACGTCGTTGAGGACTACAACAGTGGCAGCGGGACGGCAACCGATGTAAAGACGCTACCACCTTACTCCGCTTTCTCGCCAAAGAGTATGCTGATTGAAAAGGCTACGAGTGGCAAGCACGGCAAGGGTGTCAAGGTAACCGGTGAAGACCTCGAGCGCCTCGTCGCTTGGGTGGACTCGAATGGACCGTACCTCGGCGACGAAGAAATCCGCGAGATGTACGATCCGTACACCAGAACAGTTGAGACCATCCCCGCTGTTCGGCCTCGCATCGCAACGGCACCGAGGATCAACCGGTTCAACATCCGTCAAGATGGCGACTCGAATGCCGTCGCTGGTGTGCCGCTGAAGATTTTTGAGGGTGTCTCGCTCATCACCCCGCGAGCTGGAGGTTCCGCCAAGGAATCCAAAGCAATCACCGATGCTAAAAAAGAGAAGAACGTCAAGATTGAGATTAAAAAAGCTCAGTACGGCGCAGGCGACAAATGGGTCGATGTTACCAAGCAGGTCGCTGCGAAAGCAAAGGCTTGCCGTTACATCGAACTTGGACAATACAACGCTCTTGCTGGCGATCCAATCAACGGAACCGTCAAGACGCTCAAAATTGAGTACCTCCTCAACGGTAAGCCGGGCAAGGCCGTATTTGCCGAGAACTCGCCGGTACTTTTGCCAGCGGAAAAGAAGTAGTAATTACATTTTGCAAATCTAGAATTTAAGGGCACCTCCGGAAATCCAATTTCTGCTACGAACGAGACGAAAGCAATTTCCAGAGGTGCCCTTAATTTTTAACCACCTTAATTTTACACCAAGCGAAAGAGAGAGAGAGAGAAATGAAGAAGTGTTATTTGATGACATTGCTGTTCGCATTGATGGCCATCTCGGTCACTGCTGCCGCCGAGCCACTCACCGAACTTGGTAAGCAACAACTCGAGGCCGACTGGTTACTCCAGTGCGGGGATAAACCGACCCCGGAGAGAACACTCGATGAAATCGGTTGGGCACGTGACCTCGCCGCTCGGCTCGCCGAACTCAAAGGTGCCGACAAGAAAAAGCTCAAGGGACTTGTCGCGAAGCTCGATCCACTCGCCAAAAAGGTCGAAGCAAAACAGGGTGATGTCAAAGAGATTTACCTCGACGTACGACGTGTCAAGCGAGAAATTGCCTTCTCCAACCCGTTGATCAATTTTGACCAGATCGCCCTGATCGACAATCCCTACCCGAACGGAATCCCCGGCGACGCAACGAACGAATGGCAGCACGAAGCACGTCACCGCAACGGTTATATGGCACAGCCCGGCGGTCGGTTGCTCGTCGTTGGCCTCAACCCGGATGAGGTGAAGCGAGATTTGTTTGAGGGGAAAGTCGGAACCTTCTGGCGACCTGATGTCGATTTCTCCGGCGAGAAAATCGTTGTGAGTTTCCAGCCCGAAGAAGAAAAATCGTTCCACCTCTACGAAGTTGATAAAGAGGGCAAAGAAGTCAAACAACTCACTTACGGTGACTATTCCGACCTTGACCCGATTTACTCACCTGACGGAAAAATCCTCTTCTGTACCGAGCGCGGGCACACCTACATCCGTTGTATGCCAATGACGCACGGCTACCAACTCGCACGCTGCGATGCCGACGGAAAAAACATTTACGTTCTCTCGCGTAATGGCGAAGCGGACTACCTACCCGTGATCCTCAACGATGGTCGCGTCATCTACACCCGGTGGGAATACACGGAAAAAGCGCTTTGGCGTGTTCAGAGTCTTTGGACAACGAATCCCGACGGTACGAACGTGCAAATCTTCTGGGGTAACCAGTCGGTCTGGCCAGATATGCAGATCGAAGCGCGTCCGATCCCGAACTCACGTCGCGTGATGTTCACTGGAGCAGGTCACCACCGCTGGTTCGACGGCCCGATTGGAATAATTGACCCGGACAAGGGACTCGACTTCCCTGATGGACTGACCAAGGTCACGCCACAGGTCGCTTGGGCCGAAGTTGGTAACGGTCCCGGCTGCGAAAATGAGACCGACAAGAATGAAGAACCTGCGAAAAAGTACCACGAAAACAATGGGTTCGTCGCCTACAAAACGCCGTACCCACTCTCCGAGGAAGATTTCCTCTGCTCAGCCAGGCACCATGGCCTGCGGCAAACGCGCGAAGCCTCCAAAGGCTCGCCCTTTTTCTCCCTCTACCTGATGGATGTTTACGGCAACCGCGAGTTGATCTACGAGGGCAAGTACAACGCCTACCACGCAATGCCCTTGTGCAAGCGTGAAAAACCGCCGGTCCTCCCCGACCGAGTGCAGTGGCCGAAGATCGGAAGTTCCGAGAAACCGGCAAACGGAATCCTCTACTCCAACGACGTCTTTGCTGGGGCTCCCGAAGTCCTGCGTGGCAAAGGGAAGTACATTCGCGTCGTCCAGATGGACCCCAAGAACTACTCCACGTGGCACAAAACGTTGCGACACTTCGGACCCTCCGTCAGTGCTGCTCAAGCCGATGGTGTTAAGCGGTTCCTCGGTACCGTCCCGATTGAGAAGGATGGTTCGATTGCGATGGAACTGCCGCCCGGCGAAGCGTTGATCTTCCAGATGCTCGACAAAAATAAGCAAGCGATCCACGTAATGCGTTCCTTCACCGGCGTAATGCCCGGCGAAGTTCGTGGCTGTTTCGGCTGTCACGAGAGCAAATTGACCACGCGTGGTAACCTAGCATTACCGAACCAGTCGATCGCGATGAAGAAGGGGGCCGTTAAGCCAACTCCTCCTGCCTGGGGTTACGAGACAAGCATCTCCTACGCACGGTTTGTCCAACCTGTCCTCGACAAATACTGCGTGAAATGTCACAACGATCCAGAGAACAAGGCGTATGCAAAACTGAATATGACCGTTCGCCCGTCGAAGGCCAGGTGGCGTAGCAATGCGAATACGCGACCAGGTGATGTCAGCCCGTTCACGGAGCCGTACTACTCGCTCGTCGATGGCGATCGTGTTTACAGTAAGAATCAGAAAATGAAGGAGGATGGCCGCCCTGAGCCGAATCCGGCTGGGATTTTTATGGTCGAAGGGATGCCGCAGAATGATCCCGTCAGCCTCGCGACGCTCCCGCCGTACTCCGCGTTCTCACCAACCAGTATGCTGGTTAAAAACGCAAGCAGTGGTAAGCATGGCAAAGGCGTTAAAGTTGCGCCTGAGGACCTCGCGAAACTCGTCGCGTGGGTGGATGCCAACGGGCCTTACCTCGGTGATGAAGAAATCCGAGAAATGTACGACCCGCAAACCTGGGCGGCAGTGAATGTCCCGGCCGTTCGACCTCGCGTTGCAACGGCACCGAAGATCAACCGGTTCAACATCCGACAAGATGGGGACTCCAACGCTGTTGCCAACAAACCGTTGAAAATTGCGAAAAATCTAGCACCACTCACGCCGCCTCGATCCGCTGCTCCGTCGAAGCCAACGAAGGATATGAAAAAAGCGATGGCCGAGAAGAACGTCAAGGTCGAGATTATCAAAGCGACCTACGGCGCGGGGGACAAGTGGATCGATGTAACCAAGGAACTGGCAAAACGGGCTAGGAAATCCCGTTACATTGAGGTGCCAAGGTTCAATTCCCTCGCAGGTGACCCGATCCAAGGGACACCCAAGAGGCTCAAAATTGAGTACAAGGTCAACGGTGTGGCGGGCAAGGTTGAATTATCCGAAAAACAGCCGATCCTCCTGCCCACACCAAAGAAAAAGTAATTATGTTTTAGAATTTAAAATTTTAGAACTCAAATTTTTAACCCCGTTAATTTTACACCAAGCGAAAGAGAGAGAGAAATGAAGAAGTGTTATTTGATGACATTCCTACTCGCATTGATGGCCACCTCGGTCGTCACTGCTGCCGAGCCACTCACTGAGGCTGGTAAGCAACAACTCGAAGCCGACTGGCTGATGCAGTGCGGTGGTAAGCCGACGCTGGAACGCACCGCCGAGGAAATCGGTTGGGCACGCGATCTTGCCGAGCGCATTGGAAAAATGAAGGGCGCACCCAAACTCGATGCACAACTCAAAAAGCTCGACGAACTTCAAAAGAAGGTCGAAGCAAAGCAAGGTGACGCCAAAGCTCTCTACTTTGCAGTTCGTGGCGTGAAACGAGAAATTATGTTCGCCAACCCACTCGTGAACTTCGACAAGGTCGTCCTCATCGACAACCCCTACCCAATGGGTCGTCCTGGTGACGCCACCAACGAATGGCAGCACGAAGCACGTCACCGTAACGGTTATATGGGAGTCTCTGGCGGAAAATTGCTCGTCACCGGTCTCAATCCTGGTGGGAAAACGAAGAACCTCTTCGAAGGTAGACCCGGTTCCTTCTGGCGACCCGACGTACACTTCTCCGGTGAGAAAATCGTTGTTTCCTTCGAGCCTGAGGGAGAAAAATCCTTCCACCTCTACGAAGTGGATAAAGACGGTAAAGAAGTTAAGCAACTCACTTTCGGTGATTACTCCGACCTCGACCCCGTTTACACACCCGATGGTCACATCACTTTCTGCACCGAACGTTCACACACCTACGTCCGTTGTATGCCAATGACGCACGCCTACGCTGTGGCACGTTGCGATGGCGACGGAAAAAATATCTACGTCGTTTCACGAAATGGTGAAGCCGAATATATGGCCTCCGTGCTCAACGACGGGCGAATCATCTACACCCGTTGGGAATACACCGACAAACCCCTCTGGCGAGTTCAGTCACTCTGGACAATGAACCCCGACGGCACCAACGCTCAGATTTTCTGGGGCAACCAGAGTCAATGGCCCGACGTGCTGACTGAGGCACGTGCCATTCCTGGTTCGCAACGCGTGATGTTCACCGGCCTCGGTCACCACCGTTGGTTTGACGGATGCATTGGAATCATTGATCCGAGTGAAGGTCTCGACCATCCCGATGGTCTCTACAAAGTAACCCCACAAGTGGCGTGGCCCGAAGTTGGTAACGGCAAGCCCGCCTGTAAGAATCTGACCGACAAATACCACAACAACAGTGGTTTTGTCGGCTACAAAACGCCGTACCCACTCTCCGAGGAAGACTTCCTCTGTTCCGCACGTAATCAGGGTATCGGCCACACGAACAGTAACTCGGCAGAGAGCCCGAAGTTCAATCTTTACCTGATGGACATCTACGGCAACCGCGAGTTGATTTACAAGGGTGAGCATAATGCGTACTACGCGATGCCACTGTGCAAGCGACCGACGCCGCCAGCTCTTCCCGACCGCGTCCAGTGGCCGAAGATTGGTTCTGCAGAGAAGCCCGCGAACGGCATCCTTTATAGTAACGACGTCTTCGCGAATGCACCGGAAATCTTGCGTGAAAAGGGGAAATACATCCGCGTCTTGCAGATGGACCCCAAGAACTACACCACGTGGCACAAAGTCGTTCAGCACGATGGACCCGCAATCAGCGTCTTCCAAGCGGACGGCGTTAAGCGAATCCTCGGCACGGTTCCCATCGAGAAGGATGGAAGTATTGCGATGGAAGTCCCACCCGGGGAATCCCTCTTCTTCCAGATGCTCGACGAAAACAAGCAGTGTATTCACGTGATGCGTTCTTTCACCGGCGTAATGCCCGGCGAGGTACGAGGCTGCTTCGGCTGTCACGAGAGTCAACTCAAGACGCGCGGTAACGCCGTTCTGCCGAACCAGTCGATCGCGATGAAGAAGGGTGCCAAGAAACCGGTTGAGCCATCCTGGGGTTACGACACCTCCATCAGCTACCTCCGTTTCGTGCAGCCTGTCCTTGACAAACATTGTGCCAAGTGTCACCAAGACCCGAAGCACAAAGCATTTGCGAAGCTCAATATGACGTTGCGTCCCTCGTCACACCGCTGGCGTGGTAATGCCAATACGCGACCCGGCGAAAGCAGTCCGTTTACGGAACCTTACCTCACACTCGTCTCCGGCGCCTGCCGCTGGGGGCAGGACAAGCCGAAGGACGATCGCGGTGTGCCGCAAAACCTCGCGGGCCTGCTGATTGTTGAAGGTTACAGCCGAACGAATCCCGTTTCACTGAAAACACTCGCACCTTACTCCGCATTCTCGCCAATTAGCCCGATGGTCCAGAACGCTACCAGTGGTAAACACGGCGGCGGCGTGAAGGTTACTGGCGAAGACCTTGAGCGACTCGTTGCTTGGGTGGACTCGAATGGGCCTTACCTCGGCGACGAGGAAATCCGTCAGATGTACGATCCGTACACGCAGACGGTTGAGAGGATCCCGTCGGTACGACCTCGCGTTGCAACGGCACCTGTCATCAATCGGTTCAACATCCGTCAAGATGGTGACTCCGAGAAGGTGGCTGGCGTACCGCTGAAACTCGCGGAGAACTTGCCGCTGATCAAGGGCGTTTCCTCACAGGAATCAAACCAGATCAAAGCTGCTAAGGCCGAGAAGAATGTCAAGCTCGAGATCACCAAGGCAACTTATGGTGCCGGGGATAAATGGGTTGACGTCACGAAGCAAGTTGCTGCCAAGGTGAAAGCTTGCCGTTACATTAACATTCCCAAGTTCAACGACTTGGCGGGTGATCCGTTTGAGAAAACGGTAAAGACAATGAAAATTGAGTACGTTCTCAATGGCAAGCCGGGTAAGATGGAAGTCCAAGAAGACTACCCCATCATTATTCCTAAGCCTGCGAAGAAGTAAAAGTTGAACTAGCCCTGAGCGTGGGAAATCTGCGCTCAGGGCTTTTTTTATGCAAAACCAAACCGGGGCACGACTATGAAAAAAATCATCTTTATCGCTTTCTTTTTTTCGCTCACCGTTGCAACGGTTAACGCCGAAGAGCGGGAGAAGCTCCTTCTCTCTGATCTGTTGGGGGTCGAGCAACTCGCAATCACGTCCGACAAAAACATCCTTGCGGTGACTTGTCGCTTAGACAGGTCGTTGTTGATCCTCGAAGCATTGTCACTCAAAGAGTTACGCAAGGTGAAGCTCCCCGCCCCGCCGAGCGGTGTGGCGATCACACCTGATGGGAAATCAGCCTGGGTGACTTGCGAAGCACCACGCAGTCCCGTCTGCGAAGTCGAACTTGCGACCGGAAAAATCAAGCGTCAACTCACCGCAGGGCATTGGGCGAACGCGCCCGTTGTCACGCCCGACGGGAAAACACTCTACGTCTGCAACCGGTTCAACAACGACGTTACGGTGTTTGACCTGACGACGGGCAAGGAACTGCGACGCATCCCCGTCAAGCGTGAGCCGGTTGCCGCAGCAATTACGCCCGACGGAAAGACGCTCATTGTCTGCAACCTGCAATCAACCGATGCGAGTGATCTGCTCGACGTCGCAGCAGATGTCTCGCTGATTGACACCGCGACCTCGGAGTTGACGAACATCCGGTTACTCAATGGATCCACCTCAATTCGTGGCGTTTGTCTCTCGCCAGATGGGAAATATGCCTACGCGACACACCTGCTAAACCGCTACCGAATTCCAACGGCGCAACTCGAACGCGGCTGGGTTTCCACGAACGCATTCGCAATTATTGACCTAGAAAAAAAGAAGCTTGACACCTCAGTACTACTCGACGACGTTGACTTAGGTGCAGCGAACCCGCGGGGGATCGCCTGCAGCGATGACGGAAAGAAACTCGTCGTCTCGCAAGCGGGAACACACGAGCTAAGCGTCATCGACCGCAACGTATTGCATAAAAAACTCGACCCCTTGCCTAATAAACCCGCTGATCAGACCAGCGCGCTCACCACCGACTACAAAGAAGGCGTCCCCAACAACCTCAGCTTCCTGACAGGAATGCGGGAGCGAATTCGCCTCGAGGGAAAAGGCCCGCGCAATCTGGTCATCCGCAACGACAAGGCGATTGTCACAGAACACTTCTCTGACACAATTGCAAAGGTAGCACTCACACCGCAGAAGCTTCGCGTCGAGACATCCTACCTGATCCAACAGATTAACTCCGACTACTCGAACCTCCCGTCTGCTCGTTTAGGCGAGATGTACTTCAACGATGCTGAACTCTGCTTCCAGAGGTGGGTCTCTTGTGCAACGTGTCACCCCGACGGACGCGCCCAGGCACTCAATTGGGACCTGCTCAACGACGGCATAGGCAACCCGAAAAACTCGCGGAGTATGCTCCACGTCGTCGAAACACCACCGTGTAACATCACCGGCGTGCGGGAAAACGCTCGTCTGACGATCGAAAAATCAATCCGACACCTCCAGTTCACTGGTCGCGACGACGCGATTGAGCCGATCCACGAATACTGCAGACAATTGAAGGCTGTTCCGAGTCCCTACCTCACGCCAGAAGGGAAATTGAGTAAACTCGCTCAGGATGGCAAGAAAGTTTTTGAGAAAGCGAAGTGTGGTCGTTGTCACATCCCGGAAAAATATTTCCAGGATGGAAAATTACATAATGTCAAAAGTCGTGGCGTCTTGGCTAAGAAAGGCGAATTCAATACGCCCACGCTCAATGAAGTCTGGCGATCGGCACCTTACGGCCACGATGGTCATTACACCACTATTAAAGAGTGGCTGGGTGATCCAATACAGAAGCAAAAACCGCAACACCTAGGATACGCACCCTCTGTAACTAAGCCGGACCCACGTGGACGTCACGGGCAGAAGGGCAAAAACGGCGAGGTCACCTTAACCAACAAGGAAATCGACGCACTTGTTGAATACGTTTTATCCTTGTAGCCGTCTTTTCAACGCCGAAAAAACGGGAAAGGTAATGGCAAGCTGGATAAGATGCTAATATTAATGAGAAAACGTCCGAAATTAACTAAAAAACCCCTATTATTTAACAATCTGGCTCGCCTAAGAGCTTGACACCCGTACTCCATTCTGCTAGAATTTCCGTATTGTCCAGTCCGATCAATTTGCCCCAAATTACTCGAATAGAGGAAGAAAATGAAGAAGTTTAATTTAGCACTCACACTTGTCGTTCTACTTAGCCTAATCTCAGTCGTTCAAGCCGCATCACCAGCTCCAACTTTCGACGGCGCTAAATGGATTTGGGACATCAAAGGAGGAGAAGCTGCGGGCACTTGGTATTTCCAAAAAGGGTTCAACTTCCCTGCCGGACAAAAACCCAAGAAAGCAATAGCACTCGTTACCTGCGACAACGAATGGATTCTCTACGTGAATGGTGAGAAGGCCGGACAAGATGACGGAGGTGCTAACTCCTGGCAGCGGCCACAAAGTGTGGATATTACGAAGCACCTGATCATTGAAAAAAATGCAATTGCCATTGAAGGCTTGAACACGATTCCAGGTCCCGCTGGGCTTCTCGTAAAGTTGTACGTCGAGTTTGAGGAGGGTAAAGAAACCTTCGAACTCACCACCGACGCGAGTTGGATCAGTACCTCCCAACCAGAAAAAAGTTGGAAGGAGAACGGCTTTGTTGGTGGTAAAAACTGGTCACCTGTTGCCGTTTTGGGTAACTATGGAGTAAAGCCTTGGGGCAAAATTACAAAAAGTAGCGGGCAGACAAAAGCACGACCCAAAAAGCCAGCGCCGCCGCAGAAAACGGTCACTATTAAGGTGGATGAAGCGGAACTCAAAAAGCCGATCTACCAAGATGGTGCCGTTTTTGTCGGTAATGATTGTGGAATTAATCCGAACAAACAACAGATTTATATCCAAAATGTACGCGGTACACGCGGCTATTTCGAGATGGACCCGATGACACCCGCAGCCCTCGGCCGCGAACTTTGGAGCGTCGTTCCACTCGGACCCAACGGCAAAAAGACACTGCTCTGTGACGCTGGCCAAGGCTCCATCGGTTCACCGAGTGTCTCCTACGACGGAAAAACGGTTTACTTCACGATGGCAAAACCGGGGGAAGCCTACTTCCATATTTACA
>Ga0180430_10005894_pt1 | contig 10081 bp, 5 predicted proteins | sample SS_ome_9_FD_132999 | JGI IMG/M metagenome (GOLD analysis project Ga0180430, IMG submission 132999) | Hypersaline lake sediment archaeal communities from the Salton Sea, California, USA - SS_1_S_2 metaG | ecosystem: Environmental > Aquatic > Non-marine Saline and Alkaline > Hypersaline > Sediment...
CCCGGCGAGGCCGGCGCGTCGCGCTACCTCTTGACCGCGTTCGGCAAGAGCGGCGCCGACCACCACTTCGAGGGCGGCGCGCAGGGCACCTGGTACGAGTTCGACGGCACGCTGGTGCATCGCGACGGTCGCACGATGGTCGAGGTCGCCGACGGCACCGTGCGCGCGGCGACCGCGCCCGAGGGGATGCGGCGCCCGGCGTCCGAGGCGGTCGACCTGGGCACGGTGACGCTGCGCGGCGAGATCGTCGACAGCAAGTGCTTCCTGGGCGTGATGAAGCCGGGCAGCGCGAAGAGCCACCGCGCCTGTGCGGTGCGCTGCATCAGCGGCGGCGTCCCGCCCGTGCTGCTCGTGCGCGACGCCGAGGGCTATGCGACCTACTACCTGCTCGTGGACGAGGCCGGTGGCGCCGTCAACGAGCGCGTTCTTCCGATCGTCGCGCTCCCCGTCGAGATCACCGGTGACCTCGAGCGCCAGGACGACCTGCTCGTGCTGCGCGCCGATCCCGACGACTATCGCGTGCTGCGCGCGGACTGACCGGGCCGCGCGCGCGGGGTCGACTCACTGGGCGTCGAGACGCTCGACGAGCCCGTCGTAGAGCGTGCGCGTGGTCAGCCGCGCCCACAGCCCGTCCCACTCGACCAGGGTGTCGGTCCCGGTGTCGTAGAGGCGGTAGGTGAAGGTCTCGCCGAGCACGTGCTCGATCTCGACCTCCAGCGCGGTCCCGCGATCGAGGTCGCCGAGCTCGCCCGCGTCCAACCACTCCGCGGCCACCGGCGCGACGACGCGGTCGACGAGGCGCGCGAACGCGCGATCCTCGAGCCCGGCCGCGCCGACCGGCGCCCAGCGCTGCGTCTTCGAGTCGCGGGTCCACCGCAGCTGCGCGTCGTCCGCGATCCGTCGCGCCGTCACGCCCCCCACCTCGAGCTCCTCGAGCCCCATGAGGCGCAGGTCGAGGAGCGCGCGCGGATCGGTGCCCGACAGCGCGAGCAGGTCGCGTTCGACGAAGCCCCACAGGTCCTCGCCCGCGCGCCGCACGGTGTGCACCTCGACGCCGCTCACCTCGATCGTCGGCCCGAGCTCGATGCGGTCCTCGCCCAGCGCGGTGGCGACCTCGATCGCGCCGATCGGCGTCAGGTCGTCGCCGACGCTCGGCGCGAGCACGTTCACGAACTCGAGGCGGTCGAGGTCGCCGATCCATTCGGCGACCAGGCCGTCGTCCGCGCGCCGCGCGCGCTCGCCGTCGAGCACGAACCAGCGCTCGCCCCGCCGCTCGAGCACGAGCTCGGCATCGACCGAGCGCGCGGCGACGCGCGTCATGTCGCGGCGCAGCACGCGCAGGACGGCGAACTGCATCAGGTTCTCGAACGGCTGCGTCAGCGCGCGCGCGCGGACGGCGTCGAGCCCGTAGTGCACCGAGTCGTCGCCGTCGACGCGCGCCACCCAGGTCCAGGTGCGCATGGGTGTCGTGTCGAGGTTCGGCGAGGGGGACGCCAGCTCGATGCGATGCACGCGCCCGTCGCGGCGCGTGAGTTCGAACTCGACGAGCGGCGCATCGAAGCCGTTGCCGACGGGATCGGCCGCCGTACCGTCGAAGAAGCGGTCGGCGCGCACCTGCGCCACGGCCGACACGAACAGCGGCATCGCGGCCGGATCCAGGCGCGTGCGCACGGGCTCGGTGGCGAGCCACTCGTCGTCGACGAGTTCGGCCGCGAGGTCCTGGAACAGCATCGCGCCGCCGGGGTTCGAGGTGTAGAGCTCGAGCGGCACCTCGGGCAAACGGTCGGCCGTCGTCCCGGTGACGAGGAGCCCGGACCGCGAGAAGCCCACCACGTCGCGCACCTCGAGGTCGGGGATCAGCCGTTGGCGCCGGAAGTCCTGACGGGGTCGCTGCAGCTCGTCCCACACGCCGCGGTTCGTGCGCAGCACGCGCCCGTCGGCCAGCACGTGCACCTGGGTCTCGTCCAGGTCGAGGTCGCCGAACTCGAGCACGTGGCGCTGCTCGGCGTCGGTGCCGCGACCTTCGAAGAGCTCGACCACGGCGCGCGGCGGCGCCAGACCGACCTCGTCGCGCGCGACCTCGACCGTCGGCGTGCCCGGCGAGGTGACGATGCGCGCGAGCAGCCGTCCGATCGTGTCGTCGTCGGCCGGCACGTCGAGCGGGTGCACGAGTCGCCAGTGCCCTTCGGGCCCGCGCCGGAACTCGAGCAGCCGCTGGCTCTCCACGTTCTCGATGCGCAGGAAATCGACGGCGGCGCGGTCGAGGTCCGCGAGCAGGCGCTCGACGCCGAGCGCCTGCGCGGGGTCGTCCTTCGGCGCCTTCTCGAGCGCGAGGTACGCGAGGAGGCCGACGATCGCGGCCAACAGGACGATCTTCTTGGCGTGCATGGTCAGGAGCGGCGGCGCGAGCGCGCGAGGAGGCCGGCGACGACGACGCACACGGCCGGGAATCCGAGCCAGCCCGTCCAGCGCACGGCCGTGGCGAGGCCCGTGCGGTTCGGCGGGATGCGCGCGTCGAACGCCACGCGCGGACGCAGGCGCACGCGGTTGTCGCGCTGTGCGAGCCACTCGAACGCGTTGAGGACGAGGTCGCGGTTCAGCTCGAACTCGTTCGAGATCGGGTCCGGCGTGCCGAGCGCGATCACGCGCGAGTGCTGGCCGTCCGCGCCGGTCCAGTGCGTCGCAGCCATCAGCGAATAGCGCTTGTAGGTCTCGCGATCGCTCTCGAACCGGAACAGCGTGTCGCGCGGCGAGCGCGGCGGCAGGTCGCGCCAGGCGCGGTCGCCCGTGTACACGAGGTCGACGAAGGTGCCCTGCCCGGGCACCTCGCCGCGCTGCACGGCGAGCGGCAGTGTGAACTGCCCCACCGCGCCCGAGCCGCGCACGAGCGACTCGGTGACCGGGTGGGTGCGGTTGAGGTTCGAGGTGAGGATCGGCTGCACCGCGCACTCCGGCAGACCGGTGACGTACTCGCGCAGCGTCGGATTGAAGACCCGGCGACAGATGACGCCGTTCTCGATGCGCATCCCGAAGCGCGCGAGCAGGTCCGGCAGGCCGCCGTTGGGCACGAACTGCTCACGACCGGTGCACGCGAACAGCGCGCCGCCGTCGAACACGAACGCCTCGATCGCCTCGGCGACCGCGGGCAGGAACGGCCGCTGCGCGCCAGGGATCACGAGGACGTCGACCTCGTCGGGGACCCGCGGCTCGGTCGAGGCGTCCCAGGGGCGCACCTCGAAGCCCTCGTTGGCGAGCGCGGCGGCGAGGTCGCCGAAGCCGCCCTGGTCACCGGGGTCGGGGAGCAGCTCGCCCGATCCCTGCGAGAACGCCACGACCGGCGGACGCTCGCCGGACACGCGACCGAGCGCCTCGGCCAGGGCCTGCTCGCCCTGCCACCGCTCGATGCGCGCCGGGATGCCCTGGTTCGGATCGCCCAGTTGGATGAAGCAGATGTCGGGGACGAAGCGCGCGACGGTGCGCCGCTCGCCGACCTTGACGACCATCGCCGCGAGCCAGGTCCCCACGGGCGTGCCGAACGACAGGTCCTCGGCGCTGACGCGGATCTCCTCCATCCGCGCGCGCGTGCGCGTCAGGTCGTTGGCGTTGTGGAAGCGCACGGTCAGCGCGCCCGGCACCTGTTCCTGCGCCAGTTCGAGCAGCGCGCGCATGCGGCTCGTCGCCGCGCGCAGCGCCTCGTCGCCGATCACCGCCGGTCGGTAGAACAGGTCGACCTCCGCGCGCTCCGGCAGGCCCTCGAGCACCGCCGCGGTCGCCGGGTCGAGGCTGCTGGCGTCGTCGTAGGTCACGTCGACGCGCGCGCGCATCCCCGGGCTCTGCGCCACCTCGACCACGAGCAGCACGCCCGCGAGCACGAGCGCGAGCATCGCCGCGACCTGCCCGAACAGGGCGAGGCGCGTCCAGCGCGTCACCGCGCCGCCGCGCGCGGCGTCCTTCGGCGTGCCGTCCATCAGCGCCACCTCCGCGACTCGAGCAGCCCCACCGCGAGGAACGCGAAGGCCGCGGTCCAGGCGAGGAAGAACACCACGTGCGCGCTGTCGAGCACGCCGGCGACGAACGAGACCTGGAAGCGGGCGACCACGTCGAACTTGTCGACGACCCACTCGATCCACGCGCGCGGGACCACGTCCTCGGGGACGGCGTCGGCGAGCTGTAGCGTGACGATGCCGCTGACCATGAGCGCGAAGTTGCCGAGGAAGGCGACGAACGCGGCCAGCACCGGCGTGCTGAACAGCGCGCTCGAGGCGAGCCCGATGGCGCAGAACAACGCGCTCACGAGCACCATCCCCAGGTAGGCCACGAACAGGTGCGGCCAGTCGGGCGACACGCCGCCCAGCGCGGCGACCACGAGCGGGAGGAAGCCCGACGCCCACAAGAGCGCCATGAAGATCGTCGCCGCGCCGAGCTTGCCGATCACGACGGCCGCCTCGGGCACCGGCGAGGTCAGGAGGAACTCGAGCACGCCGCTCTTCGCCTCCTCACTGATCATGCGCATGGTCACGAGCGGTGTGAGCACGATCGCGAGCACCCAGAACAGCTGCGTCCCGCCGAACAGCTCGAGCCCCGCCGCGTGCACGTCGCCGCCGCGGCCGGGCAGGTAGAAGCTCGAGAACATGAGGCCCTGCAGCAGTCCGGCGAGCAGCAACAGCGCCCAGGCGAGCGGCTGCAGGAAGAGACCCGCGAGCTCGCGCCGCAGGATGGTCCAGGAGGCTCCGATCACGCGCCCTTCTCCTCGTCTGCCCGGTCGCCGGTCCGGTCGTCGGTCCCGTCGTCGGACGCGGGCGCGTCGCTCTGGGTCCGCGGTCGCTCGAACGGGTTCAGCGTCGGACCGCCCGGCGGCCGTTCGGCCCGAGACCCTGCGCTCGGCGCGCCGTCCGTCGCGGCACCGCCCGCGGACGAGGACGCATCGGGCCGGCGCTCGAACGGGTTCAGCATCGGCGCGGCGCTCGGAGCGCTCGTGGGCGCGCCGCCGCTCACGCTCAGCTCGAGGCCCGTGCTGATCGGGCTCGTCGGCTCCGGTGCGGCGGTCGGCGCAACCGTTCGCGGCACCGATGTCGCGCTCGCCTCGCCGAGCACGAGCGACGCGAACAGACGCTCGAGCGACGGGCGCTCCCAGGAGAGCTCGCGCAGCGCCCACTGCTTGGCCATCGCGAGCGCGCCCACGTCCTCGCGCAGGTCCCCCTCGCCGCGCACGCGGAACTCGGTGTGGATGCCGACGCGCTCGCCGACCTCGACCGTCTCGACGCCGGGCAGCGAGCTCAGCAGCCGCGCGGCCTCGGCCGCGTCGAGCACCGCGGCTTCGACGCGCACGAGCGCTCCGCCGCCGCCGAGTTCCTCGACCAGCTCCTCGCGGCTGCCGTCCGCGAGGCAGCGACCGCGATCGATGATGAGCACGCGCGGACAGATCGCCTCGACCTCGGCGAGGATGTGCGAGGAGAGCAGGACGGTGTGTTCGCTCGCCAGGTCGAGCACGAGCTTGCGCACCTCGATGCGCTGGATCGGATCGAGGCCGCTCGTCGGCTCGTCGAGGATGAGCACGTCCGGCTCCGGCAGGAGCGACACGGCGAGGCCCGCGCGCTGGCGCAGACCGCGGCTGAGCGAACCGACGAGCGAACGACGCCGATCGGTCAGCCCGACGCGCTCGAGTGCGCGACCGATGCGCGCGGTGCGCTCGCCGCGCGGGATGCGGTGTAGGCGCGCCTGGAAGCGCAGCATCTCCTCGACGCGGTGCTCGGCGTAGAGCGGCACGTTCTCGGGCAGGTAGCCGATGCGCCGCCGCACCTCCAGCGACTGGCGCAGCACGTCGAAGCCGCCGATCGTGATGCGCCCGCGCGTGGCCGGCAGGAATCCGGCGAGCATGCGCATCGTCGTCGACTTGCCCGCGCCGTTCGGCCCGAGGAAGCCGACGACCTCGCCGGCCTCGAGGCGGAACGACAGGTCGTCGACCGCGACGTGCGGGCCGAAGCGGCGGGTCAGGTTCTCGACTTCGATCACGGGCGGAGCGGGAGCACGCTGGGGGCGGCGCGACGCCGACGCGGCGGGCGTTCGACGCGTTCGGCTGGGTCCGAAGGTAGCCCGAGCGAGGGCCGCGGTCACGGCCCGCTCGCGCCCGGGACGGGGCCGGTTCTCGTGGCGGTACGGGTCCGCGCGCGGCGACGCCGAGCACGCGCAGCACGGGTCGCGCTGCACGGGTCGCGCTGCACGGGTCAGCGGTGCGCGGGTCGCGCGTCACCGTGTACGGGTCGCGCTGCGCGGGTCGCGGTTCCCCGGTCGAGCTGCTCCGGCCGAAGAGGCCTGCGAACGCGCGAGCGGGCGGCGCGATCGCTCGCGCCGCCCGCTCGTCCGTCGGACGCGCTCGCTCGAGCGCGTCCGCGACCCTCGCTGGGGTCAGTTCTTGACCTCGAAGTCGGCGTCGACCGGCTCGTCGGCATCGGCCTTTTCGGACGCGTCGCCCTCGGCGCCGCCCGCCTGCTGGGCCTGTTGCTGCTCGGCGTAGACCACCTCGCCCAGCTTCTGCGCCTTCGTCTGGAAGTCGGCGAGCGCCTTCTCGATCGCGGCCTTGTCACTGCCCTCGGCGGCCTTCTTCAGCGCCTCCTTGGACGCCTCGATCGCGGCCTTGTCGGCGGCCTCGAGCTTGTCGCCGTGCTCCTCGAGCTGCTTGTCGGTCATGTGCACGATCTGCTCGGCCTGGTTCTTCAGGTCGACCACCTCGCGGCGCTCCTTGTCGGCGCTGGCGTTGGCCTCGGCGTCGGCACGCATCCGCTCGACCTCTTCCTCGGACAGGCCCGAGGAGGACTCGATCTTGATGCTCTGCTCCTTGCCGGTGCCCTTGTCGACCGCCTTGACCGACAGGATGCCGTTCGCGTCGATGTCGAAGGTCACCTCGATCTGCGGCACGCCGCGCGGCGCGGACGCGATGCCGTCGAGGGCGAACTTGCCGAGCGTGCGGTTGTCGTTCGCGAACTCGCGCTCGCCCTGCAGCACGTGGATGTCCACCTGCGGCTGGTTGTCCGCGGCCGTCGAGAAGATCTGGCTCTTCGAGGTCGGGATGGTCGTGTTGCGCTCGATGAGCTTCGTGCACACGCCGCCGAGCGTCTCGATGCCGAGCGACAGGGGCGTCACGTCGAGCAGGAGCACGTCCGAGACCTCGCCGGCGAGGATGCCGCCCTGGATGGCGGCGCCGAGCGCGACGACCTCGTCGGGGTTGACGCTCTTGTTCGGCTCCTTGCCGAAGATCTCCTTCACGACCGCCTGGATCGCGGGGATGCGCGTCGAACCGCCGACCAGGATGACCTCGTCCACGTCACCGGGCTTCAGACCGGCGTCGGCGAGCGCCTTGACGCAGGGCTCCTTGGTGCGCTGGACGAGGTTCGACACGAGCGCCTCGAACTTCGCTCGGCTGATGGTCTTCGTGAGGTGCTTCGGCCCCGACGCGTCCATCGTGATGAACGGCAGGTTGATGTCGGTCGAAGCGGTCGACGACAGCTCGCACTTGGCCTTCTCGCAGGCCTCCTTGAGGCGCTGCAGGGCCATGGCGTCGCTGCGGATGTCGATGCCCGACTCCTTCTTGAACTCGTCGGCGACGAAGTTGATGAGCTCCTCGTCGAAGTCGTCACCACCCAGGTGCGTGTCGCCGTTCGTGGCGAGCACCTCGAAGACGCCCTCCTCACCGATGTCGAGGATCGACACGTCGAACGTTCCGCCGCCCAGGTCGTAGATCGCCACCTTGCCGGACTTCTTCTCGTCCATGCCGTAGGCGAGCGTCGCGGCGGTGGGCTCGTTGATGATGCGCTCGACCTCGAGGCCGGCGATCGTGCCCGCGTCCTTGGTCGCCTGGCGCTGGCTGTCGTTGAAGTACGCCGGCACCGTGATGACCGCGCGCTCGACCTTCTCGCCGAGGTAGCTCTCCGCCGCCTCCTTGAGCGCGCCCAGGATCATGGCGCTGATCTCCGGCGGGCTGAGCGACTTGTCGTCGACCTTCACCTTGACGAGCTCGTCGGCTCCGCCGGTCAGCTCGTAGGGCACGAGCTTCTCCTCGTCCCCGACCTCCGCGTGGCGGCGGCCCATGAAGCGCTTGATCGAGAAGATCGTGCGCGTGGGGTTGGTGACGGCCTGGCGCTTGGCCGGGGCACCGACGAGGCGGCCGCCGTCGCTGGCGAACGCCACGACCGAGGGGGTGGTGCGGTTGCCTTCGAGGTTCGTGATGACCTGCGGCTCGCCGCCTTCCATGACGGCGACGACCGAGTTGGTGGTGCCGAGGTCGATGCCGATGATCTTGCCTTTCTTGCTCATGTGGATCGCGTGGTCGTGGGCGGCGGCCCGATCGACCGCCGTGGACGCTCCCGCTTCTCAAAGTCCGTGCCGAAGCCGTTCCGGGGCCCGGGAGCGCGGGTCGCGGGGTGGGTCGCTGCCGATCTGGCAGGAGCCCGGGGGAGCGTCCGGAGGCGCTGCCATCGCGGCAGGGGCTGGGGTCTGTGGCCGGGGCGTGGCCACTTGGTGGCTTCCGGAGGGGCACAGAGGCGCGCCCTTCGGGCGCTTCCACAGAGAGCCGGCGCTGCGCGCCGGAGAAACCACAGAGCGCCGAGCGCTTCGCGCTCGGCGAAGAAGCTCGCCCTTCGGGCTCGCCGGAGAAGGCTCGGGGCGGGCGCGGAGCGCCCGCCGGAACCGGACCCCGGACCATGAGATCGAAGTCTCGTGACGGGCGCGCAGCGCCCGTCGGAACCCGACCGCGGACGATGTGCACCGGACCGATGCGGCGGCCATCGGCCAACGCCATCGGGGCAGTGGCCTCACGACACGCCGCCCGTCCGGTTCCCGCGCGCGCGGAGCGCGCGCGTCTACGTGGAGCGCGAAGCGCTCCACCTCTGTGGTCCTCTCCGGCGCGCAGCGCCGGCTCTGTGTAGCGCCCGAAGGGCGCGCCTCTGTGCCCCTCCGGCAGCCACCAAGTGGCCGCGACCTCGCCTACAACCCGTACTCGCGGATCTTCCGGTACAGCGTCCGCTCCCCGATCCCCAGCACGGCCGCGGCCTTCTGCCTGTTGCCACCCGCGAACTCGAGATTGGCCGCGATCAGGTCCCGCTCCACCTCCTTCAGCGAACGCCCCGCCAGGCCCTCGCTCCCACCGCCGGTCGGCGTGCGCGGCGCGGAGCGGATCGACTCGGGCACGTCGGCCTCGTCGATCACGTGACCGCTCGACAGGAGCACCATCGTCTCGACCGCGTTGCGCAGCTCGCGCACGTTGCCCGGCCAGCCGTAGCCCACGAGCACCGCGCGCGCCTGCGGCGTCATGCCGCGCACGTCGCGTCCGTGGCGTTCGGAGAGCTCGGTGAGGAAGTGGTCCACGAGCAGCGGGATGTCCGCGGTGCGTTCGCGCAGCGGCGGCAGGTCGATCGTCACGACCTTCAGCCGGTAGTAGAGGTCCTCGCGGAACCGGCCGTCGGCCACGCGCTCCTCGAGGTCCTGGTTCGTCGCGGCGACCAGTCGGATGTCGACCTTGCGCACGGTGTTGCCACCGACCGGCTGCACCTCGCGCAGCTCGAGCGCGCGCAGCAGCTTGGCCTGCGTCTCGAGCGGCATGTCCCCCACCTCATCGAGGAAGAGCGTGCCGCCGTCCGCGTACACCATCCGCCCCTCGCTCGCCGAGACGGCGCCCGTGAAGGCGCCCTTCACGTGGCCGAACAGCTCGCTCTCGATGAGGCCCTCGGAGAGCGCCGCGCAGTTCATCGCGACGAAGCGCTGGTCCTTGCGCGGGCTGTTCGTGTGGATCGCGCGCGCGACCAGTTCCTTGCCCGTTCCGCTCTCGCCGAGCACGAGCACCGTCGCCGTCGTCGGCGCCACCTGCTTGAGCACGTCGAAGACGCGCTGCATCGGCGGCGAGCTGCCGACGATGCCCTCGAGGCCGAAGCGCTCGTCGAGCTGCGCGCGCAGCTCGCGGTTGTCCCGTCGCAGCCGCCCGGTCTCGAGCGCGCGCTCGAGGCGCGTGCGCAGCTCGGTCAGGCGCACGGGCTTCTCGATGTAGTCGGACGCGCCGCGCCGCATGGCGTCGACCGCGGTCTCCACCGAG
>Ga0180430_10005898_pt1 | contig 10077 bp, 7 predicted proteins | sample SS_ome_9_FD_132999 | JGI IMG/M metagenome (GOLD analysis project Ga0180430, IMG submission 132999) | Hypersaline lake sediment archaeal communities from the Salton Sea, California, USA - SS_1_S_2 metaG | ecosystem: Environmental > Aquatic > Non-marine Saline and Alkaline > Hypersaline > Sediment...
AAGGGCTGGAGCGTCGTTGACCCCGTCGCCGGTCATCCCGATGATGCGGTCATTGGCCTGAAACCGCTGGATCAACTTGAACTTGTGCTCCGGCGTCACCTCGGCGAATCCGTTTGCCTGAAGCACTTCCTCGCTGATCTTCCATTCCTCCCGGCTGCTGGTTTCTCCTTCCTCTTCCTCTCGAAACACCTGGGAAGCACTACGGATATCCTGTCCCAGACCCAGCATGCCGGCCACCTGCCTACCGATGGCAGTATGATCGCCGGTTACCATCCGGACATCGATACCGTGTTCTCGAGATTCCCTTATTACATCTGCAGAATCCTCACGGGGCGGATCCAGCAGCGGCAGTAGGCCCAGATATTGCCAGTCCCCTTCTCCATTCCGGCGGGCCACCCCCAGAGATCGGTACCCCTGCCGGCCCAGTTCATCTACTTTGTCGGAAACCTTTGATTTCAATTCATCGTCGGCTTTCACCAGTTCAAGGATCGCCTGAGGTGCGCCCTTGGCTGCTGTAAATCTAATACCGTTAGACTGAACATCGGCATCGGCAAATTTTCTCGTTGGGTCAAATTGACGCAGTTCCTCCACTTTGTAGTCATCCAGTTCCGATGGGTCTTTCAACCCACCTAATACGGCGTGGTCGATGGGATCATCGGCTCTCTGACGGGCAGTCAGTGCCGCAGTTAATATCAATTCGTGGGTATCTTCACCCTCGATGAGAGCCGGCTGCTGCATCTCCAACTGGTTCTTAGTCAACGTGCCGGTTTTATCAGCGCACAGCACTTCGAGCCCGGCCATCTCCTCCATGGCTGCCAGTCTCGATACGATAGCTTTCCATTCTGCCAGTCTACCGGCACCAATGGACATGGTCACCGAAAGCACGGCCGGCAGGGCAACGGGAATCCCGGAGATGGTGAGCCCCAGTGCGAAGAGCATCACGTCTACCCAGGGATCGCCACGTAGAATCGTCACTATCACTATGGTTGCCACCAAAACGCCTGCTGATACCATCAGAAAGTAGCCGATCCGCAAAACAGCCTTCTGGAAATGAGAGTGCTCCTGGGCGGTTTCGACGAGTTCCACCGTTCGGGCGAACCGGGTTTTGCGCCCGGTAGCAGTGACCACGGCTTTCGCTTCCCCCTGCTTGACAGTGGTGCTGGAATAGCTCATATCACCACCCTCCTTGGCAACGGGTAGGGATTCGCCGGTGAGCGCCGATTCGTCGATACTCAAGTTTTGATCGGTTAACAATTTGATATCGGAAGGCACGATATCCCCGATCTCCAGCTTGATGATATCACCCGGGACCAATTGTGGAGCCTCAATGGTCTGTTGCTGGCCCTCACGGATTACTTGAGCTTCAGGCGCCAGTTTCTGCTTCAGCGCCTCGATGGCGTTGCTGGCTTTATGCTCGTGCCAGAAGCTCACACCGCCGTTGATCAGCAGGAGAACGACGATCACCCCCAGCTCCTCCCAGTGCCGAACGGCAGCGGCCAGTATGGCCGCAATCTCGATCATCCAGGGAATTGGCCCCCAGAAATGGGAAAGGAAACTGATAATCGGATGTTTCGCTTCCTTCTCGATGGTGTTCTCACCATACTGCTGCAGGCGCTGGTCGGCCTCCTGCTGAGACAGTCCCTGTTCGGGATCGGTGGAAAGCGCCTCCGGCGCCTCGTCGACGCTCAGTTGCTCATATTTCGATTGCTTTTTCTTCCTGCGAGCCATGGGTCATGCTCCTGTATCTGTTCCGCTTAGTTACTCTGGCATTTGGGGCAGTAATACGCCGTCCTTCCGGATGCTTTGATTGTTTTGATATCAGCCCCGCACTTCGGGCATTGACCATCTTTTTCCCGGTTCGGCAGCAGGTAATCCTCCGGCATCTGTGCGGGATCGGCTTCGGCATCTATTGCTGTTTCGAGTACCTGCTGCATTACCTTGTAGAGCTGTTCCTTCCGGGTATTATCCAAGTTCCCGGGTTTGTGCTTAGGGTGGATTTTTGCCTGGAATAGTATCTCATCCGAATAGATATTTCCAATTCCGGCGATCCGCTCCTACGGCGAAAATATACCTTTGAGCATCCCCTCGCTTCGAAGGTCAACCTTGCTTACCGGCCGGTCTAGAGAAGTTCGGTCAAAATAGCGCCGCAAGACTTCTACATCCGGTAATTCGGGCATGTTCCCTCCTTCTCCCGCGTGACCTAATTCTTGATCATCTCCAGCAGCCGCGTCGCATCCTGCGCTGCATATCCGGCCTCGTCGTTATCGAAATAGCAATAGACCTCCCGCCCATCTGATGCCCAATTACGTATTTTGTCAGCCCAACCGGAAAGCGCCTCATCGTCATACGAACCCTCATAGGCACCACCCGGGCCGTGCAGCCGTACATACACCGGATCGCCGGTAACCCTCTGAGGCGATTCCTGACCCGCCAAATGATAAATACAGAAGCCGGCATTATACCGAGCGAGCACTTCTTCGATCTCGTTACTGAACCAGCTTTCGTCCCGGAACTCAAAAACGTAGCTATAACCGCCGGGTAATGCCTTAAGGAATTCCTCCAGTCGCTCGGTATTGGCCTTCCATTTGGGTGGCAGTTGAAACAGGATCGGACCCAGCCGGTCGCCGAGAAAATTGATCCGGTTCAGGAAATTGCCCACACTCTGATCCGGATCTTTTAGCTTTTTCATATGGGTAATATACCGGCTGGCCTTCACTGCGAAGGTAAATCCCTTCGGAACCGTATCCCGCCACTGAACCAGCGTCTTTTCAGCGGGAAGCTGATAAAAGGTGTTGTTGATCTCCGCTGTATCGAGTTGTTGAGCGTAATACGAAAGAAAGTGCCGGGCGGGCATATCCTGCGGATAGAACGGACCTTTCCAGTGTGTGTAGTGCCAGCCCGACGTGCCGATGTGAACGTTATCAGGACTCACCGTCAGCCTCCTTTCGGTTAAACTTCAGGCAGCACCTTTACCGGTAGTCTTTGATCTCAACCAGCTGGGCACTCCAGGGACAGTACTGCCCCACGGTATCCAGCCAGTAGTCGAGGTCCGATTCCACGAACTCCGGGGTGCCGTCGCAGACTTCGATGGTGAAATCGGCCATGGTAATTCCTTCCGGATCCAGATGCCAGGACCAGGGTGCGTTGTGTAAACCGGTTCCGGGCCCCTCAAGCAGCGGTCCGTTCGGGATGCTCGATGAGCTTTCACCTCGCTGCAAGGCAAACAGGGAATCGATGGTATTCGGATTGGTGACGAATACCCGGAAGGAAGAGCCCTGCACTTCGAATGTGGCCAGGATGCCGCCTTCCATTTCGGCGGCCAGATCCGGCGAAACGCTTTCGATCTCGTTCGTTTGTGCGTCAACTGTCACGGTCAGCTCAAGCGGTTCAAATCCGTATTTCGAATGATAGCGCGCGATCCACTGTTTCGGTATTTCGTCCGTAAGCTGCCAGGCCGGTTCCTGCCCCAACTGAAAGGCCTCTTGATAGGTATCTTCATCAACCGTTTGCCATTCCCCCGACATATTCACTTGGTAACCTTCTTTTTCTGCCCGGGCCACTGCCGTGCCGGTGTGTGCCCGTTCCCAGAGACGCACGGAAGTTAGTTCTTCGACCTTCGCTGCCACCGTATCCTGATTTACCACATCCACGCCGTCCGTCATCTCCAGACGCTGGGTGACTAGAATCGGCTCGGCGGCCGGCAGGTTTGTTTGATCTCCGGGATAGAAACGAGCCTCGATTTGGTAGGTTCCGTTTATGGCAGCTTTAGAGCTTTCCCACTTGACTGTTCTCTTGATCCTATCGGTGCCGCCTAGTTCTTCAGTTATCACCGTCGGTGCAGAGGTGTGCAAGCCCACTCCAGGCAGTGGTTCGATCGGTTCACCGTAAGGCGGAATCACCCGTATGTATATCGGCGGATCGCCGACATTCCATGCTGTATATTCGATTTCATCTTTGGTGACATTCTCCACCGTGGCCCGTATTCCCAGCGTATCTCCGGCCTCAATATCATCTCCGGTTGTCCACAACTCCATCACCAGTTTCCCGCCCCAGGTCTGGTGGTCCGCCAGGTGATAATCGCTGGTACATCCCGGCAAAACGATAGCTAACAGTGTCAGAATAAAACTAGTGGTAATTACAATTCGCATTTTCATTGCAGAATCTCCTTTCTTTCTAAATTTTGCTCAAGCTAAAAGGGCTTGTTTCTAAGCCCATGTAATACCAGCCGCAAGCCGAGTATGGCCGAAACTACATAGCCGATGACCCCGATCACCGGCATCTCTCCGATAAGGGGTGGGATACCGGAAAGAACCACCACCGAGGACCCCAGAATCAAGGCGGCCAATACGATCGCCATGCTGAGTCTATTGGAAGCGTATTGAAGCATTTGCACCGCGGGGTCCACCCCCGTATGTTCTAATCCAACCTTGAACTGTCCGCTGGTAAGCTGATGCACCAGGGTCCTGAAGGTGTACGGCAGATTGGCAAGCAGTTCTGCCGAGTCCTTCGCTGTCAGCAGTATTTCCCTCAACTGTTGACCGGGCAAAAAGCGCAACAACAAAACGCGTAATGTGTACGGTTTCACAAACTCCACAGTATCGAATCTGGGGTCCAGTTGGCGGGATGTGTTCTCTGCGGTGGCGACTGCCTTGATCAGCCATACCATGTTGGTAGGCAGTCGCAATCGGTGATCCACCAGCAACTGGCGCACCCTGGGTAACAGGCTCCCGAACGCCAGTTCTTCGGATGGAAGGAACATGTATTCTCTGGCGATCCGGGCGATATCGGTTTCCAGCCGTTGGGTATCGACCGATCCCGGCGCATTGGCGAGTATAAGCAGCTTTCGAACTGCTCGCTTTTCGTCCCCGGCAACGATGTGGTAAATGAATTCGGCAAGGCTCTCCCGCTGATTTGAAGAAAGGTTTCCCATCATCCCGTAATCGAGATAGCAGATCACCTCTCCGGGCAGGACCATTATGTTCCCCGGATGAGGATCGGCATGGAAGAAACCATATTCCAGCGCCGACCTTAATGACATATCAGTGGAGCGAATGGCAATCAGGGACAAGTCGTATCCGGCTGCTTCCAAATGATCTATTTGAGAAACCGGTATACCGTTAATGAACTCCATTGTGAGCATCCGTTTGGTGCAGTATTCCCAATAGACCACGGGCACGTGAATCTGGCGTTCCGTGCGAAAGAGCGCAGCGAACTGCTGCATATTAGCGGCCTCTGTCTTAAAATTGAGCTCCTTATCTAGATCGTCGGAAATCTCTTGAACGAGTCCCACCGGGTTAATGATGCGCCGTTTCTCCAACTGAGATTCTCCCATGTGAGCCAATCGTTCGATAATCCCCATATCCGCCTCTATAGTCTTTCGTATGTCCGGACGTTGAATTTTTACGGCCACATCTCTGCCGTCTTTCAACCTGGCCCTGTGAACCTGGGAAAGAGACGCACTCGCCACCGGTTCTTCTTCAAAATTCTCAAATATGTCTTCGATGGTTGTTCTTAATTCTTCTTCAACAACTTCTTTTGCCACCGGGAATGACATCGGGGTTACCTCTGCCTGAAGCTTCTCGAACTCCTTGATGAATTCTTGCGGGATAACATCGGGACGGGTGCTGAGGACTTGCCCCATCTTGATAAAAGTCGGCCCCAGTTCCTCCAAGGCTGCACGCATACGTTGCGGTGTATTTCGATGGTTTCCGGCGCCGGTTCCGCTACCTGAAACTGGCCAGAATCGGGCACGCTCCTTAATAGACAGGTGATCGCCGAACTCGCCAAAGCCGTGTTTTGCCAGTACCGCCAGCACCCGCCTCAACCGGTTTAATTGCTTATACGTTTTTCGCGGATTTGAAACTGCCAAAGTCCACTTTCTCCTTGGGTCGGCATCTCATGCCGCCCGTTTCTGCCACTGGCATACAAAATACACAGTGAGCTTTTATCATGATAACTTTCAGTCCGGTATTCTGACATCGCCCATTTGCATAAAAGGAGCGTCTATTAGAGTTACTTACCATTCAGTTATTGGGTGCTTTCTACGCCAATAAGAAGTAAGGAAATTTCAAGGATTATATTTGAGTTACTTCTTCCGTTAATTAAAAATCATTCTGATGGGGGATGCCCCAGGAGCGATGAACCAGTAGAATCGGGTGTGATTGGATGAAGAACAACGCGGTGAAAAATTGATGTTCGAAATGATTAACGCAACGGAACTGGCAAAACAGGTTATCGCCGAAGCGCTTCATAAGGCCGATGTCGATCAACAAAAAGGGTTGCGTCTCATTCGGGGTAAAGGCCTCTTCCTTGAACTGGATGAAGCGGGTGAGGCGGACCGGGTGATTCGTCACAACCGCAAGGTGGTGTTCATTATCGGCAGGGAGGTTGAGCAGGAACTGGGGCCGGGTCTTATTGATGTTCAGGAAACCGATTGGGGCAACGACCTGGTTCTGCGACGCAAAGCTGATCAACGGTCATCAGTGGCTGTAAGCACCCAGTGGATTACCGGACAGAACTGATACGCTGACCGTTTACCGATCGAATTGGCGGAATCCGGAATGACACGGGGAGCGGGGTTGGATTTCGGATCGGCGTCCCCAATGACACGGGAATAATACGTAGGGCGAGGCTTCAGCCTCGCCCAAAGCGACCTGGAAAGGTCCCGCTACGAAGGGATAAACCAAGGTGTCGTTACCGTGCAAATGGGAATCTCTCATGAAAGCGGAGCGGCCTTCTGCTCGGGAAAACAACCATGGATTTCAAATACAACCCTGAAAGCGATTTCAAGGATATCAGCCGGATGAGCGAAGACGAGGCGAAGGAGGAGATCCAGGCTCTTCGTGAGGGTGTGGAGTATCATAATTACCTTTACTATATAAAGAACCAGCCAGAAATCTCGGACGCGCTTTACGATAAGCTTCTCAAACGTCTGCAGGATCTGGAGGAAGCTTTCCCTCAGTTTCAATCGGATGTATCCCCCACGCGCCGGGTTGGTGCTCCCCCGGTCAGCCAGCTCAACAAGGTGCGCCACACCGCCCCGATGCTCAGCCTGAACGCCGAACTGGAAGCTGAGAAAATAAAGGAGTTCGACGAATTCATTCATCGAAACGCTCGCGATGACGAGATCGCTTATGTGCTGGAGCCGAAATTCGATGGCGCTTCCATCGAGATTGTGTACCAGGACAGTATTTTGAAATATGGAGCCACGCGCGGCGACGGGGAAACCGGCGAGGACATCACCCACAATATCCGGACCGTACACAGCATCCCGCTTCATCTGCCTGAAAAAAAGACCTATCCCGACTATCTGGCGCTCCGGGCCGAAATCTTCATGCCCAAGGATGGATTCGACCAGCTTAACAAGGAACGGATTGAGCGGGGAGAAGAACCGTTTGCCAATCCGCGCAATGCCGCCGCCGGCATGATCCGCCAGTACGATTCGCGCAACGTCGCCGGCCGTCCCCTGGATGTCCGCTTCTACGATTACCTTTCCAGTTCTGAGGAAATCCCCGATTCTCACTGGGAAGCCCTGCAACAGTTTGAATCGTGGGGGCTGAAAACCGATTCTCATAACAAACAGGCGAGTAATTTCAGGGAGATCCAGCAGGTTTACGAAAAACTGTCCGAGGAGCGGGAGGACCTGGCGTATGAGATCGACGGCCTGGTCATCAAGCTGGATAACGGCCGTCAGCGCGAGGCGCTGGGCGCCCGTGAGCGCAGTCCCAGATGGGCGATCGCCTGGAAGTTCCCTCCAAAAGAGGAGATCAGCCGTATCCGCGACATCGTGGTTCAGGTGGGCAGGACCGGCATGCTTACGCCGGTGGCGCTCCTGGACCCGGTCGATGTGGGTGGCGTGACGGTCAGCCGGGCCACACTTCACAACGAGGATGAGGTCCATCGGAAAGACGTTCGCATCGGGGATTCGGTCCGCATTGCCCGGGCGGGAGATGTAATTCCAGAGGTGGTACGACGGGCCGATGAAGACAGTAAAAAACGGTCCGCTGAATTCGCCATGCCGGGCAAGTGCCCCATCTGCGGCACACAGACGGTTCACGAGGGAGCCTATCACCTTTGTCCGGCCGGGCTGGCTTGCCCCGCTCAACTGGCCGGGCATATCATCCATTATGCCTCGCGAGATGCGCTCGATATCGAAGGCTTAAGCGAGAAGACCGCCAAGCGGCTGGTGGACCTGGGTCTGGTCAAGGACGTAGCCGATCTGTATCACCTTACGGCTGATGACCTGAAACAAATTGAAGGGTTTGCCGAAAAATCGGCCCGGCAGCTTTACGAGGCGATCCAGGCATCCAAAAAGATCCGGCTGGATCGCTTTCTCTACGCATTGGGGATACGTCATGTCGGATTGCATACTGCGAGAGTGCTGGCGGAAAAATACCCGGATTTGGAACAAATCCGGAAAGCGGATGTAGCTGAACTTGAGCAAATTCCCGATATCGGCGGGATCGTGGCGGCCAGCATCCGCAAGTTCTTCGACGACAGCCGGAATCAGAAAGTGCTGGGACGTCTGCTGGATGTGGGGATAGAGCCCGAGCCGGTTGCCTCCGAAGGCTACAAGCCGCTCGGGGAGAAGACCTTCGTCTTTACCGGCAAGCTGGAAGAATACACCCGGAGCGAGGCCCAGGAACTGGTGGAATCGCTGGGCGGTCATTCATCTTCCAGTGTGAGCGCCAATACCGATTACGTTGTCGCCGGCCAGGGCCCGGGCAGTAAGCTGGACGAAGCAAAAAAGCACGAAGTTCAGATACTAGATGAAGATTCCTTTAAACAAATGATATCCAAAATCCGCAGCTAATAGCGGGCTCAGTTGGGGGTGAGCTGTGAAAACCAGAGTTGCATATACAAGATGGTTCGATCATTTGAACTCGGATGATGTGAGTGAAGTCGGGGGAAAGAACGCTTCATTAGGTGAGATGATCGGTGCGCTGAAAAACAAGGGAATTCAGGTGCCGGACGGCTTCGCCACCACGGCCGATGCCTACCGGTCGTTTGTGAAAAGGAATGATCTGGCGGATAAGATCCAAAACGAACTTCAGGAACTTCAAGCAGGTAACCAGCCGCTCAGTCAGGCCGGCTCGAAAATTCGAAAGCTCTTTCTCAAAAGTAAGTTTCCCGAAGATCTGGAGACCGACATCCGGGAGGCTTATCGTGCGCTTTGCGAAAGGTACGAAACGGAGGAGGTCAACGTGGCCGTTCGCAGCAGCGCCACCGCCGAGGACCTGCCTTCGGCCAGCTTTGCCGGCCAGCAGGAAACATTCCTCAATATTAATGGCGAAGACGATCTCCTGGACGCCTGCCGCCGCTGCTATGCTTCTCTCTTTACCGACCGGGCCATCAGTTACCGGCAGAACCAGGGATTCGACCATATGAAGGTGGCCCTTTCGGTTGGAGTGCAGAAAATGGTTCGCTCCGATAAATCATCAGCGGGCGTGATATTCACTATCGATCAGGAAACCGGATTCCCGAACGTGGTGACCATCAATGCCTCCTGGGGGCTCGGCGAGAGTGTGGTCGGCGGTACGGTTACTCCCGATGAGTACGTGGTTTTCAAACCACTGCTGAGTGAACCACAATTCGCCCCTATCATCGGTCGGACCATCGGGGCGAAGGAAACCCGAATTATCTATGCCGATGGCAAGGGGCGGCAAACCACCAAAACGGTCAACAATTCGCCCAAACAACAGCGCACCCGGGTTCTTACTGATGAAGAGATACTGTACCTGGCACGCCAGGCCGTTGAAATCGAAAACCACTATGGTCAGCCGATGGATATCGAATGGGCCAAGGACGGCGAAAGCGGCGATCTGTTCATCGTGCAGGCCCGCCCGGAAACGGTGCAATCTCAGAAAAAGGGCACCACCCTGCGCGATTATCAACTGAAAAGTGAAGCGACCCCGATGGTCACCGGACTCAGCATCGGCCAGGCGATCGTGACCGGTAAGGTTTCCCGGATTGAAAGTACCGATGATATCGAGCGGTTTGAAAAAGGCAATATCCTGGTCACCAGCGCCACCGATCCGGACTGGGTGCCTATCATGAAAAAGGCCGCTGGCATTGTGA
>Ga0180430_10005899_pt1 | contig 10077 bp, 10 predicted proteins | sample SS_ome_9_FD_132999 | JGI IMG/M metagenome (GOLD analysis project Ga0180430, IMG submission 132999) | Hypersaline lake sediment archaeal communities from the Salton Sea, California, USA - SS_1_S_2 metaG | ecosystem: Environmental > Aquatic > Non-marine Saline and Alkaline > Hypersaline >...
GAGCCGATTCGCCTGATCACACTGGTCGAAGCCCCCTTTGATCATGCAAAACAGGTGTTTGATTCTGTTGTGGCCGCCAAGAACCTTGTAAAGAACGGCTGGATTCGCATGCTGATCGTGGACCCTGAAACCCATAACGTTTCCCTGTATGAACGCGGCGAGTGGAAACATAATTACCGGCTGTCCAGCGAATTAGCCGCGAAGCCCGAGGAGACTTTAGCATCATGAAAGAATTGAACTTTAACCAGTTAAAGAAACTGGAAATCATCCTGGAAGGCGAGCACCAGGAGTTTGCCACCGATCTACTCGATCATGCCGGGGTGAAGGGTTATACCATTATCAATAATCTGTCGGGTAAAGGCAGTCATGGTTTTCATGGGGGCCACCTGATGTTCAATGAAGAAGCCGTGTTGATCATGATTATTGCGGCAGTTCCCGAGGAGCTGGTTAATCCTATCCTTGAGGGGTTTGCTCCTTTTTACAACAAGCATTCCGGTGTGGTCTTTGTGTCCGATATCCAGGTCACTCGCCTGGTCAAGTTCACCAGCTGATTTCATTAAATAAAAAAAGCTGCCTGTTATCTGACAGGCAGCTGTATGTTTAATGGTGAACTGAAATTTTCCGGGGCTCGCTTTTTTCCTGTTTGCCGATGGTGATTTCGAGAACACCGTTGTTGCTTTTGGCTTCTATGGTTTCAGGGTTTGCGCTTTCAGGCAGGCTGAAACGGCGATAGAAACTGCCAAAGCTGCGTTCGATGCGTTTGAAATCATCTTTTTCTTCGGTTTTTTCAGTTTCCCTTTCTCCTTTAATGGTGAGCACACCGTTTTCCATCTGTACTTCGATGTCTTCGGGGGCTACACCGGGGATGTCGGCAACGATCGTGAAGTGATCGTCATTTTCTTTGATATCTACAGCTGGAACCCAATCGCTAGTCGCGAGGCTGGTATCCATTTCACGACGCAATTGATCAAAGAGGCTCCAGGGTTCATAACGTACCAGGCTCATGATTACACCTCCTTTGCTACGACGATTCACGGACAGGGCAGAGTCTCAGCTCCCCCTGTCACTCTATAAAATGTGGGCTTTTGTCGATTGTTCAATATTTAGTTTGTTGAGGTGGGTCAAGTTTTGGTGTTGAGATAACACTCGGAATCTTTAATAAACTGGCAAAACCCAGATAAATCACTAAAATTACCCACCCTTTAAAGATTTTGAGAAAACCGAGTGTCCCCAAAGCTGCACATTAAAACCTTCGGCTGCCAGATGAACGAGTATGATTCACAGAAAATGCTCGACGTTCTGCATGATGCCCAGGGGTTCGAACTGACTGATGATGCTGAACAGGCAGATGTACTGTTGCTCAATACCTGCTCTATCAGGGAAAAGGCCCAGGAAAAGGTCTTTCACCAGTTAGGTCGCTGGCGTCCGTTGAAGGAAAAAAATCCCGGTGTGATGATTGGTGTGGGTGGCTGTGTTGCCAGTCAGGAAGGTGACGCGATTCGCCAGCGTGCACCTTTCGTGGATGTAGTGTTTGGTCCGCAGACATTGCACCGTTTGCCAGAAATGCTGCAACAGGCCAAAAAAGAGCAAGCGGCCGTAGTTGACGTTTCATTTCCCGAGATTGAAAAATTCGATCGTTTGCCTGAACCACGTGCAGAAGGCCCCACGGCATTTGTTTCTGTTATGGAAGGCTGTTCCAAATACTGTACTTTCTGCGTTGTACCTTACACGCGCGGAACTGAAATCAGCCGTCCTTTTGATGATGTGATTGCCGAGGTCGCGGAACTGGCACTTCAGGGGGTACGTGAGATCAACTTGCTGGGGCAGAACGTCAACGCCTATCGTGGCCAGATGCACGATGGTGAACTCGCCGACCTGGCATTGCTGATCCGCTACGTGGCTGCGATAGACGGCATTGACCGTATTCGTTTTACCACTTCCCATCCGGTGGAATTTTCTGATTCCTTAATTGAAGCTTACCGGGATGTGCCACAACTGGTGAGTTTTGTGCATTTGCCCGTACAGTCTGGCTCAGACAGTATTCTGTTGCAGATGAAGCGTGGTCATTCAGCGTGGGAATACAAGCAGAAAATCAAAAAATTACGCGAGGCACGTCCCGATATTACGATTTCTTCTGACTTTATCATTGGCTTTCCGGGTGAAACGGATGAAGATTTCGAACACACCATGAAACTGATTACAGATATCGATTTCGATCAATCGTTCAGTTTCATCTATAGTCGCCGTCCCGGCACGCCAGCGGCAGATCTGGAGGATGATGTGCCGCATGAAGTCAAACAGGCGCGTCTTGCCCGTTTGCAAAACCAGATAAATAATCAGGCAATGCGCTATAGTCGACAGATGGTCGGTACGGTCCAGTCTGTTCTGGTTGAGCGAACTTCCAAAAAAGATGACAGGCAACTGGCGGGGCGAACGGAAAATAACCGTGTGGTGAACTTTTCCGGGCCTACAGGGCTGATTGGCGAGTTTGTTGACGTGCTCATTACCGAGGCATTACCCAATTCACTGCGTGGTGAAATGCAGTCTTCTTCCAACAAAGCAACCGGCTGATGCCTGGTTGATATAGGGTGACAATCTTGTCTGATTTGCCTGTTTCTATCAGTTTTAAACTGACCCCTGATGATAATGAACGTTTATCTAACCTGTGTGGGCCGCTGGATAAACATTTGCGTCAGATCGAAAGTCGTCTGGGCGTTGAAGTCAATAACCGCGGCAATGAATTTTCGCTGTATGGTGAACAACTGGCTATTGAAATGGGAGAGCGACTGATAGAGGAGCTTTATGCCTCTACCGAAGAGGAAATCCTCACGCCGGAACAGGTTAACCTGGTTATCAATTCGATGGATACGGATGATCTGGCCAAAAAGCAGGAGTCAGCGGATTATCCGGAAGTTACCATTAAAACCAAGCGTGGCCTGGTGCGTGGACGTGGAAAAAGCCAGAAAGAATACCTGCACAAGATCGTCACACACGATATTAATTTTGGTGTGGGCCCGGCAGGTACCGGAAAGACTTACCTGGCAGTGGCCTGTGCTGTTGAAGCACTGGAGCGTGACAGTATTCGTCGTATTTTGCTGGTGCGACCTGCCGTTGAAGCCGGCGAACGCCTTGGTTTTCTACCGGGGGATCTGAGTCAGAAAATCGACCCCTACTTGCGTCCTCTCTATGATGCGCTTTACGAGATGCTGGGCTTTGAAAGAGTAAACAAGTTAATTGAACGCAATGTGATTGAAGTGGCACCATTGGCCTACATGCGAGGCCGCACACTGAATGATGCCTTTGTCATACTCGATGAAGCCCAGAATACTACGCCGGAACAGATGAAAATGTTTCTCACGCGAATTGGTTTTGGAACCACGGCGGTAATTACCGGTGACGTAACCCAGATTGATTTGCCCAGGGGGCAGAAATCGGGTCTGCGCCAGTCCATTGAGATTCTGTCACTGGTTGATGGCATCAGTTTTACCTTTTTCAGCGCCAAGGATGTTGTCAGGCATCAACTGGTACAGAAAATTGTTCATGCCTATGATCAGTTTGATAAAAATGACAACGGCTCCTGATATCGAGATCCAGCGAGTCTGTGACGCCCCGGATGCTCCAGCCGACAATGATTTCCAGCTGTGGGCGAGTCATGTCCTTGAAAATCAGCGGCGTTCAGGTTCTGTTGTCATCAGGCTGGTTGATGCCGATGAGAGCCAGTCGCTGAATCATCAATACCGACATAAAGACTATGCGACTAACGTCCTCTCTTTTCCCTTTGAAGCACCGCAATTTATCGAGGAAGACCATCTTGGCGACCTGGTTATCTGTGTGCCCGTGGTTAACCGTGAAGCCGGGGAGCAGGGCAAGCAGGCTTCAGCTCACTGGGCTCATATAGTAATTCACGGCATGCTGCATCTGATGGGGTACGACCACGAAACCCAGGCAGAGGCTGATGAGATGGAGTTGATTGAAATAGAACTGTTGCAAAAGCTGGGTATCAGGAATCCTTACGAATAGGTATATTCCCGAATAGCCAAACCTTTCATGTTTTGAATAAATAACCATCCGTTTCTCGATGCGAGACAGCAATCAATAATGCCAAGCGAACACCCGACGAGCGGCTCTTCGAAAAACTGGCTGGACCGACTGGTACAGTTGTTTGGAGCAGAGCCGGAAGATAAAGAAGACATTGTAGAAATATTACAAAGCGCCAAGGAAAAGGCTCTGCTTGATACTGATGCCCTGGCCATGATGGAAGGGGTACTGGGTGTGTCAGACATGCGTGTACGAGACATCATGATACCGCGTGCGCAGATGACAGTTGTCAACCGCCATGATTCCCTGGAAGATATTCTGCCGGTCATTATTGAATCAGCTCATTCGCGCTTTCCTGTGGTCAGTGGCAGCAGGGGTGAAGTCGTAGGTATTTTGCTGGCCAAGGATCTTTTGCAGTTCTGTGTACGCAGAGATCACTTCAATCTCAAGGATGTATTGCGTTCAGCCGTGTTCGTGCCTGAAAGTAAACGCCTGAATATTTTGCTCAAGGAATTTCGTGTCAATCGTAACCACATGGCAATCGTGGTTGATGAATATGGTTCAGCCAGTGGCTTTGTCACCATTGAAGATGTACTGGAACAGATTGTCGGCGAAATCGAGGATGAACATGATTTTGATGAGGGGGCGACAATCCTCAAGCACGATGAAGATGAATTTTCTGCCAAAGCCCTGGCAACCATAGAAGATTTCAACGAATATTTTGATACCCAGCTGGATGATTCGGATTTTGATACGATTGGTGGTTTCGTTGTCAATGCCTTTGGACACTTGCCCAAGCGCGGTGAAAGTGTTGAGACGGAAGGTTTTCGCTTCACGGTAAAGCGTGCGGACAGCCGCAAGGTGCATTTGCTCAATATTCAGCGCTTGTCGGAAGAGGTTGAGTCGGATTAAAAACGTCTAACCGTGAAGTTCTTCCATCTATTGCCTGCTTTTTTAACAGGTGCCGCATCGGTACTGGCGTTTTCCCCGTTTGATTATTTCTGTTTGGTTTATTTTTCCATAGCGGGACTTTTCTGGCTGTGGAAGGACTGTACACCAGCACAGGCCGCATGGAATGGCTGGTTTTTCGCAATGGGATTGCTGGGTATTGGGACTTTCTGGCTGCATGTCAGTATTGACCAGTTTGGTGGTGTACCAATGCCTGTTGCCATGTTGCTGGCCATAGTGTTCGCCATGTTCATGTCATTGTTTTATGCGTTGGCTGGATGGGTGTCGGTTTCCTTGACTCAGCGTTTCAGCCTTTCCCGGCTACAAGGCCTGTTGATTGTATTTCCTTCTATATGGACACTGTCAGAAGTTGCGCGCGGTTATTTTTTGACAGGTTTTCCATGGTTGTCGCTGGGATATTCACAAACCGGCTCACCATTAGCCGCCTTTGCACCGGTAACAGGGGTGTTTGGTGTCAGTTGGCTGGTGGTCTTAATCAGTGCATCACTGGTGCTGCTGGTTGTTGGCACGATAAGGGAAAAAACAGTTGGCTTGATGACCGCCCTGCTGGTTGTTGCAGTTGTCAGTGTTTCAGGACTTGTCAGCTGGTCTCAACCTTCCGCGGAGCCGCTTTCGGTACGCATGGTACAAGGAAATATCCCACAGAAAGTAAAATGGGACCCCGCGTATTTCGATTCAACAATTGAACGTTATAGTAACTTGAGTTTTCAGGAAAAGACGGATCTGATTATCTGGCCGGAAACGGCGATTCCGGCTTTTTATCACCAGGTCAAAGAAAGTGTGATGTTGCCTTTGCAGCATCGCCTTGAACGTATGGAAACGGAAATGGTGGTTGGTATGCCGGTGCGCGCCGATGACCATGGTTATTTTAACAGCATGGTATCGCTGGGAACGGTGCATGATCGTTATGATAAACGTCACCTGGTGCCATTTGGTGAATATGCCCCGCTTGATTCAATACTCAGGCCGCTGGTCGAATATTTCAGAATACCCATGTCGGATTTTCGTAGCGGTGAAGCCGAGCGTTCATTGATGCGGGTGGGTAAATACCAGGCTGGTGTTTCCATCTGCTATGAAGATGCCTTTGGCGATGAGACCGCCCAGGCGCTACCGGATGCAGATTTTCTCATCAATGTTTCCAATGATGCCTGGTTTGGTGATTCACTGGCGCCACATCAGCATTTGCAGATTGCCCGTATGAGAGCAATTGAAACCAGTCGCTATATGTTGCGTGCAACCAATACCGGTATATCGGCCATCATCAATCCTCAAGGCAAAATACTGGAACAGTCAGCACAGGGAGAGACGGCTGTAATTGATGGTAATATCGCCCCGCATCAGGGAACGACTCCGTATGCAATGGTAAAGGACTGGTTTATTGTGTTGCTTGTTATTGGCTTAATGCTGGCATTACTGCTCTATCAGCGAAAGGCTGCCATCACTGTCCCATCCCGGCAGTAATTTTTTATTAACAACGTCCTGCAACAGTTTGCCAGCGACTTTATCACGCCAGCCTTCCAGTAACGGGATATCATCAAAACCCGCGACAAGCTTTTCAAGGTCTTTGCGGCTGGCCATGGCGGCGGGAGTGATATCATTTTCGGTGGCAATCAATCGCAAACAACAGGTCAGTAAATCGGCCAGGGCTTCCTGCTGGGGTGTGAGTTTTAGCGGACGATTGTTTTCTGTCGGCCATTCGTCCTTGGGACGTTGTTTTGCTGAGCGAATCAACTCAAGCAGATGATGCCCATTTTTTTTGATGGTGCCTTTTTCCAGGCCCCTGATTTTATCCAGTTGCTGAATGCGTGAGGGTGTTCTGCGTGACAGGTCAATGAGTACTTCATCTTTCAATATCCAGCGACGCGGTTTATTGCTCTTGATGGCATAGCCTTCACGCCATGCCGCAAGTGTTTGCAGTACGGCCAGCTGAATCCCTTTTAAATGCTGCCTGCCCTTGACTTTTTGCCAGATGGCTTGCGGGTTAATGTTATAGGTGTCTGCAGAATGAAAGCGTCGATATTCATTTTCAAGCCAGCCTGAACGGCCGGAGGATTCCAACTGTTGTGAAAGCTTCTGATAAACCTGTCCGAGGTAAATGACATCGGCATGTGCATAATCCAGTTGCTTTTCATCCAGTGGTCGCATGGTCCAGTCAGTACGTGACTGATCTTTTTCAAGTGTAATATTCAGTATTTTCTGTACCAGGCGACCATAACCCAGTTGGTCTCCATGGCCCGTTATGGTTGCGGCAAGCTGGGTATCAAAAATAGGTGATGGAACATCGCCCCATTCATGGAAGAAAATTTCCATATCCTGAAAAGCCGCATGAAATATTTTGGTAATGTTTTTATCAAACAGCAGTGCCTTGATCGGTGAAAGATCATCAATCTGCAAGGGATCTATGCAGGCAGAAATTTCACCATTGCTGACCTGCAGCAGACAGAATACCGGGTAGTAGGTATTTTCACGTAAAAATTCCGTGTCGACAGCCAGCCAGGAGCTGGTTTTAATCGTCTCACAGAACTCGGTAAGTTGATCCGGCGTATCAATATAAATTTTCTGCATACAGGCAAAGCGATGAATTGTATTATCTGGCCAGCATATCATTTTCACAAAACCCGGGTTTAGAGTTTTTTTATGTTTCAGCTTGCCAACTTTTTCGTTGATGTCTCGTTGCTAAGACGGGCACCTCAGGATCTGCCACCATCCATGCCTGTTTTTCTGTTGGTTGTGCTGTTGAATGTGGTTGTGGCAACGATTGGTATTGCCGATATCATTCCCGGTGCTGCTGCCATGGCAGCAGCCATGACCGATGCGGTGATCATGCTGGTCATGTTGCGACTGGTATTGATGATCCAGAATCGCTCGGCAAGATTTGTACAGACCGCAACCGCTATTTTTGGCAGTGGCGTTGTGCTGGGACTCATTGCATTACCTTTACAGCTGACACTTGATCCAGATGTCCAGGACAATCAAATACCTGTTTTTGTGTCGCTGGCTTACCTGATGTTGCTGGTCTGGTCACAGCTGGTGATTGCCCACGTGCTGCGCCATGCACTTGATATCTCCTTTGCACTGGGCGTAGGACTGGCCCTGGTATATTCCGTATTGTCGGGCGTGACTATCCAGACACTTTTTATAGGAAATTAATCATGCATCTTCACATTTTGGGGATTTGCGGAACCTTCATGGGGGGGATTGCCCTGCTGGCACGGGCACAGGGTCACAAGGTGACAGGGTCTGATCAGAATGTTTATCCCCCCATGAGTACTCAACTGCAAGAAGCCGGCATCGAACTGTTGCAGGGCTATGATGCGTCGCATCTGGATCCTGCGCCGGATATTGTAGTTGTTGGAAATGCCATGTCGCGCGGTAATCCAGCAGTTGAAGCCATGCTGGACCAGGGACTGCCTTATACCTCGGGACCTCAGTGGCTGGCCGAGCATATCCTGCAGGACAAGTGGGTGCTGGCAGTAGCCGGAACGCATGGCAAGACCAGTACTTCGGCCTTGCTGGCATGGATTCTCGAATTTGCCGGACTCAAACCCGGCTTTCTTATCGGTGGTGTACCGGAGAATTTTGGCGTTTCGGCACGAGCCAGTGAGTCAGCTTTTTTCGTTGTTGAAGCTGATGAATACGATACGGCTTTCTTCGACAAGCGTTCCAAGTTCATTCATTACCATCCGCGCACCCTGATAATGAATAACCTTGAGTTTGATCATGCAGATATTTTTGATGATCTTGAGCAGATACAGAAACAGTTTCATTTTTTGGTACGCACCGTGCCGTCAACCGGCCTGATTATTACCCCGCTGATGGATGGCAATATCCATGATGTGCTGGACATGGGGTGTTGGACTGCACTGGAGCACTTTGATGTGGAAAGTGCTGCCCAATGGCATGCAGACCTTGTCGAGGCTGATGGCAGTGTTTTCAAACTGATACTTAATGGCGAGGAACAGGGAACGGTCAGTTGGGACCTTATTGGCCATCATAATGTCAGCAATGCGCTGGCAGCGATTTCAGCAGCACGCCATGCCGGCGTGCCGGTTAAGGATGCGATTGAAGCGTTGTCAGAATTCGTTAATGTAAAACGTCGTATGGAATTGCGGGGTGAAGCCCGGGGTGTGAAGGTATACGATGATTTCGCCCACCATCCGACAGCGATCCAGACAACCTTGCAGGGCTTGCGTGACCGGGTTGGTAATCAACGTATTATTGCTGTGCTGGAACCCCGCTCCAATACCATGAAAATGGGCTTTCATGCCCATGAGCTACCGGAATCACTTAAAGCAGCTGATGCCGTGCTGGTTATGGAAGCGGAAGGTATCAGCTGGAACGTGACCTCGGTGTTTTCATCCATGCACGAAAAAGCAAAAGTTTTTTCTTCAACGGCCGATATTATTGAAACAGTTTGCGATATTACCAAAGCCGGTGATCATGTACTGATTATGAGTAATGGTGGCTTTGAAAATATTCACCAGCGTTTGCTGGAAAAACTTGAATCGCAATAAGCTTTCGAGGCCTTAAATGATTGAAAATGACAAGCCTGTAGCGCTGGCATTTACCGGTGCTTCCGGGGCTGCTTATGGACTGCGTATGCTGGAATGCCTGCTGGATGCTGGCAGAAAGGTTTATTTGCTATATTCGCAGGCCGCTCAAATTGTGTTCAAGATGGAAACGGACATTGATTTGCCTGCCAGTGCCTCTGAATGTCAGGCGATGTTGACAGAAAAGTATTCTGCAAAAGAGGGTCAGTTGCAGGTTTTTGGACGCCAGCAATGGATGTCGCCGGTTGCTTCCGGCTCTAATCCTCCCGAAGCGATGGTAGTGTGTCCCTGTACTACCGGCACCCTGGCATCCATTGCCAGTGGTTTGAGTCAGGATCTGATTGACCGCGCAGCTGATGTCGTTATCAAGGAAAAGCGCAAGCTGATCCTGGTGGTGCGAGAAACACCATTTTCCAGCCTGCACCTGGAAAACATGCTGAAACTTTCGCGAGCAGGCGTAGTGATTATGCCTGCCAACCCCGGATTTTATGAAAACCCGCAATCAGTAGAAGAAATCGTA
>Ga0180430_10005900_pt1 | contig 10076 bp, 5 predicted proteins | sample SS_ome_9_FD_132999 | JGI IMG/M metagenome (GOLD analysis project Ga0180430, IMG submission 132999) | Hypersaline lake sediment archaeal communities from the Salton Sea, California, USA - SS_1_S_2 metaG | ecosystem: Environmental > Aquatic > Non-marine Saline and Alkaline > Hypersaline > Sediment...
AACAGTGTCGCGAAACCCGGCCGAACGGCGTGGAGTGTATCAGCGAGTTCCCGGCCGTTCATGTGCGGCATGATCACGTCAGTGACCAGCAAGTCGATCGGACCCCCGTGACGCTCGGCCAGGGCCAGGGCTTGTCTTGCCTCGGCCGCCACGAGAACCGTGTAGCCCGCCAAGCGCAGCGATTGTGCCAGAAGGTCTCGCACTGGGGCATCATCCTCGCAAAGCAGAACGGTCTCGTCCCCGCCCAGCGGCTCTTCAGTCGAGCGGGTCCCGGCCCGCTCGTCGGCAGGTGCTTCTACGGCCGGCAGACAGACCTCGAACGTCGAGCCCTTCCTCGGTTCGCTGTAGACGTGAATGTGGCCGCCAGCCTTCTTGACGATCCCGTGGACCGTCGCGAGCCCCAGCCCGGTGCCCTTTTCGGGCCCTTTGGTTGTAAAGAACGGCTCGAAGACCCTGTCCCTCGTGGTCTGGTCCATCCCGCAGCCGGTGTCGCTGACCGACAGAACCACGTATCGACCTGGCCGGGCATCCAAGTGTGCGCCAGCATCGTCTCCGCTCAGTTCTACGTTGCGGGCAGCGATCGTCAATTGACCACCCTGGGGCATCGCATCGGCGGCGTTGAGCACCAGGTTCACGATGACTTGCTCGATCTGCCCGCTATCTGCCCGCACCGCGTCGAGTTCGGCCGCGCTGCCGACTTCGAGCGCGACGCTTTCGGGAATCAGCCGCCGGAGCATGCTCTCGAGGTCGGCAAGCACGCGGCTGAGGTTGATTACCTCGGATTGGATAGTCTGTCGCCGACCAAACGTCAGCAGTTGCTGCGTAATCCTGGATGCGCGCTGGGCACTCTCTTCAATCTGTTCCAGGGCGCCGATCAGACCGGCAGCAGGCGGAACCTGCGCTCTAAGCTCATCCAGACTCAGCTCGACGTTGCCCAGGATCGCGGTCAGGATGTTGTTGAAGTCGTGGGCCACGCCACCGGCCAATTGGCCGATCGCATCGAGCCGCTGTGACTCGCGGAGTTGCTCCTCCAGTTGGACCTCACGGGTCACATCGCGCTTCACCGCCACGAAGTTCTGAATCAGGCCCGCCGTGTTGCGTACCGGACTGATGACGGCATCCTCGGTGTACAGCGTTCCGTCTCTCCTCTTGTTGACGATCTGCCCGCTCCACGCATCGCCGCGCCTGAGCGTGTCCCACATCTCCTTATAGAAGCTCTCGTCGTGCTCCCCGCTCTTGAGAATTCGCGGGTTCTGGCCGATGGCCTCCTCGCGCGAATAACCCGTGATCCGCTCAAACGCCGGGTTGACGTACTGGATGGCGCCGCCCGCGTTGGTGACGACCACGGCTTCGGCGGCTTGGTCGATTGCCGTGGCCAGGCGCGCCTGGTCCGCTTCGGCCTGGCGCTGAGCCGTAACATCCTCGTGAATCAGGACCACCTCGCGGATCTGCGCATCCTCGTCGGTGACTGGATACGCATACGCGCGAATGCGGCGCGCCGCCAACCCAGTCTGACTTGCCACGGTGCTGTCCGCCGGGTCGTACAGTTCCTCCGGAATGACGACGGGCTCTCCGCGAAACGCACGCCGCAGATAGGCGGTGATCCCGAGATCCTCCAGTGCTTCATCCTCGAGAACGTTGTAGTTTGCGAGCAAGAACTGATAGTCCTGCTCCGAAACGCCCCACAGCTTACGGAAGGCGGGGTTTGCGACCCGCGGTGTTCCATCTGGCTCGTAAATGACGATGCTCAGCGGCGACTGCTGGACCATTGTGCGGTAGCGTCGCTCGCTGTCGCGCAGGGAGGCTTCCGCCGACTTGCGGTCGGTTGCATCGAGGACATAGCCCTCGTAATGCGTGATCGTCCCCCCCTCGTCGCGGGCCACGACCGTGAAGTCGTACACCCAACGAACCTCGCCGTCCGGACGGACGATCCGGTACTCCTGCTCGAAGAAGGGGACACCTGCGTGGCTGTGTCGGGTGACCTCATCACCGATTCGTTCCAGGTCGTCGGGGTGGATCACCGACGCGAAGAGGACACGCCCTGACACGAAGTCCTCCGTACTGTACCCGAACACACCTTCAACATTGGGCGAGACGTATTCGACCGGCCAACCTTCCGCGGCCACCCAACGGAAGACGACCGTCGGCCCGCCGATGAACAGCCGACGTTCGCGGAGAAGCGCCGTTTCCGCCCGCCTGCGTTCGGTCACGTCACGAGACGCGCAGAGGATTTTCTGCACCTCGCCCGTCGGACCGCGCAGGGGTGTCGCCTTCAATTCCAACCAGATAAACTCGCCGTTCCTGCAGCGCAGACGGTATTCCACCGTGGTTCGTTCGCCGCGCAAGTTCGCCGCCCGAGCCTGTTCCACCGCCGGCAGGTCATCGGTGTGGATCAGTGTTCGCCAGTCCATTGTCAGTGCTTCCGCCGAACTCCAGCCTGTCAGGCGTTCGATCGACGGGCTGACGTACAGACGTTCGCCGTCGGCGGCATTGAGGCTGACCACGTCATCCGTGTTATCCGCCAACAGCCGATAGCGTTCTTCGCTCTGGCGCAGCGTTTCCTCGGCGCGTTTGCGCGCGGTGATGTCCTTGACCACCGAAACGGCTCCGGCCAACCCACCCGCTTTGTCGGCCAAGGGAAAGGACGAAACCAGGTAATGCCCCGCCAACGTGGGAAGCTGGGTCTCAATTGTCACCGGACCAGATCCCGACAGGACCGCCGCGCAGGGGGGCGCGGGGTCCGGGTTGGCAGTGCCGCAGTAAACCAAGCGGTAATCCAGGCCGGTCAGGTTTCCGTGAAGCGGCTCGAAGCGGTCCTGCATTGCCCGGTTGGCGCGCTGGATGACCCCGGAGCCGTCGAGGATGCACACGTCATCCGTCAGGGCGTCGAAGGACCGCTGCCACTGCTCGGAGGCCGCGTGCAGGGCTTCCTCGGCTTGATCGCGTGCGTGCGCATGCTGCCCCAGGCGGCGGGCCCCGAAGCCGATCCCGCCCAGCCCCAGAAGCCAGATCAGGCCGCAGCCCAGAGAGACCCAAGTAATATGCGAGTACGCGCCGGCCCACAGCAGCGGCATGGGCACCGACACGCTGATCCCGCCCCGCAGATCGCCGAGCTCATAGCCTTGTGGCGCGTGGCATTTCAAGCAGCGCTCCTCCGTGAAGAGGGGGCGCATCAGACGCAAATGCTGCTGGCCGTCAAGTAGCTCCAGCGAGGCGACTTCGCTCTCGCCCTGCTCAATGGCACGCAGCGCTTCGGCCTCCCATGGATCAGGCGCGTTTTCAGGCCGAAGTGGGTTGAGGCTGGTGATGTGGCCCTGAAGATGCCGTTGCTCTCGCTCCAGATCGTGGACTTGACGGGTCATGTAGGCGGGGTTGATCAGCGTCAGCGCCCGCCCCGACGGAGTTTCGATGTCGCGCTCCTCGACGTGGGCCAAATAGGGATTGGGCGGCGTCTGCTCCGTCCTCGGCGCGTATACGCCCCCGTGGCCGGCTGCCCAGCGGCGATAAACCAGGTCTTTCTCGAACGCCTCGGACGCTTGCGTATGCGCCGTCTCCCGCACATTGCGGCGCTCGCCCCTCACGTACAAGAGCAGCATCGCAGCGATGACCAGCGTCCACGCCGCCGCCAGGGTGATGGCGTAGCGTTTGACCCTCGAAGCTCGGGGAGTAGATGAGATCGACGTTGGCATCGCGCACCTCCTCGAAACCTACGGGCACGCCGGCGGCCGTCACACCCGTCACGGTGCCACGATCCGAGCCGCCGGAGGTACTCACTCGCAGCGCCCCGGGCAGCCGTCACGCAGCCCATGATATCGAGCAGTCACGGTTTGGCCAGACTCCACCGCCGCGCGCCCCCAAGAATTGGACGGGGACGCCCGACCAGCCGGGTTTGACACCCAAACACCGCTTGTCGGCGACTCGACCAGTGTGGACCGTCAACAGGCGAACCGCTGGTGGTCGATGCGATCTCGCACACGCCCGGGCTTGGCCGCGCAGAATATGCGTCCTCGATAGATTATCGGCTTCCGCAACGTGCCACCACAGGCTGACGTGGTTCGGACCGCGCAAGAACTGCCGGGGGCGCCGGACCGGGCGCCTCGCTGTCGGCGTATGCGTGGTGGTCTCCCCCCTCCGAACGGCCCGCTCGCACAAGTTATCCACAGGCAATCCACGCCGATCTCGGGGATCGGTCGCTGGCCTTACCGGACGTCCGGGAGCACCAGGCCGGGCGCTATCGGATCAACGGGACGGTCCGCCGACCACGGCGGACGCCTACAGTTTGCCCCGGCCGTGCGCGTATTGGATGATTGAGAGGGACATCGCGCGCCGACGAGCTCCACGAGATCCGCAGCTGGGCTGCCGGCACGCTGATCTTCAACGGCACCGCAGCCTGTTGTTCGTGCGGAAGATCCAATGGACCGGCGCCGGGATCGGGCGGGCTGAAGAGCCGACTCAGCAGGAGTGAGAACATGTTCGGTACAAGGAGAATCCTCATCGCCGCGGTGGCGGTTCTGCTGGGCGCGGGCGCTTCGGCCCGCAGCGAGCTGATTTATGCCGATTCGCTGACGTCGGGCGAAACATCAAGTTGGACGACTACACACGGGGAGTGGGCCTGGACCACAGAGGGGTTGACCAATGCGGCGGCGGGCGAGAACCGCATCTTCCTTGACGTGTTATCGGATGTCACGGAGTACGAGGTATCGCTCGCCGCGACGCTCGACGCCGGCAACGGCTGGGGGCTCTTCTTCGGCGCAGACCTGGACGGTGCGGACCGGGTCAGCGGGTTCGGGTTCCAATATGACCCGGGCTATGGCGGCGGGGCATACTTGCTGCGGAAGTGGCAATCCAACAGCGAGAGCGTCCTTGCCTCGCAGTTCGCGGAGCTTGACCTGCACGTTGAACACGACTTCGCACTGATGATCGCGCCCAACTCGTTCCGGGTCTACCAGGACGATGTCGAAGTGCTCTCGTACGACCAGGAGTTGGCGCCAGTGGGTCCGCTGCTGGGCCTGCGAACCTGGAGTACGTCGGACGCGACCTTTTCGGACTTCGCGGTCTCGAGTGTTCCCGAGCCAGCCTCAATGGTGCTCATGATGGCCGGGGTAATCGTTGCCTTCCGTGGGCGACGTCTCGCGTAGAACGCGTGTGAACGTTGAGTGCGGGCGGCTGTCGCGGCGACACCGGGTCTGCTCGCAACGGGCTTTGACGGAGAATACCCGAGGAACACAGATGAACCGCAATCTGACAGCCTTTGGCATCGTGTTGGCCGCGCTGGCATCCAGCGCCTGGGCCGATTTGATCTACACCGATGCGTACGGCGAGGATTGGAAAGGACACTGGTCCGTGGACGTCCAGTCGGAGCGCGTATTCGACGGACAGTACGCCCTGCGCTCCAGCGGCGGCATCCGCTTCGACGTGGCGGCTGGCGACGGGCTCTTGATTCACGAAGCCCCTCTGCTGGAAGCCTACGTGAACTTCCTGTCGAGCGATGCGTCGCCCGGCCATTCGATCACCAGCGTGCGGGCCCGTGCTACCGACGGCAGCTTCTTCGAATTTGACGACCGCGGGCCGGGCTGGGAGTTCCTGATCGACGGCGTCTCGTACGTCGATGCCCGTGAGGCCTTGTTCGACGATGATCCCGAGACCTGGCAGTTGTTCCAGATTGACCTGAGCCAGATCGACTATGCCGGTTGGCCGATCGTTGAGCAGCAAATCGGCGCGCGCGCCATCGAGCAGGTTTCGTTCAGCCCGTGGAGGAACACCACGGGCAACATCGACATCCTGGTCGACAACGTCCGCCTGGTACCGGAGCCGACCATGTTGGTGCTGCTGGGTGTGGGTTGCATCCTGATGCTGAGAAGGCGTGCATAGCAGGAGCAAGCGCAGTGGATATTCGAAAAGTAGGCAGATTGGCCCTGATGACCGGCATGCTACTCCTCCTAGCCTCACCTTCGCTGACATGATCGCACACTACTCCATGAACGAAGGCCTGGGGACGACGCTCCATGATTCATCGGGTTTCGGCCATGATGGCGTCATCCAGGGCGCGTCCTGGACGGAGGGGCCCTTCGGGAGTGCCTTGGATTTCGATGGCGCGGGCGGCCACGTCGAGATACCCCATAGCGACGCGCTTGACATCCACGGCGATGCCATGAGCATCACCGCCTGGTTCAGCCTCACGGAGTACAATGACGATGGCGCCTTCGTCTTCAAGAACTCCCAGTATTTCCTGAGAACGGACAACCAGGGAAGGCTCGGCTTCATGCTGTATAAGCCCCAATGGACTGAAGTGAAGATGAGCTGGGATGACCGGATCCTGGACACCGATTGGCATCACGCCGCGGCCGTCTACGACGGCTCGGAGATGAGCCTCTACCTGGACGGCGCCATCGTGGCCGGCACCGCTGCGGCGGGCAACATCCAGCAGCGGACTTCTGATGTGTGGATTGGCTCGCAGACCGGCGGGCTCAACCAGTTCGATGGCCTGCTTGACGATGTCCGCATCTACGACCACGCCTTGTCAGGCGAAGCCATTGCGGCGATGGTCCCCGAGCCGGGGACGTTGGCGCTGCTGAGTATCGGCTACGTTGCGCTGCTCCATCGCAGGCGGGGTTGATCCTACGAGACGCACGACAGGCCGCCCTGCCCCTTCGTTGGCTGGGCGGACGGACCATGCGCGGGGCACGCTGCTCACCGGAAGGAAGCGCGGCGCGCTCGGGCTGGCCGGGGCTACCTGAGGAACCTCGCCGGCGGTCGCGCCGGTTAGGTCGAACCGCCAGTAGGTGTCCCGGGAGGACCGGCCACGGTTCGCCTTGATGCGCTGGGATTCAACCACTGTGAACTGGGGCGCTGCTGGCACATCTGATTCGCGCCATCGTAGAATTCAGCCCGTCACCATCACCCCTGAGCCGCAATAGAAACGGGGCGCAGGCGTTTAGCCAAGCAGGGCCGTCTGGTGAAATGCGTTGCCGCGTGGACGTACGGGCGTTCCGTCGCGTGTGTAAGCGCCGTGAGGAGCTAGGTTTATGTCGCACCTCCAGGCCGGCGTGGTGGCGCTCGTGATCGCGGGCAGTCTGCTGGGTGCGCCGACCACGGCACAGGAGTGCCCGCAGCCCGTGGGCGTTCACGTGAACACCTGCCCGGGCGTCAGTGACCTGGTCGTCGCCGGCGACTTCGTTTTCGCCTTTGCCATCCGTAGCGGAGCGGAGACACCGGTCCCTGAATGGCGCGTCGAACAGGCGATCGCCGACCTGGAGGGCATCGCCGACCCGAGCCTGAGTCGAAACCTGACTCTCTCCGCCTTGGCCGATTTCCAGACGCACGCCGCACGGATCGCCGCCTCGGGCGTCACCGCCGTCTCGTACAACACCGAGTACGGAATGACGCCCGCCGCCGAGATCAACGATCTTCCGGCCAGTATTGTGGCGTTTGCCGACTTGGCACACGGCATGGGCCGGCTCGCGTCGTGGGGGCCGATGTCGGCGATCTACGACCAGATGGACCAAGGAGGCCACCTGCCTACGATTCTGCCGGCCCTGGATCGAATCGGTCTGCAAATGCAGCGATTTCTGTACCACCAGGGCCTGCCTGGCTTGATGGCCACGTACGAGGCGCGGGCCGCTACCATTCGCGGCATCGATCCGGACATCGCCATCGTCGTTCAGCTCGGGGTGGACCTCAACGGCGTGGAGGATTGCGTGGCCGGATTCCGTGCACTCTGCGACCAGCCCGATGCTCCAGACGCGCACGTCCCGTTCACGCCGCAGAGCGTGGCCGAGCTGCGCGAAGTCTTGACCCGCACTCGCTACGGCGACGCCGATGGCGACCTGGATGGCGACGGTGACGTGGATCTGGCTGACTTCGAGAAGCTGATCGCCTGCTGGACCGGCCCGCAAGCCGGACCTGTGGGCTCCGCGTGCTTGGCAGGTGATGCCGATTACGATGGTGATATTGACCTCAGGGACTTCGCCGCGTTCCAGGCTTGCATTGACCCTCCGCCGTAAGCAGCAACTCAATGAACGGCCGGAGTGAAGCGCGGAGGCTCTGTGCATGTGGCGAGCGCGCCTGCGTGCTCCACACGCGGCCAAGAGTGCGCCTGATTCGGACCGTCCGCCTGCACCCGCGAGGACATCGCAGCGCCCTGGCCGCCTTCGGCGCGGCGTCAACTCGGCTGGTCATTCCCGGCCAGCAGATTCTGCACCGCCGCAACGAGTTCCTCCAGCGAGAGCGGTTTGACGAAGAGGCAATCGGCGCCCAGGCCGCGGGCGCTTTCGAGGAACAGTTGATTCGAGGGCGCACTGATGGCAATGGTCTTGATGCGCCCGTGTTGCCGGCGCAGATGGAGGATCGTCTCCAGACCGTCGCCCTCGGGCATCACGATGTCCGTGATCAGTACGTCGAAACACTCGTTCTCCAACACGCGGATGGCGACCCGGCCGTCGGGGGCTTCCACCACGTCGTAACCGTGCTTCTCGAGCGCCTGGCGAATGACGCGCCGCACGGGCGCCTCGTCGTCAACCACGAGGATGCGCCCGCGTGTCGCCGTGGCTTGTTCAGGTGCCTGCGTCGCCATTCAAATCCTCCACTCTGCTTCCGAGCCGTTTCAGTCTGACCGGCCCACGTCGCAAGCCACCGCGTGCTCCGCGCGGCTGGACGCGTCAACGCATGGCGCGGTTTCGCCTTTCCGACGACCGGGCCCATTGGACACTATTTTGTCATCGGCAACGTCTTCATCCGCCAGTGCGGCGGCGACGGCGGCAAACTCGGCCTCCCGGCACACGAACGCCTCGACGACCGCGGGGTCGAACTGTGCCCCTGACGCCCCGCGGATGATCTCGCCCGCATTGGCCGGCGGCATCGGGTCCTTGTACGGCCGCCGTGACGTCAAGGCGTCATAGACGTCCGCGACGGCAGCGACTCTCGCCGCGAGCGGGATGCGATCGCCGCTCAGTCCGTCCGGGTATCCAGCGCCGTCGTACCATTCGTGGTGACTGCGGGCGATCTGCTGAGCCATGACAAGGAAGCTGGCGTCGTTCCCGCGGTCGATGATTGACTGGATCGTCGCGGCTCCCAACTCCGCGTGGCGTTTCATGTTCGCCATCTCCGCGGCCGTGAGCTTGCCGGGTTTGAGCAGGATCTGGTCGGGGATCGCGACCTTGCCGATGTCGTGCAGGGGCATCGCCCGCCGCAGCGCGTGCAGGAATGCGTCGTCGATCTGCCCGCGAAACGGCTCCTCCTTTCGCAGTTCCTCAGCGAGCAGCAAGGCGTAGCGCGTGACACGCTCCAGGTGCCGGCCGGTGTCCACGTCACGGTACTCGGCCAGCGTGGCCAGCGCGACGACCACCGAATCGCGGGCGTGATCACGGCTGGTACGGCTCAGAAGATCATTGATCGCAGTGGCCGCGACGTTGGTGAGCAACTCGATGGACTCCAGTTCGGCGGGCGCAAACGGGCGCTGTCCCTGGCGGTCCGTGATATTCAGCACGCCGACCGCCCGGTCCCCGGCCAGCATGGCCTTGGAGATGAGCGGGGCGCTGACGAAGAACTGCGAGTCGTACTGCTGACGCTGTGGTTTCGCCTCGTCGGGGCTGTTGATCACGACCGATTCGCCCGTAGCGAACACGCGGCCGGCTACGCCCTCTCCAGTGCGCACGCGGGCCGTGTGCACCGCGCGCTGATCCACGCCCACACACTTCGCGATGGTCAGGTGCGTGCCGTCCGCGTCCGGCAGCATGATCGAGACCCGCCGGCTCCAGGTGAGCTCGGCCGCGGCTGAGACGGCTCGTTCGAGAATCGCATCGAGATCCGTGGCGCCCACCAGGCCGCACGAGAGATCCAACAGGACCTGCAAGGCCCGGGCCTGCTCCCAGCGAATCTCGTTGCTGCAGACCAACTCGGCCTTGCTGCGGTGCAGACGGGCCATCGAGCGAACACGGAGGGCGAATTCCCGGTGTCTAACGGGCTTGGTGATATACTCGTCGGCGCCGGCCTCCAGGCCGGTGTTGATGCTTTCGGCCTCCGTGGCAGCACTCAGCATAATGACCGGGATCTCTTTCGTGGCCGGGCTGGCCTTTAGC
>Ga0180430_10005901_pt1 | contig 10076 bp, 8 predicted proteins | sample SS_ome_9_FD_132999 | JGI IMG/M metagenome (GOLD analysis project Ga0180430, IMG submission 132999) | Hypersaline lake sediment archaeal communities from the Salton Sea, California, USA - SS_1_S_2 metaG | ecosystem: Environmental > Aquatic > Non-marine Saline and Alkaline > Hypersaline > Sediment...
CCACCAGGATTAGCGCATGGTTTTTGTGTCATTTCAGAAACCGCTGATTTTCATTATAAATGCACAGATTATTATCATCCAGAAGATGAAGGCAGTATAGTTTGGAATGATCCTGATATTGGAATTGAGTGGCCAATCGATAATCCTACGTTATCAGAAAAAGATGCAAAAGCTGAGTTTTTGAAAGATTTATAATATGATGTAGAGACGTAGCAATACTACGTTTCTACTACCGCTACTAAAAATTTATGATAATCTATAACCTATTCACATCGTCATCAACTTTGCCTCACTAAAAAAATAGTGGGGTCTTACAAATCTCTTATGTACGTTTTTTGGTGGGCTGTAACGTGTCCTCACCATTTATCCATCACCTAAGTATTAAGTGAAGGGTAAAGTTCTAAGTTAATCGCTGAATTTAAGTCACAGTCTATGTTTAAACCGCAATCACAATGGTAAATTCTTTCACTCAAACTCAACTCTTTTTTGATTGCACCACAATCTGAACACCTCTTCGAGCTGGGGAAGAATCTATTTTTGAGTTTTTTAAGATTAGCTTTTAATTTTTGACGGGACAGTTCCTAAAAGGCATAATTGCAAGCACTTTTTTCAACAAGTAAAACACCTATTTCAGATTAAACAACTGATTATCTACTAAATCACATAAACAATGAATCACTAACAAATGCACTTCTTGAATACGTGCGGTACTCTCGCTAGGCACGCGAATTTCCACATCTGAATCTTGTAATATTTTTGCACTTTCACCACCATCTTTTCCAGTTAAAGCAATCACTTGCATTTTTTTATTATGGGCAGCGTGAATAGCTTGTACAATATTATCAGACTGTCCACTGGTACTAATGGCTAATAATATATCATCGGCTTGACCTAATGCATGAATTTGTTTGGCAAAAATGGTGTTGAAATCATAATCATTGGCAATAGACGTTAAAGTAGAACTGTCCGTTGTCAACGCTATTGCCGCTAATCCAGCGCGTTTGGTTTCAAAATGATTGAGCATTTCTGAAGAAAAATGTTGGGCATCAGCCGCCGAACCACCATTGCCACAACTTAAAATTTTACCGTGCTGTTGTAAACAATGCACCATCGCTTGTGCCGCATTGACAATATGCGGTGTCAATAGTTGCATAGACTGTTGTTTGGTTGCAATACTGGCTGTGAATAAATTTGTTACGCGCTTGGATAAATCAGAGGTCATAGTTAATTAAAAAAATCTTTTTCCCATTGCCATGCATGTTGAATGATGGTATTTAAGTCCGTATATTCGGGTTGCCAATTTAATTCTTCCCGCGCAAGTTTGGCATCTGCTACTAAACGTGCGGGATCGCCTTCACGTTTTTCACCTATTACGACAGGAATATCAATATTGGTCACGTCTTTGGCGACATCAATGACTTCTTGCACTGAAAAGCCTTCGCCATTGCCTAAATTATACGCGCTACTGGTTTTTTCGTCGAATAATTTATCTAAGGCTAACAAATGTGCTTGGCATAAGTCATTAACATGAATGTAATCACGCACACAAGTGCCATCTGGTGTGTCATAATCTTGACCAAAGATGTTGATATGGGTACGTCGTCCACTAGCCGCTTGTAAAACTAAAGGAATTAGATGCGTTTCAGGCATATGCCGTTCACCTAATTCACCTTCGGGATCAGCTCCTGCTGCATTAAAATAACGTAAACAAATAGATTTTAAACCATACGCTTTGTCATAATTTTGCAAAATTTGCTCAATCATTAATTTGGACAAACCATAAGGATTAATTGGATTTTTAGGATGTTCTTCATTAATAGGCGTATAACGTGGTTCACCAAAGATAGCGGCTGTTGATGAGAAAATAAAATTTTTAACTTCATGCGCCACCATTGTATCTAGTAAATTTAATGTATTAGTGAGATTATTTTGATAATATTTAGCAGGATTTTGCACAGATTCTCCTACCATAATAAAAGACGCAAAATGCATTACGCCATCAAATTGATAACCATTAAATAAATAATCTAAACATTGGCGATCTGATAAATCACCAAAAACAAAATCACCGCCTAAAACTGCATCTCGATAGCCATTAGATAAATTATCTAAAACAACAACTTGATGTCCTGCTTTTAATAACATTTTAACCATATGCGAGCCAATATAACCCGCGCCACCTACTACTAAAATAGTTTTCATAAATTTCCTATCTTTCAAATAGTTATCTTTTAAAAATCATAAGGGTTTTCCCAAACACGATTACATTTTTCATAAATCAGCCCATTTGTTAATTTACTTACTTTTTCTAAATCTAAAGTATTTAATTCTAATTTTAAATCTAATGCATCTAAATTTGAGGCAGTTTCATTAATCATAGGCAGAATACGTTTTAAATTAATTGGAATTTGTTTAGATAAAATCACATAAACGCTATCTTCACCTGCTGTTACAATCGATCTAAAAGAAGTAGGCAATTTACCACTTTCCATAATTTTTAAGCAAATTTTGATACTAGTGCTGATATTTTTAACGCAATTTCTGATTTCACGAATTTTATGAAAAATGTCTAACGTACTGGAGGCAAGAAATAACACCATGAGTTCATCAGGCAAACGATTACTGGCATCAATATCATTAATACCTTCATCTTCTACACCTGCAATCATCATTTCAGAAATACCTAATACAATTAATAATTTATCATTTAACAATCCAATGATTTTATCACTCATATCATTTAAATGTTCAAAATGTAATCTATTATCATATTTATTTAATGGCAATCTTTCTCGCAACATCATTTCTTTAATGGCAACAAGAGCAGGTTCTTCAATATTACGTTTTAAAGCATTGCTAATTTCCATTAAAATAGGGTCATCGCCATAGTTTTCCTTATCCTTCATTTTTAATAATGCTTTTAATAATGGGATAACTTCATTAATACGACTGATGTTACGCGTAATTTTCAATAAATTATTGATTAAACGTTGTAAATGATTGGAAACATCATGGGTTAATTTGAGTTGAGGCGAGAATGGCTTACCTTGTAATGCTTTTTTTAACATTAAATTTTTACTATTTAAAATCCGCGCTAATTTATTGACGTTATTACAAACTAACAATTTTTCATCAATCGCAATTTCATAAATACTCCCTGCGGCAATATCTAATGCTTTTTCTATTTCCAATAACTTTTGCGATTCTCCAAACAAACGTGCATATTTTTTCATTAGCAAAAATTCTGGAATTTTGTCTTCTAGACTATTTGAAATTCTGTCAAAATAGTTTTGTAATGAAGTACGTGCTGGATTATTACGTGCGCGTGGAATTTTAAGTTGCCTTGCCATAAGATTATCTCGCAACTGCAAAGTGTCTCATGTTATAAATAATCCTCTTACGGTTCACCAAAAAAACATGTATTTTGGTAATGAGGATGGTGAAATCATTTTTATTAATCATATAGTCATATTTTATGCCAATTTTACATTTTAGTATTTAGCATACTATCTCGCGCTTATTTTTGTTATCATTACAAAATATAAATACATTACTCAATCCATTTTCAATCATACTTGATGATATAATGAAAATAATCCTAAAGTTTACTATTTTTAATCATGTAAGTCATAATAATGGTTAATGCAAAAGACCCATTTTTAATACCTGGGACGACTGATCCTGTTGACATTGCAGTTTGGATAAGTCGCATTTCTAAAAATCGTAGTGCGCCTGAAAAACAAATGCTATTTAATGCTTGTCAACTTGCTAGCGAAGTCCACGCTAATCAAAAGCGCATTTCTGGTGATCCCTACCTTCAACATGTCCTTACTGTTGCTGATATTTTAGCAGATTTAGGGATGGATACTGAGGTACTTGTTGCCGCTATTTTACACGATGTACCAGAAGCTGCTGATATTACTATCCTAGAACTGGAGAAAAAATTTGGCAAGACTGTCGTTAATTTAATTACTGGTGTGCTGCAAATGCAAGCTATTGAGGAAATCGATGAAAATTCTCAAGAGCAACAAAGTGAAAGCTTGCGTAAAATGATTTTAGCGATGGCAGAAGATGTACGCGTTGTCTTAATTAAACTGGCTGACAGGCTAGATAATATCCGTGTGTTACGTTTTTTACCAGAGGAAAAGCGTCGCCGTTTTGCCCAAAAAACCCTTGATTTATACACGCCATTAGCAAATCGTTTAGGTATTTGGCAAATTAAATGGGAATTAGAAGACCTTTCCTTACGTTATATTGAGCCTAAAACCTATCAAGATATTGCCCGTTTTATTGATGAACGTCGTTTAAATCGTGAAGCGTACATTAAAAAAGTGATTTATCTATTAGAACAAGAATTAAGTAAAGTCGGTATTCATGCCGAAATTTCTGGTAGACCTAAACATATTTATAGCATTTGGCGCAAAATGCAGCGTAAAAATCTTGATTTTCAACAAATTTTTGATGTTAGAGCAGTGCGTGTTTTAGTTAAAACGGTGAAAGAATGTTATGTTGCTTTAGGGACAATTCATAATCAATGGAAACCCATTCCTAATGAATTTGACGATTATATTGCTAATCCCAAAGCCAATCATTATCAATCTTTACATACCGCCGTTTTAGGTCCAGAAAATAAAACCTTTGAAGTGCAAATTCGTACTTATGATATGCATCATCATGCAGAATTAGGCGTTGCAGCGCATTGGCGGTATAAAGAAACACGGACGCAAGCAGATGATCGCTTTGAACAAAAAATTGCGTGGTTAAGACAACTCTTATCTTGGAAAGAAGAAGAAGTTAAAGATGACACAGTTTTTATTAATCGTTTTAAATCAGAAGTGTTTGAAGACCGCGTTTATGTCTTATCGCCAAAAGGAAAAATTGTTGATTTGCCAAAAGGTGCAACACCATTAGATTTTGCCTACGCTATTCATACTGAATTAGGACATCGTTGTCGTGGTGCAAAAATTAATAATAAAATTGTATCGTTAAATCACATTTTAAAAACAGGGGTACAAGTAGAAATTATTACAGGTGAAGAAATTCGTCCTAGTCGAGATTGGATTAATCCACGGTTTAATTATTTAAAAACAACACGTGCAATTAATCGAGTCAAACAATGGTTGAAAAAACAAGATGTACATCAACATATTGCTGACGGTAAGAGTATTTTAGATCGAGAATTGCGCCGTTTTAGTGTACAAGAACAAGATATCAGCTATGAACAATTGGCTAAAAAACTCAATTTTTCATCGATTAATAATTTATTAGCTGGTATTGGACGTGGTGATACCAGTCTTGCTCAAATTTCCCGTGCTATCAGCGAAATCATTTTACCCAAATCGACACATCCTCCTGTCACACCACCTTCATCTATACCTGCTAAAAATAAAACTAAAAATGATGTACATATTACAGGTGTAGGTAATTTATCAGTACAAATGGCAGGTTGTTGTAATCCTATTCCTTATGATCCTATTGTCGGTTATGTGACTAAAGGACGTGGTGTGACTGTGCATAGACGTGATTGTCCTAATGCATTACGTTGGCAAGAAGAGGGTAATGAGCGTTTATTAGAAGTCGAATGGTATAAACCTGAACAAAAACAAAAATATCCTGTTGATATTGAAATACAGGCATTGGATAGAAATGGACTATTAGTTGATGTGACTAATGTGATTTCTGCTGAAAAGATTAATATTTCGGCTTGTAATACATTGACGAATAAAAATGATAGTACCGTAAGAATGATTTTTACTATTGAAGTTAATGATTTAGAACAATTAGGGCAAGTATTAACTAAAATTGATAGCTTGTCTAATGTTTTGGCAGCAAGACGACATAAACATTAAAAATGTGTAAAAAATAAAGTATTTTGTCACTTCCATGCAAGCAGAAATCTGGAAATTGTAAAATAGATAAAATTCTAGATGTTCACTTTTGTGGAAATGACATTAATGTTTTTATTATGCACAGGGATTATTTTGTCAAAATTTCCACACTACTATTTTTTTGTAAAACAAAGCAATTATTTTCCTTAAAAAGTATAACTTGATTATTAGAGAACGACTGGCTATATTTATTAACATATTTTAAAAAAATAGGTTATTTATTGTAGTTCATTGAACTCAAAAATCTAAGATGAGTAAAGAAAATATATATAGACTTGCTTTGTTAAATCTTTCCGATACAGTGATCATTACAGATGACAATGGAAAATTCACTTTTATTTGTCCAAATATAAGTACTATTTTTGGCTATTCTGCAGAAGAAGTGAATTTAATGTCTGATATTTATACTTTTTTAGGAAAACTGCCAGTTGATGAGCAAATACTTAATAATAAAGAAGAAATCCGTAATATAGAGATTACAGTCCAAGATAAAAAAGAAAATCAGCATGTCCTTTTGCTCAATGTTAAGAAAATTTCAGCTAATAGTGGTACTCGACTTTATTCTTTTCGTGATATTACTGAAAGAAAAAAGGCAGAGATTGAGGCACAAGAAGCCATTAAAGCAAAAGAAAAACTTTTCTCTATTATTGCCCATGATTTGAGAAATCCTTTCAATGTGATGATTAATTATTCAGAACTGCTTCTCAACTTTTTTGAGAGCTATAATAACGACAAAAAAAAGGAATGTATCACGAATATAGCCTTATGTTCAAAGAATATGCATAATCTGTTTGAAAATCTATTAAATTGGTCAGAACTTCAGCTATACGGCATTAAATACACGCCTGTAAAATGCTATTTAAGTAGAATAGGATTAGAACAAATTGACTTGCTTGAATTAAGTGCAAAAAGAAAAAATATTTATATACGTTTGAAAGTAGGAGAAGATGCGCCTATTTATGCAGATGAAAATATGTTTGCATTAATTTTGAGAAATTTAATTTCCAATGCCATTAAGTTTAGTGATTCAGATAAAGAAGTTGTGATTTCAACGCAAAGTGCTGAGGAATATATAAAAATTATTGTTTCTGACGAAGGTATAGGTATAAATGAGCAAACCATTTCAGAAGTGCTTGAAACAGGTGCAATATACTCAACGACAGGCACTGCAAAAGAAAAAGGCACGGGATTAGGATTAGCATTATGCAGAGAATTTATTGAAATGAATGGTGGTAAAATATGGGCAGAACGTGGAAAAGAAAAAGGAAGTCAATTTATATTCACACTGCCAAAATGGAAAGATCAAGCTTGATAACTAAAACGTTACTAATTTTTATATTTTTATTTCATAAAATTGCGTAATATACGACTTTTCTAAAAATATCACTTGAAAGCCTCCATTTTTCACATAATTATGATTATAAGAAAAGTATCTACTCACTATTTACCTTGAGATAGCAGGCTTTTCATACCATTTTGATAACTAGGTAAAAGGAAATTTAATGATTACATTTTTAGTGATAGCCGCTGTGTTGACTATCATCGCCTTAGCTTTTGTCATTCCACCTTTGTGGAGAAATAATATCCCTAATGATGATATTGATCGTAGTAGTTTGAATGTGAGTATTTATAAAGAACGTTTAGCCGAATTAGAACAAGAAGATTTATCGCCTGAACAACTTGAACAAGCTAAAAAAGAGTTAGAAAAAACCTTAGCTCAAGATTTAACGGTAGAAGATAATGTCAGTGTCCAATCTCATGGACGTTGGGCAAGTGCGTTTGTTATTCTTTTTGTCCCCATTTTAGCGGGTTTGACATATGCTTTTATTGGCGCACCACAAGCCTTAGAACCACAACAACAAGCTGAAGCACATGGAGAAATGCCTGCTGATTTTGCCGCAATGGTAGAAAAATTAGTAGAAAAATTGGAAGAAAATCCTAATGATGCTGAAGGTTGGGAAGTATTAGCGCGTTCTTATGTCACCATGGAAAAATATGATAAAGCGATTCGTGCTTATAATCAATTAATTGCATTAGTCGGTGACGATGATCCACGCATTTTAACTGATTTTGCCAAAACGATTGCGACCTCTCATGAAGGGCAATTAACAGGACAACCCAGTCTTTTATTAAAAATGGCGTTACAAGCAAATCCTGATTATGAAGAAGCATTATGGTTATCAGGTTTTGCAGCTGCTCAACAACAAGATTTTAAAGCCGCTATTCAACATTGGACACATTTACGTGGTTTATTACCTGCTGAAGAAGAAAAAGCAAAAGAAGCGTTAGATCAACAAATTGCAGAAGCACGTTCAATGTTATTAGGAAATAATGACACTGAAGCGACAAATGCAACATCAAATACTGAAACGACAACTAATGAAACAGAAACTACTATAAAAACAACCAATTCCATTACCATCGAAGTAAGTTTAGACCCTGCATTACAAGATAAAGTTAAACAAGGTGATACATTATTTATTTATGCACGTCCAACACAAGGCTCACCTATGCCATTGGCTATTGTTAATCAAGCTGCCTCTAATTTACCTGTTAAAGTCACATTAGATGATAATATGGCAATGATGCCCGCTGCAAAATTATCCAATCATAAAGAAGTCACTATTTTGGCGCGTGTTTCTAGTTCAGGTGGTGCAACGTTACAATCTGGTGATTTACAAGGTATAGTGACACCTGTTTCTGTTGGTATTGAAGACGTGGTACAAGTTGTTATCAATGAAATTGTGCCTTAATTATTTTTTGTCAGCATGTAGGTTGGAGGGAATATCCTTCATTTCTCTAATCATTTTTTTGGACTTCCTTTTTCAGTTCAACCTACGTGCTATCATGAAATACCGCTAATTTAACGGTACAAAATTAATAGCTAAATAAGAAAAATCTTAGCTCTTTAAACTATCATAAATCTTGACCAATAAACGATTTGTGCTTTATGCTATTTCTAAATCATCAACAGCATAAGGTAAACAAATGTCACGCTTAAACCTGCTCTTTATTTTACTATTCTCTTTTTCCAATTTTTCTGTTTTAGCACAAGACAATAAAGTGGAAGAAGCTTTACAAGATTATTTAGAATTTGAAGCGACGTATAGTGATGGCGCAATGACCGCGCAACAAATACAAAATGATCTGGATAAATTTTTTATTGTTGATACACGCAATACCAACTCTTACCAACAATCCCACTTGCCAAAAGCAATCAATATTGAATGGCGACAAATTTTAAATCACGTCGACCAGTTGCCTAAAGAAAAAACGATTCTATTATATTGTGATACAGGTTATCTTTCCTCAAAAGCACATTTTGCTTTGCGTTTAATGGGATTTGATAACGTTAAAGTATTATTTGGTGGCTACAATATGTGGCAAACCTTAGAAAAAAAGTAGAGAACAATTAATAATGAGAATTTTAGTTAGTAATGATGATGGCTATACTGCAGAAGGTATTGTTTGTTTAGTCTCTCATTTACAAAAAGTATTTACTGATGTCACCGTGATTGCACCAGACCGTAATCGTAGTGGCGCAAGTAATTCATTGACCTTAGAATATCCTTTGCGGGTCAAAAAAGCCCCTAATAATTTTATGTATGTCGATGGTACACCAACCGATTGTGTGCATCTTGCGTTGACAGGGTTATTTACTGGTGAATTTGATATAGTGGTTTCTGGGATTAATGCAGGTGCAAATTTAGGTGATGACGTGCATTATTCAGGGACGGTTGCGGCTGCGATGGAAGGCCGTTTTTTAGGGCGACCTGCAATTGCAGTTTCTTTAGTGCCACAAAATGCACCTTTACGTCATTATGATACAGCGGCGCAAGTTATTGTCGAATTATTGCAAAAACTAGAAAAAAATAAGCTTGATTTGCCTGATGATACTATGCTCAATGTCAACGTGCCTGATTTACCTTATGAACAACTAAAAGGAATGCGTATCACACGCTTAGGTAAACGTCATCGTTCAGAAAAAGTGATTGAAACCACTGATCCACGCGGTAAAACTATTTATTGGATTGGTGAAGTGGGTGATGAAAAAGATGCCACAGAAGATACTGATTTTCATGCGGTTAGACAAGGTTTTGTTTCAATTACGCCATTACACGTTGATTTAACCCAACATTCTGCGTTAAATTTATTACAAGATTGGTTACAAAAGTAACAATAATGACA
>Ga0180430_10005902_pt1 | contig 10076 bp, 4 predicted proteins | sample SS_ome_9_FD_132999 | JGI IMG/M metagenome (GOLD analysis project Ga0180430, IMG submission 132999) | Hypersaline lake sediment archaeal communities from the Salton Sea, California, USA - SS_1_S_2 metaG | ecosystem: Environmental > Aquatic > Non-marine Saline and Alkaline > Hypersaline > Sediment...
GATCGGCAGCGAAAGCAGCGCCATCCAGCTTACCGATTTTTGAGCGAAGATAATCGTGACCGCAACAAACGGACTGAGCGAGGGCAGAATCTTCGGTGCCATCGGCCAGGCAATAAGTGGAATGCACAGAACAATGGCCCCAATCAAGCCGAAAACGCGTGTTGCCCGACGGAAGGTGACGATTGGCCGTTTGCCGCGTGGATCGCGCACCACGGGACAGCCGTCGCAGCCGATGTGCGGCTCCGCGTCATTGTTGACCGTGTCGGTAAGTTGTTCTGGCAATCGAGTCATCTGTATAACGAATCATAGGATCGTTCAATGAGAACGATATTTCGAAAAGCGAGCGAACAACTTGCAAATAGCTGTGCTGATCTGGTCGCTCGGCGGCGTGTTTTGTGGCGATTATCCAAGATAAGCTTTTTGTGCAAGCAATGTTTTGCGGATTTCGGGCACGCTCAATTCTCGGGGCGTGCAGTTTTGTTTCGCAGCCAGGGCTGCTGCGACACCTGCCGCGTGTCCCGTCACCCAGCAGGTCGGGATAACACGAAGCAGGTCGGACATTCGCGGTTCTCCTGAAACGCTACGCCCGCCCGTCAGAAGGTTGTCGACATTCTTGGGCACCAACGCGCCATACGGAATTTGCCACTCCTGGTGATCGCCGTTCCAAGCGCCACTAATCGCAACACAATCTTCGAACTTGCGGTTATTTTTTACGCCTTCGAGCGTTAGTGACTCGAGACCGGACAGGACGCGCGAAATTCGTACACCGAGTTGCGGAGCGGTTTCCATCAAATAAACGTCTTCGTAACCGGGCGTGTCGCGAAGCGCCTCGACTTGTTTCCAAATTTGCCGACGGTGATTCAGTTCGAGCCTTGAAAGATCCTTCACGTCAATGCCGTTCGCGTCCGGACCGTGCATGTTGACCCAATTGACTCCGGGGATAGGCGTAATCGCTCCACGATTTCGAGGTCGCAGCCCGGCCGCCTTTTCTTTATCAACTCGATCAAGGTTGCCGATTCGATATGGCAGACCGATGTGGTAACGTCGTCGTTCATGCAGCGCACCGGCTGCCGCGAAGATGTCGCCATCGCCGGTAGTGTCCACTACCTGATCTGCCAAGATCGATTGGCGTCCCGATTTGCTTTCGAAGACGACGCCACGAATCGCCTGTTCGTCCATGACGGCGTTGACGGCCCAGCTATGAAGGAAGACGTCGATTCCCTCTTCGAGAATCATTTCTACCATAACGTATTTAAGCGCTTCGGCGTCGACGGTTGGATTTCGTCCTGGCCCGCGACCGGTGATACCCCGGTCGAGCTTTTCGAGCCTCAGTAGCATATCCTCGCCGATACCGCGACAAACTTGCTTGCCACCCTTAACGATATGTCCCAGAACGTAAACGACGAGTCCGCCGGTCCAGAGACCGCCGAAATGTCCGTAGCGTTCAACGAGCGTCACCTTCGAATCGGCACGTGCGGCAGCAATCGCAGCACAGACACCGGCTGGACCGGCACCGACGACCAGGACGTCGGTCTTGTGTGCGATGTCCAGAGCGCGGCGCGGTTGAATGACTTGCCCGTTCTCGATGACCGCAGGCGAAATGTCACTTCCATCGACTGGCGTGCCAGCCGGCGCGTCGGCACGCGATGCCATATCGGCATTGGCCCGATCGGTGTTTCCCAATAGGCTAATGCCCGCCGCGGTACCCGCGAAGGTGGAGAGGCTCAACTTACGGATCAGTTCGCGTCGAGAAAGATCTTTATTCATGGTTGTCGACTCTTGTTATCCAGTTTGGTGGTCGTTTGATGATTATGAATCTTACACCACTTGGTGAGATCATCGATCCAAATAACGAAAATCAAAATAAATCGCCCTGGGGGATTTTCCGAGCGTTATTACTTGTTATACTGTGTCCGACCTGCGAATTGCAAGACGCTGACGGCTAAACTTTTCGTGCGAAACATCTTATTTCTTGTGTTTGGCGGGTTGTGGCGAATGTTCGTGATGCCAGTATTCGATTTCAACGCATCCCGCATCTGCACTTGATATCGACATCTGTTATAGATATAACGTATCGATTCGGTATCGTGTAGTGGCACACTTTTCCGTTTCAGTAGTCGTGCCAAATTTGTCATATTTTGTAATGTGAATAATCGCAGTAAGCGGCAAATGCTCGCCAATCGCTGCATTTTCACGTCATGACAGGGTATTTCAGGGCCAGCGAGTTCAACTTGTGTCGATATTCGCGAATGCTCTGATTGCATGCTGTATATAAACCCCAAAAATTCGGGTCGCCTTCAATGCGGTCCTTATTATTGTCGTAGGCTTAAATCATTAAGGGACCATGGGTTGTCTTGTGGACGCCCCGATAATGTGATGTTAACAGGTTCTTGTTTCGCGATGAAAGGTAGGAAATCCAAATGACGCAAAAACCTTGGTATTTATTGTTCGCGGCCGTTGCCGCCTTCGGTTTGATTTGCGGTTCGTCCGTCAGTGCTCAGGTTGTTCCGATCGATGGTGAAGAACCGGAAGCGGCTTCTCCGACTCCTGATCTCACTGAGCAAATTCCTGAAGTGACCGAAGCGATCGAGAAATTCAACAACCGCGACATCCAAGGCGCGCTCGACGCGTTACGCCGTGCCCGCAAAGCTCGACCGGAGCTTCCGCCGGCCGAAGTTATTTTGGCTCAGTTTTGTGTACGGGCCAATCTTGGAAGCGGTGTCCGACTTTGGTTGGAACGCGCCGTGATCGAAGAACCTGGCGATCCCCAGGCCTATTTGATTCTTGGCGACGTTGCGATTCGAAATCGTCAAGTCACCGAAGCTTCGCTCCTTTTCCAGAAGGCGCAACAGCTTTTGGCGACGATGCCCGAAGGAAAGCGAAAAGACGCGCTGAAGCCGCAAGTTCTCGCCGGTATGGCTGCCGTCGCTGAAGCTCGCGGTCAATGGGACCAGGTCAAGACGTATCTGACCGACCTTTTGAAGCTCGTTCCCGATAACGTCGTCGCTCTGCAGCGAATGTCGCGTACGCTCTTCCAGCTCAAGGATCCGAAGGGTGCTTTGGCCGAGCTCAAGAAGGCAAAGGATGTGAATGAAGACGTCCTTTCGCCTTCGACGCAGCTTGCCATGCTCTACGATCAGGCCGGCGATCGCGAACAGGCCAAGCAGTGGATGGAATACGCACTGAAGTCCGAGCCCAACGACCTGCGAGTTCAGCTCATCGGTGCTCAGTGGATGCTTAACAATGGCGATCTCGCCCAGGCTCAGACGCTGTCGGCCAAGGCACTTCAGATCGATCCCAAGTCGCTCCAAGCGAAGGTTCTCCGCGGTGTCGTCGCTCTCTATCAGGGCAAATACACCGAAGCCGAACGTTACTTCGAAGAAGCACATCTGCAGTCGCCCAGTAGCTTCGCACCGGGCAACAACCTTGCACTTGCACTTTGCGAACAGTCGGAAGACGCGAAGAAGCTCAAGGCACTCGAGTACGCCACGAGCAACGCACGTCAGCATCGACAAGGTCGCTTCGCTCCTGAAGCTGCCTCGACCTATGGCTGGGTCCTCTACAAGATGGGTCGCGTCGACGATGCGAATCGCGTCCTCACCTCGCTGATCCAACAGACGGGCGGAAACGTCAGTCCCGACACGGCCTACTATCTCGCACAAGTTCTCGTCGAGAAGGGTCAAGCAGATCAAGCCAAGAAGATTCTCGAAGGAATCCTCAAGGGCGAGCGACAGTTCTCGAAGAAGATCGAAGCCCAGCGTCTGCTAGATACGCTCTAAGCCAGCGACGCAAAGCTCGAACAAATAAGAAAAAGGCGGCCGGCTCGCAATGAGTCGGTCGCCTTTCTTTTATGTAAGCGGCACGGCGCTTACGTCCGTTAATTACGTCAACTACTCGAGCGTCGGGTAAACCACCTCGCCGCGTAGTTGGGCTTGTCCGCCTTCTTTCTCGTAGACACCGTAGAAGAGCGAGCAGCAGTCGAGCCAAAGTGTGATGCGGTGCATGTCCTCTTCCGATAGCTTCACGTCGTGGTGCCCTTCCTTGAGCATCTTATAGAGGTTCGAAGCGCGGGCGCCAAACCGACCGGGCGTCGTCCGAAGCGATTCGCCGTAGTTCCAGAAACCGTGCTTGTGCACGAGCGTGTTGTACGATGCATACCAGTTGTTCTGGTACGGTTCTCGTTCGAGCGTTGGAGCTTTGTCCTCCTTGCGGTGACACTCGACACAATGCTTGTCCAATACCGGTTGAACCAATAGCGGGTAGCTATACGGGTTCGATCCCGAGACATCGGGTTTCAGCTTCGAGGCCGGGCGAAGCATCGCAGCAGGTAGCGTGTCGATACGCTCGGGTGTGTAGCTTTTCGGCTCGTGGCAGCCTGTGCAAACCAGGTTGTCGCCCTCTTGAAGATAGGTCGACGATCGCATCGATTGCACGGCGAGTCCGTCTTCGTCGATCAACTGGAAGACGATTTCCTTATGCGCCGGAACGATAAAGTGCGCGCTGCCATCTTCCTCGACCGGTGCGGTACCGAGCACGAAACGGCAAAGGTTGACCGAGTCACGCGCGCTTGGGAATCGCGGGCCCGTCTCGTGAGGACGCGGACCTGATGGCACGGACATGGGCAGCATATGAAGCACGCGGATTTCCTTGACCTTCGTTCCCTCGGGAAGCGGACGAAGGCTCTTGTAAACGTTCATTACCGCACAGGTCGCGTCTTCCGGTCGTTCCTCTTCGCTCGGAATGTGAACGTACGGTTTGTCGCTGAATTTGCGGTTCGGATGCTCGGGCAAACGTGGAGGCATCGGGCGGCTGCGAAGAGGCATCGGACTTTGGCAAGCAATCGTCGGGTCGCGATAGATCAGCTCCTTGTTGCCAAAAGCATCGATCAGATAGATGCCATAGCGGCCCGGAACCGCGCGTTGACCTTGTCGCCCGACCCCCGGTTTCATCGTCGCATCGTAAACGCAAAGATAATAATTCTCGTTAAGCGCCCAGGGCGTGCCATAAACTTGCGAGCCACCTTGGCTCTCGGGGAATTTGATCTCGGGCGTCAGTCGTTTGACCGGCGCCATCCCGTCATCGTCTTCGATGCGAGGATCGATCATAATGAGCGAACCGAATGCTTGCCCGTGATGAGGTGCGGCGGTGGCAATGAATTTATGCGAACCGGGTACCGTACGCACGTCGAGCTCCATGTCCGCTCGCTCGCGACGTGGAGAGAAGTTCCCATGTACCGCCCGACTGTCGCGACCGTCGGGCGTCGTGATCCACGGGAAGTGAACCGTGCAGCCGTGGCGGTCAATGTAATCCCATCGCGTATAAAGGATTCGACGGTCGTGTGCGACACTAGGGTGCCATTCGTTCGTTTCATGATAGCTGAGGCAGTCGATCTGCGAGCCATCGGCCGCCATGTCGAACAGCGTATATGTCGGGCAAACTCGGCCGCAGCGAAGGTATCCGCCCCGGCGTTCCGAGATGAAACCGATTCGTCCGTTGGGCAGGTAAAATGGATCGAAATCGTTCCACGTACCGTCGGTCAATTGTTTCAGGTTCGTGCCGTCCGTATTTGCAGTGAAAATATGATAGCATCGGCCTGGATCCCAGTGCCCGCGGCTTGGATCGGTGTGATGATCGTGGCCGCGATCACCGACGCACTCGACGTACGCGAATGCGATCTGTTTTCCGTCGAATGACAGGTCGGGGGCGAGGAACGAACCACCGGCCAGTGATTCTCCTTCGAGCCGTCCCGACTCGACGATAGAGTCGGCAAGAAGGTCGGTTACTGCCGGATCTTCGCTGAACGGATTCTCCAGTGCATAAACGCTACCGCCAGGCAGAGTGTTGATGCCATAATACTGATCGCACATGTGATTGAATGTCGAGCGATGACGTTTGATGAACAGCAGCCGATCGAAATCGAGCAACGGATTGCTCATCGCGACCTGTCGCCGGATTTTGCACGCTTGCACAAAGAATTCGAAGAGTGGTTCCGCTTCCAGGTCCTCGACCGGTCCCGCCTTCTTTTCGATTGCATCGAGCTCGGCAGCGAGCTTATCGAGATTCGGTGCTCCTACCATCGATCGAATGTCCGCTATCAGTGCACGCGTACGGCGGATGACGATGTCGAGCGGTGTCTTATCTTCAGGCAAAATCAACGCTTGTTCGTTGAATGTTTGCGGTGCGTAACTGTAAATCTGCGAGCGGTTGCGGAGGTTCTCAAGCAGTGTAATATACTGCATTTCGAGTTCGTCTTTCGGTTCGACGAACGGCGTCATGCCCGGGTCGATCGACGACTCTTTCGCTACCAGCTTCACTCCTTTGATATCGAGTGTCAGTTCGGCAATCGATGTCCACGCGCGACCGTCAATTTCCTTCAGTGCGCGAATGCGGAAGTATCTTCCCGTCACGGGCTTGGTGAATGCGACCTTGCTCGTCGACTTCTCGCCAGGCATCTTTCCCTTGACGATCGGATCGCCGAATTTCTTGCGATCGTCCGAGACGTAGCACTCGTAGTCGGCAATCGTTCCGTTTGTTCCACCCGGACGTGGTAGGTATGTGAATCCGGCGATTTCGTAGGACTTGCCCAAGTCGACGATGATCTCGTGCGGCGTTGGAGGATTCATCGAAAAATCGCTATGCCACATCGTGCCCGGATTGCCATCCATCGCACGGTAACCTTCGTATCCGGGATGTTGGCTGTCGACAATCACGTCGACTTTCACCGCCGTGTCGGCCGCATTTATTGTTCCACTAGAGAACAATAGAGCGATTGAAGCGAGAAGAATCAATCGCCGTTTCATGATAGCGGACATTGGGAATTCCTTTCTATTTGTTTGAATTTCAAATTCGTGCGATACGCAGATCGACATTTTTCATTATTGTCAGAAGCGAATGTAGAATGCAATATCGGATAGCGGAAAATCTGTGCGCTATCGTGCCTTCGCCGTTTCGCAAGACGGATTAGCTGAGGCTTTTGAAATAAAAAATCTGTACACAGGTGGAAATCGCTATGATTCGATCTCCGGAACCGGTCCGCTCCGATACGACGAAACATGACACATTTATCGATTGTGCCGGTTGAATCGGACTTATGCGCCATAAAGTCGCCCCATATTTACACGTTTTCTCAGTTGATAAATGTTTAGCAGTCCTAAATATTCAGTTAGTTTCCCTTTTTTATAATCTCTAGTTGCGTGGCTTAACGGTAGTGCTATAGTTGGTTGAAATGGGGATGGGTCAGGTCGGAATTAAACGGCTCGTAAGACCCTGGGTTAATTGACAGAAATTCAATTTCTGTTTCCATGTTTATGGAGGTTTCATTGATGAAACGCTATGCAATTTTGGGATTGGTTGTGATCGTAACGTTGGCATGTTTTGCGACGACGGCTGATGCATGCTTCGGTCGCCGTGGCTGTGCTGTAACAACTTGCTGTGCGCCAGCATGTGATCCTTGCTGCACACCCGCAGTCACTACATGTTGCGATCCTTGCGGCGGTACAGCCTTTACAACGGGTTTCCGTTCTCGTTCGAGCTTCAGTAACTACGGCGCGTATCCGCCGTATCAGCGTGCTGGCTTCACGAGAGTCAGAGGTGGTGGTTGTTGCGGCGGCTGGTAAAAGCCCTGCAGTAGATGCTATGATTGATTGGGACGGGGTGGGTCCTGAAGGGATATCGACGGCTCAATGAGCCTGAATATATTTGGCAAATTTGTCTTTTGTTTGTTTCCATGTTATAGGAGGTTTCATTGATGAAACGCTTTGCAATTGTTGGATTGGTTGCGATCGTGACCGTAGTTTCCCTTTCGACGACGGCCGATGCATTCTTTGGTCGCCGAGGTGGTTGTGGTACGACATGTTGTGCGCCGGCTTGTGAGCCCGCTTGTGAGCCCGCTTGCGAAACGACGTGCTGTGATCCTTGCTGCCTGCCTCGACCTGCCTGCCGTTGGTGGCAACGCACGAGTTGCGATCCTTGCTGCGAACCGGCATGCAATACGAATGCTTGCCAACCGACTTGCGGCAAAGGCATTCCGTTCCCGCGTCGTGGTGGTCTGCTCTCGCGAATGGGTGGCTGCTGCGGTACCGCATGTGACACTGGTTGCTGCGATGCTGGTTGCTCGACCGGTTGCGACACAGGATGCGGCCCCGGTGGTTGCGATATGGATGCCGGTGGCGAAGCCATCGACGTCGAAGTCGAAGTCGCCCCGGCCGAACCGGCCCCCGCCCCCGAAGCATAAGCTTCAATCCGAGAAAGGAAGTTCGGGCCCACCAATTATAGCCCGCCTGATAAATTACTACGATAGAAGCCGGCGTAGAATTCGTATCCACGCCGGCTTCGTTGTTTCTTGATTGATTTTCGATTTTTCGGTGATAGGGGATGATTGCGAAATGGGTGGCTCAATATTTATATGCGAGCTACTAGTCACTTGAGGTCAGCGACTCCCTATCGTCGTACCGCTTCGCCAAGTTTAACTTCGATCTTCAGCGGCTTGTCGTCGCGTTCAATGTCGACGACGATCTTATCGCCTGGCTTTTTCTTTTGAATAATACCGAAAAGCGTTTGCAGATTGTTGATGTCACGACGGTCGATCTGCTTGATTACGTCGCCCCGCTGCAGTCCTGCTTTTTTCGCCGGGCTCTCTTTGAAGACTTGCGAGATGTGCACTCTTCGGCTTTGTGCCGAATAACCGGGCGCTATACCGAAAAACGCGACTTTCTTTCCGCCACTCGACGTCTTTGCCTGGAACTTCATCGGCGTCTTCGCATTGGCGAGTTCCGTAAGCAGCGATGCCATAAATTCGGATGTGATTGCCATCCCCTCGTAATTCAACTTCTCCGTCGTGTCGGTCGGCTTGTGATAATCGAGATGAAAGCCGGTAAACGCGTGGATTGCGGGTATCTCTTTTCGAACGAATGGTGCATGATCGCTCATGCCCACCTGTCCGGTACGATTAACCAAGTTCAGCTCACCTGTGCTATTGGCGACCGCGAAGAATTCATTCCAACGATCGCCCGTGCCCGTGCCGCTAAGCGTCAGCTCTCGCTGATGTAGTTTGCCGACCATATCCAAGTTCACCATCGCCACTGTCTTGTCGAGCGACCGAATCGGATGTTCGCAGTAATGCTTACTACCAAGCAGACCGCGCTCTTCACCAGTGAAGGCAACGAAAACAATCGTACGATCGAGCGGTTCCTTTCGCTCGGTCAAGATACGTGCGGCCTCGAGAATGATCGCGATTCCCGACGCGTTGTCATCCGCACCTGGATACATGACGAATTTGTTCGGGTCATTTGAGTTCGGCCGCAAGCCGATATGATCGTAATGTCCGCCGATAACGACCGTTTCATCTGCGTGCGGACCTGATCCTTTGAGGACGGCGACGATGTTGCGTTCGAACAAGCTCTCGCGATCGACTGTAAAATTTCCTTTGGCGCGGCAACCTGGCAGCGAGCCGCTTTCAGGCTGATGATTCTTATGGATACGCTTCTCGATCGCGTCGAGGTCTCGACCTGTCGATTGAAGTACTTTCTTGATCATGTCCCTTTTGACGAAACCGACAAAGAAGTTGTCCGCAACGTCGTCATGTGGAAGTGCAGGAAGCGGCGTCGTTTTTCCACTCGATCCATTCGGCGTAAAGAATGCCGCGGACGAAGGCGACGGATCGCAAAACAGTACCCCTCGCGCGCCGCTAACGCGTGCAAGCGAAATTTTCGTTTCGAGCGTACTCGCGTATTGTGTTCGCCGGTCTGTTGCCAAATATTTTGGTATACCTCGCAAAATGACGACGAGTTTCCCTTCGACATCGATGTCTTCGTAGTCGTTATAGTCGTGCTTCGCGATGATTAGTCCGTACCCGCCGAACGAAAGTGGCAGATCGAACTCACCCGTCGCGGTTCGCGAGAGCGGCATGAAGTCGACATTGTCGGCGAGTTTCTTGTGTGATTTGCTGCTTCCTCGCGAAGGGAAGAGATTCTCTTCCGACTTCTCCGACAGTTTGGGCGGACGCAGCTTCAGTTCCGAAAGCTTTGGCGCGCTGATCGTCAGGCTGTTTCCCGCAGCCATCGAAGTGACCGTCTTCA
>Ga0180430_10005905_pt1 | contig 10073 bp, 7 predicted proteins | sample SS_ome_9_FD_132999 | JGI IMG/M metagenome (GOLD analysis project Ga0180430, IMG submission 132999) | Hypersaline lake sediment archaeal communities from the Salton Sea, California, USA - SS_1_S_2 metaG | ecosystem: Environmental > Aquatic > Non-marine Saline and Alkaline > Hypersaline > Sediment...
GAGCTGATCTGCTTCCACATCTCCAGCCGCTACAAGTCGAGGATCAGGCAGATCGAGAAGGCGAGCGGTTCCTACGAGGGGATCGACTTCCGAATCACCTTCGTCCCACCCGGCCGTATCTTCGCTGTGGAATAGTCCTTTCGCGCGTTGCCACCCCCTAGCGGTTCCGGTACCATCCGCGCACTCGCGCAAGGAGGAACCATGACCGAACGCCGCTTTGCCAGGATCCAGACCGAGCTTCCCGGCCCCAAGTCAGCCGCCGTCTTCGACCGCAAGGCCCGCTGCGTAGCCGGACCGCTTGAGACGTACGCCCCGTTCATCGTGCACAAGGGTGAGGGAGCGCTCATCGAAGATCTGGACGGCAATCGGTTCCTCGACTTCTCCGGCGGCTGGGGCTGTCTCGCGGTCGGCCAGAGAAACGGACGCGTCGTCGAGGCGCTTCACGAACAGATCGACCACTATCTCCACACCGATTTCACCGCGGTGCCGTATGCGCCGTTCGTCGATCTGGCCGAGCTTCTCTGCGAGCGCACGGCCATCGACGGCGAGAAGCGGGCCGCGTTCTTCAACAGCGGCGCCGAGTGTGTCGAAAACGCCGTCAAGATTGCGCGGGCCTTCACCAAGCGAAAGGGCGTCCTCGTCTTTGAGAACGCCTTCCACGGGCGGACGCTCTTGGCGATGACGATGACCCACAAGGCGATGCCCTACAAGTCCGGCTTTGGCCCCTTCGCGTCTGACGTCTACCGGCTTCCCTATCCGTACGAGTATCGCAAGAGCCTCACACCGGTCGACCTCGAGCGCGCTCTGTTGGCCGCTGTTGACCCGAGCGACGTTGCCGCCATGGTCATCGAGCCGGTCATCGGCGAAGGGGGCTTCCTCGTCCCGCCGGATTGGTTCTTGCCTGAGTTGCGAAGCCTCGCCGACAAGTACGGATTCGTCCTCGTCTGCGATGAGGTGCAATCGGGCATCGGTCGCACAGGCAGGTTCTTCGCTTTTGAGCACTTCGGGATCCAGCCGGACCTTGTCTGCGTGGCGAAATCCCTCGGTTCGGGTCTTCCGCTTTCCGGTGTCGTCGGCAAGGCCGAGATCATGGATGCTCCGACGGCCAGCGGCATCGGCGGCACCTATGCAGGGAATCCCCTTGCCTGCCGCGCAGCGATCGAGGTGATCAAGACCCTCGACGAGGAGAACCTCATCGAGCGAGCGTCCGTGGTCGGCGAGCGGATCCGATCGCGCTTCCGCCAGATGGCCGACCGGTTCGACGTCATCGGCGATGTGCGCGGGCTTGGAGCGATGGTCGGCATGGAACTGGTGAGCGATCGGGAGACCAAGGAGCCTGCCAAGAAGCTCACCGGACAGATCGCCGCCGCCGCCATGCGCAGGGGCGCCATCTTCCCGACCGCCGGTCTGCTCGGGAACGTGCTTCGCGTTCTGGTCTCCCTGGTCATCACCGAGGCGCAGATCGATGAGGGGATGGACATCCTTGAGGCATCGTTCGAGGAAGTCGTCGGATCGTCTGCACCGGTCTAGAGGGAGACGATCGGCCTGACCGAACGGTCGCACGCGCTGTCTGACTCCGTTCTATAGGCATGGTGTGCAACGCAAACTCATTCCCCTAGGGGATTTCCGCAACAAGCCAATGTCCAGGAGAAATCGATAGCGGCAGCGGGATACCCACGCGCGAGGGGCGTCAAACCCAGGGCCCGTCTGCTGTTCGGACTTGGCAAGGGGTGCCTCCGCCGCTATACTGGCCGCTGAATTCCTACATACCCAAGGGGGTCAATGTGAAAAGCGTCAACAAGGCTGAGCTCGTCGAGCTGCTGGCGAAGGAAGCGAAGCTGTCCAAGAAGGATGCACGTGCGGCACTCGACGGTGTCGTGACCGTCATCACCAAGTCGCTGTCCAAGAACACCCCGGTCATCATCACGGGATTCGGGAAGTTCGAGACGCGCAAGCGAAAGGCCACGACGCGCATGAACCCGCAAACGGGGCAGCGCATCAAGACGCCCGCCAAGACGGTCCCCGCATTCAAGGCCGGCAAGAACCTCAAGGAAATCGTCAGCAAGAAGAAGAAGTAGTAGCAGCTGACGGCTTGAGGCCGCGGGCGCTCGGGGGAGGACACCGGGCTGGGAGAGAATGACGGCGAGGGAGGGCAACGCCCCTCCCTCTCTCTTTTTGGGCGACGATGACTCCGTACGCCTCCTGCGATCGTGTGGCCTCCTGCCTATACTCCCCTCACCCATGGACCTGCTCGAAGGCCTGAATCCAGCCCAGCGTGAAGCCGTCACTCATGGTGAGGGGCCGCTTCTGATCGTTGCCGGCGTCGGCACCGGAAAGACAACGGCCATCACCCGACGCATTGCCTGGCTCATCTCGGAGAAGCGAGCCCTGCCGTCGGAGATCCTCGCTCTGACGTTCACCGACAAGGCGGCCGCCGAGATGGAAGAGCGCGTCGATCTCCTTGTTCCTTACGGCTACATCGAGGCGCAGATCGGCACATTCCACGCCTTCTGCGATCGCATCCTGCGCGAGAACGCCATCCATCTTGGGCTGACGCCCGACTTCCGCCTCCTCACCGAGGCGGAGCAGGCGATCTTCCTGAAGGACCATCTATTCGAGTTGCCGTTGGACCGCTTCCGCCCTCTCGGTGATCCGCTGAGGAATCTGCAAGCCCTGTTGACGCTCTTCTCTCGCGCCAAGGATGAGGACGTCACGCCGGCCGAGTACGCTGCCTTCGTCGATCGTCTCGCCAAGAGCACACCCGCGCCCGAAGAGGCGGACGTCTTCGCCGAGACTCTTGCCGACCAGCGGGAGCTCTCCGAAGTCTACGAGGCCCATCAGCATTTGCTGGCCGAGCACGGCTATGTCGATTTCGGCGATCAGATCGCCCTGGCGCTGAGCCTTCTCCGCAATCACCCGGCCATCCTCGAACGCTACCGGAAGCGCTTCCGCTACATCCTTGTCGACGAGTTCCAAGACACGAACTACGCGCAGTTCGAGCTGCTGAAGCTCCTCGCGAGCGACGGCAACCTAACCGTCTGCGGTGATGACGACCAGTCGATCTACAAGTTCCGCGGCGCGGCCATCTCCAACATTCTTGGCTTCCAGGAGACGTTTCCTGAGTCCACACTCATCGTTCTCGACGAGAACTACCGCTCGACGCAAGAAATCCTCGATTCCGCCTACCGGCTGATCCAACACAACAACCCGGATCGGCTCGAAGTCCGTGCGGGCATCGGCAAGCGTCTCCGCTCCAACACCGGTTCCGGAGCAGCGCCGCATCTTCATCACTTCAAGTCCCTGACCGATGAGGCGGACTTCGTCGCGGAGACGATCCGCGGACGGCAGCAGGAGGAGAACCGCTCATACAGTGACTTCGCAATCTTGGTGCGGAGCAATGCGCAGGCGACGTCGTTCTTGCGGGCGCTCAATCTCCTGCGCATTCCCTGGCGGTTCTCAGGCAGCCGAGGGCTCTACGATCAAGAAGAGATTCGGACGGCTGTCGCGCTTCTGCGCACGCTGTCCAATCCGGGGGACGACCCGTCGCTTCACTTCCTTGCCAGTTCTTCGCTCTACGGGATCGACGGAGAGGATCTGGCCGCCGCCGCCGGTTTCGCGCGGAGGAAGAGCCGGACACTCCTCCAGGTTCTGCGCCGACTGAGCAGAGACTCACGAGCCGTCGAAGTCTCGGAGGTCACGCGGGCCAAGGCGGAGACTCTGGTCGGCCACCTCGATCCGCTGTTCGATCTCGCCGCCAGAGAGCGAACGGGCGAGGTGCTCTACCACTTCCTGTCGGCAACGACCGGCGAGATCGAGCGGCTGTCCAATTCGAGCGATCTCAAGGACGCGCAGCGCGTGCGGAACATCGCCAAGCTGTTCGAGATCATCGAGCGGTTTGCCCAGGTCGCGCGCTACGATCGCGTGCGCTGGTTCGTCGACTACCTCGATGCACTGATTGAAGCCGGAGACAACCCCCCCGTCGGAGATGCCGCATGGGATGCGGATGCCGTACACGTACTGACCATTCATCAGGCCAAGGGACTCGAGTTTCCGATCGTCTTCCTCGTCGGTCTGGTCACCGACCGGTTCCCGTCGCGCACACGCCGCGACTTGATCCCTCTCCCCGACGAGCTGGTGAAGGATCTTGCCGTCACTGGCGACTTCCACCGCCAGGAGGAGCGGCGGCTGTTCTATGTCGGGCTCACCCGCGCCAAGGAAGACATCTACCTCACAAGCGGGCAGGACTACGGGGGCAAGCGGCCGAAGAAGCCGAGTCTGTTCGTCTCGGAGACGCTCGACATCGACGCGTCACAACAGGCACCCGAAAAGCGCTCCCCGCTCGATGCCCTCCAGCGCGCGGCCGCGGCAGAGGCCGAGGACGAGTCGGGAGCGTCCGAAGACACGCCGCAGACCCTCTTTCCCGTGGAGGATCCGCTCCTTCGCCTGAGTTACCGCCAGATCGACGATTACCTGACGTGCCCCCTCAAGTACCGCTACATCCACATCCTCCGCGTTCCTATCCGCATCCACCATGCGGTGGCCTACGGAAGTGCCATCCACCATGCCATCCGCCTGTTCAACGTCGGACGGATGTCGGGAGAAGAGACGCCGATCGAGGCGCTTCAGGACGTCTTCCGCAAGCAGTGGCGGGCCGAGGGATTTCTCACGCCGGAGCACGAGGAACTCCGGCTCCAGGAAGGCCTCCGCGCCCTGCAGGCGTTCCATGACTTTGAGACAGCCGAAGGACGTGTGCCGGCGCTGGTCGAGCGCCGCTTCTCGGTCGTCGACGGAGACGTCCGTCTCGTCGGAATCTTCGATCGGATCGACCAGATCGAAGGTGCGGGCACGATCATCGACTACAAGACATCGCAGCTGAAGACCCAGGAACAGGCCGACCGACGCGTGCGCGACAGCCTCCAGCTGTCCTTGTACGCGATCGCCTATGAGCACATGTTCGGCGTGCTTCCGGAGAGGCTCGAGCTTCGCTTCCTGACTCCGGGAATTCTGGTCGGGAGCGCGACACCGACCGAGAAACGGCTCGACAAAGCACGTGAGAAGCTGCTTGAGGCGGAAGCGGGGATCCGTGGCGGGAGCTTCCCCGGAGAGCCTGCCTATCGAGCCTGCCGGCGCTGCCCCTATGCAGGGATTTGTCCTTCGAAGCGGTCCGACTAGGCCACCTCTTGCCCTGGAGCCGGCGTCGAGGGAACGCCGATCTTCGCGCCGACGGCGTCCTCCGGATCGACCACGTGATCGGACCAGAGCGATTCAATGTCGTAGAACGCCCGCGCGCCACGCTCGAAGACGTGGACGACGAAGTCTCCGTAGTCGAGCACGATCCACTTGCGCTCCTTGAAGCCCTCGCTGTGGTTCGGCTTGATCGGCAGGCCTTCGCGCAGGACGTTCACCAGGGCCTTGGCGTGGGCTGTGTTGTCGGTGTCGGCAATGATGAAATAGCTCGTTGGAATCGGCACCTCGTTGAGGTCGATTAGAACGATGTTCTCGGCCTTCCTGTCATCTAGAAGCTCGATCGCTTGGCGAACGAGGTTCCGCTCATCAGTCACTCCAGCTCCAATCCAACCCCGCGATCAGAAGAAGGTCGGTCCCGAAGGGAGCCAGCCCCTCCAACGCCTGCATGTGTTCTTCAAATGCGTCGGGGAAGACGATGCTCACCTGCGTGGGAAGCGCGTCCCGAAGCACCCAGGCTTTGGCTTCGTCGGTGAGCACAACGATGTAGCTGGTAGGATACTCAAACATCTCGGCGTTCGCGATGCGCGTCACCTCGAAGGCTCTGGCGCGCAAGTAGTCGGCCGTCTGGCTGGCCATCAGCCGAACGCCGTTCCCGTTGAACACAGCCACCCGAATCTCCGTCGGTGTCAGCAGCTCCATTCCGCGAACGATCGATGCCAACAGGCGCTCCATCTCGACGATGCGCGGATGGACGGCGAGTTGCCCTTCGATAAGCACATCATCTGTCGGGATCGTGCCTACCCGGAGGGTCTCCGGATCGGCGGCGGCGATCTGTCGGGCGATCTGTCGCACCAGGCTGCTGCGAACCTCACTCGATGAAGCCTCCCGCAGTCGATCGGCGACCGAGTGCACGGCTCGATCGCTCTGCCCGGTCAATGCACTCGCAACGACCGCACGCAGCAGCTGCTCCCTTCGCGTTGCCAGCGTCATCTCCGACTCGCCTCTGAGGAAGGCAAGCGCCTCTGAGCCGCTGAGCACGCGCTCACCTGCCTCCAGCTCGACTCGCTCCCCAGAAGCTTCCGAGGGGGCGAACTGAACACCGAGCTCGACTTCGAGCGGAAGCCCATCCAGCTCGTCGACGAAGGCAACCAGGGCTGCGTCATCCAGGACCAACATGGCCGAAGGGATGACACGCAGAAGCTCGGAGACGGCGTCGCAAACGCTCTCTGCGCCCTCGCGGGCGTAGACATCCTCAAGGGATGTGAACGATCCATCCGATGACTTGACGGCGATCTCAGGTGGGATGAACAGGCCGGCGGCATCTTCCTCAGAGCCGCGAAGCAGCAATAGCTCTCTCATGGCGGTGCCGCCGTCGAGCGTCTGCACGCCAACGATGAGCAGCGTGGTCTCCTCGGCTCCGCCGGACACGCTGGCCGACGAGCGCTGTGAGAGCATGTACCAGCTTAGGAGCCCGGCAGCGATCACAACTCCGGCAATGGCAGCGGCCAGAATCGGCCAACGGATCAGAGTTTTCCTCATGTCCCCCCTTGGCGACGCTACCACACGCCCGTTCGAATGTCAACTGGGTTTGGGGCCCGCCCGCGACGTCCGAGCGAGGGCTGGCGGAGCCCACCGGCCTGCGCGTACGCTTGCACGATGACATCGCAAGAACCCGGACACGCCAACCCCATACGGGTCGACCTTCTGACCTTCGGATGCCGCGTCAACCAGTACGAGTCCGACGCCATGCGCAGACGGCTTCGCCATCGCTTCGAGATCTTGAACGATGCGCCCGACGTCGTGCTGATTCACGCGTGCACGGTAACGGCTCTCGCGGAGAAAAAGGCACGCCAGGCGGCGCGGAGGGCGCGCAGAGCTGCGCCGACCGCGCGCATCGTTCTGATCGGTTGCCTCGCCGACGCGGTCGCCATGGGACTGACGCACTTCGATGAGGCAGACCTGCTCGCAGGGGGGCTCTGGCGTCCGCGCATCGAGGAGGTGGTCGAGGCAGCACTCGGCAACGTACGTGGACTCCTCCCTCCGCCGCCGGATGGTTCGGCGATCGAGGCATCGGACGGCCCTGCGAACCGGATCCGGGCCTTCCTCAAGGTCCAGGATGGCTGCTCGATGGCATGCACCTACTGCCGTCCGACCCAGGTTCGCGGGCCTTCCAGAAGCAAGTCGATCTTGGATGCCGTTGCCGAAGCCCGGCGCATGATCGAGAACGGTTTCTCCGAGCTCGTTCTCACCGGCATCAACCTGGCGCTGTACGCCCCCCGGGATGGACGCCTGCACGATCTCGTTGAGGCCGTCCTGGAGTTGCCCGACGTGCGACGCCTTCGGCTGGCTTCGATCAATCCGTCCGGGCTGACTCGGCAGCTGCTCGCGCTGTTCAAAGGCGAGTCCCGCCTCTGCCCGCACTTCCATGTCCCACTGCAGAGTGGCGACGATGCTGTTCTTGCCCGGATGCAGCGGGGGTACAGCGCGTCCGAGTACGAGTCCGCAATCGAGACCGCTCGGGAGATCGTCGGAGAGGCCACCTTCGGCGCCGATCTCATCGTCGGCTTCCCCGGCGAAACGGTCGATGCGTTCGACCGAACGGTCGATCTGGTCGAGCGCATCGGCTTCGTCAATCTCCATGTCTTTCGCTATTCGGATCGACCCGGAACGCAGGCGGCACAGATGAGCCGCCGCGTTCCCGAAGCCGAGAAGCGACGGCGGGCTGACGTCCTTCATCTCGCCTGGGAGAGCAGCCGGAATGGCCTCCTTGACAAGCGGATCGGCACATCACAACATGTCCTCGCCGAAGAGCATCGGCAAGGGCGGTGGCTTGGCTACACGCGGGACTACATCTACGTTTCCTTCGAATCCACGACGAACATCGCATGGGGCGACGAGACTCCGGTCCTCGTTGACGCCCATCACGACGGCGTACTGAAAGGGGTTGAGGCGCATCGAAACGACGCATGTTGATATCACACTGAAAGACAACGCCGAATCGACGGCGCTTCTTGGCCAGTACAACAAGAACCTCAAGGAGATCGAGAAGGCCTTTCCGTCGACCCAGATCCTCGCGCGTGGTGAGACGATTCGGATCGAAGGAGACCCCCAGACGGTCGAGCGGGTGCGCGCGCTGTTCGAGAAGCTTCTTGATCTCGTCGGGTCGAATCGCGCTCCGGCGATCGCCGATGTTCGCTACATGATTGATCAGACGAAAATCGGCAACGGACTGGAAGGCGTCTTGGCCGACGTCGTCCGCGTCACCCACTGGGGTGAGGAGATTCGTGCCAAGACGATCGGCCAACACCGCTACGTGCAGGCTGTTCGAGACAGCGACGTCACGTTCGCCATCGGTCCTGCCGGCACCGGAAAGACGTACCTCGCCGTCGCGTCGGCAATCGACTTGCTCAAGCGCGAGCAGGTCAAGCGCATCATCTTGACACGCCCTGCCGTCGAGGCGGGTGAGGAGCTTGGATTCCTGCCCGGCGACATCCAGGCGAAGGTCAGTCCCTATCTGCGGCCGCTCTACGACGCCATGTTCGACATGATCCCGGTCAAGGAGTTCGAACGGCTGATCGAGCAAGGGCGAATCGAGATGGCCCCGCTCGCATTCATGCGCGGACGCACGCTCAACAACAGCTTCGTCATCCTCGACGAAGCACAGAACACAACGTCGATCCAGATGAAGATGTTCCTGACGCGCCTTGGCTTCAATTCCAAGGCGATCATCACCGGTGACATCACCCAGGTGGACCTGGAGGAGCAGACCTCCGGCCTCATCGCCGTTCAGAGCATCCTCCGAGGCATCGAGGGCATCTCCTTCATCTATCTCGAGAAGTCGGACGTCGTTCGACACCGTCTGGTTGCGAGGATCATCGACGCCTACGAGCGCAACGACCCGCGGCTGCAGGCGAATGGCGGTAGCTGACGCCGAACCGCCACCTTTGGCGCGCGGCAGACCGTGTGCTATGTTGACCTGTTTTTCATCACGTCTTCGTGAGAAGGGACGGCAGGTAGACATGGTCCAGAGACGGTTCGCGGCGCTTGCGCTTCTCCTGGTCACCTCCGCGCTCGGATCGGCCGCCGCAGACGTCGGTGACGTCGTCATCAACGAGATCGCCTGGGCAGGCCGCGACGATGCGCCGAAGGCCGAATGGATCGAGCTTCTGAATACGACATCCGCTCCCGTATCGGTCGAAGATTGGGTGTTGAGCACATCCGACGGCGCGCCGACGGTCCATCTCCGAGGAACGATCTCTCCTCGCCTGCCGGGGGATCCGAAGTCGGGGCTGCTTCTCCTGGAGCGCAGCACGGATGACGCCGTGCCCGGAGTGGCCGCCGACTTGGTCTATGAGGGCGCGCTGACCGATGCCGGTGAGATTCTCTATCTTCGCGATCGAGAAGGACATCTCGTCGATACAGCCAATGTCCCGACGCCCGAACCCTCGGAGGCGCCGAACGTGCCTCCCGCAGACCCGCTTGGGTGGATGGCGGGTACGGCTTCGGGCACCCACGGAACGATGGAGAGGGTCGATCCCCTGAAGCCTGACAGCGCGGGCAACTGGCTGACGAACGATCGGCTGTCCGCCGGCGAGGGCGCCCCCACGCCGGGTACGCCCCGCCTGGAGAACGACGCATTCAACCTGCCGCCGGTCCCCATCATGACCTTCACCCCAACCTCTCCCGGTCCGGGCGAGGAGGTTCGGTTCAGCGCACTCTCTTCCGCCGACCAGAACGATGAGATCGTTCTCTATGAATGGGACTTCGGCGACGGCTCCACGGCGAAAGGGCAGACGCCGAGTCACACGTTCGTGCACGTAGGCTCCTTCGAAGTCCGACTCGCCGTCACCGACTCCAAGAACTTGAGAATCGAAACCACGAGATAC
>Ga0180430_10005906_pt1 | contig 10073 bp, 5 predicted proteins | sample SS_ome_9_FD_132999 | JGI IMG/M metagenome (GOLD analysis project Ga0180430, IMG submission 132999) | Hypersaline lake sediment archaeal communities from the Salton Sea, California, USA - SS_1_S_2 metaG | ecosystem: Environmental > Aquatic > Non-marine Saline and Alkaline > Hypersaline > Sediment...
CCACCAGGATACGTTTGTCGCCGGCGCTGATTTCCGGGATGTAGCGCTGCACCATCACAAGGTCACGGTCCTTGGCCGTGATGGTCTCCAAAATCACGTTGAGGTTCGGGTCATCCGCCTCCAGGCGAAAGATCGATTCACCGCCCATGCCGTCCAGTGGCTTGACCACGGACAGGCCATGCTCAAGCGCAAACGCCCGGATTTCACTCGAACGGCACGTGATCAGCATGGGTACGCAACACTCGGGAAACTGCGTGATGAAGCACTTTTCGTTGGCGTCGCGCAGGGCGTTCGGGCGGTTGAGCACCGTGACCCCTGCGCGCTCGGCGAGGTCGAGGATGTAGGTCGTGTAAATGTAGTCCATGTCGAACGGCGGATCCTTGCGCATCAGCAGGATGTCCAGCTCCGCCAGTTCTTTGTTGACCGCCTCGCCCAGCGTAAACCAGTCGTCACGGTTGTCCCTGACCTCCAGCCTGGCCATGCGGCCGAACGCGGTGCCGCCGTCGACGGTCAGGTCTCGCGGCTCCATGTACCACAGATCGTGCCCCCGCCGCTGCGCTTCGAGCAGCATCGCGAAGGTCGAGTCTTTGTAGGTCGCGATGCCCGCGATCGGGTCCATTACCACGCCGGTCTGCACGGGGCCGGTTTGTTTTTCAGCCGGGTCGGTCATTCGGGCTCCTCAGGTTTCGACCTTGGATTCACTGCCGGTATTATCGGCCCTGAAGGCTTGTCAATTCCAGCGGCAAGCACTCATGTTAGCTCAAAGGCTTGTATCAGCTTTTTATCATAAGCTATTGTTACTGCTGGAATCTGATTTCGTTAGTGGTAGACTAATGAATCCAGCGGATATCCGCTGAGCCAACCAGGGAAGGAGTTATGTCAGAGGAAGTCATGAACGAAGACCGCCCCACGGAGACCGGGAACGCTTCGCTGCGAATACTCGTGGTCGATGACAGCTCGACCATTCGCCGTTCGGCGGAATCCATGCTCAAGGCCGAGGGCTACGACGTGATGACGGCGGAAAACGGCTTCGAAGCCCTGTCGATCGTCGCGCGGCACCAACCCGACCTCATTTTCATGGACATCATGATGCCGCGCCTGGACGGTTACCAGGCCTGCGCCATCATCAAGAACAACCTGCAGTATCGTTCCACGCCTGTCGTCATGCTGACCAGCAAGGACGGCCTGTTCGACCAGGCCAGGGGCCGCGTGGTGGGTTCCGACCTGTATCTCACGAAACCCTTCACCAAAGACGAACTGCTGAACGCCGTGGCCCAGCACGCCGCCTGACACACGTGCAAAACACAACTCCACGCGCAGGGAAGTGAATGGACAGATGACGGACCCCGGATCAAATGCCGCGTTTCGCAAGCTGCTCGAGTACGAGAAGCGGGCGGCCCGCTATTCCCCGGGCTCCGGCGGCGGCAGCGGATCTTCCGACGAATGGAGCGGCGTGGTTTTCGCAATCGAAGGCACACGCCTCGCCTGCAACATCAACCGTATCGGGGAGATTTTGCCGTGCCCGCCGTCAACACCCGTACCGGGAGCGAAACGCTGGATCATCGGCCTGGCCAATGTCCGTGGCGAATTATTGACCATCGTCGACCTCAAGGACTTCCTGAGCGGGGTCAAGACGACCATGACCACGGAGACCCGCCTGCTGACGGCGACGCTGAACAAGGCACCCATCGGCCTGCTGGTCGACGAGGTGATCGGACAGCGTCATTTCTTGGACAGCGAGGCCCTGGAAGCGGGCCTGGACGACGACTCACTGCTCAGCAGCGTGGTCAGCCACCGCTACGATCTCGGCTCTGAAACCTGGCACGAGTTCGATATCGAACGCCTGTTTTCCAACCCGGATTTCCTGAACGGCGCTGAAGAACACTGAATCGGCGGCACGAGATGAAACCCGAAAAACAAAATCCAAGCTGGCTGAGATCGGGCGGTCTTTACGCCCTGGTCGGATTCCTCGTGCTGGTGCTCGGCTTCGTGGCGGTCACCTTCATTCTGCTGACCCGCGAAAGCCGCTACGAACAGGAGTGGGTGCGTCTGGCGACGGACATGCAGATCCACTCGCAGCAAATGGCGAAGTCCGCCGCCGAGGCCGTTGAAGGCCAGCGCACCGCCTTTCTGCAGCTGAGCGACTCCACCGGGGTTATCGAGGATACCGTCCAGGCGCTGAAAGACGGCGATCCGATCAGATCCCTGCCGGCGCTGCCCGATTCGATGTCCGAAACACTGGTTGCGCTCAATCGAAGCTGGAGCCGAATGAACCAAAGCGCCCGCGTGATACTGGACCGCGAAGACCAGGTGCTCACGCTGGCTTCCGACAGCACCGCCATTATCCGGGTCATCCCGCAAATCCAGGATCTCACCGACCAGGCCATTCGGGAGCTCACCCGGGGCAATGCATCGCGGCAGCAGCTGTTCCTGGCCGGCCGCCAGTTGGTCCTGGCGGACCGCCTGCTGCGCCACCTCAAGGAGATGCTGCGCGGCGGCGAAGGCGCGCCGGGCGCCGCCGACAGCTTCGTCAAGGAAGTAGCCTATTTCGAGCAGACCATGAATGCACTGCTGCAGGGCAGCCAGTCCGTTGGGGTAAGCCAGGTTGCGCCGGGCAAGGCCCGGTCCGCATTGAACGAAGCCCGGCAGTTGTACGAAGGCGTCCAGCCGCAAATGCAATCGATCCTCGCGTCCATCGCGGACGTGCTCGAGGTGCGCAGCGCAGCCGAAGACATCTTCGTCGACAGCCTCGACATGTTCGACCTGTCGCGCACCGTTTCAGGCGATGTACTCTACCGCGCGGAATCACGCCTGTGGCCCTCGCTCTGGTCCGGCTCGCTCGCCCTGAGCGTGATCCTGGTCTCGATCGCGTTCCTCGTACGCTCCTTCCTGGCTGCCGAGCGGCGCCGCGCGGTCGAAGCAGGCATGCAGAACCAGAAGAACCAGGCCGCGATCATGCGCCTGCTGGAAGAAATGAGTTCGCTGGCCGACGGCGACCTGACCGTCAGAGCCACGGTAACCGACGACATGACCGGCGCCATTGCCGACGCCGTCAACTATGCCGTGGAACAATTGCGTGAACTCGTCAAGGGCATCAATACGACCGCCCAGACCGTGTCGGAATCAGCCCAGGAAACCATGGACACCACCGGCGAACTGGCGGCCGCCTCCCAGAAACAGGCCGGGCAGGTTCGCGAGGCGACCGATACGATCAACGTTCTGGCCGAGTCATTTGACGCAATGGCGAGAAAATCCCGCGAGTCGAACGAGGTGGCCCAGCGTTCCGTCGAGACCGCGCACAAGGGGTCGCAGCTGGTGCAGCAGACCATCATCGGCATGGACAATATTCGCGAGCAGATCCAGGACACGTCGAAACGCATCAAGCGCCTCGGTGAGTCTTCGCAGGAGATCGGCGACATCGTCGAGCTGATCAACGGCATCGCCGAGCAGACGAACATCCTGGCGCTCAACGCGGCCATCCAGTCCGCTTCCGCCGGCGGCGCCGGCCGCGGCTTCGCGGTCGTGGCCGACGAGGTGCAGCGGCTTGCCGAGCGCGCGACAAACGCGACACGGCGCATCGAGATGCTGGTCCAGAACATCCAGACGGACACGTCCGAGGCGGTCGTGTCGATGGAAACCACGACCTCGGAAGTGGTGTCCGGCGCCGAGAAATCGGAGGACGCGGGCGAGGCGCTGAAACACATCGAACTGGTGTCGCGAGACCTCTCCAAGATGATCGAGGAAATATCCAACGAGGCCCACACCCAGTCGGAGACCGCCATGCGGGTGGCGGAGCAGATGAACAGCATTCGCGATGTCTCGATCAAGACATCTGCGGGCACGACGCAGACCGCGCTGGCCATGGGAAGGCTGGCCGATCTCGTGCACAAGCTCAGCGACTCGGTCGCCGACTTCAAACTGCCCAGGGACGGGAGCAAGACCAAATGATTCTGAGCGGAACCGGGGGCAACCCGGCGATTGCGTGGGTACGCGAAGATCTCAACGCGGCACTCGACAGCATACGGACCAACCTCGAGGCGTTTGCGGGGGACCGTGCGCAGCCTGCACCCCTCAAGGTCATCCAGGACCAATTGGAGCGCCTCAACCTGACGTTCCGGGTCATGGAGCAGGAAGGAGCCGTACTCCTCACCGACGAAATGCTCCGTGTCGTTGCGTACATGCTCGATAATTCCGACGCCTCCGTGGACGATTCGCTCAACGCAATAACCGATGCGGTCGTCGTGCTGCCCGCCTACCTCGATCGTCTGCAGGCCGGGCACGAAGACCTGCCCGTCCTGCTGCTTCCGACGCTCAACGAACTGCGCGCCACCCACGACGAAAAACTGATGTCCGAAGGCGCGCTTTTTGCACCCGTGCTCGACGTCATCGTTCCCGAACTCAGCGGAAGCGAAGCCGATCACGTTCAAGGCAACGAATTTCCGGGGTTCGCGGGCAGTGTCCGCCGCCAGTACCAGGCCGGACTGCTCGCCTGGCTCAAGGAACAGTCCAACAATGCGCTGCTGGAACCCATGCAGGACGTGTGCCGAACACTCTACGTCCGCATGGCGCGCAACGACCTTCGCCGGCTGTGGTGGATCGCCTCGATGGTCATGCAGGGTCTGCGCGAGCGCGCTATCGACAACGACCTTCCGCTGCGCAGGCTGTTTGCCCGCCTCGACCTGACCCTGAAAGCCCTGCTCGAGGGCGGAGAGGAAGGCCCTTCAAAGGAGAGCCTGGTCGCGCTGTCACGCGGTTTGCTCTTTTACGCTGCACAGGCCCGGCCGGGTTGCAGTGCAACGGACAACCTGCGCGCGCGGTTCGGGCTGGAACAATTGATACCGGACCGCGAAGCACTGCTGCGTGCACGCGGAGCGGTTACCGGCCGTGACGCCGAACTGTTCCACTCCATCGGCGAGGCCGTGCGCGAGGAGCTTGCGCTGGTCAAAGACACGCTGGACATGGAACTCCGCACCGGCCGGATCGAGCAAACGCAGCGGGATGCAAGCAAAAAAACACTGGGGCACCTCGCGGACACCCTGACGATGCTCGATCTGCCGGTCGCTGCCCATGCAGTGGAGAATTTGCTGCCGGCGCTCGAAGCGACCGACGGCGTAACCAACATGGACCTGGATTCGCCGCTGCTCGGCCTCGCGCAGGACCTGCTCGAAGTCGAGTCCGTATTGAATGCCCATATCCAGATGCTCGGTGAGCCCGTAGAGCAAGCCGAGAGCTCAGGATTCAAGACGCTTCCGCCGCATGAGCAGCGCCAGATTTTCGGCCAGATGCTGGAGGAATGCGTTACGACCCTGCACGAGGTACAGGACGCGATCCGCGAACGCCTGGACGGAAATTCCGAGGCCGATTTCAGTACGGGGCTCGGCCTGATCGCCGGCGCGATGGAAGTCGCCGTCCAGCCCCTGGTCAGTGAATTGACGCGCCAGCTGGACCACGCACTCTGCGCCGAGTTCAATGCACAGACGTTGGAGTCCGACGACCTCCCGGCCAACCTGATCCCCTTGTCGGACGCCATCGCGGCCCTCGAGCTTTTCCTCGTCGGCTGCCGCGACGACCAGGGAAACGGCGAGCAGATGCTCGAGATCATGCACGAACGGCTTGCGGGTATTCCGGGTTCAGGGGTGCAGGCGCCGGAAGCGCCAGCCGAGGAACTGCCGGCGGCGGCCGCTGCAGACGTTCCGGAGCCGGAACCGGTTTCCGCACCGGCCGGCATCGACGCGACCTTGCTCCAGATCTTCCTCGAAGAGTTCGACGAGGTGCACGCCCGGCTCGAAGATCGCCTGATGGACTGGCTCGACGACGTCACGGACGCCGCCGCGCTGACCGAGGTGCGACGCGCCTTCCATACGTTGAAAGGCAGCGGCCGCATGGTTGGAGCTGTGGAGCTGGGTAATTTCGCTCAGCGCTACGAGGACGTACTCAACCGCCTGATCGAAGGAAAGATCGAATTCAGCCCTCCGCTTGGTGACGCACTGACTCTGGCCGCCGGGGCGCTCAACGCGCTGCGCGACCAGCTGACCGGCGAGGCCAGCGAACTCGGCGCGGCCGGCGTTACCGAACTCATGGCCTTTGCCAGGCGCCTGGAAGCCGGCGAGCAGCCCGATATCACCGCGCTCTCGGCCGTCCTGCCGGCGCCGCTGATGCGACTGATCAGCGATGAAGCCGCTGCACGGCCGCCCGAGGAAGAGGTTGTCGAGGCCCCCGCGGCGGCGACCGCTCATGCCGGCGTCCGGGAAGCCATCGAGCAACTGCAAAGTCTCCACGCGCTGCTCGAGTCGCAGGGCTCCGCTGCCGTTGAAGAGGAATCCGTCGAGGCGCTCGGCAGGCTGGGCGAGGCATTCGCGGCCAGGCCGCTGGGGCAGGAAGCCGAAGTGGCGGGTGCCGTCTCCGGGCAGTTGCAGCGTTTGCGCGAGTCCGGCGAAGCGCTCGGCAACGATGCCCGGGAAATACTCCAGCTCGCGCTGCACCGCTTCCGCCAGCGCCTGTACACGCTGGAATCGGGTAACGAGGACAGCTACCCGCTCGATGACAGCGCCCTGCTCGGCGCCATTGCATCGCTCGGCGCGGCAGCGGTCGTCGAAACGGAAACCGAGCCGCAGGCGCCGAGCGAGGCCCAGGCGGCTGCAACCGACCGAGCAGCGACCGAGAAAAGCGAAGCGACGATCGAGATCGAGGAAGGCAGCATCGTCTCGATTTTCCTCGAGGAAGCCGTCGAAGTTCTCGAGCGCTGTGACACCCTGCTCAACAACTGGCGGGACAACCTTTCCGACAAGAAGCTCGTGCAGAACCTCCAGCGCGAGATCCACACCTTCAAGGGCGGCGCCCGCATGGCCGGCCTCGAAGGCCTGGGCACCTTTGCACACGCGATGGAGAACCTGTTCGAACAGATCGCCGAGGGCCGCGTGGAAGCGACGATCCTCTCCGTCCAGGCGCTCGAAGAAGGTTGTGACAAGCTGAACCTGTGGATCGAGCGAATCCAGGGCGGCGCCGTGCCGGCGACCGACGCGGCACAGGCGCGCTTCGAAAAACAGGTCCGAGCGCTGCATTCCGGCCAGGAACTGCCGGCCGAGGATACGGCGCACGCGCCCCTGGCGACGCCAACAGAGCCGGCTGAAGCGCCGCACCCGGCGACGCCGGTCGAGCCGCCGAAAGAGAAACCCGGGCGGCCGGTTCCCGCGACACCTGCGGCCGCAGAGCCGGCAGCCCCTGCTCCGGGCGGGGATATCCGGGTGCACCGCAAACCTCCGGCCGCGCCGAAAACACCGAAGGTTCCCCCGCGCGAGGTCCGCGACATACCCGACCGTCCGGCCGCGCCCGCCCAGGACACCGGTCCGGGCGCGCAAATCCGCGTCGCCGCAGACCTCATGGACAAGCTGGTCAATTACGCCGGCGAGGTCAGCATTTACCGCGCCCGTCTGGAACAGCAGATCGGTTCCGTGCGCGGCACGCTGAAAGACGTTAACGCCACGGTTGTTCGGCTCAAGGAACAACTGCGCAAGCTCGACATGGAAAGCGAGGCGCAGATGATGTCCCGCTACCAGAGCGAACCGTCCCGGGATTCTAGCGAGTTCGATCCACTGGAACTGGATCGTTTCTCCAACATGCAGCAACTCTCCCGGGGGCTCTCGGAATCCGCCTCGGACCTGCTGAGCCTGCATGAAATGCTGGACGAGTCCGTGCGCACCGCCGAAACACTGCTGACCCAGCAGTCTCGCGTCAGCTCAGACCTGCAGGCCGGCCTGATGCAGACCCGCATGACGCCGTTTGGCAGCGCCGCACCCCGGCTGCGCCGTATCGTGCGCACCGCTGCCGCGGAGACCGGCAAGAAAGCGCGACTGCAGCTCAAAATGGTGGGCAGCAGCGATCAACTCGACCGCAACGTACTCGAACGGATTACCGCGCCGCTGGAACACATGCTGCGCAACGCAATCGCGCATGGCATCGAAACACCCAAACAGCGCAAAAAACAGGGCAAGCCCGAGGAGGGCAGTATCACGGTAACCGTCGAGGCCGAAGCGACCGAGTTCGTGATCCGCGTGCAGGACGACGGCGCCGGGGTCAACCTCGACGCCGTGCGCCGGCGTGCGATCGAGCGCGGCCTGATGGGCGAGCACGAAGCGCTCGAGCCGCAGCAGCTGGTCCAGTTCATTCGGCACAGCGGTTTCTCCACCGCAGACGAAGTCACCGGGCTGGCCGGGCGCGGCGTCGGCATGGACGTCGTCGACGCCGAGATCAAGCAGATCGGCGGCTCACTGGATATCTCGAGCGAACCGGGCAAAGGCACGCTGTTCTCGATTCACATCCCGTTCAGCCTGGCCGTCATGCAGGCCATCGGCGTTTCGGTCGGCGGCCGCCTGTTCCAGGTGCCGCTGAACAGCGTGGCGGGCGTGGCGCGCCTGTCGCCGGCAGAATACTCGGAGCTGCTCAGGAGCGATGAACCCGTTTATGAATTCGCCGGAGTAGACTACCCCATCCTGGAGCTCGAACCCCTGCTGGGCGAGGACATCAAACCCCTGGACAGCGACAATATTTCCCTGCTGATGATCTCGGCCGGCGATTGCCGGGCTGCTTTCCGCGTCAACGACCTCAAGAGTCACCAGGAAGTCGTCATCAAGCCCGTCGGGCCGCAGGTCAGCTCGATTCCCGGCATCCTTGGCGGCACGATCGCAGCGGATGGCCAGGTCATGCTGATCCTGGACATGGGTCCGCTGATCCGGCGCGGCCTGGAAATCGCGGCGCAGCCGTCGGCAGAGGTGCTGGAACCGGCGAAAAAAGAAAGCCGTCAACCGCTGGTCATGGTGGTCGACGATTCGATTACGATGCGCAAGGTCACCCGCCGCGTGCTCGAGAACCACTCGCTCGAGGTCGCGTTGGCGCAAGACGGCGTCGATGCCGTCGAACAGATGCGCGACGTCGTGCCGGACCTGGTTCTGCTGGATATCGAGATGCCTCGCATGGACGGTTACGAATTGCTCACGCACATTCGCGCCGACGCCCGTCTGCGGCACGTGCCGGTCGTGATGATCACTTCTCGCGCCGGGCAGAAACACCGCAAAAAGGCGCGCGAAGCGGGCGCGAACGACTACTTGACGAAACCGTACCAGGAAGGCGACCTGGTCGAGAAAGTCAGTGAATTGCTGGATCTTCCGCTGGTGCCGGGAAGGCAGGACTGATATGAGCCGAAGTGCCTATGCGGGCCGCAAGGCCCCGAAGAAAAAAATCATGCGCCGCGCGGGCATTCCGCCTGAACTGCACTGCATGCTCGTTCCCGCCGGCGAGGTATCGCTGCTGCTTCCGACCGCCCTGGTGGCGGAGGTCATCGATTTTCAGCCAACCACCGCGATTGAAGAGACACCGGCATGGCTGATGGGCGAAATCGAGTGGGACGACCGCCGGGTGCCGGTCTTTTGCTTTACCGCGCTGATCAACGGCACCGAGCCCGCCGAGCCGGGTTCCCGCGCCAAGATCATGGTTCTGAAATCGCTCTCCGACTCAACCCGCGTTCCGTATTTCGGCCTGCTGATGGACGGCCTGCCGAGCCCGGTGCAGGTCAACGATTCCGACCTTGAAGAACTCGGCGACGAGAAGGTCTCACTGGGCGTTTTCAGCCGGGTGCGCTGCAAGGAACAGGAAGCGATCATTCCGGACATGGACCGGCTCGCCCACCTGGTGACGCACGCCACTTACGGCGCGCTGCCCATCACGCAGCTGGACGACTAGCCTCAAGCGCCGGCCCGACGGAACCGCAAAAAACCGGCGCTTCAGCGAAAATCGCCGAAAAGCATTTGCAGCGCCGCGATGGCTGCAGCTGCGGCCGTTTCGGTCCGAAGCACCCGCGGGCCAAGCGCAACCGGCCTGACGCCATGCTGCTCGAGCAGCTTCAACTCGCTCTCGCTGAAGCCGCCCTCCGGGCCGACTGCCAGTTCGATTTCCCTGGCGGGAGCAAGCGACGCCAGCGAATAATCGGCCGCGGGCGCGAGCACCAGCCGGACACGCTCGCCGGGTTCCCGCGCCCAGTCCGCGAGGCCTTTTGCGGCGAGGACTTCCGGCACCCTGGC
>Ga0180430_10005908_pt1 | contig 10071 bp, 5 predicted proteins | sample SS_ome_9_FD_132999 | JGI IMG/M metagenome (GOLD analysis project Ga0180430, IMG submission 132999) | Hypersaline lake sediment archaeal communities from the Salton Sea, California, USA - SS_1_S_2 metaG | ecosystem: Environmental > Aquatic > Non-marine Saline and Alkaline > Hypersaline > Sediment...
ACGAACGAAGATGGCTCTGAAGGATTGCGCCTGGGCGGTTTGGCGAGCATCGTCCTCAACGCTGAATTGCGTTTCAGTCTTTTCTGGCAATTTGGCGCGGTGCTGTTTTTTGATACTGGAAATGTCTGGGCCGATTATGATGAAATTAAGTGGAAACGATGGGCCGATGGCTGGAATAGCAGGACCTACTCGCCCCTAAATGCTGTTTATACCTTGGGGGTCGGGTTACGATTCTCGACACCAGTTGGACCAATTCGACTCGACTACGGAATGAAAGTAGGGCGGGCCAGAAGGCCGCTTGCCTTTGATGAAGATGGTCAGCCAACCGAATTCGAGTCCGATGGGGATTGGCATATGAGCCTCGGACACGCATTCTAGCCGCTGACGGAAATGAGAATGACTAGAGCAGCTGAACAGACACAGGGAGAAACAAACAAGCGCCGCCGTCGCTGGATCGCCGGCCTTATCGCTCTATCTCTGCTCATCGCCGTGATCTCATTTCCTTTTATAATCCTTCGCTCGCAGTCAGTACGACAACTGATCCTAGACGATCTGGTTGAGCGGTTGGGGTGGGGTGATCAGATTGAGCTCTCCTTATCGAACATCGATCGATTCGATCCAACTGGTTTTTCATTCAATGATCTTCAAGTCTCTGTGCGCGACTATTCAGGTACCAATGATAATGTGATTACTATTGATAACATTTCAGCTAGCTGGTCGCTCTTGAGTCTAATGCGCTGGCGGGCCGCGATCAACAGCATCAGTATCGATACAGTCGCGATTGACATGGACCTGTTACATCTCCTCAAAAAAACTGCAACTCCCGCCAAGGCCGACCTCTTAACGGCGCGCCGCACCGCCGGCGGTCTTCCAAGAGCGAAAATCAAATTGGTTGAGATAGGTCCAATAGATTTAAACAGAGGTGATGACAACCTCTATCGATTTTCAACGATCTTGTCCGAAGTCGAAACCTCTCACAATAGCATTGAGCTTCTGCTCAATAACAGCTGGGCTAGCCTCGAGCAGATGGAGCTGACTATTAACGCCCCAGCCGGAGAGCTATCTTGGAGTCGCGAAGGGACCGGTTACATCCGTGGCATGACCTTACTATCAGATGATCTCCGAGGCCGTCTTGATGCGACCTACGATGCGACGGCTGAGAATCGATACAGTCTATCTCTCTCCCTCGACAAATTGAATCCGGCTTGGATCACTAAGAGCTACTTACCTCGCATCGACCCGTGGCCCGATGATTCTCTCACCGGCATGCTGTTTATCGAAGCTGGCAACGGTCACGTTTATTCGAGTGTTGATCTCTCTGGTCGCCTACAGGGGGAATCGCTAAATAGGGGCCAGGTTAATGTTGAGATATACAACAAAGAGCTGTTTCTCCGCGACCTGAAGATAGATAGTCAGGCCGGTCAGGTTGCCGGAGATCTGTTCTGGCATATTCCAGAGAGGCGCGGGGAAGCTGGACTTATCTGGTCTAACCTCGACCTGCAAACAACTTGGCTGCCATGGGTAAATTCGATTCCATCCGCCTTTCCCTTTGCCGGTACTAGTCAGGTTACGGTATTCGCCCCCGCCGATTCACAAGTTACTGTCTCGGGGCAGGTCGAGCTGTTCAGGTGCGAACCTTGGGATGTCGATGTCGATCAAATCAGTTGCCGGGGCGAGGTTCGTACTGAAGAGGGGGTCTTCTTAGAACAGGTGAAGATCGATCTGCCCGGGGGCGGAATTAGGGGAGATGGTTTCTGGCCTCTCAATGACCACCAGGTGGATATCTCAGCGACGATCGATTCCCTGATGCTAGCGGTCCTACCGATCGCCTGGCGTCAAAATACGACCGGCCAAGTCAGCGGCCATACACATATTAGTGGAATCAGCGATGATCCCGTCTTTGAAGGCTCACTCCAGATTTCTGACCTCAGGCGGGGCGCTTGGCGCGCTGATCTCCTGTCTGCCGGCTCGCTGCTTTTCTGGCCCCGGGATATCCGCGGCTCTGGCAATTTGGAATTATGGCGCCTGCAAAATGGTGATGGCTCGGCCGCGAACATGAACCTACGATTCTCCCGCTGGGACAATTGGATCTCCCTAGATACCGACATTAGATTGCCCAAAGCAGAAATTCATCTGACTGGGCGTTTCGATCCCGAGGCTCAACTTCAAGTCGAGGAAGGCTCTTTCGCGATCCCCGATTGGGATCGCTGGCGATTACAAAGGCCCTGGACATTGGCCTGGTCGGCCGATTCATTGGTGGCTGATTCGCTCTGCTTTGCCTCTGATGAATCGAATCTCTGTTTAGGCGGGCACTGGATTGGTTCGTCAAAAGAGATTGAAGCAAACGTAGATCTGGTCGGTTTTGATCTGGCCGGAATCGAAACCCTCCTAGGTGGCGAGCGATCATTTAAAGGTACCTGTGGTCTCCGAATTGACGCGGTGGGGAGCTTCCCCGATCCTCGGGTTTCACTAGAATTCGCCTGTGATAGTCTGGGTATCGGCCCTTTCGAATTGGGCACGGCCAATCTCGGTGCGCGTTGGCAAGATCAATCCCTATCTGTTGGGCCGGTGACATTGATTAGCAGTCAGCAGGAAGTCGCGCTGCCTGAAGTAAAGCTTGCAGTAGGTCGGCCGCTGACTAATCTGCTCGGGTTGGAGGGAGATCGGGACGAAGCTGGGTCCTTGGTAGAGATACTGGGCCATTCCCCCTGGAAAGGTAATCTCCAAATAGATCGACTAGACCTCAGCCGGTGGGCTCATGTTTTAGGTCTACGATCAGGCGATGGCGATAGCTCGCTGCGCAACATTGAGATGGTCCGCAGCATCGGTGGGAGGCAGGTGCCGATACGCATCGAAGCTCCCTGGGATCTACAGCCCGCCAGTACCGGCACGGGAAGCTTATCTGGGATTCTCTCCTCTCAAATATCGATTGCCGGATCGCCGGCAGATCCGGTTCTGGGGCTGAGAGGGCATTCGAACCAGCTCCTCCTGGCCGGTCTGCCAGTCGGCTCTCTAGAATATAATCTAACTTACGCCGATTCAGCCTTGACCATGAACTCGTTATCTTTGATCTATGAAGAGAACCGCTCATGGGTCCAAGGATCGTATCCCTATGCGATTGGATTTCTCCCCCTGGCGACCGGGGCTCTGCCCGACACAGTCTCTGTCGAGGCGACTCTGGCCAAACTGAACTTGGCGCTCCTCTCGGGTTTTTTGCGCTACCTGCCAGATGCTGAAGGGGAGCTCGAAGGAAACATCTCGGTCGGAGGGACCGGCATCTCTCCTCTGCTATCTGGCCATCTCAAACTAAATAATGGGGGATGCCGGATTCCTGGCCGCTCTGAAAGGATCTATGGCGCCCGGGCAGAAGCGGAAATCAGAACCGACCGGTTGGTGATTCCGATCTGCGAGGCTTCATCAGGCGCTCGGGGGACTCTCTCCGGTAGCGGGGCTGTACAATTCGACGGCTCATTCGATTTTCGCGGTCAGGGTACTAATATCCAAGTTTTTGAGCAGGGGCAGTATGATTTTATAGCCAACGCAGATTCGCTCCACGCCTGGCGAAAGCTAAACAACGACCAAGGCGATGATCCGGTTGGTTCCAGCGAGCCGATTTTGGCCCACCTAACGGGGAACATTGAACTGCTCCAAGGCAATATCACCCCAGATCTCAGTGGCAACGGGGCTTCAGCCGGCGGCAAGGCCAAAGAACTTCCCTGGCTGATCGATCTGAATGTTTCAGTTCCGAGCAATATCCGTGTCAGTCAAACAAATGCCAAGGTCCGTATTGGCGAAGGCGATTTGAGGTTGGCCTACCGTCCGCCATTTTGGAATATCAGCGGTAGCCTCAATATCGCAGACGGCAACTATCGCCTGTTTAATAATAACTTCATTATCCAGAGCGGCACCTTGGATTTTCGCGACTCAGGCACTGGTCCAGATGTCACCGTTGCGATCAAGGGGGGAACCTTTGTAGTTGCAGCGAGCCCTCAGAGCAGCGTCGGAGAAGAGGGTGATCTCGATGACATTACAATTGAGGTCAGTGTCCAGGGCAAACCCGAAAATCTCCAGGTCTCTCTTTCCTCCGTGCCGCCACTGAGTCCGGAGGAGATTGTGGAATTGCTCTCATACGGACGTTTCATTAATAGTGAAGGCAATTTCACCGCAGCCTCAACTACACAGAACATGCTATTTAACACACTCGTTGAGCGGGTCGAACAGAATTTGGCCGAACAGTTTCCCCTGTTCACTCACGTTGGTATCGAGCCTGGTCTCTCCGGAGATGGAACGAGATTATCTGTGCGCCCCGTCATCACGCCTGCCTTCACTGGCAACTACACCCAGGAGCTCTCACTCGATCCGGCTTGGGAACTCTCGCTCTATTACCGGTTATCCCGAATGCTCTATCTGCGTGCCGGCGTTGCGCGAGATCGGCAGGGAACTGCTGGTTTTGATGATGAGTACAGCCTCGATCTTAAATGCCGGTTTGAGTATTAGGCCAAACTGTCAATAGTCCCTGCCTACATCGCGATTGTTGATCAATATGACAGTTATTTATCATCTTTGCGCTGACGGTGAAACTGGTACAGCAGCCCCAAAAGGGCCACGAAGCCCGTTGCGATTAGCATTATCTGATTGTTGGCATAACAGGCGTAAATCTCATCGGGGTACAAAAATCGACCATCTAATTCAAGCTTATTAGATAGCATGTAGAATGAAAAGACCGCTGTCCAAGCTCCGGCTAAGGCCGTGGCGATCACGAGCATGAATTTCTTTAGGATGAAGGTCAAAACCCCGGCGGCAATACCAAAAATAGCTAGGAAAAGAATCTCCGATGTAAACATCATTGCGGTTGCCACGCCCACAAAGCCGCCCAGCGCAAAAAGACCAATGTTTAAAAAGCCAACTGCCAGAACGCTACAGAGAAGTCCCCCAATAAAAGCACTGAGTATGATTACCAGCAGGTTGCCTGGAAAGAAGTTATGGGCAAGGCTTCCGGCGGCGGCCGCGCCGAGGACAAATCCGGCCGTGGTGATCACGACCTTGATTATCTTGTAACCAAAAAAGCAGACTAGAAGGCCAGTAATTCCAATTAGGATATGAGAAATGGAGGTTATATCTGTCATTTTACTATCCTCAGCTCAAGGTATTCTAGACCGATTACTTTCGCCAACCACCGCACACTTGCAAGATAAGATTCTGGCGCGTATTGTGCTGTGACTGAATTTATATTTTCGATCCGCCCAAATAAAATAGCAAGGACAACAATGATCAACGATCTATCTGCTCCGGATTGCCCGGGAGCGCCGATTTTGTCAAACTTGAACCCGGTCCAGGCAGAAGCTGTCGTTCACAAGAGTGGGCCATTGCTGATTCTGGCCGGGGCGGGTAGTGGAAAAACTCGAGTTCTAACTAGTCGCATCGCCTATCTCGTGAAGAATCTTGGTGTTTCTCCCGACCAGATTCTGGCTCTGACTTTCACCAATAAGGCCGCCGGGGAGATGGCCGATCGTGTTAGCGCTCTGCTGCGGATTCCGGTCAAGGGCTTATGGATTGGCACCTTTCATTCAATCTGCTTGCGGCTAATACGCCGCCATGCGGAGCTGGCCGGCTTCAAACCCGGGTTGTCCGTGTTTGACACCGATGATCAGCTTCGGCTAGTTAAACTGCTGCTCAAAGAGCAGGGCTTCGAGGAAAAACCACGCCGGGTGCGCGACGCCTTATCAATTATCAGTCGGGCTAAGAGCAGGGCAGAGGGACCAGAGAGTTTTGCTTCTAATGCCAGCACACCTGCCCAGATACTCGCCTCAAGAATCTATCAGCGCTATCAGGATGCCCTCAGGCGGCAAAACGCCCTCGACTTTGATGACATACTACTCGAGACCCATAAGCTGCTTCAGAGCAAGCCTGAGATCGCTGAAATCTATGGCCGAAAATTCAGCAACGTATTAGTGGATGAATATCAGGACACTAATCATGTCCAGTTCCGGATAGTTCAACAGATTGCCAAAACTCACCGTTCGATCTTCGTGGTCGGCGATGATGATCAGTCGATCTATGGCTGGCGCGGGGCTGATGTGGCTAACATCGTTGATTTTCAAAAACATTTTCCAGACGCGACAATTCTTAGGCTTGAGCAGAACTATCGCTCCACCAGCGCTATTCTATCTCTAGCGAACGACATCATCCGCAATAATGAATCGCGCTGGTCCAAAGAGCTGTGGACCGATCGCACAGGCGGCGAGCTTCCCGAATTTTTCATCGCCGGAGATGAAGATGAGGAAGCCGATGAGATAGCCCGCCGGGTCACTGACATGACCAGCGATAACAAGCAGCAATATTCTGATCTGGCGATTTTCTACCGGACCCATGCACAGTCGCGTCCCCTTGAAGATGCTTTCCTTCGCAGCGGGATTCCCTATGTGCTGGTCGGTGGGGTCTATTTCTATCAGCGGCGCGAAGTCAAAGATCTACTTGCCTACTTGCGCCTGCTCTCCAATCCCACCGATGAGGTCAGTCTGCGGCGGGCTCTCTCGGCGCCAAAGCGCGGCATCGGAGAACAGACGATCGCGGCGCTCTTGCAGGCCGCGGCCAGAGCTGGGACCGATCCGGTTGAGACCGCTGCCGGCGGTGCAGTCGACAAAGCTCGCGGTAAGGCCAAAGAGAGGCTGATGGAATTCGGGCGTTCGATGCTCTCCTGGCGCGCTCGGTTGGCCGAACCACCAGAGCTGATCCTGAGTGAAATCATCGCCGGCATCGACTACAAGGGCTATCTTGAGAGGCAGGGCGGTGAATGGGAAGAGCGAGCCAACAATGTTGATGAGTTACTAAGTGGTGCTAGGCTCTTTAGCAGCTCTTTTGAAGGGGGCGTACGTGAATATCTGGATCAGGTCACTTTGATGACGAGTCTTGATAATCTCGGCGAGCAGGGCTCCCAGCGCGTGACTCTGATGACAGTGCACAATGCCAAGGGTCTGGAGTTTCCTTCGGTTTTTGTGACTGGACTCGAAGAGGGCCTCTTCCCGCATGTCTCATCGTTTAATGATCCAGCCGAGCTAGAGGAAGAGCGGCGTCTATTCTATGTCGCCTGCACCAGGGCGGAGGATCGGTTAACTATGTCGGCCAGTCTGATCCGGCGCCGGATGGGTACTTCAGCGACCGGCGGTATCTCACGTTTTATTGGCGAGATAGATAACTCCCTCTATATCGAGAGCGAGCTCGCTTCTGATCATTGGGGCGCTCGAAAGCGGTCGCACGGATCAGTTTCTGGAGGGGGCTATTCAAGTGGTAGCCGGAGCTATGGCGGGGTCAGCGCTAAGCGCGACTACCGCTCAACTAGTTCACCGGCGTCAGGTAAGAGGAGACCGGCAGCTGCCTCATCAGCCTCACCTTCAGGCAGAGGCTACGGCGGGGCGGGATCGACCGATGCGATCGACCATCCCTTGGTTGGTCGACGGGTCTATCACAGCACATTTGGGGCGGGTTTGGTCACCGAGGCTGATGGCACCGGCGATAAAGCCCGCGTCACAGTGCGCTTTAATTCAGGCGTCACAAAGAAAATAATAAGTGGATTCCTGGAGTGGGAAGATTAGTGCGATGGCCGTCTCACCTGAACAGATCAAGCAGCTCTGCCAACTGGCGCGTTTATCACTCAGCCAGACTGAAATAGCTCGGCTAGAGGGCGATCTGGGACGAATCCTAATCTTCGTCGATAAGCTCATTCCAATTGATACAGCACTAAGCAAATCCACGGCTTCGAATGTTCCCGTCCAATCACTGCGCTCTGACAAGCCTGCGCCGCCCGATGAAGCCGCTTCGCTGAGTTCGGCCCTTGCGAATGCTGCCTCGGTCGATGACGGATATTTTTTGATCCCGCCAGTTCTTCGCAAGGGCGGTGCCGAAGAGCTGCCAGCTAGCGATGAGCTGCCATCTCATCGGCCGCCAGAGGGGAGGGAGTAGCGCGTGATCGCCCCTTCCACGATCGGCGAGTTGACCTCGGCCATCCGTGGCAAGCAGGCATCCGTTTCAGAGATGCTCGATATCTATTTATCGCGTATCTCAAAATATGACAGCGGGATAGGGGCGTATCTTAATGTTGCGTCTCAATCAGCTAAGTCGGAGGCCAAACAGCTTCAGGCGCGCATTTCTCGCGGCGAGTGGCCGGGACCTCTAACCGGCGTCCCGATTGCGGTCAAGGATAACATTTCAGTCGCCGGCCTGCCATTGACCGCGGGAAGCCGGATCTTAGAATCGTTCGTCCCCATCTATACCGCCACCGCCGTCAGTCGTCTGCGGGCCGCTGGAGCGATTGTAATCGGCAAGACTAATCTAGATGAATTCGCGATGGGCTCATCCAACGAATACTCCGCCTTTTCAGTCGTGCACAATCCCTACGACAGCCGATATGTTCCCGGCGGTTCAAGTGGCGGTAGCGCTGCCTCCTTAGCTGCTGGTCTGGCACTAGGAGCTCTGGGCAGTGATACCGGCGGTTCAGTTCGTCAGCCGGGGGCATTTTGCGGACTGGTCGCACTGAAACCATCTTACGGAGCGATATCACGATCTGGTCTGATCGCTTTCGCCTCCTCTCTTGATCAGATCGGGCCGATGGCGCATACGGGACTCGATTGCGCACGGCTCTACGCGGCCATGCGTGGCTGCGATTCGCAAGATGCCACTAGTCGAACAGATCTGCCCCCCGTCGATATAAAGGCTTTGCAGCACAGTAAAACGAATCTGATTATTGGCATCGATGAGGCGGCTGTTTCCACCTGGTGCGGGAGCGATATGACCGGCTCCTTCACCGATCTACTATCGCGTTTCACTCACCTTGGGGCATCATTCAAACAGATCAATCTCCCCGATTCAGATACCGAACTGGCCACCTATCACATTCTAGCCGATGCCGAAGCCTCCTCAAATTTAGCCCGTTATGATGGCCTCCAATATGGGCCGCGCTGCTCGGATGCCCGAGAGCTAGAAGAACTCTGCCGGCGCACGCGGGGAGAACTGTTTGGCCCTGAGGTCAAGAGGCGAATTCTACTTGGGACCTATGTTCTCAGCGGTGGATACTATGATGCCTATTATCAAAGGGCAGTCGAGACACGATCTCGGATACAGGCCGCATATGAGGAGATATTTGATCAGGTCGATCTTATTTTGACGCCCACTACAGGAGAAGCGGCATTCGCTTTGGGAGAAAAACGAGATGATCCCGTTGCGATGTACCAAAGCGATCGCTGGACTATCGCCGCCAACCTAACAGGCTTTCCTGCAATAACATTTCCGATTGGTTTTTCGAAGCTGGGTCTGCCCTTAGGCGCGCAGCTCGAAGGACCCATCGGCTCCGAAGAGACTCTGCTCAGCTGGGTTCACCGCTTCGATGAAAACCAGCCTCCACCAGGGCCCTCTCTAGCCGAAGCCCCGGAGGGGAGGTGATCATCGATTAGCCAAGAATATGAAATGGTGATTGGACTTGAAATCCACGTCCAATTAAAGACGAAGAGCAAGATCTTCTGCTCTTGCCCCAACGCATACGGCGGAAGTCCGAACAGCCAGGTCTGTCCAGTTTGTCTAGGGCATCCTGGAGTTTTGCCGGTGGTCAACGGCGCCGCAGTTGATTTAGCGATCCTGGTTGGTCTCGCAATGGGCAGCGAAATCAATCTTCGATCCGGTTGGGCCAGGAAACACTATTTCTACCCCGATCTACCCAAGGGATATCAGATTACCCAGTATCATCGGCCGCTGATCAGCGGCGGGCGAATAGAGCTGCCTCTCGGCAATAAGCAGATCAGGATTCGCCGATTACATCTCGAGGAAGATGCCGGGAAACTAAAGCACACTCTCTTAGATGGAACGCCCGTTACAAAGATCGATCTCAATAGATGCGGCGCGCCGCTCCTGGAAATCGTCACCGAGCCAGACCTTCGCACTCCGGACGAAGCGGTCTTGTTTCTGACGGCGATCAAACAGCTCCTCCAATATAGCGGCGCTAGCGATGCCGCCATGGAAAAGGGCCAGCTCCGGTGTGATGCCAATATTTCAACCCGCCCAGTCGGAGAGATCTCTCTCGGA
>Ga0180430_10005909_pt1 | contig 10071 bp, 8 predicted proteins | sample SS_ome_9_FD_132999 | JGI IMG/M metagenome (GOLD analysis project Ga0180430, IMG submission 132999) | Hypersaline lake sediment archaeal communities from the Salton Sea, California, USA - SS_1_S_2 metaG | ecosystem: Environmental > Aquatic > Non-marine Saline and Alkaline > Hypersaline > Sediment...
GGTACGGCGACGATCCGGTCGAAGCGGCCGACAAGCTGGCGAAATACATCTTCGCGATACACTTCAAGGACGTCGCCCCGATGGACGGCGGAAATCCCGAAGACTGGTTCTACAACGCCTGCACGCCGGTGGGCAGCGGGACGATCGACGTTCCGGCGCTGGTCAAAACACTGGACGATGCGGGATATGACGGGCTTTGGGCCATCGAGTTCGACTACCTGGACCCGAAGTATCCCAGCGAGCAGGCCGCCCTGGCACAAAGCATCGAATACCTCCAGGCCCTCGGGGCGTAAGGAGAGATCCCCCGATGAAAGACATCAACGTAGCGCTAATCGGATGCAAGTTCATGGGCAAGGCCCACAGCAATGCGTGGGCCAACGCGCCGCACTTCTTCGACATGAACCTTCGCCCCGTCCTGAAAGTCGTCTGCGACACAAACGAACAGGTGCTCGGCGAGTTCGCCCGGCGATGGGGATGGCAGGAGACCGAAACCGACTGGCGAAAAATCGTGGAGAGGGACGACATTGACATCATCGATATAGCCACCCCGCCCGGCATGCACTGCGAAATAGCCGTCGCCGCCGCCCAGGCCGGAAAACACGTCTTCTGCGAAAAGCCCATCGCGCTGAACGCCGCCCAGGCCGCCGAGATGCACCGCGCCGCCCAAGAGGCGGGCGTCGTCCACTACCTGAACCACGAATACCGCAGGTGCCCGGCGATCGCGCTGGCAAGGCAGCTCATCGACGAGGGCAGAATCGGGCGCATTTTCCACTGGCGAGGTACTTACCTGCAATCGTGGCTGGTCGATCCTGATTTCCCGCTGACGTGGCACCTGCAGAAAGAAACGGCTGGTTCCGGCGCGCAAAACGGTATCAACTCGCACAGCGTCGACCTGGCCAGGTTCCTCGTCGGCGAGATCGCCAGCGTGGTGGCTATGCAGACGACGTTCGTCAAGCAGCGCCCGCTGGCGGGAGAGGATGCCGGCACGTTTAACGCAGCCGGAGGCGACACCGAAGGCCCCAAGGGCCAGGTCACCGTCGAAGACGCCATTTCCATGATAGTCGAGTTCGAAAACGGGGCGCTGGGATCGTTCGAGGCCAGCACGTTCGCCCCCGGACGAAAGAACTACAACTACTTCGAAATCTACGGTGATAAAGGCTCGCTGATTTTCGACCTGGAAAGGATGAACGAGCTACAATTCTTCTCGGCCGACGACCCGGCCCACGCGCAGGGATTCAGGACTATTCTCGCCACCGAGCCCTGCCACAAGTACGTCGCCAACTGGTGGCCCCCCGGACACAGCATAGGATTTGAACACGAGTTCCATCACGGCGTGGTCGATTTCCTCGATGCTATCGACAAGGGCACAGGTGTTACGCCTAATTTCCTTGACGGTCTGAAGGGCATGGAAGTGCTGGAAGCCGGACTCGAAGCGGCGCGGACCGGAACCAGGGTGACACTAGGCGCATAGCACACTGTTCCGGGTTCCGGGTTCCGGGTGAGTGATCTTTTTTTTCTGGCGAAAACGTAGCTTCACGATATTGCGAGGAAAGGTTTTGCCGAAAGTCGTTTATAAATAAGGTCTTATATTCGACAGTCCAGGGCGGCGACCTGGTTGTACTTTCAGATTTGGGCAACTATTGTCTTCGTCAGAAAACCTTCTCACAGCCGATGTTGGCTGGTTAATGTCGCGGTGCTGGATTATCCCGGTGCGTTGGTCTATAGTATTGGCGTGCTCTGGTTTAGGGGTGGCGGGATAAGCAAATGGATAAATTCGTGATACGCGGTGGGGAGCGGTTGACCGGCTCGGTAAGGATCAGCGGGTCGAAGAATGCGTCCCTGCCGATTCTGGCTGCGAGCCTGCTTACCGATGGTCCGAGCGTCTTCGACAACGTGCCCGATCTGGCCGACATCAGGTTCATGTCGCTCCTGATGGCCAGGCTCGGGGCGGAACTAACGCGGGACGAACAGGGGCGGATGCACGTCTGCGTTACCGATGAATCCGAGAGTTTCGCCGAATACGAAATCGTTCGCAAGATGCGAGCGAGTATCTGCGTGCTCGGTCCGCTGCTCGCCAAGCGCAAGAAAGCCCGCGTGTCTATGCCCGGTGGATGCACGTTTGGTCTGAGGCCCGTGGACCTGCACGTGCGCGGTCTCAGGGCGCTGGGCGCGGAGATCAAACTCGACGAAGGTGATATCGTCGCGACCGCCAAGCGCCTCCGCGGCGCGGAGATCTTTCTGGGCGGTCCGTTCGGTTCGACCGTGCTGGGGACAGCCAACGTGCTGATGGCCGCAACACTGGCCGAAGGACGCACTGTCATCGAATCTGCCGCCTGCGAACCGGAAATAGAAGACCTCGCAAACTACCTCAATACCGCCGGGGCGCAGATAACCGGCGCCGGAACCCCGCGGATAACCATAGATGGAGTCGATAAACTCACCGGCGCCGAGCACCACGTTATCCCCGACCGCATAGAGGCCGGAACGTTCATGGTGGCCGCGGCGATCACCAACGGCGACGTGAAACTCGAGAACGTACAACTTCGCCACCTGCTGGCGGTGGTTGACAAGCTCCGGGAGATCGGCGTGATAGTCAGCCCCAACGGGCGGAGCGTGGAAGTCTCTTCGTCCCGCCACCTCGAGCCCGCCGACGTGACCACCCAGCCGTACCCGGGATTCCCCACGGACGTCCAGGCCCAACTGATCGCGCTGCTCTGCCTTGCCGGCGGTAACAGCGTGATAACCGAGAAGATCTATCCCGAGCGTTTCATGCACGTCGCCGAACTGCTGCGAATGGGCGCCAACATTCGCAAGGAGGGGCCAACGGCGATCGTCACCGGCGTCAAGCACCTCATCGGCGCCCCGGTGATGGCCAGCGATTTGCGGGCCTCCGCGGCGCTGGTTCTGGCCGGACTGGTCGCCAGGGGCAAAACAACCGTCAAGCGCATCTACCACATCGATCGGGGATACGAACGGATCGAAGACAAGCTCAGGCAGCTTGGCGCCAATATCCAGCGCGTCAGCGAATGACACCCCACCGTGCGCCGTTGCGCCCGCCGGGCCCGCCGGCGGGTCGTGATCTGACACATTTTTTCGCCGAAAATCGTTAATCCGGCCGTTGGTATTCAAGGCATTCCACAGCCAAGTCGATACACCTAATGAAGCAAAGTATCGGAGGCTACGGATGGGTGGTTACAAGTATCGTTGTCCGAATCCCAAGTGCCGCAAGATCGTTGTGATCCCGATGAGCATGCAGGGCAAAGAGGTTCGATGCGCCGGGTGCAAAGAGGTGTTCGTGGCGCCCGTGCGATTCGACCTGGCTGACACGCTGGCGCGTGCAACCGCCGGTCTGCTCAAAGAAATCTCCTGACACCCACTGGGATGCGTTTTACGGCAGAGAGAATCGTTCAACAAATCATCTGATCCACCCGCCGGTCGGGGGCGATAAGCTATCTCTCCCGGCCCAGGATACGCAGCAGGAGCAGGAACAGGTTGATGAAGTCCAGGTACAGGTGCAGGGCGCCGATCACCGCGGCCTTTTGCGCTGCGGTGCTGCCCGGTTGAACGCTCATCGCCATATGTTTGATCTTCTGCATATCGTAGGCCGTCAAACCCACGAAGACCAGCACGCCAATGTAGGTGACCCCCCAATACAGCGCAGTACTGGCAACGAACATGTTGACCACCGAGGCAATGATAACGCCTATGAGTCCCATGAAGCACAAACTGCCCATACCGCTGAGATCCTTCTTGGTGATCGCTCCATATCCGCACATGACGCCGAAAACAGATGCGCAGACAAAGAACGTCCCGGTAACCGAAGTGGCTGTGTAGATCAACATGATCGCTGAAATCGTCAACCCGTTCAGCGCCGAGTACACGATCAGCATCACAGAAGCCGTCGCCGCCGATATTCGATTGATACTGGCAATAAGAGCTATCACCAGAACGACCTCGGCGATCAGCAAACCGATGAAGACTGCCCGATTGGCGAAGATCAGGTTCGTAAGCGCCGGTACGCGCACTGTCAAGAGCGCCACAATCGCGGTAATCGCAAGCGCACCGGTCATCCACCCGAAGACGGCCGTCACAAAGGTGTTGGTCTGCACCTTCGCTCCGGCGTATGTGTCGTATCGCATATCCTGCATTATTTTACTCCTTACCTGGTTTTATATCGAAGGTCCCGGAAAGCGGGCACTTTCACCAGCCTTGTTGGCCCTGGTCGCCCAGGCCGACAGCCCATGTTGACGGATCGCGGAAGTACTCTCTAAGCTGCATAGCCGCCACCACTCCGTCGGCGGTGGCGGTGGCCAGTTGCATCGCCGCCTGTCTGCGGCAGTCACCGGCGGCGAATACACCGGGCATGGAAGTTTTCATTGTCAGCGGATCGGCGTATATGTACCCGCTGTCGTCTGTTTTCAGTATATCTTTCAACCACGCGGTATTGGGGTTCATTCCCGCAAAGATAAACACCCCGTCGACGTTGATCTCTTCGATAACGTCGGTCTCGACGTTTCGGATCTTGACGTGATCGATATCGACTCCGTCATCTGTAGCAACGATTTCCACCGGCACGTAAGGCAGCTTGATATCAATGTTGTGTTTGTCGGCGGCGGCGAGGAGTTCCTCGACGAGCACCTTTGCGGCGCGGAATTCGGTGCGGCGGTGGATCATCGTGACTTTTTTGGTGAATCGAGCCGCGAGGTAGACGGTGTCTTCAGCAGCCGTATTGCCCCCGCCGATGACCAGCACGTGTTTGTCGCGGTAAAATGCTCCGTCGCACGTGGCGCAATAGCTGACGCGGGTGGCCTGTCTCATCTCGGTCTCGCCGGGGATGCCCAGGCTGCGATAGTCGCTTCCGGGGCTGACAATTATCGACCGGGCAACGTACGTACGCTCGCCTTTGTTAACGTCGACCTCGAGCATACCGTCGTCGCGCCGCCTGATGGCGTCGGCGGTTTGGCTGGCGGCGATTTCAGCCCCGAAGTCAATCACCTGGTCCTTCATCTGTTCGACCAGGTCGAATCCGGATATTTTCTTGTATCCCGGGTAGTTTTCGACGTGTTCGGTGAGCATTATCTGCCCGCCGGGCAACCCGTTTTTTTCGAGGATCAGTGTGCTGTATCGGTCCCTGGCGGTATACAGGGCAGCGGCCAGGCCCGCGGGCCCTCCGCCGACAATCACCACGTCATAGGCATTATCTGATTTTGGCATCTGGTTGTTCTCTTTGTAGCGGGGGTGGTGGATGGGCGGTATTACTGTCCCATGGTCCTTATGGTTTCCCTGGCTTGGGCAAATCGCCTTTCGACGGCATTTTCCGACGCGATTTCCATAGTCAAGCCGTCGGCCGCATTCATTATAAGCAGTTTTCCGTCCGAATCGACCCACATGTCGGCAGCTTGCGTTTCAGCGGTAAGCTGGTCGGTTACACGAATGGCGCGGACCTTTCGCCCGCCGACCTCGATTTCGTCGGGTCCGACAACCGTGAACGTACGCAGGTTGAATCTGCCGGTCCGCCCGTTATAAGTAGCGAAGGCATAGGATGCGGGCTGCTTGAGGTTGACCATGCGACGGAGCAGCCAGGCCATCGCGCGGGGAAGATAATTATCCTTCGGTGCGGTGGCGGGTTTGTTCGTGATTGTTTTTTTCCCCACGATAATACGGCAGTCAATTTTCGAATCGTTTTTGGTTCCCTTTTCCTCCATGACAACGTTCCCTCCGGCGGATTCCACCCGCCCGGATTCAAGCCACGTCTCTGCGGACCGGTCGGCGGTAGTGAACATTTCTCGGCGCAGTTTCAAAGTTTTCCCGTCGAGTTTCATCATTATCCAGCTCTTGATGAGGCACCCGGACTTGTTGGCGGATACCGAAACGGTCTCCTTCTGGAGCATGAATCCGATCGCCTGCTCTCCGCGGCGGTAAAGGAACCATTGGTCCTTGTTATCCAGGGCGCCGGTGAGTTTCTTGTCGGTAAGTTTCTTCAGGAGTTCGGCGCCTCTGGCCAGGTCCGCCTTCCGCCGCTTCCGGGCGTCTTTCGGGTCGGTGATCTTCAGGGTTTTCAGTACTGCCGTCGCGATCGCATCGAGCTTTTCCTTCTCTGAGACCGGTCCGGATATACGAACTTCCAGAAACTTATCCTCTCGCAGATAGACCCAGACGCGCCGCTGCCAGAACTTCGCCTTTCCGGCAGTCAGCCCGCGAAGGTTGATTGCTTTCGTACCGGCCAGGTCCACAATACGCGGTACGGCGGCCTTGAAACCTTCGATTTTCGCCAGCCGTTTGACCAGCGTCCTGCTATAAGCCAATAAATTGCCGCCGGGCTTGAACGTGTCGTCAGTGCGCCCGTAGACACTGAGGCGCCAGAGAATCGGGGCCCTGGGACTCTGCCTCCTGGTCCAGACCACCAGGCGGTTGGGCGACGTCGCGCGCGAGCGGATGGTGTCAACGGGCGGCCTCAGCGAGAACCCCCTGACCGGGTCGATATACGGAGAGGCGAGTTTGATCTCTCCGGTCTCTTGGCTCGGCGCGGAAACAGTGAGGCACAATACCGCGGCGGCAGACAGGATTGCAGATTTTTTCATATCCCGGTCTCCTTTTCCGGCCGCTGATTATACAGCGCACAGACCGGTCTGTGAAATGCGTGTCCGTATTGACCCCGACGCACATAGTGATGGCGCTTATAGAAGTTCTTCCTCGTCTATCTCTTCTTCGTCAATGTCCATTCGATCGAGGAAGCCTTCGAGTTTTCTTGATCGCACCGGGTGCTGGAGTTTTTTGATGGCCTTTGCTTCCACCTGTCGGACGCGCTCGCGGGTGACCTTGAATATGCGTCCGACCTCTTCGAGCGTGTAGGTGTATCCGTCGCCGATACCGTATCGCAGCTTGATGATCTCCCTCTCGCGATAGGTCAGGGTCTTGAGCACTTCTTCGATTCGGTCTTTGAGCATTTCCGTACCGGCTGAGACGATCGGGCTTTCGGCCGATTCGTCCTCGATGAAGTCGCCGAAGTAGCTGTCTTCGGACTCGCCGACGGGGCGGTCGAGGCTGATCGGATGTCGCGATATTTTCAGCACGCGCCTGGCTTCGGCGACGCTCATTGCCGCTTCGTTGGCGATTTCCTCGATGGTCGGTTCTCGCCCGACTTCCTGCACGAGACGTTTGGAGATATTCCTGAGCTTGCTCATCGTCTCGATCATGTGGACTGGAATCCGGATGGTCCTTGCGTGGTCGGCGATGGCGCGGGTGATCGCCTGCCTGATCCACCACGTCGCGTAGGTCGAGAACTTGTATCCGCGGCGGTATTCGTACTTGTCGACGGCGCGCATGAGCCCGGTATTGCCTTCCTGGATGATATCGAGGAACGACAGGCCCCGGTTGCGGTATTTTTTGGCGATCGAGACGACCAGTCGCAGGTTTCCCCCCGACAGGTCGCGTTTGGCTTTTTCGTAGTCGTTGAAGACTTTCTGGATGCCCTTGACGCGTTTGCGGAGCATGTCGGCGAAGTCCTGGATCAGATCGATGAGTCCGTCAAGCTCTTCCTGCATCACTTCCTGGTTTTCACTGGGCTCGCCGTTGCCATCTGCCGAGCGGAGTTCCCGCTCGATTTCCTTCATTTTGTCGGATATGTGTTGGAGTTTTCTCATCAGCGGGCTGACGCGAGAAGTCCTGAGAGACAGTTCTTCCAGCAGAGTTGCGGCCCGCCTGCGTCGGCGCCACAGGGTTCGGACGGCCTTGGTGCGTTTTGCATTGGACGCATTGGATCGCAGTATCTTCCAGTCGTCGGCATTGCGTTCTATAATCATCCGGATCGTGGTCAGATTTGCAGGCATCCGTGCCATGATCGTCTCTTTCGAGAGATTTTCGGCGGTGGAGATCCTCATGGTTCTGTCAAATGGCAGATCGCCGTGGTGGACCTGAGTGAGGATATCGGTTGCCTGCTGGATGCAGTAATCGCTTTCCAGGACACGGCGCCTGAAGTGTTTGCGGGCGGTTTCGATCTTTTTGGCCAGCGAGATCTCTTCGGATCGCTTAAGCAGAGGGATCTCGCCCATCTGTGTCAGGTACATTCGGACCGGATCGTCTATCCGACGTTCCACTTCGAGTTCGGGCCCCGCCTTCTTGGCTGCCCCTGCGGGAGTCTCATCGCTGCTTTCACCGTCGGAAGCAAACTCCTGGCGCTGCTTAACTTCCGCCTCGTCAAGCAGTTCTATACCAAGTTCGTCCAGACTCATCAGCAGAGAATCGAGACCCTCGGGCGAGACCGCGTCATCGGGGAGTTCGGCATTCATCTCCTCGTATGTGACGTAGCCGCGTTCTTTGCCTTTTACGACAAGTTTTCTTATACTTGCATTAGCAATAAGGTTTTCAGGCATTCGCTGTGCTCCTGTCGTATCACCAGAATTGGGGACACAACCATCCAATATTTTATCTGATTATAGGCAAAAATGTCAACGATGTTTCAGTACTTACCAGCCGATTTTGCAAAGAACCGCTGTTTTGGCGATATATTCAGGTCGCCAGGCAATTGGGCTGGACTGGACAATACCATAACCGCGTGCGGCGCAAACCTTTGAAAAACCTCGTGAGATTCAGTAGATTACTTGCACTCGATCGAGACGGCCATAATACCAATAGAGCAAGATGAGTGCTTCAGGAACATCCCCAAACGCACCGCGCGTCCTGATAGCGACCGCATCGGTCGGCGCCGGGCATAACGCCGTCGCCCGGGCTATCGCCGCGGGTCTTGCTGAATTACCAAACCGCCCGAAAGTTGAAGTGCTCGACGTACTGACACTGGCGCCTTGGTCGTTTCGCGTGTACTACGCCAAGGGTTTCGCCTTCGCCGTCACCCGCCTGCCCATGTTCTACGGGCTGGGATACCGCATGACCAACCATCCACAGGGCCCGAGGCTCGGTTTGATGGAGCGACGGCGCCTCTGGCACGAGCGAATAGCTATGAAGAAGTTCCGCCGGTACATGCGGAATCTTCGCCCTGACATAGTCGTTCACACTCACTTTCTCGCCCCGCCGATCCTTTCAAACATGGCCGACAGGGGCCGGTTCAGCGCGCCGCAGTTCGTAACGGTTACCGATCACGACCAGCACCGTTTCTGGCTTGCGGGAGGCGTCAAGCGGTGGTTCCTGCCTTCGGATGTGGGTCTCGAAAAACTTGCGAGGTGGGGAATCGATCGCGATACCATTACCGTCAGCGGAATGCCGATTCATCCAAAATGGTTAAAGGAGACCGATTGCGACAAGATCCTTGCCGACTGGCGCCTGCCTGCCGACAAAAAGGTCGTTGTCCTCAGCGGTGGTACGGAGTTTACGTGCGGACCGGTGGTCAAGACCGCGCGGAGAATTCTCCAACTCTGCCCGGAAATATCCCTTGTGGTGCTCGGCGGGAGAAATAAGAAACTCCTGGGACAACTGGGCAAACTGGCCTCCGAAGTCGACGGGCTGTTTCCCGTATCGTTTACCGATCGCATTGACGAGTTGGTCCGGGTAAGCTCGCTGATGGTCACCAAGGCCGGAGGAATAACCACCGCCGAATGCCTCGCCGTCGGCGCGCCAATGGTGCTGCCCAAACCTGTTCCCGGACAGGAGGCCGACAACGCGACATATTTTCAAAACAATGGCGCGGCCGTTGTGACACGCCGTTACAGCGACGTGCCCTCTGAAGTCCGCCGCCTGCTCGACGATCCGGGCGCCCTGGGGCGACTTGGAGACAATGCCCGAAAACTCTTCCGCCCCGGTACGGCTACGGTAGTTGAGGCGATCCGAGAGGAACTGGGTATCTGAGCGGGAGGGTGGTTTTCTTTGCAAATCGTCCTGGCAGTCGGTGAGGAATTGAGGTCTTTACCGGTGGTTTGGAAGCCGGTTTGGTCACGGGCCTTACTGTCTTGACGGTAACGCTGATCCGGCTGCCCATTTTGAAGCTGCCAAGCAAGGCCGCACCGCCGCCGCGTGCGAGTTTCAGGCGTGGAAGGCCTTTTGCTTTCCCAACCAGCGACCACTGCTTGATGTTTCCGGCACGTTGGACGGTCCTGGTCAGCAGCGATTCGGGCAGCCAGA
>Ga0180430_10005910_pt1 | contig 10068 bp, 9 predicted proteins | sample SS_ome_9_FD_132999 | JGI IMG/M metagenome (GOLD analysis project Ga0180430, IMG submission 132999) | Hypersaline lake sediment archaeal communities from the Salton Sea, California, USA - SS_1_S_2 metaG | ecosystem: Environmental > Aquatic > Non-marine Saline and Alkaline > Hypersaline > Sediment...
GAGGGGGAGCTTGGCAACCTGATTGCCGACATCGTTTTAGAGCGCGCTCGTAGCGAAGCCCCAGCGGGTATTAGTGTTGACATTGGCCTGGTCAACAACGGCGGCCTGCGTATCTCCTGGCCCGCGGGCGAAATAAATCTCGGACTGGTCTATGAGCTAATGCCATTCGATAATGAGATTTATCTCCTTCGCGTCACCGGGGGGCAGATTGCTGAATTGGCTAACCAGATTGCGGCCAGGGGTGGTGAACCGACCGCCGGCCTTCATTTCCATATTTCCGGTGAACAGGCCGTAGATGTTACGGTCGGTGGCGCCGAGGTTGATCCCAATCGCGATTACTGGATCGCCACCAGCAACTACTTAGCCGATGGCGGTGGAGGGATGGCGGTGTTGTGGGAATCACAGGAAGTTAAAAAGATAAGCGTGCTAATCCGTGATGCCATCGCCGATCGGATTCGGGAGTTTGGCGCTACCGGTAACAATACCATAGGAGAGATTCCCAGGCCCAGTTTGGGACGCATAACCGATTGAAATCCCTTCCGGATAGAGAAGATAGAGAGGTGATCTGATGACTACAAGACGTGACTTCTTGAGTAAAACAGCCAGAGGGCTCGGCCTCCTGACCGCTGGCGGCTCGCTGGGCGCGATTGACGGCCTGTTCGATAGCTCTGCCCAAAGCCTCGCTGCCAATGATGAGGTGGTCCTGACAATTCTCCACACCAATGACGTTCATTCCCGCCTGGAAGCCTTCCCGGAGGGCAATGGACGCAATGCCGGCATGGCGGGCGCACCTCGCCGAGCGACCCTAATTCGCCAGATTCGCCAATCGGCCCAGGCTGCCGGTCATCCCCTGCCTCTGCTAGTTGATGCAGGCGATCTGTTTCAGGGCACGCCATACTTCAATCTGTTTAAAGGAGAGTTAGACTACCGAATCGTCAAAGCGCTTGGCTACGATGCCATGTCGGTGGGCAACCATGATTTCGATATCGGCATGGATGGTCTCGTCAGTGCGATGGACAATGCCGGAATGGATCAATCGTTCAGCCTCCTGAGCGCCAACTATGATCTTTCCCAGACGATTCTGAAGAAGCGCGTGTTGCCCTATATCATCCGCAGGCGCGGCCCCGTGAAGGTTGGGATTTTCGGGCTAGGCATCAAGCTAAAGGGACTAGTCGCTGAGTCTCTCTGTCGCGGCGTGGTCTATAATGATCCAGCCGTTGCGGCGATATCGGTCTCTGACCATCTGCGCAATGTAGAAAAATGTGACTTGGTGATCTGCCTCTCTCATCTGGGGAATCGCAGTCATGGAAGTGAGCCGGGCGATCAAGATATCGCAAGAGCAACGGAGAATATCGACCTTATCGTCGGCGGACACAGCCACACCTTCATGCGCGAGCCCGAACGATTCCAGCACAAAAGCCGGGAAACCCTGGTTTTCCAGGTTGGTTTTGGCGGCATCTATCTAGGCCGAGTAGATTTTCAAATGAGGGCCGGTGAGGTTGTCGCTGCCCACGCCGCTGCTCTGCCTGTAGATGTTTTGGAACCGGCGCTCAGTTTAGGCTAGGCCAAGCCGACCGGATATTGAGCGCCGATAGCTCGCCGCCATGAGCCTTATACACCTGAGCCTGACTGTTGCCAGTTGCCCCTGTATAGCTATCGCTGCTAGAATCGGTCCATTGCAATACTGAATAGGGTAATTTACGTCTGAGGGCTTCTCTAGATGTATGACCGCGATGACTTAGAAGAAGAATCCGGCGTCAAACACCTGTCTGTTAAACAGATGGTCCGGCGGATTATACCCTTCTTCGCTCCTCACAAAACCACGCTCATTCTGGCTACTCTGATGCTCTTTGTCGTCACCGCCGCCGAGTTGGGCGGACCGATGTTGGTTCGCCATGTGCTCGACCATGATATTCCCGGCGGTGATACGCGCGGCATCCTAGTGCGGGCTGGTTTGTATGCATTGCTCTTTGTGATCGGGATGGGAACCGCCTATCTTCAAGTTATTGTGCTGACTAAGATGGGTCTCAAGATAGTCACTAAGCTGCGAGAAGATGTTTTTGCCCACCTGCTTTCTCTCTCGCTGGCCTATTTCGATAACAACCCGCCCGGGAAATTGATGGCGCGTGTTGAAAGCGATATCGAAAAGCTGTTAATGCTCTTCTCCGATGTCGCATTAGCGCTGGTTCGAAATATCGTTCTGCTGGGGGGTACGTTCGCGGTAATGATGGCCTATAACCCCCGCGTCACCTTTGCGATCATCCTGCTCATGTTGCCTGTGATGCTTGCCACCTACTTCTTTCTCCAATACATCCGCAAGCGGTTCCGGGTGATTCGTAAGCTCTACGCGGACATAATCGGCTTTCTAACCGAATATGTGCAAAGCATCCCGATCTTGCAGATCTATGGCTACACTGAAAAGGCGCTTAGTGATCTGGTGCGTCTCAACAGTGAGAAATTCGGCAAGGAAGTTAGGATTGCCTACGTTGAATACGCTTTCTGGGGTGGCTTTTTCGCGATGGAGATCGTCGCTGTAATGCTGATTATATTTATCGCTTCACGCAATATGATGGGCGCTGGAATGACTGTCGGTACTCTGGTTCTATTTATCGATTACACCAGGCGTCTCTTCTGGCCGCTCCTGATGTTCTCCGAGCAGCTTAATATGATCCAACGGGCCTTTGCATCGGCCGACCGTGTTTTTGCATTGCTCGATACCCCGTCGCGCACTCCTGACCAGCCCGGCGCCAGCGAGTCGGTGCCGGAAAATTGGCGAGAGATCACATTCGAGAACGTTACCTTCACCTATGATGGTGGCGTTACGGCCCTAAAGGAGATCAACCTTCGCATCGTTCGCGGTGAGATGATCGCCCTGGTGGGTCTCTCGGGCGGCGGTAAGTCGACAGTCACCAATCTTCTGCTGCGTTACTATGAGCCGACTCAGGGCAAAATCTGTCTGGATGGGGTTGATATCCGCAGCTTTAAACAACAGGCCTGGCGAGCAAAGATCGGCCTTGTGCTACAGGATATACACCTTTTCCCGGGCACCTTGGGTGACAATTTGCGGGTCTTGCGCGACGAGATATCAGACTCGGCCATCGATCGGGCGATCAAGGTTGTACAGGCCGAGGAGATGATCAGTCGCTTGCCGGATGGATATGATACGGAGCTATCTGAGGGCGGAACCAACCTTTCAATGGGTGAAAGACAGATGCTCTGTTTTGCTCGGGCCGTTGTTCAAGATCCTGATATCCTAATCCTCGATGAGGCTACCTCGGCGGTCGATCCAGTCACCGAACGCCGATTACAAGACGCACTCAATCATGCTATGAAGGGCCGCACCTCGCTAATTGTGGCGCATCGGTTGGCAACTATTACTAAGGCTGATCGAATCCTAGTTATGCATCACGCGCAGCTGGTGGAAGAGGGTTCTCATAAGGAGTTATACAACGCCGGCGGTATTTACCGAGATCTTTTCGATCTGCAATTTAACGCGGAGCAATCAGAGCAGGCGGTCGTAGTTGAGTGATACGAAATGATATGGTTTGAGGTGGAGCTGGTCTTGCGATTAGTCGTCGGTACAGCGGAGGACAATAGATGCCGCAAACAGTAGCACAACCCAGGCTCAGGGGTGTCAAAGCGCACCTCCTTTGGATCTGGGGTTATTGGGCTGGCCACAAGTCGATCCTCGCGGTATTGGCGTTGTTGACCTTTGTTTCGACAGCAGTCGCGGTAGCCTATCCTCTTGTTTTCCGCTGGGTGATAGATGAGCTACGCAGCGTATTCACCGCCGGCGGCAGCACTGAAAAGATCGGCAGCGTGATGGTAGCGCTGGCCTTGATCGCATTGGGCCGCTTCCTGTCCGGTTTCTATCCAGCCACCAGGGCTCTAATGAATCTCCGCCTCGACCGAGAAATCCGCGAGGATGTTTTCGGGGAGCTGATGAAAAAGGACTATCGATTCAACAACACATTCCGCACTGGCGACCTGGTCACCCGATTATCTGACGATATCTACGAGTACCCAAAGATTTCCTGGTTCGGGTGCTCGGGTGTGTTTCGCGCGGTTGAATCTGGATCAAAGCTTCTCTTTTGTTTAACGGCGATGCTGATGATTCATCCAATGCTGACCTTGTTGTCGATCATTCCTCTGCCTTTTATGATGTGGGCGTTCTATAAGCTGCGCACCCGCATTCGTGAATCAGTTGAGGGATCACAGCGCTCCATTTCTCAAACCAATGATCTCCTAGAAGCCGTTTTTACGGGCATTCGAATCGTAAAGGCCTTTCGAGGCGAACCTGGTCAGAAAAAGAGACTGGCCGCTATTATGAAAGAGCGCCGGGGAATATTCCTCGATCTAATGAGTGTCAGGGCGGTGTTGATGTCTCTTGATACACTGGCGAGTCGTTTGGGCCAGATGATTGTCATCGCCGCTGGCGGCATTATGGTGATTAATAATGAAATTACAATAGGTACACTATTTGCCTTTTATGTCTACCTCGATATGCTCGCTCATCCGATGATGGATCTGCCGCATCTCTTTATGACGGGTCAGCAGGCATTTGTATCGGTTGATCGTGTCGAAGAGATCCGGTCGTTCCCGGTTGACGTTAACCGAGTTGGCGGCAGTCATCTTGGCGAGATTGATAATATAGAGTTCTCATCGATTTCCTTTTCCTACGACGGAACGCGTCAAAATATCAAAGATGCTACATTCTGCGTTCCCAGCGGCACTCGGGTTGCAATTGTTGGACCAGTTGCCAGCGGGAAGTCTACGCTGCTTAAACTGCTGGCCGGAATTCTTGAGCCGCCAGAAGGTCACATCAAAATCAATGGCCGCGCCATCAGTGAATGGGACTGGGATTCCTATCGCCGGCTGCTCGGCTATGTGCCGCAGGAGGGAGTGCTGTTCTCCAAGAGTGTTGAAGAGAATGTTCTCTTTGGCCGGGGTTCGGGTGAACAGGGTCAATATAGCGAAGCTGATCGCCAGCGGGGTGCCCATTGCCTTTCAACCGCCCAAATGGATTCAGACCTAGCCGAGATGGCTCAAGGCGTAGATACGCTGGTCGGGCAAAAGGGCGCTTTGGTTTCGGGAGGGCAGAAACAGCGAATTGCGATCGCTCGCTCTCTGGCTGGCTTACCACAGCTGCTCCTGCTGGATGATTGCACCGCCGCATTGGATGCCCAGAATGAGGATATGTTCTGGAGCAGCTTGAGTGAGGAGTTGTCTAGTTGCACAACATTTGTTGTTTCGCATCGATTGGCGACTATCCGCCGCGCCGATCGCATCCTTGTACTTGAAGATGGTGTCTTGGTCGATGAGGGCGTGCACGAAGAACTGGCTCTCAGGTGCGAAACATATCGTGAGTTTCTCGACACGGAGCGGCGCAAAGCTCACTTAGATGTTTGAGCTTCCAGGTCACCCGCCTAGCCCTATTTTGAATCGATCTTTTGCGGGACATCCAGCCCCGGCAACTAGACCGCTCAGCCGCCGCTAGGACAGTTGTCAATGCAGGGTGGAACGCCAGCCGCATTACTGCTGCCAGTGGCAAACTGAGAAACCAACCGCTTGGGCCCCTTAGCATCACACGCTGGACAGGCCAGCTTGGCCTCTTCGCGGTCGCGATCACTAATAGAAATCAGCGCCTCAAATTTCTCGCCGCACTTGGCGCATTCGTACTCATAGAACGGCACCTCCTTTTCTCCTTATTTTCTTTGGCGCCGCTTGGACGCGCTTTAGTGTCGGTAGATTAGCTAAAAAATAAGGCATCGGGCTCATGGATGGAACCCAAAGAACCGGATTCCCATAAATATCCGCGGTGACTTAGGTCCTGAGTGGATGGGCTAGCCAGATAGATCTGTAGATCCGGCAACTCTTTTCTGTTTGCCAGACAGATTGAAATTCGCCTATAATTTCTTCCTCTCAGGCGCCACCTGGTGTCAGATGACACAAACATGCATATCGCGCGAGTGGGCTAATTGTTTGTTACCATAGTGTTTGAGATGCTTTGCGCTCCGCTACCCCACTAAAATAAAGAGAGAAAAAAAACGCCACCAGATCGACCTTTGTTGGCACCTTATAGTATGAGGGGATGAACAAGTAGATTACCTTGGACTCAAGCACACAGATTTCAAAAGAAGAGGTGAAAATGTCAGAGTCGAAACAAACAAAATCCGGTTGGACAAATCGGCGTCTGATAAAAGCCGTTATTGGTATTGGCTTAGGTGCTCTGGCCGGTTTTGCCTACTATTCGCTGGTCAGCTGTACCTCGGGAGGATGAATGATTACCGCGAGCCCGTGGGGCTCGGTAGGGCTGGGTGCGATTATCGGAGCGAGTTGGGGCTTAAGCTGATATTAGGACTCGCAAAAATAGATGCCTTTGTAATAAGTTACTAAAGAATGGAGTAGAAAAATGAGCAATGTACATCACGCCACAGATGCGGACTTTGAGGCCACTGTTGTTAAAAGCGATATCCCTGTTCTAGTCGATTTTTGGGCCTCTTGGTGCGGTCCGTGTAAATTGATCGGACCGGTCCTCGAAGAGATAGCTGACGAATATGAGGGGCGGGCTAAGATCGTAAAGGTCAATGTAGAAGAGCAGCGGTCTGTGGCTGGGCAGATGGGCGTGCGGTCAATCCCCACCCTAGCGCTATTCAATAATGGTGAGGTGAAGGACGTTCTTGTCGGCGCCAGGCCAAAGAACGAAATCACAGCTCTGCTGGACAAGGCGGTATCAGATGAATGATCTCATCCTGCTGATCCTTGCCGTAGCGGGTTGGTTCGCTTTACAACGCTGGGTCTTGCCCGCAGTTGGTATCTCTACCTGAATGAGCGACAGCTGCCCGGTTCCGGCGGCGGAGGATAAGTCAGATCCAAAGAGACGCGGAGATGCCTGAGAGGCCAGATGACAACAAATGCCCTGATTTCGCCGCGATGGCAAAAGAGGGGAAGATCGAATCAGCCGATATTGAGCAGATCATTTCCTGTTTTGGCAAGAGACTAGAGCGATTTGCCAACATGCAGTGTCGGAATGAGACTCAGGGCGAGGATGCTCTTCAGGACACGATGATCAATCTGATTCAGAATCTCGACGCCTATCGTGGCGACGCCCCGATTGAATATTGGCTCCGACGAATGGTTGTCGGGGCCTGTTCTCGTTTAAAGCGGGGCAAAAAGAATGCTCCCAACGTCAACCTGCCCTTAGATGAGACCGTTGTTGGGCCCCTTGCGGATAAGCGCCCCGACGCCGAAACGCTCCACGATCTTAGAAGCGAGATCGATCGGCTTGGCCGGGCCCTAAAATCGTTGCCCGAGCTCAATCGCACCCTCTTTTATCTCCATGACGGTGAAGGCCGTTCTATCAATGAGCTAAGCGCCAGTTTCGGCCTGACAGCAGAAGCTGTAAAATCCCGTCTAAAGCGAACTCGCGCACAGTTGCGAAATGAATTAGCCGTGTAAAACCGGCCCACCTACACACTTCCATTTATGCTATAAAGCAGATCCCCGCGACAACTCACTGATAGATAAGTGGGCTAGCCCCATGCCGTCGACTTATGATATTCTACGCCCTTCAGTCTTCCAGTATTGATCGATTCCAGGGGAGGAGCTAGGAATGAACCTTGATGAACGCTATCAAAATGTCGGTGTGATTGGTGCGGCCGGGAAGATGGGCAGTGGAATTTCATTGCTACTCTGCCAGCAAATGGCCCTGCGCAAGCTGGGGTCCACGCCGCCCGGGAAGCGTTTTAAGCTGACATTGATGGATGTTAATGACGAAGCCTTAGATGGCCTCCATTCTTACCTCGCCGCCCAGCTGCTCCGCGGAGCAGAGAAGATTACCGGTGCGCTTCGCGATCTTTACGCTGATCGCAAAGATTTGGTTGAGAACGGTGAAATCATCAACGCATTTGTCCAAGATGCGATGAGCCAGATTCGCCTAACCACAGATCTCGGCGCCCTCAAGGGATGCTCTCTGGTCATGGAAGCGATTGCGGAGAATATCGACCTAAAGATCAAGATCTATCAGCAGCTAAATGAAATCTGCGGTCCTGAAGCCTGGTATTTCACGAATACCTCCTCCATTCCGATCGGGCTACTTGATCGGGAGGTTGGCCTCGGCGGTCGGATCATTGGTTATCACTTCTACAATCCACCGGCAATTCAGCGGCTCCTCGAACTGATCACGGCACCCGATACCGCGCCGGAACTGGTTGCCGCTTCTAAGACCATCGCCGCCGATCTGCGCAAGATTGTAATTCCAGCCAACGATATCGCTGGCTTTATCGGCAACGGCCACTTCATCCGCGACGGTCTCTATGGCCTGGCCGAGATGCAACGGCTCTGTGATGAGAATGGATTTGCCGAAGCGGTCTACATGGTTAACAAGGTCAGCAACGATTTCCTCGTCCGCCCGATGGGCATCTTCCAGTTGATAGATTACGTTGGCGTTGATGTCTTCCAATGTATCCTCCGGGTTATGAATCAGTTCATTGACGGGGAAGAGTTACACAGTGACTTGATTGATACGCTAATAGAGAAAGGCGTCCGTGGCGGCCAGAACTCAGATGGCAGTCAGAAAGATGGATTCTTCAAGTACGCCAAAGGACGGCCAGCAGCTGTCTATAATATCAAAACTGGCGAGTATGTTGACCTCGCTGCCGCCTTCACTGATCCCCTCGATACCAAACTTGGTCCATTGCCATCCGACCACTATGCGTGGAAGGATCTCTCCCGCGATAAAGGCAAGGGCGCTAAGCTGACAGCCTATTTCAAGAATCTGAATGCCGACGATACGATGGGCGCATTACTCGGCGCGGCCTATCTGAAAAACTCAAAAGTTATTGGCGAGGGCTTAATCAAGAGTGGAGTTGCCGCAAACGCTGATGATGTCAACGGTGTTTTGATGAATGGTTTCTTCCACCTATATGGGCCAGTAAATGATTATGTCTAGTCGGCGCTGCACTGTTAGTGTCGCCGCGATTTTAACATAGGAGGTTTCGAGATGGACTTAAGGCGCAAAGTTTATATAGCTGCCGGTACTTACACAGTATCCCTTGGCACCGGGCGCAAAGAATTTCATCCACGCAAGCCGCGTCCAGGGATTGAAGAGTATATTCAGAAGGCGGGCCAGGGCGTGTTGAGTCAGATATCGTCTCCCGATGTGATTGATGAGTGCGTCCTTGGGAATTTCATGGGCGCGCGATTCGTCCGTCAGGGTCACCTCTCTTCTCTGATGCCAACGATCCACCCCTCCCTCGCCTATAAGCCCAGCACGCGAGTTGAAGGTGCCTGCGCTTCTGGCGGGTTGGCTGTTTTTACTGGCATTAAGTCTGTTCTGGCTGAGGTGTCGGATGTGGTGTTGGTGGTCGGCGTTGAGGTTCAAAATACTGTCAAGGCAATCTATGGAGCCGATATCCTCGCAGGTGCGGGGCATTACGCATCACAGCGCAAAGATGGCCACGCCTACTTCTTCCCCAATCTCTTCTCCGACCGGGCTGGCGCCTGTTATAAAAAATATGGTCAGGAGAAGGTTCGTAAGGCGATGGCTCAGTGGTATGTCAATGCTATTGAGGGTGCACGCCGATGCCCCGAGGCCCAGGAGTATCACAACAGTACCGAAGATCTGTTTAAATTAGGTAGTATGTCGCCCAATCCAAAGGGATTTGTCGAGCATCTAAATCTGTTTGATTGTTCAAAGGTCTCCGATGGCGCTGCCGGGCTCATTGTTTGCTCAGAAGAAGGCTTGAAGAAGTGCGGCATCGATAAAAAAGACGCCGTTGAAGTATCCGGAGTAGGCACCTCGGCCGCCGACTTGACCAAACTACCCGAAGATCCAACCGATCTCGCCACCAGCCGATCAGCCGTTGTCAAGGCGTATGATGTTGCGGGCATTGGCGTCAATGATCTTTCGTTTGCGGAAGTTCACGACTGCTTCTCCGTTACCGGTATCTTGATGGCTGAAGCGACTCAGATCTGTGCTCAGGGTGAAGGCTTCGATATGATTGCTGAAGGCAAAACCTCTCTGAAAGGTGATTTCCCTCTGAATCTTTCCGGCGGATTGGTTGGATA